>Ga0326762_1000408_pt1 | contig 20634 bp, 17 predicted proteins | sample NORPS_S_FD_207669 | JGI IMG/M metagenome (GOLD analysis project Ga0326762, IMG submission 207669) | Hot spring sediment microbial communities from Norris Geyser Basin, Yellowstone National Park, WY, United States - NOR.PS_S | ecosystem: Environmental > Aquatic > Thermal springs > Near-boiling...
TCGTGGGTGTTTTCAACGTAGGGACGACCGAGCTGGAGTTAGCTGGGTCTGAGAAAGACGTGGTGGAGGCCCTGGTGGCGGCCCCCTGGCTTATAGAGGAGGGCCTTGAGGTGGTCGGCGTCGAGGTGCCTATGGACGTGGGCCATGTGGACATACTTGCGAAGGATAGGGAGGGTAGGTACGTGGTTATAGAGGTTAAGCGCGACGTCGCTACACATGAGGCTGTTTTCCAGCTGGCGAGGTATGTAGAGACTTATAGAAAAAAGGGGCACGGGGTGAGGGGGGTCCTCGTGGCCAGCGATATCTCCTCGTCTGCGCTTGAATACTTGAAAAGGTACGGTTTACAGTTTGTAAAGATAAACCCAAGGGAGTTGATGGCTGTAACAAATAAAAATGCATCAAAGTTAATCTAAACAGTTGGCTTTGTAACACGACGTCAGGTATATTACATACACTGTTACATATAAATACTTTTCGTAAACACTAGTTTTTTAATCAGTGTCTTGTCCTTTTTACTAGAGGTATTTGTGTGGTCTTTATGGTAATATGTTAAAATTCTCGGGTGGCTTTTAAATACGTATACGTATACGCACGTGTATAGAGTACTTGTGAGCAAGAGAGAGGGAAGGATCTTGGTGACGGGGAAGGAGAGGGACCTCAGACTTGTTGAGGAGGGCTGGGACGTCGTCTTTGAGTCTTTTGACTGGGAGGAGGCATTTGACTTCGCCATGGATATGGCTGAGGAAGAGATCGTGGAGTGGTACTACGACGAGGCTGTGAAAAAGAAGTTCATAACCGGCCTATCTGTAGTCACGTAGGATTTCCAGTATAACAGAGGCGGCTTTTAGAGCCATCTCGCGGGGTATCACAAGAGGCGGCGCCACCCTAACCGTGGAGAGACCAGCGCCTATGACGGCCACGCCGCGTCTAAACGCCTTCATGAGCACCTCATCTAAATACTTGGCAGGTTTTTTCCTCTCGTCTAGTAGCTCAACGCCGATCATAAGCCCCAAGCCCCTCACATGGTGGCGGTCGCCCACCTCGTCGGCAAACGTCCTCTTTATCTCGTCTCCTAGCTTCGCCGCGTGCTCCAAAAGCCCCTCCTCCTCTATCACCTCGATAGTGGCGAGAGATGCGGCGGCCGCCACGGGGTTGCCGCCGAAGGTGTTGGCGTGTGCTCCCTTGGGGAGCGACATCACCTCTGACCTGCCTATTATTGCGCCCAGCGGCAGGCCTGAGGCTATGGCCTTGGCTGTTGCCATCAAGTCGGGCTCCACGCCGAAGTGCTCAACGGCGAACCAGCGGCCGGTCCTCCCGAAACCCGTCTGGACTTCGTCGACCGCCAGCAGTATCCCGTGTTCTTTGGTGATCTTGCAGAGGCCCTGCATGAAGCCCCGCGGGGGCACCACGTAGCCGCCCTCGCCTTGTATCGGCTCTATCAACACAGCGGCAACCTCGTCGGGGCTGACGAGCCTCTTGAAGACCCACTCGTCGATGAACTCCAGCGCGTACTGCCCGCACTCCTCGGGGTCCTTGGCCTTAAAGGGGCAATGCACCGGGTGGGGATACGGGACGTGTATCACGTTGGGCATAACCGGCGAGAAATATTTCCTGTGCACAGGCTTAGACGCCGAGAGGGACATAGAGGCATACGTCCTGCCGTGGAAGGCCCCGTAGAACGCTATTATATAGGGTCTCTGGCCCTTGAAGTAGCCCCTAGCCACTTTGACCAAGCCCTCTATGGATTCGGTCCCGCTGTTGGTGAAGAAGACCTTCTTCCAGCCGGAGATGGGGGCTATCGAGACGAGCTTCTCGGCCAGCTTGACGGCGACCTCGTAGTAGAAGTCGGTGAGCGAGTAGTGGAGGAAGAGCTCCGACTGCCGCTTGATGGCCTCAACCACCTTGGGATGCGCGTGCCCAGTCGCCGTCACGGCTATGCCTGCGTTGTAGTCGATGTAGAGGTTGCCGTCGACGTCTTCAACCACAGGGCCGTAGCCCCTTGCGATGACGAGGGGATACCAACGGGCGAAAGACTGCATTATCAGCTCCTCGTCTCGTCGGACCACCTCCAGGGCCTTGGGGCCCGGCGGCTCCACCACGATTTTCGGCACCTTGTCCGGGTCTATGGGCCAGTGCCACTTAGGCATAAGTAAACTAAATTGGTCTATATATAACTGTATAGGACGGATATGCTAAGCCTCCAAAACAGCCGTCTACAAGAGAGACCCGTAGGTGAAGCCTATCTTCAAGCTCTCCGCCGCTTCTAGGTTGACAGATCTATACAGGTCGCCACCAGCGGAATCATTCCTATCGTTCCCTAGCGACTTCGCCGTCTTAGGGGCGGCCGCGCGGTCATAAACTTAAAAACCCGACATTTACAGTAAGACAGGGCCCGTAGTCTAGCGGTATGATGCCCGCCTCACGCGCGGGTGGTCCCGGGTTCAGGGGAAACCCGCCTAAAAATCCCGGCGGGCCCACCATCCCTGCTTCTATCTATGTTTTGACACAGATCTCAGGTGACGTAGGGTGGCTTTATGCGGCGGCTTGGCACTATTATTGGCTTTAAAGGAGTGCCAGGTTGATGGTGAGGCTCAACAAGACGAAGCCAGAGGACTACATGCAGCCTCTAGACGTCCCCGGCGGCAGAAAACAATTCCCCCATGCCTTACACTGCTCAAAAAACCCGTGGCCCGGGTTCAAATCCCGGCGGGCCCATCTGTGAAAAAAGCCCTGGTTTAGATTATCTTCCCGTCTTGTATCTGTACTCTGACGTAGAAGTCGATGGTATAATCGCCGTTGGCCCAGCCTCCGTATACTTCTTTCCAGGTGGGGGCTTGGCCAAACACGTCGTATACGTTAGAGGCGTAGTAATCCTCCGATATGTATATGCCCGTCGTGGGGTCGTATGCGCCGTACTTACCTGGGTCCCATATGCCGCCGTAGTTGTTTGCAAAGACTACGGCGGTTATGTAAAGCTCTGTGGCTGTTTTGAGGCTCGGTAAATCGTCTAGAGGTATTGCGAACTCTATTACGTTTCCGCTTCTGGCTATCTGGCCGACGTACTTAGGACTCCAGCTGTTGTCAAAGATAAACAGCGGTTTTTCTTTACCGTAGTTAATCCCTATTAAGTAGCTCCATGCAAAAGACAGTTTTGTGTCGCTCCAGTCGGGGAGCCACTCGCTGAAGCCGGTACCCGGAAGTCCAATCGCTATCATTACATACGGCGCATAGATATTATTAAGTTTGTAAAGTTTAACTAGTCCGTATAGATAGTTGCCGTCTAGGTACAGCCTGAGCTCCGCGGCGTCTAAATCGTCGGTGGGCGGCCAGTTCCAGTCAGCTCTGTAGAACTTGTACTGGTCGTCTGCTGGGTCTGTTATAATCAGTTCGTACATACTCACGGCAACCCCCGGCGCAGGCGGCGCCTGGCCTACCCAGTCCTCCGGGTTGCCGTCTACTGCCTTAGGGCCTGGGCCTCCTGCGACGTGTATGTAAGTCGGTGGTGAGTATGCGACGTTGCTGGCCATGGCCTTTGCCTTGAGCGCAAACACGCCGCTGTAGTTCAGCTTAAACTGGGCGACGTACACGCCGTTGCCCACGGGCGCCGCGAAGACGTAGGTCTCGTCCCACGACGCGTTGGTGTCTGGGCGTATATACGCTATAGATGCCGCCACGTAGGCCGCTCCGCTACTGCACACCTTGTAGTATGCCTTTAACGTGCCGCCTACATACGCCGAACCATTGCCTGTATATACCGCCAGCAGATGGCCCCCTCCGTCGTAGACCTCCACCTTCTCCAGCTCGACGCCGCAGACGTTGCCGTCTGTCCTAGGCACAACCTCCACCCTGTAGTTCATGCCCATGCTGGTTGCGAAGTAGTCGTTGGAGCCCTGCGCTATGAAAACAAACTCGTATCTGCCGGGCCTCAGCTTGAGAGATATGGCGTAGAGGTCGTTGTTGCCCACGTCGCCGGCGTAACGCATAGGCGCGAAGTAGAGATCCCTCCAGGCACCTCCCCAGAAGTCCACAGGGCCCCAGTGGGCGACCGCCCTTATGCCCTCGGCCTGGCCGGGCGCCGCCGTGTTGGCCGAGGCCGAGTAGACCTCCACAGTCAGCGTCGCATTCTCCACCTCGCCGAATATTAGGTTTCTATACGGCGCGCCTGCCCAGTCCACCGCGTAATTGCTCCGGAAGTGTATCGGCACGTCGAGGGGCCACGTGTAGTTGTAGGTAAGCCCGGTCTTTACGTAGTATTTCTTAACGATTCCGCGAAACAGGGCGTCGAACACGTCCTCCCGCGGGCTTTCTCTATCGCGGCCGTACCACCAGAACCAGTCGCCGGCCTCCGCGGGGTACAGAAGCTCCCTCCAGGCCTTGTTCTTGGCGGTCTGCCTAGCCTCCTGGAGTATGCGCCAGGCTAGGTTCTCCTCCCACTCTCCTATCCACGTAGCGAGGCTACCTCCCCAGTCCCAGCTGGAGGTCGGAAGAGGCCTTTCCATGGCCCTAGGTGTTGCCTGAGACGCCGCCTCCCTCAGAGTGAGTGTCTTGCCGCGGAGGACGCTGTATATCGTGGATAGGAATATGTAGCCGTCGTTGGGGTACCACTCCCACGGGTTCTCCCCGTCTAGCGCCACCACCACATAGCCTGTCAGTCTGCTGTTTAGCAACTCCAGGAACTCTTGGGCGGCTTGCTCCTCGCCCACAGCCCTCGACCTAGCAGAGCCAGCGAAGCCTACCCAGTTGGATAGCTCCACATCTCTGAAGAAGACCAAAACGCCGTATCTCGCCCACGGCGAGTGTAGCTCCTCTAGCGAGGGGGCCCTGCCTAGGTACCGTTCAAGCGCTACTTGGTCTGCCACCGTGTACCGGATCCCTCTGTCGCTGAGTATCTTCACGAACTGGTCATCCACGGCAAGCTCCGGCGGCCAGACCCCGAGGAGCTGGCTCTTGAAGAAGGTCTTGAACTTCTGCTGAGACGCAGCCACTTGGCTGTAGATGTCTTCGGGATACGCAAAGGGCTTGGGCAATGTTATTATCCCGGGGTCTGTGTAGAGGGCGTTACTGGTGTTTTCAACAAGCGGAGCAATGGGGTAGTAATACGGCGTCATCACCACGTCTATCTGGCCCCTCCCGAAGAGCTGGGCCAGCTTTTCCAAGAAGAGCTTGGGGTACTGCATCTGTTTCTTCAACACCACAGCCTTTTCCTCCTCCGTGAAGTGCGTGTTGCAATCGCTACCGACGGCCTTTAGGTATATGGGGCGCAGGTCGGGGTCCTCCTTCAGAAGCATTTCGTTTATCCAAGCCATGTTAAACAATGTCTGTAAGTCGCGGTAGTCCGACTCGCTGAAGTAGCCCACGATCTCCTCAGGGGAAGCTGTCTGAAGCAAGGCGTTTCGCCTATCCAGAAGGCATTTATACCGCGGATACTTCGGGATCTGAACCTCCCAGCTTATGTCGAAAAACCTCTCCAATATAAACGCCTTCTCCGCGCCAGTTAGCTCATCTGCGTTCTTTAGAGACACCTGGAGGTATTTATCCGTCAGTCTGCCCGAGGCATACATCTCGATCTGCTCCAGGAGAGTCGGCGTGACGTCGAAGGACACCTTGACCCGGCTCCTCTCGACGAGAAGCAACATTGGGTAGTACGCCTTGCCTGTCCAGAGCCTGACCCAGGGCGCCTCAGCCACCCCCTTGCCAACGCCAGTCGGCACAGCGCTTTCAGGTACGTAGTAGGGGGGCTGGTGGAGGTGCCAGACAAAAACAACGTGTTGAGCCGCCAGAAACATCGCCGTAGCCAGGAGAGCTACTACCAACCTCATATATAACAATAAATAAGTTATTTATAAGTATTATATTCTACACGTCATGTCGCTCAAGCTCTTCTTCGATGGGGCTTGCGAGCCTGTGAACCCCGGCGGCGTCGGCGCCTACGGCTTCGCCGTCTATGAAGACGATAGGGAGATACACGGCGAGGGCGGCGTCGTCTGTGTAGGCGGTCGGCAATGCACCAACAACGTGGCTGAGTACACAGCTCTCATAAAGGCGATGGAGTGGGCCCTGTCGGCGGAGGCCGCAGAAGTTGAGGTCTATGGCGACAGTCAGCTGGTGGTGAGGCAGATGCTCGGGGTTTATCAAGTCAAGGCGCCGCATCTAGTCCCGCTGTATGAAAAAGCTGTGGAGCTGACGCGGCGGTTCCGGAAGTTCTCCATAGGCTGGGTCCCCCGGGAGCGGAACGCCCGCGCCGACTACTACTCAAAGAGGGCGTATTGCGACTTCCTCAAGACACATCCCGAGGTCAGGAGGCTGTACACCGGGCGGCTGGCCACGGAGAAGCAGGTGACGCTTTTGAAGAGGCTCGGCGTAGAAGACGCCGAGTGTCTTCCGCGGAGGGAGGCCTCGAGGCTTATTGAAAGGCTTCTCAGCCGCCGCGGCTAAGTCCTTACGTCGAGCCCCAGCGCCTGGGCTCTGCGTAATATTTTCACCACCTCATCCCACGACTTAGTCCGGTAGGCGTAGTAGCGGCCGAGCCGCTCCGCGCCTTCGAGTCTCAGCAACTCCTGTGCGTAGAGACCCAAAACCACCACATAGTAGCCGTCCGGCGTCTTGCGTCGGGAGGTCCACACAGCGTCGAGAGGGGGACGCATAAACTCACGTCCGAAGTCCTTGAAAAACGTTCTTGAGGCGCCAACTAGGCCTGGATATTGACTTTACTTAACGGGTCACTCTACCTATAACTACACTTAAAATACAATGAAAGATAAAAGGGTTGAATTGATGATATAATGATTATTATTAATTTAATTAAAGCTGTCCTTTTATGTTTTAGTATATCGTTTATGTATTATCCATAGGTGTCTGAATTTAGATACCTGAACTTGCCGAGGAGTTGATGTTTTTCTCCGTATTGGATTTGGCGGCGTTTATTGGCGTGTTAGCTGGGGCAGACTAACACTGCAGAATTCCCCCGCGGCTTTCCCGCCGTTAACGGTGTTAAAGGGTGAGTGTCACAGCGAAATATTTAAAAAGTTACAATGCAGGCTCTTTCATGTTGCTACAACTCGGAATAAATTGGGATAAGTTGCTCCAAGACATAATTACGTATGGTATTCAAGGTGTTATAGCTATATTGATAATTATTGTCGCATGGGCTATTGGCTCTATCGTAGGAAGTGCTGTAAATAGATTAATTGAACGCACCGGTCTCGAGAGAGCTTTCGACAGAACTGACGTGGGTAAGGCCTTTAGGTCTGCCGGCATCGACTTGTCTAATCTCATCGGGATGCTGATCACCGCCTTTATCGTGGTGATAGGCATCGTGGTTGCGCTTCAGTATCTGCGGATAGGCGGCGAGGCGGGCATGTTGGTGGCGCAGGTCGCCGAGTATCTGCCGAGGCTTATCGGCGGCGTCATCTTGCTGACTGCCGGCCTTATCTTGGTGGCTCTCCTCACCGACTACATCGGCAAGCTCCTCACCGGTCTGTTCCCGCAACAGTTCGTAGAGATTGGGGAGATGCTGAGGAACCTCCTCCTCATCGGTTTAATCGCCCTCGTGGTGTCTATTGCGCTTGACCTAATGCTGTTCACTGGGCCGCTTGTGTATCCGCTCATTCTCGGCACGGTCATCATAGGCGCGGGCATATTCATAGGCCACACAGTGGTTAGGAACATAGTGGAGGACCACCCCGAGTTCGCCGCCGCCGCGCCGTATGCCAAGTTCCTGCTGTATACAATATTCCTGATGGTTGGGCTCGGCGCCATATTTGCCAACTTCCCCAACACCGCTCAAGTGGTGCAGAACGTGGCGTGGGGCGTCGCCATTGCGGTGGGCATCCTCCTGGCGCCCGTCGTCTACACCTTGGCGAAGCGGATGGCCAAGGAGGCAAAGGAGTAGGCTTTTTTCTTGCCAAGGTCTCGTAATCTTTATATAGTTTTACATACAGTGGCGACATGCACATTGAAGTGAGGGACCCCTCCTTAGTGGAGCGTCTGAGGCGGCTCCTGCCGCGGCCCGACGCGCCTTTTGACGAGGCTATCATAAAGCTGATGGAGCAACCGTGTAAGATGAAGATCAGGGAGATCGTGGAGGAGGTTCTGTCGGCCTCTCAGTGGGAGGAGCGGGCGGCGCGGGCTGTGGAGGAGGCGGTGTCGCAGGCCTTGGGGGATTTGGACAAGAGAATAACACATGCCGTTGAGAAGGCCGTGAAGGACGTTCTCCGCCACGTGCAACTAGGCGCCGCAGAGACCGGCGGCGGCTGGGAGGCTGTGATTAGGGAGGCAATGAAGAGGCCGGATGGGTGCTTGACCTTCGCCGAGGTCAGGCAGTACTACGGCAAAAACCTCAACAGCGTGATGTTGAGAAAGCGGGGTTTTATCCAGCGGGAGCGGGGGCTTTGGTGCTGGCCCAAGAGTTGATAAACGTTGAGAGGGCGGCGCGAGTTTAGTCCATCGTCGCCGGGTCTTCATAAACACTAGGTAGTGTCTAAACCTGTTCCCGCGGCTCCTCGGCACTGCAGTTTGGGCAGACAGCTTCTCCTTTAGTTGGTTGCTGACGTAAGAGTGGGGCTGTTTATAGCCCGGATTTGGGGAATGGGTTAATGTTTATCTAAACTGTGCCGCCTATCTCAAGTTGTAAGATATACACGATGTCGCGTCTGGGATGGCGTTGCTTCTACGATGCGGTTAGTATTTCATCGCTTACGACATCGTTGGACATTTAACCTCGCCGAGAGAGGTGGGTGTCGCTCGGCTGTGTCTTGATATTTTCACAACAACCGGCTTAGGCCCTAGGGCGGGGAGGGTGTCAGATAGTGATGAGCTGCGTCTAGAAGGTGTCTGGTGGGCGTGTGCCGCAGGAGAGTCTAGGTTCCGGGGGCTAGGAGTTGAGGAGTCTCCTCACGACTGACGGCAACGTCCTCAGCGTTGTAATTGTTGCATGAGGCGTCACCGTGGATAGGTCGATTTGCATCCTCTGGGCGTGTGTTGCCGCTTCTTTTTCCCAATCGCCGTAGAAGACGGTGTAGAGGCCGAACCGGCGGGGGTAGTAGACGTCGAAGATTGGGTTGTCTCCTATCATGACGTGTGCGTTTTGGAAGTATTGGGGGCAGGTTTTTGGGCATCTGAATCTGTCTGAGGTCCTCACGTCGTCTACGAGTCTGTCTAGGCCAAGGTGTTTTATGACTGGCATTTGGTAGTACGCCAGGCCGTTGGTGGCTATCTCCACGCGGTATCCCATGGCCTTCAGTTCGGCTAGAGCCTCGGCGGCTCCTTCGTTGAGTCTGAAGGTGTTGAGGTGTCTTTTCAACGTCTGGATGACGTCTGGCACTTCGTCGACGCCGAGCTCAGCGGCGGTCTCTGCGAGTATCCTCTGCCAGTCGAAGGCCCTTAGGTCTAGCGCCCGTAGAAGCTCTAGGTTTCTCCGCCTGGCCCTCCTCCATATCTCCTCCGGCGTTGTGCCTGCACGTTTTGCAATGTATGTACAAATCTCGGCGAATACGGGATTCCAGGCGTCGAGGGGGATGAGGGTTCCGTCTAGGTCGATCAGAATAGTCGCCATATGGCCTCCGCGACGAGGGCCAGCAGGGTTATGCCAAACGCGAGGAGCGTCCCGTCTCGGTAGGTCTTCCACCGCCCTTTCAGCGCCAGGGCTGATAGGTAGATCAGCATGAGGCTCGTGGCCGCCGCGCCCGACGCCAGCAGGTGGAAGCCTTGGAGGGCGGAGAAGTATGCGAGAGCCCCGCCGAATGCCGTGGATGTCAGCGTAACCGCGGCGCCCAACGCCGCGGCTTTCCGCGGCCCGATAAGCACGGCTACGGTCCTCGCCCCGGCCTTCATGTCGCCTTCGTAGTCCATCGCCGTCTTCACAAATTCGCGGCCGAGGTTAGCCACTAGCGACGACAAGTAGAGCAGGACCAAGACGGTGGACGCGCTCCCCGCGGCGGCCGTGCCGTATATGTAGGTCATTGAGGTGAGGAAGGCCACCACGAAGTTGCCCAAGACAGGCACCCGCTTGAGTTTGGCGTTATACAGCGTGCCGAGCACGGCCGCCGTGGCGTATATGGCCAGGGGCAGGGGGCCCAAGGCGGCCGCCACAACGGCGCCAAGCGTCAGGGAGCCGTACGCCACCGCACGCGCCGTGTTTAAGCTTACGGCGCCTGTGACCAGGGGCGCGTCGGGCCGGTTTATCCTGTCCTCCTCCAAGTTGGCGACGTCGTTGTGGGCGAAGAGGCCGGCCTCGGCGAGGAAGGTGGATGCGGCCAGCAACGCCGCTACGGCTGGGTCGCGGCCTCCTGCCACTATGTAGGACGCGGTTGATGCCAGCATCGCCAACACGCCGTGTTCACCCCTGATTAGCCGCCAGAGAGACACCGGCTGGGCTACATCTGTCTCTTTATATACACCACGTCGGTTTCGGGCTGGGGGAAATTTTATAAACGTCTCTCTTCGGGGCTTTGTGCCTCAGCATCAGAGCTACTCGCTAAGCGACGAACAGATAATCGATCTCGTGTTTAGAAAGTATGGGGTGAAGATAACGCCAGAGCAGATTGCCAGGTCGTACGCCCCCGAGCAGAAGATGTCTTGGAAGAAGAGCGTGGAGGTGGCTAGGTTCATCAACGGCATGACCCTTAAGCAGGCCAAGACGTGGCTGGAGGACGTCGTGAAGCTGAGGAGGCCCATCCCCATCAAAACCTTCAAGAAGAAGCAGGCCCACCACGCCACGCCTTGGAGCGGGTGGCCCGTGGCTAAGTGGCCCATCAAGGTCGCCAGGCGGTACCTCGAGATCTTGGAGAATTTAGAAAACAACGCGAAGTTTAGGGGGCTGGACGTGGAGCGGGTCGTTGTAGTCCACGCCGCCGCCCACAAGGGGATCAGGATCCCCAATATACTGCCGAGGGCCTTCGGACGCGCCACCAGGTTCGACGAGCAGACCGTCAACGTGGAGGTCGTTGCGGTTGAGTTGCCTAAGGATGTTGTTCCGAAGCGCTACAAACTAAACTTAGCGAGGCGGTAAGCAAGCATCAGCAAGGGGTGAACCGGTCATCTCTCTCCATAAAGGAATTTCCATCATTCGTCTCTTTAGATGTTGCGTGTTTTTATGTTTAGAGGGCGCGTCTCGGAAAAATTTAAATATGGTGTTGATGGGGGTGGCGATGTCTACTGCTCAGAGGAGGTTGCCTGTGTATAAGAAGATCCTGGAGGAGAACAAGAAGAAGTGGATGATTAAGGAGTTTCTGGAGTATAGGCTGAGCAGATATGGATACATCGACTCTGAGATTTTGAAGACTCCCCTGGGCACGCGCATCGTGATATACGCGGAGAGACCTTCTAGGATCATCGGCAGGAAGGGCGCCATCGTGAAGGAAATCAGCAACATCCTTACCAATAAGCTGGGCGTGGAGAACCCGCAGATAGACGTGATAGACGTCTCCAAGATCGAGGCGCCCGAGATGTTCCCCAAGGTTGTGGCGTACCGTATAGCCAACGCCATGGCTAAGGGCGTCAGGTTTAGACGGGTCATGTTTGTGGCCATAAGGCAGTTGACGGAGGCTGGGGCTAAGGGCTTTGAGATCGTGGTGAGCGGCAAGCTGTCTACGGAGAGGGCTAAGTTCGAGAAGCAGACCTCCGGAAAGCTCTACAAGATCGGCTACGACGCCAAACAGCGGGTGAGGCGGGCGGTGGTCCACGTGCTTCTGAAGCCGGGCATCTACGGCATAGAGGTGAGGATCACGCCGGCGACTATGCGGTACAGCGACGAGTACAAGATCAAACCGCCCACAAGACCCGAGGCGGCGGCGCCTGCTGAGACACAACAATAAACCTTAAAAATTTGGTTTTAGTGGCGGCACATGTCTTCTGAAAAGAAGCTCAAGGCCAAGGTGTTGAGGGAGATGAAGCCGGAGGAGAGGCGTCAGTTGCTTAACCAGCTCAGGGCGGAGCTGGTCAGGCTTGAGACGCAGAGGGCAAGGGGATTCGTTGAGAAACCTGGCAGGGTTAAACAGATAAAGAGAGCCATCGCGAGGATTTTGACAATAGAGCGGGAGTTGACCAAGTAGCCTTGCGTCCAAGTTGTGTAGATCTGCTGGGGAGAGAGGTTTCTACATATCGCTGCTCCTACGGCGTTAGAGGCGTCGTAGTCGGCGAAACCTACAACACCTTTTTGGTGCTGGCCGGGAACAGAGTTGTCGCTGTTCCGAAGTCTTTATGCCACTTCTACGTATACGGGCTCAACATGCTGGTTAACGGGGTTTACCTAGTCGGGTACAGAGACCGGAGGCTTTTTAACTGCGGCGTGTTTTGACTTGTCTTTAAGGCTTCACGTCTGGATTTTTAGCCACGGCGTGTTTTTATCTGTTTCAGTAGCCCTACCAAGGCGTCGAAATCTCCCGGAACCGAGATGACGGCTCCGGGCGCCGCCCCCTCCAGCGCCTCCACCAACGCCAAGGCCTCGTGGGGCTCCACGGCGGTTTGTCTAAGCCTATCAATCAGCTCGGAGTTGTTGCTTGTTCTCACCATGACGTAGGGGTAGACGATGGGGGGGAGCCCCTCCAGTTGCTTGGCGTCTGTGAGGTGCAGGGCTAGGTAGAAGTCGGCTCTGAGGGTCTCCACGCGTTTTCTGTGGTCTCTCCTCAGGCTCAGCAGGGCGCCTGCTCTAAGCCCCATCTTCTTCGCCTCCTCCACCGCCTCCTCGGTGGATACCTCGCCCACGGGTCTGCCCTCGGCCGGGGGGTCCCCCTGCAACACCACCACGTCTTTTATGTCCAGCAGGTAGGCTCCGCCGAGTAGAGACTTCAGACCTGTCTTGTTCACGTCAAGGAGCCGTATGTGCACGATGGGCTCAAACCCCATCTGCTTGACGAGCGCGCCCACGGCTAGGGCGTGCGCCGTGGGTTTGCCCCCAGGCGCCTCCGGTATGTCTATTCTGTTGACCAACGGCTTGAGCACCTTCAGCTTCTTCAGAAGCTTCGCTCTGTCTCTGACCGGGGTGACCTCGGCGATTATCTCCATTAGGGCAGAGCCAGAGGAGCGAAGAGGCGTCCTCTGCCCTCGTAGAACTTAGAAAGCGTCTCGTAGAACACGAGACGGAGGGATTGCACCATGGAGAACAGGCCCTCAGCGGCTGCTATTAGGGAGTGGCCAAACACGGCGAAGAGGATGCCGGCGGGTCCGAGCGAAATGGCAACGCCGTTTACCAGCTTTGCCAACACGCCGTGTATCAGTATTAGGATCACGAGACGGGCGAAGCTCGGTATGTTTGCCAACGCGCCGAGGGAACTCTCGACGAGGCCCATTATAAACTCCTCGGTGATGGGAGGCGCCTCCTCGTGGTGCTTATATTTAGCCCTCAAGGCAAAGGTCCCAGCCGCGCTCCATATGAAAGCCCCCACGAAGATGTAGAGCCACGGGAGCTGGAGAAGCGGCGCCATGAATTCCAGGTGCAACGCGTCTTTCACAAGGGAGAAGAACACCATGCCCAGCGAGAAGAAGAGCACCACCTGCGGCAACACCACCGCCACCGCCACGTCGGGTTCCCCCTTCAGCAACGTGTTTATGAATTTGGAAAGGAAGGCGAGCAAGATGAGGAAGAAGCCTAGTATAAACGCCGCTTTGATCCCGGCCAGTACGCCCTCCGTCGTCACCAGCTCGTGCCCCTCGCCGAAGAGGTGTAGTACAGGCAGAGTCGGCATTTTTATGCCTAGTTCTTTAAACCCGAAGCCGAACACCTCCTGATATACAAGGGCGCCGAAAAACATGGAGACGAGACCCGTCAACGCCCATATTATCCCCCAGTCTCTGTACCTCCCGCCGTATAGCTTCTTCAGGAGGAGTAGGCCCAGGAGGAAGAGGAGGAAGCCGTGGCCGAGGTCGCCGTACATCCACCCGAAGAAGACTGGGAAGAGAAGCGCCACCAGCGGCACGGGGCTTATCTCGTTTGGTCTCGGCACGCCGTACATGTAGACGATCTTGGTGAACTGCCTAATAGGCGCGGGGTATTTCTCCAGCGTTGGTCTCCTCTCCACGGGCACGGCGTCGAAGTATTTGTAGCGCGTCCTCCTGACCACGTCCAGCCTGCCGAGGTTGTGCTTTACAAACTCCGCAAGGGCGTCGTCTATCTTCTTCACGTCTTTCTCAAGCACATAGAGTATGACCGACGCCGTGTCTTTATGCTCCTCCCACCTCCCGTCGCCGTATATCGAGTATTCGCGATACAGCTTCTCCAACATCTCCTGCTCCTTCCTGAGCCTCTGGAGGGACGCCTCCAGGGACTTTATGGCGTTTTCCACGAGCTCCCTGCCGGTTTTTATGTCGGAGAGGTACTCCGGAGGAACCTCAACCCCCCTCGCCACGCCCCTCACTAACGCCACCTTAATCCCGTTGATCTCCTGCAACATATGCGGGGCGGCTATGGGCGTTTCTGGGTCGACCACTAGCTTAAACCCCTCGGGCAACTTCAAGCCTCCTCTTCCGGAGAGGGCCTCCAGAACCTTCCTGATCTTGGAGAGGTTAGCCAACTGCTCCTCAAGCTTCTTTATCTCTTTCTCGTAGGACTCGAAGAGGCGGCCCGTCTCCGCGCCCTCGTCTATTGCGGATTTGTTGAAGGTCTCGGCGATGGCGGCCGCCGCGTTTCTGAGGGTATAGGCGTAGTTTATGAGATCTTTCTGCCTCTGCACCGCCGCCTTCAGCTCCTCCTCCGCCTTCCTCAGCCTTTCCTCCAACACGTTGGGAGGCTCCATGTCGGCGACCTCCTGCAGAGAGAGCACGCGTACGCCCAGCTTCTCAAGCGCGTTTCTCAGCTGCGGCGCGTTTCTCCGCTCCACCGCCACGATGAGGGCGTTGCCTTGTTGCGCCACCGTGGCTTTCAGAGACTTGGCCAGCTCCACGGCCTCCCTCACGGCCCTTCCAGGCAACGCCGCGAAGACCTCCAGCGCCTCAGTCCTCGGCAGCACAGCCGTCTTGACCCCGGCGATTTCTCTAGACACCGCCAGCTTGACCCGCAACTCGTCTATTAAGCGGGTGTAGTAGGAAACCTCCTTGTAGAGAGCCTCCAGCTTTTCCAGCACCGAATCTATCTGCGACTCCAGAGCGGTCATCGGCAACGTTACCTGTTGCGGCTGTACATAGAGCAACAGCTGGTTCAGGAACTCATCTATCTTCTTAGCCTTCTGGAGTGCGGCGGGGTCGCGCGGCCTCGGAAGCTTTTCAGGCCTCTCCTCAAACATGGCGGCGCCGGTCTTGCCGATGAAGTATATCACTTCAGGAAGGAGATCCACTTGAGACGCCAACCTGAATTCCACAACACGCTCAAGAGGCACGGAGGCACTAATTTTACTGCACTTTAAAATATTGTGTATACGTATTCGATACGTAGACGTCATGCGGGCTATAGAGCCATTGCCAAAATTTAAAAACAGGAGGAGATTTTCTTCTTTATGGCTGGGTTCGCACTATTTGGGGTGGTGGTGGGAATTTTGGGTGTTTTATATGCAGTGTACCTCGCCAGGTGGGTATTGAGGCAGAACCCTGGAAACGAGAAGATGCAGTTCATCTCGCAAGCCATAGCGACAGGTGCTCGGGCATACCTCTTCAGACAGTACAGGACGCTGGCGGCGCTCTTAACAGTCCTGGCTGTGCTTATACTGTTGGCCATAGACCTGCCGCGGGGCACCTATGGGCTTACAATGCTGGGCTTCGTCATCGGCGCACTCGGCTCGATGCTGGCGGGCTACCTCGGCATGTACGTCACGACCAGATCCGCCTCGCGCGTCGCCCAAGCCGCCGCCACAGGCGGCATGGGGGGTGCGTTGTTAGTTTCTTGGCGTGCCGGCGCCGTCATGGGGCTGTCTCTCGCCAGTATCGCCTTGCTCCTGATTTCGGGGTTCTACTTGGTGTTTAAGGCCGTGACGCACGACTGGGCTGTGCCCCTCGTGGCGTTGGGTTTCGGCGCGAGCTTGGTTACTCTATTTATGAGAGTCGGCGGTGGTATATACACCAAGGCGGCGGATCTAGGCGCAGATCTGGTGGGCAAGGTGGAGGCCGGCATCCCTGAAGACGACCCGAGGAACCCAGGCGTCATCGCCGATAACGTGGGAGACAACGTGGGCGACGTGGCGGGCATGGCGGCGGACGTCTACGAGTCTTACGTTGTGACCGTCACTGCTGCTATATTCTTGGCGGCCATCCTCGGGCTTCCGGCACAGTATATAGAAATGATTATACTCTTCGCAACCTTAGCCCTGGTGGCCACCTTCGTTGGCGTGAATCTGCTAAAGACGTCAGGTGTGAAGCACCCGCTCTCAGCTATCAGCATGGCTATCTACTCCACTATTGTCCTCTCTGTGGTGCTGTTTTTCATCGGGTCTTTCTTGTTGGGTCTTGAGCCTTGGAGGGCCTTGGCCCTCGCGGCGTCTGCGTCTCTCGGCGCCTTGGTGGCTCCGATTATAGTGAAGATAACCGACTACTACACCTCTTACAACTACGGCCCTGTGAGGAGGATCGCCGATCAGGCGAAGATAAGCCCTGCCACGGTGATCATCACGGGCTACGGGGTCGGCCTCATGAGCGCCATACCCATTATAGCCGTAATAGCCGCCGTGCTCGGCGTGTCGTATGCCATAGGCTTCTACGCCGTCCCCGTAACGGCGTTTGGGGACTATTCTAAGTACTTAGCCGGGATCTTCGGCACCGCCATGGCCAGCGTTGGGCTGTTGGCGGTCGCCGGCATCATCGTTACCGCCGACTCGTATGGCCCCGTCAGCGACAACGCCAACGGCGTCGTCGAGATGGCTGGCCTGCCTGAAAACGTGAGGGAGGTGACAGACGTGCTGGACTCCGTGGGCAACACCACTAAGGCAACTACGAAGGGCTACGCGATCGCGAGTGCGGCGCTGGCGGCGCTCGTCCTCTTCATAGCTCTAATATTCGAGATCGTAAACGCCGCCGCCGCGATCAAGGGTATGAACATGTTGAATATACTGGACAACAGCCTCAAGGCGCTTCAGGTAATTAATCCGAGCGTCTTGATCGGCGCCCTTATCGGCGTCTCGCTGGTCTACTTCTTCACCAGCCGCACCCTAGAGGCGGTGGGCAGAACCGCCATGGAGATCGTCGAGGAGATCCGCCGCCAGTTCAGGGAGAAGCCGGGCATTTTGGAGTGGAAGGAGCAGCCTGACTACGCCCGCGTCGTTGACATCGCGACTAAGAGGGCCCTCGGCGAGTTCCTCGTGCCAGGTCTCGCGGCAATTATAGTGCCCCTCTTGGCGGGCCTTGTGCTGGGCTGGAACGCCTTGGCAGGCTTGATCATGGGCGCGATAGTGGCCGGCGTTCCCAGAGCGTTGCTTATGGCTAACGGGGGCGCCGCTTGGGACAACGCAAAGAAATATGTGGAGCTTCAAGGTCTCAAGAAGACTGACATACACAAAGCCGCAGTCATAGGCGACACCGTGGGCGACCCGTTTAAAGACACAAGCGGCCCCTCGCTTAACCCGTTGATAAAAGTGCTCAACACATTGTCTGTGGTCTTCGCGTATGCTATAATATTTACAAACATCGCACTTGGGATATATCCATTTGGGCTACTCCCACTAGCGTAATCTAAACAAACCTTTTTCTCTCCTTTTTCTCTAATAGGTCTACAAGAGCTCTCCATGGCATCTCTGAGGCGGCTTCAATGTTGTGTTGGATACGGCAACGCATCGCCTTTTTGAGATGGGCGGCTTTGAGAGGAGTTAAAAATTCTGTATAAGGGAACGGCATGGGGCTTCTTCTGAATGTGGATTATAGCGACCCCTTGGCCCGCGCACGTGCGTGGAAGATCTTGCGGAGTGTAGGTAGCGACGTGGTTGGAGAGGAGGAGGCAATTGACGCCTATTATATACACTACCGTGTGCCCATATTTGGAGGTAGGGCCTCCAGCCCTGTCTGGAAGAGATTTGTACAGCTCTACATTAACTCCCCATACTACGGCAAAATCGCACCGCTTTGTAGGCTTAGACACGGCCCCTCTCTACGCGCCGCCGTGAGCCTTCTGAGGGCTTTCGTGGATTATCTGAGGTCTTTGGAGGGGTTTGGAAGGGCGTGGTTTGGGAGGGGGCGGCGGGACGCCTGGGTTGAGGCCTTGCGCCACTTGAGGCGCCACTTTGGGGATCCCTCGGACATCGAGATGCTGTATACGGTATTTCGAAAACTCGGCGAGATCTTGGGTAGAGGAAGGGTTGGAGATCCGGCGTCTTTGACGTTGTCTGTGTCTGCGGATCCTCGGAGGGTTAAAATCGCGAGGATTTTGGCTAAGGCGCTTGAGCTCTATAGGATGATGGGGAGACCCGCGGAGCTCGGCCCGGTTGCGCCGACTCCTAGAGGCATCGAGCGTCAGCGTGTCTACGGCTCTTTGGGCCGGCTGACGAAACTCAGCGCCTCTGCCTGGTCTCTCCTGGTGGGCGCACCTCTGCTGTTTCTCTACAAGTCGCTCAGCGGCGAGTTGCCTCTAAACGCCAAAGAGGCGTCCGGCGACGGCGGGGTGTACCTACTTATAGACAAGTCCGGGTCTATGTACAGCTCTGTCGACGGTGTGGAGAAGATAGTAGTCGCCACGGCTTACGCCCTCGCAGTTCTAAAGAGCTTCAAGAGGGTTGTGGTCAGGTTCTTCGATGCCGAAGTTTACGAACCTGTCGAGGATGTGGACAAGCTGGTGGACATCCTCCTGCGGACTGTTGCAAGCGGCGGCACGGACATATCCAAGGCTGTGGATGCGGCGTCGCGCGACGCGGAGATGCGTAAGTTGCGGGGCTATGTGTTGGCGGTTGTAACCGACTTGGAGGATGAAAAGCTAAGCATGGAAGTAATAAAGTGGGCTAAGGATATTTTCAGAGAGATCGTATTTATCGTAGTGGGCACGGCAAGGCCGCTACAAGGCGTCAAAAGCATCCGGCTGACGCCTCCCCCTCCAGCTACTTTATTTTTTAACACCCCTCAGATATAGTGAACTTCCCCCCAGAAAGTGAGGAGGGCAACGTGGAGTACAAGCTCACCTTAGGTAGCGACGTTGATAAGTTGGCTGGCCAGATGAAGAGGCGCCTCCTGGAGGGCGCCGGGGAGGCAGTTTATTTGATAGGCGTCGCGGATGACGGGAGGCCTCTGGGGCTTCCAGACGACGAGTTGTTGAAGGCGTTGGGAACGCTTCGGGAGGTGGCTAAGCGGGCGGGCGCCTCTGTGTATATCTTGAGAGTGTCGGAGGGGGTTAGGGGGAAGGTGGCGGAGGTTCTGGTGAGGGTGGCTGTGCGGGAGGAGCCTCCGCCCACCGTGACCGTGGCGGCGTTGGGCAACGTAGACGCCGGCAAGTCAACTCTTGTGGGGGTTTTGACCACCGGGAGGCTGGACGACGGGAAGGGCCTTGCCAGGTCCTACGCGTCTCGGTACAAGCACGAGGTTTTGACGGGCCGCACCTCTGCGGTTTCGATGAGGCTTCTGGGCTTCAGCGGCGACTCGGTGGTTAACCACGGCCTGGTGGATCCGCTCGACGAGGCCGAGGTGTATAGGAGGTCTGACAAGCTGGTGCTCCTCGTCGACGTGGGGGGCCACGAGCGGTACTTGAGGACGGCGTTGAGGGGGCTTTTCAGCTCTCAGCCGGACTACGTCATGTTGGTGGTGGCGGCCAACTCGGGGGTTCAGAGGATGACGAAGGAGCATCTAGGCATAGCGGTGGCGTTGGGGATACCGGTCTTCGTCGTGGTCACGAGGATAGACATCGCGCCTCAGGAGGTATTTCAGAGGACTGTGGACGAGGTGGTGAAGGTTTTGAAGATGCCGGGGGTCAGCAAGATACCATACGTCGTAAGGGATACGGGCGACGTGGTTCTAGCGGCTAGGGCCATCTCCACCGGCCGCATCGCCCCGGTGTTTTTCGCCTCAAGCGTGACCGGCCACGGGCTTGACCTGTTGCTCCGGTTCCTCTCCCTGTTGCCCAGGAGAAGGAAGTGGGACCACAACGGCGACCTCCTCATGTACATCTCCGACATCTACTTGGTGAAGGGCGTCGGCGTAGTCATCGGCGGGCTGGTGGAGAGAGGCGTCGTGAAAGTCGGCGACAGAGTCTGGGTGGGGCCGTATAGCGACGGCAAATGGGTTCCCGCCGTCGTGAAGTCCATCCACCTAAACAGAACGCCTGTGGAATCCGCCAAGGCCGGCAACTTCGTCACCATAGCGCTTGACAAGATTGAGGGGGTTGAGAAGGGCATGGCATTGTCTAGGCGGCCGCTCGCTGGGGTTAGGGAGGTGGTGGCCGACGTGCTGGTGCTTAGACACCCGACGGTGATTAGGGCCGGGTTCTCCGGGGTTTTTCACTACAAAGCCATTAGGGCTAACGCGTATATAAAGGAGATAGACAGGGGGGAGCTGATGGTGGGCGACAGCGGGGTGGCGAAGATAGAACTAACGCGGCCTTGGCACATTGACGGGGGAGTGTTCATCTTCAGAAACGGCCCGACGAGGATATTCGGCAGAGTGATTAGGGCAGGAGATGGAACTCCTTCTGCCTAAGCCGATTTGTAGCCTGGTCAACTGCGACGACTTGGACAACCTCGACGCGGAGAGCGCGTTGGCCGAGATGAAGAAAGAGCAGGAGGTGTTTAAGTTGCTTCCAGACGT
>Ga0326762_1000415_pt1 | contig 20048 bp, 19 predicted proteins | sample NORPS_S_FD_207669 | JGI IMG/M metagenome (GOLD analysis project Ga0326762, IMG submission 207669) | Hot spring sediment microbial communities from Norris Geyser Basin, Yellowstone National Park, WY, United States - NOR.PS_S | ecosystem: Environmental > Aquatic > Thermal springs > Near-boiling...
GACACGACCTATAGTTCTCCTCTTCGGATATGCCGTGTACGTCGCCATTTTCCAGCTAACTCCATTGCGGGGCGCATCCATCCCATCCTTCATCGCTTCAGCCGTAGCAACTACCTTAACACACTTACCAACAAAATCACAACACCAGTAACACAGAAAACAACTTAGCAATCCAGCAGACGAAGCCCTGCAAAATGCTGTTTGAAAACCTCCTCTGCAACACCCCTATCGTCACGAATTCTACGGAAAACCTCAAGCCGCTCCTCTTCACTCAATTCATTCCACGTGTCCTTTGAGTCATTCTGCACAGTAACACCAGCCAGCCTCACTAGATGATCCTCAATCTTGCGGCTGTGACTACCCACATCTTCAACTCCATTAACAACCACAACAAACCTAAACCTGTGGTCCCCCAGAATACACTCATAACGTATTACACGGCCCTCAACCAAATTCTCTATCTCCTCGCATATTACGCCAATTTCGTTCAGTTTCATCGTAATTTTGTTGCTTAACTCAGGGAGTTTGTCTTTTTCTTGGTCGAGTATGAATGCAATGGTTTTATAGTTTTTAACAATTGTTTTCAATGTATGTATAGCTCCATCTCGTGTAAAGGTGGGCTTTACTATTGCGGCTGTTTTATTTCCGTTGAGATGGTGGCATATTAGCGGCACAACAACATAGTCCTCCCTCCCATCACCCAAAACGATTAACGAATCTATGGTTGTAGGTGTAACTTTGTCTGCAAGCACCTTCTGGGGAAGTTGCTTATCGATTTTACGCAGTTTAGACCTGATATTGTCATAGAGTTTGCTGTCTAATGGACGGACTCTCATAGCAAGAAAACTTCGGCAAATCGTGGGTCAATACCTGCTTTAGCCCACTCCTCCAACTCGTCTGGCTTTACCCTCCTAGCCCTCAGCTTCCCATCCCTGAGCGAGGTAAGCAAAACAGTTGCGTTATTGACGTATGCACAGATTTTTTCGACGACTTCAAGACTGTGTGTAGACACAATAACCTGTTTCCCTTCTTCAACCAAGTCCGCGAACCACTCCACGACATGGGATAAAAGCCGTGGATTGAGATGCGTCTCCAAGTCATCCCACAAAACTACTTCAGGCTTATAGTGCTCGTAAAGCAGCCTATTGACGATGTAAAGGTGTACACCGGCTCCGAGGTCGCTTAACCTAATCCTAGTCCCGTCAGCCAAAAGTACATAGAAAGTTATGGAGCCGCCTAGGAAGGGCTCAGCGCTAATATTCCAGTATTCTTCTGAAACGAATCTCGAGACGTCCTTAGCGATGATAGCAGGGACTCCCGTGTTCAAAATCTCAATCCACTTATTTTGCAAGTATTCGTGCGCGAACTTCACTAATTTTGTTGAGAGTAGTAGAGTATTGTCTGTTATTAACACATCTTGCAAACCATCCACATTACTGTCAGGGAGTAAACTACCCAGACTAAAATATTCCCTCTCATCTAATATATAACGCGGAAGTGAATATCCGGGAGGTGAATAATTCGTATATACTAGAATACGTGACCCAATACCTTTTTTGAAAAGTAGCTCTCGCTCATCGACTTTTATTAGCATGTTCTTTGCAATATATTTGTTGAACAGGAAAGTATATCCTTCCTCGAACAACGTTTTATGATATTCCAGCACTAGTCGTACGGCATTTTGGGAAACGTATGGGACTAGCCTAAATGGGTTTGGTGCTAGGAATAGCGCCTCGAGTATCGTTGTTTTTCCCGAGTTGTTAGGACCAACGAGTATTGTGAGTTTGTCCAGCTCGACTTCGCCCTCGACGACGCCTTTGAAGTTTTCGAGTCTGAGCCGTTTTATCACGTCGTGTTTTCATATGCTTCTCTGGGTTATTAGGGTTGTTATTTAAAGAGTGTGGAGCCATCCTCCGATTTCCGAGCTTGCCGTACATCCCGCGTCACCACACATAGGCTTCATAGGGCGTACGTCGTTAACCTACCTCGTCACCCGAGACATTCTCCGAGAGACCTTTCATCCCCAAAAAGCGCGCAAAAAGGTTCAAGTAAAAACTTGTCAGCATTAAACTAACTCCATTATGTCATGAATCAGCATCGCGGTCTTCTCGTTCAGCACAGGCTAGGGCGTCGCTGTTATCACCCCGACCTTGGGATTGTCCCAGACCATCGACCAATCTGATGCCTCCTTTGTCACAGTTGCTACCTCTTCCCTCTCCAGCTTAGGTTCTTCGAGATAGATTCCCTGTGCTGTAGAGTGAGGGGCTTCGTTGGCGTTATCATCAAAACCCTGCAACTTGGGTACCTGTGGAAAAGCTCGGCTGCCACAAGCTCGGCTTTGACAGTCTTCCATAGTGCAGTCAGGAGGACCACGATCGTGCTGACCTTCTTCCCTTGTCCCCATCGCTTATGAATTCAATGTTATATCAGCTTTCATCGGCTGTCGTCCCTCCCTTTCGCGAAGCTCTCCATCAGATCGTCGAAGAGTCCGGCATTTGGGAATGTCGCGTTGATCTTGAGCCAGCCGAGGGATCTATGGTTCTCATGAATGACGAGGTCGCTGAACCCTGGTCCTTCTGCATCCTTTTCAAGCTTGTTGCTTTCTATGTTCTCGTCGATCAAGAAGGGCACGAGTACGCTGTGCCGGACTTCACTTGATCATCTAATAAAGGAGTCTGAAGGAAGACAGATCGACGGGGTATTGTTGCTCCGCTGACGATCCCTCGCTCACGGACCTTGATAGGGGAATCTACGCAGAAGCGATCTGGAAATTAGGACATCATAAGAACATCCGGAACCGCAAACGTGAAGAAGTTTACTCATTCTTTAAGGCGAACCTGAGGAAGGCGGCTTCAAAAAGGACTGAATTGACTGATGTGCAGGAGAACAGGACCTCTACTATCCTAAATCTTGCTCCTTAGGGGCATCGAGGAGAGCATTCCTCTCTTTAGGTCCGCGATAAGATTTGTAAGGAGATAGGAACGCTGAGTCATGATTAAGACCTTTGCCTTCCTCTCCTCACCACCATATACGTTGGCGTGATAAGAGAGGCGATGAAAGCGATCGTGTACGGAGAGACCGGAAGGACAACCGTATGTTCTCCTAGCGGAACCGCGACCTCTTGCTCGGAAGCTCCTATCAGACTTGCCGAGAGCCTTCCCTGTCCGTTCGGAACTATATCCAACTTAGCAATTCCTGAATGGTCGGTCGTGGTTTTTACCTCGCCTCCTTGTCCAGTATATACTACGGTCGCAAAAGGAACTGGCATGCCCAAGACGTCCCTTACCCTTACCATAAGGCTGGAGATAGTTGCAGGTATCGTAATGATTCCGGGCTCGTTAGGTCTCACTGCCGCTTTCACGGTCACGTCAACCCCTTTGTAGACGGCCTTCACAACCGTCCACTCGACGCTCCTGAGACCCAACGTCAGATACCTGTCGAGCCAGACGGCCTTCCCTCCTTCTGAGACAACCTCGCCGAGGTCGCTTCTCAGGACCACAAGGTCTGGATCTGCGATCGATCCGTCTGCACCTCTGAGCTTAGGCCTGACCATGACTTGGTCCCTGTAAACGGCGACGACAGTAACGGGTTTACTGATTTCGATCTCTACGTAGTATCTTGGACCAAGACTCCTGTTGTCAATTATGACATCATGGAGGACGAGCCTAGCAGTGTCGCCTGTCAGCTTAACGGTATTGAAGTCCAGCGTTACCCTCTCTCCTTCCTCTATGAAGACCGTTGCAGGAAGCTGAACTGAGCTACCCCTTATGGAAGCAACTCCTGATGGCGCGCTAATTTGTAGTGCGTACTTTACTGTCCAGAGGATCCGCAGTTCTATTGGGCCGTGGACTGTGAAGGTAGCGTTCCAGAGGATGGTAGTAGGCCTCCCTCCGACTGTCATGTTGACCGTCGGAAGATCGAGCCTCTCGGCCACGAACCTCCTGCCCCCTGAGAGGACTTCGACTCCATTGACTTCTATCACCGTTCCGTTCCCAAGATCTTGGAGACCTCCTGGTATGACAAGCGTATAGGTGGTGTTCTCTTTGAACCATGAATTCGTGAAGGTCCAGTCGAGGAATCTGCTTTTGACAGTTAGAAGGTGCTCCCTTCTCCAGACCGCCTCGACCTCGACAGGACCCTCTACTTTGATTTCTGCATCACTCACCATTTCGCTGCCTATCTTGAAGCCGAGGAAGACATACCTTGTCACGTCTGAGACGTAGGTGACGTTCTCAACCACCCTTAGCTTTGCTGTTGACCCCTCCCTGTACCAGCCCGATCCTTCGTGCTTGAGCTCTCTTGGACCATTTACCGAGACCAAATGATACCTTACGAGTACTGGTTCGAAGGACTTGGGAGCGTCAACGACCACCTCCTCGCCAGGCCTGTAGACCCTTCCTGAGTCGTCTCTCCAGCCCTCATGGACCAGCTTCACCCTCATATCTACTTGGAACTCGGAAAGTGTGGGCAACCTGATCTTAGAGCCCTCCCTGTACCATCCTGTCGCGTTTCCTTCTAGGGTCTTAAAGCCCTCCGGTACCGTGAAGTTGACGAGGAATTCCCTTTCGTAGATCGGCTCTAGGGTAGTGTTGTATTTCACATAGATCACGGTCACGCCCCTCATCCACGGGACCCTTTCATACCCCCTGTACCTTTTGGTGAAGTTGTCTAGGTAGATAGGACCTCCGTTCGGGCCGGTAAGCCGCAACGTGTAGACTTTGTGATTCTCTAATGGGCAGAGGGGCCCGGGAGGTAACCAAGGGCAGTGATGCCACCAGTCGGGCGGACACCTTCCGTCGGCCCATGGCCATCTCCAGGGCTTCAGGTCACCTACTGGCCAGCCCATTATGTCGAGGTCAAGGTACGGTCCAGGCCACTCAGTTCCGTTCACCAACCACTTGCCCTTGAAGACCCTCCTGGAGACAGGAGAGTCGTAGATGATCTCCTCAGAGGCCGGAACGCCTACAGCTATTCTGGTCGGATAGGTGTAGAGCTCGGGAGCTCTGTAAATGTATGGGCCCCACGAGTAGTAGCACTCGATGTTGTTGCCCACCCACTTTCCCGGGAGCATAGCTGGTGTATGTGTCTCGTTTCCGTTAACCCACAGCGGGATAAATATCTCCTCATCGGACCCCTTCCACCTATAGAAATAACCGCAGAAGAAGAGGTCAGGTCTAAGGTCCGAGAAGAGGAGGAAGCGGAGTTTGTCGTTGTCGGCCGGTGGCTTATGCTTAAGGAAAACGTGCTCAATCCAAGAAGATAGACTTGGCGTCCATACGGGACCCCAGTACAGACCAACATCCAAACCCCTGAAGCTTAACAGTTCCCATGGTAGTCCAATAGATTCGATGCGATCAATATACCGTATCCACATTAATCGATTACCTTCTTTGTTTTTCTCGATAACAACATTATAATCAAAATTAGGATTATCCTTCATCCACGCTTCGGGCCTTAGGTTCAGTACTGGAATGATGGTTCCACCCTTCAGTTCTATCTTGAAGAAGGTATAGAATGGTCTGACTATAATGCCAGATTCTAAGGCGTCACTGGCCTTAACAATGTATTTTATCGAGAAATAGGTTTCATTGCCTCTAATATCTATTCTATACTTTAAATTCATTTGCAATTTCGAGGCGAAATCCTCACTAACGAGTCCGGGATGGGCATCATAAAAGTTTAACCACGACCAAGAAAGTGCAAGTGCGTACCAGCTCAAAGTGTTAGTACCTTTACCCCCAATCCAACCCCAGGGCGTCTGATATGAATAATAATCGTTAGCACCATAAAAAATCAAATAAGCGGAACCGAGCGTACTCATCATTTCGTAGAATGTATCAACAGGATGACTCAATGTTATTTGACTGAAGGCAATCGCATAACTGGGCAACCTTTTTGTAAAGGTGCTAACACATTCCTTCGGTATATAAATCGGTATATTGAATACGTTATCGTCTAAAGGCCCGTCGGATAGCTGAAGACTCAACTTCGAGAGGTAGCTGAACTGGGGATAAAATTCAACGAATTTGTTACGATAATGTGTAATCATATCGATGGCCTCTCTCACTTTCTCACGATATACTTCATTCGTATCTTCATCAGGGCATTCACTAACGAGATAGTAGTTGAATATCGGTTTCTTTCCCTTCCAGTCTTTAAAAAAGTGCATAGTGGCCGCAGTTTCAATTTTTTTCGGCCCGAGTTATCCAGCTCTTTAAGACTGCTTGTGGCGGCCTAGGATCCAGGCTAACGTCCGGTTGATATCCGGGGACAGAGTCGGGCGTCCTCCATAATCCATTAGATGCGTACGAGGGGGCCAATGCTAACAACAATGCTAACAATAATGTCAAGAGGCAAAGTGTAGGAGTAAGTAACTTTAGAGGTGACATCCTTGTCAATAAGGCTCATCTCTTTAGTTCATTAAATAGTTTCTTAGGTTTGGTGTGCATAACTGACAAGTTTTATTTAAGCCTTTTTGAGTGTTCTCTGGCAGTGATGCACGTCGTCGATGCGTACTAGATTCTATCCTCTAACCTATTTCGACCCCATCAGTATCCTTTGCCTAGAAGTTCTGATCCGTCGATCTTTTCATGGCAGGCTTCAGCTTAAGCGATACATAATTCGGTCCCAGAGCTAAGCAGCACTAACAAGACTGGCGAGCCCAAAAGGGATGGAAGTTGGGCCCGGAGCGACTGAACGAACAATTACTCTGCGGAGAGAAACGACGCAATGAACCACATAAGCCACGACTCGCGAAACCATGGTGATATACCTCGCTCCCGAAAGATGATCGGATGCGAGGCGGTACGCCCTTTTCGAGATAATCGACGTTCCGGGGAACGTTATCCCTCTCTGTCGTCTACTTTGAGCGGTTCCGAGCCTGAATGCAATCTACTACGAGTCACTCGCGAACGGTTCGGTGGTAACCCATTTCAATGTAACCTGTGTGCCGAGGCGGGATGAGACACCCTACCTAGCTACCCTCGCATGCGTCATTCCTGGAAATTCCAAAGAACATAAGATCAACGTGCCGGAAACGCCTTTTATCCGGCGGCATGAGAACCCGCTGACGCTGACGTATTGCTTCCTGATGTCCGGCATGTTCACGAACCTGCTCCTAGGAACCGTCACCACGGCGCTGGATTTCGGGCTGAAGATCCTTTCCGGAGAGCGGCTGAAGCTGAACCTCATCGACGAGAATGGCAAGCAAGATCGTGAGCGAAGGGATGAGGGCCGTCAGCGATATTAGCGGTGACAGAAGCATGAGATTCGAGCCTATGCCGCCTAATATTTTGGCTTGTGAAAGCACCGTCACGTCTTTGTCATCTGCACATCTCGTCTCGTTATTTCTAATCTCTGTAGTCTGCACATTCGGTCTGAGGGTCAGATGACAAGGGGACAAAAAACTTTAGAGAGCAAGTGACCGACTAAAAGGTGTGAGCCGCATGGAGGAGGTAAAACAGAGGTACTGGTGGGTTGAAGACCTTGTTAATTCAGATGCAAAGGCGATGGGGACGTACTTGACTATGCTCTTTTTCATAGGACCCCTTCGTCTTGTAATGTATAGTATACGCGACAAGCCTTCTGGCACTTTCATTGTGACTACAGAGAAAATGAAGGAGTGGTTCGCCTTTTACTTCGCTAATAGGATAGAAGATATTAAGCAAGCCTACGAGGCCAGTAGAACTTTTATCGACAGGCTTTTCGAGAACGAAACAGGTGCCCTCGACCCTAATAAAAGAATCGCTATCCTTAGTGAGATAGAGATCAAGTATTATGATAAATTTTTAGAGGCTACTAAAAAGTATTTAAAGTTCGATAATATCCCTGAAGAACTTAAAGGAATTGTCCGAGAAGTGCTATTAGATATCCGCTCCCAGCGCTATGGAGGAAATGTAAGGACACATGTAGGGACAATTGAATTAAATGAATATAAATTAAGGGAAAGCATCAAGACCTATCAGAGAATTAAAGATGAAGATGTGAACGGACTCATCTCATGTTTGGAAAGAAGTGGATTAATGATCAGAAACTATGACTCATATATCTTTCCTGCCACTTGTCAATCGGATGAAGTGATAGAACTATTAATAAGGCCAGAAAAGCCAACCGAAAGACTTCCTGTTGTCGAAACAAAGCTTTTCATCCCTTCACCACCTGGACTTGAGCGCTTCAACGAAAAACCTAGCTGGAAGATATTGGAAGAAATAGTGAAGCATGTTCTTGATGACCTTGGCTTTTACCCTATTACCAACGTGAAAATGGATTCGAAGACGGGAAGTTCAATAGAGGTTGATGTCTGGGCTTGGAAAAGAATAGTCAGTACTAGGTTCTCAGTTTACGTCTCTTGCAAGAACTGGGATAGACCGATAGACAGACCCGTAATAGATGAGGAGATGGGCAGAGTCATGAATTTGAGAGAATGGCCGCAACTTAAGGTAATAATAACGAAGGAGGCGACGCTTCCAGCGAAAAGGGCGGCTGAAGCCGACGGTTTTGTAATCATCGAGCTTGGGAAGAAAGCAGAAGCAGAAAACGCGAGAGAGATATATGAACTCGTCTACAGAGCCTTTAACGAGATCTTCGCGTCTATAGCTCCACCGAAACTGATGGGTATAGTTTCGCGGATAGAAGAAGCAATGGAAACCTTGAAGAAGGTAGTGGAGGAGCTGACCTCGTTATTGACCAGGCGGACTGAAAGATAAGAAAAATGAGGTTCTTTTAATATCAGATCGTCCGAGCCTGCGCTATCGGCTGAGTTAGTGGGGATTCTGGCAGGGAGAAGGACGCTTTGATCTGGAGGATCCAAGCTATCAGGATCAGGACGAATCCGACCAAGAATATCGCCAACCACGCACCATAGTATTACCAGCGCCCCACAGATCTGAACGTTTTCGTGCCGGTCTTGTCCGCTATTCCTTCGTAACCCTTCCAGAGGAACCTCGCCGCTATGATCTGTATGACCCACATTGTTATCAGTCCGGCGATGAGGGGACCGATGACGGCTAGGACGGCACTAGAGCCGAACATGCCCGGACCCGCGAAACCGTCGAAGGGCGATCCGAGCGGGGCCATTATGAACGTCGAGAGGAGACCTCCGATCACGATAAAAGCGGAGATCGCGCTGCCAATTATCTGGAGGATTACAGCCATCAGTACGTTGTCGAAGATTTTTCCCATCCTTCACTGCCTCTGAGATCTGCTTGACCGCTAAGAGGACCATCACGAACCCCACTGACCCGAGGACGAACCCGACCTAAAGCACGAAATACTGCGGTACATGGATCGAGTCTACACCGTCCATGGTTTTAGCCCGTGACTGAGACCAACCAGTTTTGCGCGTAGCATTCCCATAGCCGCTTCACCATCTCAAATCAGATTCCGGTCGCAAGGTTCTCTTTAAAGGTCTGTCCAACTATCCTCTGATGTCTCATGAGACGGTAGATAGTCTGGCAGGGATTTGTATGCTAGGAGCTGATAGACGATTGCGGCCAAGAGAAGTGGTAATCCGATGAAGACGATCGATAGCAAAGCACCATAATAGTATAGGCGACCTACCTTCCTGAACATTTCCGTATTAGTCCTATCAGCTATCCGCTTGTAACCCTCGTTGAGGAAATACATAGAAGCGATTAATGTAGACCACATTACGAGCAGCCACATAATGGTGAATAAGATGGAGAGTGGTATTATGTTGCCTATACCTAAGATTTCTTCAAGGAGCCATGAATATCCGGACTTACTAGCCTCAACCGTTAAATTTATACCTATAATAACATACACACTATAAACTGACATGGTAATGGTCGCAATTAAACCGTTATCGAAAATGTAACGATCGTTCACAACGTCGGAGATACGCTTGATTGGTCGTAGGTTCAACAATAGCCCTACCGAACCAATGATAAACGACCAATAGAACATGTTAGTAAGTATCGTAAGGATGAAATTCACATCGATCATCATTATGGCTTGTGTCGCCAACCCCATAGCTTTAGTGATGTCTAATGTTATTTCAATTTTCAGGTCATGACTATTTCTTTTAATCGAGACTGAAAGGGAGTTCTTAAGTATGTTTCTCTGATCCTTCTTGAGGTTTGGCGCACCTCAAGGACTACTATGCTATCCTCGGAGTCCCCAGAAATGCCATTCCCGAAGAGATAAAGGAGGCCTACAGACGGCTCACTAAGGAATATCATCCTGACAAGAACCAGTCTCCGGTGGCCGAGGAGAGGTTCAAGCTCATCGACAGGGCTTACCAGGTCCTTTCCGACTCTGCTAAGAGGGCCGAATACTACGCCCTCTATGGCGTGATGGCCTTTAGGGCCTTTGCGCCCACAGCACTAGAGGCGCGCGAGCACCACGTTACTGGTTATGGACTCAAGTTAAGGATCCTAGAGGACCAGTTGAAGTACATCCTCAACACCATGTGCAGATGGATGGCCGCCCTATTTGTCCTGGCTTACATCCTTACCCTTGCGTTCAAGGTCATGGGGTTCTCCTCGAGGCTTATGTCCGACCCGCTTCAGGCGTTCTCCAACGGACTCCATCTGATGTTCTCCCAGCCATCCGCAATGGTCTTCGTAGAGGCGACCGTCTTCGCCGTTTTTCTCTTCCTGCTCTCCGCCCACGTAGCCGTCCAGCTCCCTCAATTCTTCGCGGGGTCGGGAATCTTCGTAGCCCTGCTTTCCGGGACCTTCTACGGCATAGTCAGGTTCTTCGGCCGTTGCATCGGGGCTCGAGTCCGCCCCTTCAGTACTCCCCTCTACGGGCAACCTTTTAGTGGATTTCATTGTCTCTGCCTTATTGCCCATAGTTAACCTGCTGTCCTTCCTGTTCAAGCACGCCGTCAGAACTGTGCGGGTCGCGATGCCCGCGATTCCCATAATGGCGCCGGTCAGCTCCTCCCTAGGCTCCTCGCCATGAAGATCGACAAGTTCCAGGCTGTCATGGAGGGCTGAAGAATGAGCCAAAGAGCGATAGAGTGGTACGCGTTGACAGGAAGAGAGCCAGGATCCCTCGCTGGGTCATTCGCCTTCAAACACAAGACCAGGCATGGAGCCCCTCTGGCTAAGGTTGCCGTAGCGACGGTCCTGGCCTGGTTTATCCTACTCTTGGTTATCGGACTTTAATTCTTTTATAACTAGTTACCAGTTAACAGAACATGAGTAGGGTTCAGGAGCTGGAGTCGAGGCTTAGAGAAATCATAGAGAGGGCGAGGGATTGGCAGAAGGTTCCAGTCAAGTCCTCTCCCGGCATATTCGTGGTCAAGGCTCCTGGGACTAAGAGGGATCCGCCATCTCTTCTGATCGAGCTCAACGCTGCCGATGAGAACAACTTGCCGACTAAGAGGAGGGGCATATACATAAGAACTAGGAGGGATCTGGAAGAGTACAGGGAGCTGATAAACGACAGGAACCTTATGCGCTCATCTCGGCCCTCGAGGAGGTCAACGGAAGAAGGGAAGAGAAAGAGGAGAAGTCGGAGAACCTGGAGATATGAGCGTTCCGATGGTTTTGATAAGGAAACAGCCGATCTCGAGCTACGTCTTAGATTGCTATCAATTGCTCCAGCAGAACGGGAGCGTCTAGGTCGAGGCGAGGGCAGAACCATAAGCAACGCGATAGGCGTCGCCCAGATGCTGAAGGAGGTCTCATGAAAGGTGCAGAAGTGCAGCACATGGACTTCGGGACATAGCAGCTCGAGGGGGAGGAACGTCATCAGATGTCGCGATCCATAATGCCTGTCTCTTCCTAGGACTCGGTTGTTGCAAAAATGCACCATGTGAGCGCCAGTTCCATTAAAGAACTCAACTCGATTCTCACTCAAGACCTATTGGAAATGCGAGTCATAGCTTAAGTAAGATTGCCGTGATTACTTGGCGGGCATGGAGGGGCCCATCAGCGAGAGAACGAACTTGCTTACCACACTCCTCTACCTCATCGAAAGTGACGGGCCTATCCTGGTGCGATACCCATATGCGACTGATGCCCGTCGCTTGGCAGTCCAGCTCTCCGGCATCAAGTCGTGGAGAGACGCCGCGTACAAGTTCAACTTCAGTCCCGTTTCTATAGCTTCCTATCAGGCTCCTCTGGTCAAGGACCTCGACTCCCTCAGAGCGGCCGTCACGTCCGTGGGAGCGGCCTTCTACCAGGACTCCCTCTACGGTCCCGTCGATGTCCTCGACCTCCTTTGGGACAACTATATTTCCTGCGAGCTCCCGGTCTCCGACTTCGCGGTCAGAGTGGACAGGTACCCTCCCCGTGCCAACGTCCTGAAAGTGACGTCGTCCTTCAAGAGGTGCCCAGCGGTCCTTGTGGGCGAAGACGAAGCTCTCCTTCCGAAATCGGTCCTCATTCCCTTTCTGAAGTGCCCTGCGATTGGACTTTATGCCGAGAAGGAGCCCACGATATCCGTCAACGACTTAACGGTATCCGTCCCCTTCTCGATCCGGACGCTTCCATCGCGGATGCGGCCCGACTTGTGAGGAGGTTCGGCGTCGCGGCCCTCCCTGACGGCATGGTTGTGACCGCCACCGAGATCCTCAAGGCCCCTCTCGCTGCGAGACTCGACCACCATTCCGTCCGACGTCCATAACGTCGTCTCTCCTAAATGACAGATAGGATCTCGCTTATGAAGGCTGATGCCTTTGTTTGCGAGTTCAGGACTTAGGACCTAACAAGTGTCCTTTTTAACCTCGTAACAGCTCCATGAACTCTAAGGTCAGCTCATCTATTCTCTCGAAGAATGACGCCGAAGGTACTGAAGGTACTGTAAGGTACTGTCAAGTTGGTATTACCTCCCTCACCATCCTTACGAGGTTATGCACAATTGTTATCGCCGTTGCTATCTTCTCCATGCTTTTAAGAGTCTTCGGGTTAACGTTGTTGTAGAACTTCTTAGTCCTGCTCTTCGGTTCCCTGAACCGCCTCTCTATTTTGTACCTGTTACTTAGAAGTCTCATGGATGTAAGTTACCCCAATCTATCCAATGCCATTTTTACCACTGTCCTCTATCAACAACTGCGATCGGTTTACCACCACATGATCGTAGGACCATTTTGAGGAACTTAATCGCATTCGGAAGTCCTCTCATTCTCACCGAGTCCCTTGAAGCATACGTCAGACAGAACCTCTCAAAGATATCCCTTAGATTTAATCCTAAATTGAAATCACTAAATAGAGTTTCTCTAAAGGAGAGTACCTGTGATGTCTGAAGAACTTGGTGAATGAGTCCAGTTGGACGTCGATGACGTGCATCATGGCCAGAGACCATCCTAAAAGGCTTAAGTAAAACTTGTCAGTACCTAAGCGCCAGTATGAATAAGAGAAGTAGGACCTCGCGGTGGGGGGACATCAAAAGTTACCCGACCGAAGTCCCTAAACATGGATATAATATAAAAATTTTTGCGTCAACCTTTATATAAAAGTAGCGGGGGGTGGATTTGAACCACCGATCTCCGGGTTATGAGCCCGGCGGGATGGACCTGGCTACCCTACCCCGCTTCCGACATAACACCACTTAGCGCTAATTTAAACGTAAGCGACCATCGAGTGTACTTCAGGCTGAGACCTGCAATGAAAAGACGTAATAGAACTCATCAGGAAGGTCCTCGGAATCGAGAGATCGCAACAATATTGGCGTTATTGGCAGTAGAAGTTGTCATGACCTGCTGAGGCATTTGTAAGGGCTGGACCAACGCGTAGCCTGCTATGACAACCATTCCTGCAACCAGCAGCGCGAGTATCCAGTACCTCATCATGTTGGTTTAAGTATTGCTATGGGTCGGCAGTAAAAGGTTGCCAATCGGGCCTCGATTTAATACTTTTCCAATCGTAACTACTGATAACGACTTCCGTTGGAAGCTCCTCCACGATTAACTTGAGGAGATTACGTCCATCGAGTACGTAAAGTTTCGGATCGAGAAGCGCATTAGTTACAACGTAGACGAAGTATTGGTCCGGCTTATTCATCAGACGCGAATACTGCGGCCTTCTAAAATTGAGGTCTCTCTCCTTATCTGCTGTAGCTTTCACCTCGATGTATATCTCTGATCCGTCCTGTGCGACCGATTTGATGTCATAGCCTTCTCCTCCAGCTTCGACAGATTTGGTCAGCTCTTCGGCCCTACAACCGCGCAGTTCCTCGTAACGAAGAGAGACGAGAATGCCAACGCGTTGCGTAACATTATCCAGATTCAGGTCTTTGCCAACTCCTATCCCTTCAAAGAAGTTTTTCCATGCAGAGATTTCGTCCACCTTAGCGTCCTTTATGAAGACTGTATCCAAGAATTCTAGCCTTCCATCAAAATATCCATATTTGGTGAGTTTTTCCAATCGATATCCTGCCTGATATTCGTCGGATAAAACGACGCTCTCTGGTTTCATCCATTTACCTGATTTCGTCTTAACAGGTATGCCCTTGAGCTGTTCCAACTTAACATATCCTTTGCGCCACATGTTGAACAACTCTTTCACGATTTCGATTCGCTTCTCATCGCTTGTTGAATCGTCCGAGAGCTTTTTTATAAGCTCGGGAAGCCTTTCGTTTTTATATTCTTTTTCTATATCCTCTTTTGTCAACCGTTTGGTTCCTAAAGACTCTAATAAACTTACAATTTTTTCAGTCCTCAGCTTTGGGTGCAAGAATTTGAATCTCCCAGGAAGTTTCTCTTCGGCATCCCTTTCCACATCGTCACTTGCAAGAACAATTTGATCGTAAGAGCAACGTTCTCCATCAGATGATAATACTCCTAAAGCATTTATAGCCATCCTATACTTATCTTGGTACTCTTTCGTTTTTCGTGTAGCTTCTGAATAATGAAACCACTCGTCTGATATCAATTCTAATAACTTTTTGTATTGGTCCATCCAATTCTCCTTAAAAGTTTCCTGTAGTTTTTCAGGACGTCCATACTCCATAGCTAACTCGTACACATGATAGTACTCAGAAGTATAATAACCACCAGAAGATGTGTATACAAAGTGGCGGGGCATTTTTTCACGAAGCTTATCGTGTAATTTAGACCTAGGATGTAAAATGCGTCTGCCTGTAAGTTTCTGGATGTAGTCTGCGCCAAATAAGTTTATTAGTTTTTCGCTAACTACGATCACATCTTCAGCTTTGACGAACTCCTCTTTAATGTCTAGCACGTGTTCGCCAGTAAGCAACTCCTTGCGTAATGGTTCAGCTAGATAGTCATCTATGATGTGGGGGGCGTTACCATATAATACGCATGTGTATGAGAACTTCCAAACCGGATGATTCTTAAACGCGGGAATTACAAACTCCATGATGAATTTCCGAATTTCCTCCAAGAGCCAAATGTTCCATTTAGCATCCCTGTTCATAGTCTCTCTGCCGACACCGGTCAGAAAATCGCCATGAATTATGAATGGAAGGTTGTAGACCTCTTCTCTCAGTGGAAGGTAGCTAAATAGACCAAACTTCACGGTTCCAGCCTTTGGAGAGAGATCGCCCAACTCATCTAGCATGAAGGCGACTGCTATCTCGCGCCTCCTCACATTTCCCCTCTTCCACTTTATTGTTATGGGATCCTTGGAGATCTCTTCGGGGACCTCAACTACCGAGCGGAAGACAACCCAAGAGGTACGCTCAGCATAATTATTTCGTACCTCCTCTATATCAATCCGCAAAATTTGCCGGTTGCCGTCTTCCTTCATGACTGTGCAACTCTTCGAAAACGATCGTGACTTTCCCTCCCACTCCAGGCTTATCTCATTCAGGTTATGAGTAAACAGCAAGACCCTTGAAGTTAATGATTCAAGCTCCCTCACAATCGGTTCTATGTGCTGTGGCTGAACGTAAAGAATGAACGCAGTTTTCCATTCCCGTAGCTCTTTCGGATAATCTTCTATCCAGATCGGGATGATTTGCCATGGTGTTGTTTCAGGGTTGTTCCACGCATTTTTGTCAAATTTAAAACTGTAGGGCCATGAGTAAACTTGGACCTTGTCTGAAACAAGGAACGCAGACTTGAAGCCCACTCCCAAATATCCTAGGTAATTCTCTGGATCCTTACGTGATCTGCCTATTAGGCAGATAGCATCAACGTCGTCCTTTGAAAAAGGTTTGCCATCGTTGCAGATCAGTAATTCATATTCTCCGTCTTTTGTTCGGTTCAATCTCAATTCGAATTTGTTAGCCATTGCGTCCTCTGCGTTTTGCATGAATTCGAGAATCAACTGACTTACTCTTGGGAAGCTAATTTCAGCCACCCAAAGGGCACCCGCCAGGCTTTCTAGTACCCAGGGATTCGACTCGTAGTTTCTCGCTATCTTGTTAACGTGCTCACGAGCCTCTACACGCTCTTGACCACTCATCGCTTCAGGATCTGAACGACATTTTTACATAAGCTTTCTGTGTGAACAGCATTAAATGGGTATTATACCCCTCCTTCTGCACCTGAAGTGATTTTCCCGCGATTTTGAGGTCGTCCTCCTGTAGGTAGCCCATCATTTGACGCCGAAAAGATGTAGCCTGTCTGGATCTCCCGGGCCCTCCGCTCCCCATAGTGAACGGCGAAGACAGGAGTCAGGCTGTGGCCCTGCGGGCGTCGGGAGGGAGGGCCTTTCGGGTCCTGTTCCTATCGCCACCGCACTTCATGTTACATCAGCTTTCAGCCGGTAGATTTCTCGGCCTCTTCCCAATGAGCCTCGCCACGAGCTCCTCGATGCGTTTGGCGTCGGTAACGACTCAATTATGCTGTGCCTAGCCTCCCTCGTCAGTCGCCAGTTGTCCTCCGACTTAGGGCCTATTGGAGCTAAATATCTCCAATAGCATCCTCGAAGGCAGATGAAGGTCGAACCCGGCTTAGTCTCCGTAAGGGACCTCCTGCTGAAAGTCCATTCCGGCGATTGGTCCCTCTGGCTCCCTTCCTTCCAGAGGAGGTTCGTCTGGGACTCTGACGATATCAAGGCGTTCTTGGATTCTCTCTTCAAAGGAAACCCCGTCGGGATACTCCTGCTCTGGAGGACGAAGAACCCCGAAAACTCAGACCCCTTCGCCCTCAGGGTCCTCGTAGGCGAGGGTAAGCTTCCTCACGACACAGCTCTCTTTGGTGGTCCTCGCGGCCTATATGCACTCCAGAGCGTACAGGGATCCGGGAAAGGTCCCGGAGGCCGACGCCGAGGCCGTGAGCTCTGGGGAAATGACAGGTTCGAGGAGTTCTGCGAGAGGAGGGCCGAGCTGATCCACTCGTTCCTGAAGGAGAGGATGCCGAGGGTGGCGAAGTGAGGCCTAGAGCCTTACCGGCTACTGGAAGGATCCAACTCAGTGCTTCATCTTCGTGACGGATAGCGGTTGCACCGGTATGATGGGCCGCTTCTGCAACACCGGCACCTTATCCTTCGCTGGTTTTGACCATTCAAGCCGAGTTGGCCATCACATCAGCGACCCTCTATTCCTTTTACCTCCTCGCCGGGGAAATCCCGGTGATTCTGATTATCGCGATGTTCATATCTCCAGCATTGCTCGATGGTAAATTTGAGGGCTTTACCTTCTCCTTGCGCGTGTTGACTACTGCGAATTTGGCACTCATCCATAACGAATGTCCCCTCACCTTGACTTAGTATACGTAGCCGGACTTGTCAATCACGAAGAGCGTCTGCTTCTTGGTGTGTAGCAGGACGCGGGTCCAGCCTGCCATTCTTGCAAGTCTTAAGAACTCTTCGGGACTCTCGATCTCGACGAGGATCCTGCCAAATAATGGCTTTCTACTCATGCTCAGCCGTCCTTCGCTTCTATATCATTTAATCCTTCGTGACTTTTCCGTCTCCCTCTTCTTCAGCTCAAACTCGTAGCACCTGAGCTCCCATTCTATCTCCCCCATTATGGCGCCCAACCGAATCGCTTCGACGATCTTATCGAGGATGCTCTCACGATCAATCTAGCCTCCAGCGTATGGCTTACATATTGTTTCTGTCCTTCTCTGTTTCATGAAATTTTTCAAGTGTTTTGGTCTGTTCTTTTGAAATCGTATAGTTTACCGTTAATAATGGTGTATAGTGGGTCAGGTTGGTACCATAATGCTTCTAGCAGAGTTCTACATGGAAGGATGACCAGGTTTGCTGGGTTTCCAGGGGATATTCTATGATCCTTCACCCCTATGGCGAATGCCGCGTTTACCGTCACCATTTTTACTAACGCTTCTATGTCGCCAGGCCCCATCATGTTGAGTAAGTGTGCTGCAAGGAAAGCCGCCTCAAGCATCTTCCCCCTACCAAACGGGTAGTATGCGTCGTTTATGTCGTCCTGCCCTAGAGCCACGTTAACACCTGCATGGTAAAGCCTTTTGACGGGAGCCCATAATGTGCCTGTATGAGGGGATGAAACTAGACTGATCCCCGCTTCTTTCATTAACGCTGCAAGCTCATCAATCCTTTCAATAGGATAGAGTGCTAGGGCTCTAGCATGGCATGCAGCGACACGTCCCTGCCACCCTCTCCGAAGGGTCTCTTTGCATAGCATCTCGGTTGTTTTCAGGTTCGGGTCTCCGGCGTCATCTGTGAGCATGGCTACGTCCTTGTTAAACTCGACAGCGATGTCGAACACGTGTTTTACGTGTTTTTCCATCTCGGCTTCTGACGACTCGATCCACGGTATTCCGCCGACGACGTCGCATCCAAGCTCGACTGCCTTGTAGAGAAGCTCGAGAGATCCGGGGTCTCTGCATAGTCCTTGTTGCGGGAAGGCAACCACCTGCAACTCAACCCTGCCTCTGTAATTATCCCTCAGCTTTAGAAGGGCCCTGACGGCTTCAAGTCCTGCGAGGGTGTCGACGTCAGCAAAGGCCCTTATATGCGTGACGCCATGTCTCCGGCACTCCTCGACAGCGCGAGAGGCATTGCTGTAAACCCAATCAACCGTGTAGTATTTCTTTACCTGTGCCGCATATTCTATCGACTTTGACGAGTTATGCATCAAATCCTCCCTATACAGACTAACGGACTCCCAACCCACAAGATCAAACGTATACGCCTTACACAGGTGAAGATGCGGTATGACAAAGCTTTCCAAAGCAAGACATCCAGCTGCTTCAACAACCAATTCAGCCTCCTCGTCCACAGAGCCAATTTTAGCAATTTTTCCCTCCCTGATTCCGATATCCACCTTTTTGCCCAGCTTCGGATGAATGCAGTTTTTAATCAATAAATCTAACATACTATCTCAAAGAAGGGCATCATTTCTGAATTAAATAGCTTATCCTAGCAACATTGTTCGCGATGCGACAAGCTTTAATCATGAGAAGGCTTTTTACATTTTTGAGATCGCCAATGACGCCCAGCCTAACAATCTCTCGTCTTCCATCTGTGGTACTGACAAGTTTTACTTAAGACCTTTCAGGTCTCTGGACCAACAGGCCTTAGCTTAAGGAAAATGAAGGACAGGAAGAAGAGGTTCTAAAACAACGTAAACTCGAAGAAGTTGAAGAGCGTAGAAGAGCTGGTAACCGCAATTGCAACAACACACAAAACATCACCAGGTCAGGAGGAGGTAAAGTCAACTCGACATAGCGAGGAGGAGGCGACGGGGCTATAAGTAGGGTCGTGTGCCTCGACCTCGATGGAGGACTGGTCCTCGCGAAGGGACCTGATCCTGGTGGCGCTGCTGGAAGGCCCCAAATCGCCCAAGGAGCTGGCGGAGGTCACCGGCATGAGAAGGCCCGAGGTGGAGATGGCGCTCGTCTCGCTTAGGGCTGCAGGTCTTGTGGTCGAGGAGGAGGTCAAGGGTTTTCTGAGGAGGAAGACCGTTTACCGGCTGACGGAGGAGGGCATCAGGGAGGCCCAGGAGGCACGGAAAAGGCTCGAGCGGGTCGCGGAGGAGATCAGGCAGAGGGCCGGCGAGGGAGACGTTGAAGGGGTCGAGGAGCTGCTGACAAGCTATGCGCTCTTCCTGCCGTTGCTGCTCAACCTTCACCTGATCGACCTCGCCCTGCTCCAGAGCCTCGGCGCATTCCATAATTTGTGGCCTGAGGAAGGATCTGAAAGCGCTATGATGGATGAGGGCGAAGATTGGGCAGAGTTCTG
>Ga0326762_1000420_pt1 | contig 19957 bp, 22 predicted proteins | sample NORPS_S_FD_207669 | JGI IMG/M metagenome (GOLD analysis project Ga0326762, IMG submission 207669) | Hot spring sediment microbial communities from Norris Geyser Basin, Yellowstone National Park, WY, United States - NOR.PS_S | ecosystem: Environmental > Aquatic > Thermal springs > Near-boiling...
CCCCCCCCTTATATTTTTGTAGCGAAAATCGACGCTGTCGTAGGCTTGCATCTCTTCAGCCACGGGTCTACCCCTCTCCGGCTATACTGGCACCTCTATCTCTACGTCTGCCTCAACATAATGCGGTTGGTAGACCGCCTCTAGAAGCTCCCCTAGAGGGCCTCCGACTTTCACTACGATCATCTTATGGACGTATCGCCTTACATCTGGCAACGGGGCTCCGAGGCACGCTATCCCGACGTCAAAGGGGCCGAACTCTCTGAAGACGTCTTCGGCGGACCAACTACCTTCAAGCACCACAAGGGCGACACGATCTGGAAGCGACGCGGCGAGCTCCACGGCGCCTGAGGTTTCGAAGGGCCCCACCGCCGTCACGTAGGGCGCTAAGAACAAAACGTCGCCGTGCCAGCCGCAGGGGTAAGTAAAGACCAGCGCCCTCTTGGGCGATAATTCAAGAACTTTCTCCATTACGTACACACGTTGTTTCTGGAGGAGTACGGAGAAGGCTCTATACAGCTTGAGGACCTCCTCGTCGAGCCACTCTCTAGAGTATATAACAAGTCTCTTCACAACTACCGCAGTCCAGCCTTTTAAATGCTGTCCGTTACGCCTTAGAAGCAGTACTAAAGGTATTTTAATGGGGATTCCGTTTTTTCTATGTCTGTCAGGTCGCCTTTCGTCGTGGTGATGGGGCACGTGGACGTGGGGAAGACTCTTCTTCTTGACAAGATTAGGGGGACTTCTGTGGCGTATAGAGAGCCCGGCATGATTACGCAACACATAGGAATGAGCTTCGTCCCCTGGCAGGCGGTGGAGAAGTTCGCAGGTCCTCTTGTGGATAGGCTGAAACTAAGGGGGCGCATCTGGATACCGGGTTTCCTCTTCATAGACACGCCGGGTCACGCCGCCTTCGCCAACCTGCGCAAACGGGGCGGGTCGGTGGCCGACTTGGCCATCCTTGTGGTTGATATTACCTCCGGTCTCGAGGACCAGGGGGTGGAGTCGCTTAAGCTCATCCAGAGCAGGGGGGTGCCTTTCGTGATAGCAGCCAACAAGCTGGACAGGGTATACGGCTGGAAGTCCGTGGAGAACAGGCCCTTCCTCATGGCTGTGGAGGACCAGGAATGGCACGCTGTGGCCACTCTCGAGGAGAGGATAGGGAAGCTCGTCGAGCAGCTCTCCCGCTTCGGGTTAGAAGCCGACAGGTACGACCGTGTGAGAGACTTCAGGACGCAGGTGCCCATAATCCCCACAAGCGCAGTCACCGGCGAAGGCGTCGCAGACCTCCTCCTCGTCCTAGCCGGCGTGAGCCAGAGGTTCATACCGCGGGAGAAGTTGGAGGTCCACGAGGGGCCGGCCAGAGGCGTCGTGCTGGAGGTCAAGGAGGAAAGAGGCTTGGGCGTGGTGGCCGACGCCATCATCTACGACGGCCGGCTTAGTAAAGGAGATGTAGTGGTGACGGCCGGCATCGACGGGCCTAAGGTGGCTAAGGTCAGGATGTTGATTATGCCTAAGCCGCTGGAGGAGATGCGGGACCCGGAAGACCGCTACATGGCCGTGGAGGAGGTTAAAGCCGCCGCCGGCGTCCGCATAGTGGCCGACGGACTCGAGGGGGTCGTCGCAGGCGCGCCTGTGTTCGCGGTGTGGAACCCCCAGGACCTCTCTAAGGCCCTCAGCCAGGTCAAGGAGGAGATCTCGGAGATCGTCATAGAGTCCGACAAAGAGGGGATCTTGGTGAGGGCCGACACCTTCGGCACGCTCGAGAGCATGGTTCTCTTCCTCAGGCAACACGGCGTCCCCGTGAGGAAGGCGGACGTGGGGCCGCCCACCCACAAAGACGTGGTGGAGGCTGTCCTCAGCAGGAGGAAGAACCCAACCTACGGCGTCATCCTCGCCTTCAACGTAAAGATCCCGCCAGAGGTGGAGAAAGAGGCCGCCTCGGCCGGGGTCAAGATAATCAAAGGCGAAATCCTTTACCGCATCTTCGACGAATATCTCAAATGGTCCCAGGAGATCAAGACAAAGACCGTGGAGCAGATACTGTCGCAACTGACGCGGCCGGGCAAGATCCAGATCCTGCCAGGTTTTGTGTTTAGGCGGAGCAACCCGGCGATCGTGGGCGTCAAGGTGCTGGCGGGCACCATAAAACCAGGCGTAGTTCTTGTAAAAGACGGAAAGGAGGTGGGCAAGATAATGCAGATCCAGAAGACGGGCCAGGCGGTAAGCCAAGCCACAGCCGGCGACGAGGTGGCCATTTCGATACAAGGCGACATCATAATAGGCCGCCAGGTGAAGGAAGGCGACATCCTCTACGTCTACGTGCCGGACGACCAAGCCCGCCAGTGGCTTTTCCAGTACAAGCAGTACCTCCGCGAAGACGAGGTGCATGTATTAGAGGAGTATTTGAAACATGTAAGATTGAAGAAATAAAGCGGTTAGAGCACCCTCACGTATTCCTTTGCCGCCGTGGTGTAGGCCAATAGCCCCTTGGGTCTATACACCTCCCTCTTTTTGTCCTCGTATGTTTCGTATCGCTTAAACTCCAGCTCCAGCCTTACCTCCCTCACGGCTCCGTCCCGCGCGCAGAAAGCCTTCGGCGGGTTCAGCGAGAGACATGTCTCAGACCCGTCCTTTGCTATGTACACTTCTATCATGTACGGATGGAGGATGCTCACTTGACTCTGCCTCACCACCTCCACCATCCACGGAAATTTACGCATAACCTTGGCGATTTCGATTAACCTATCCCTAAGGTCTAGCCACTTCCTAACCCAATCCACGCCGAATGCTTCCAGCTCCGGCCACTCCCTCAACAACTCTTCCGCCTCAGTTGTTTTCTTTGGCGCAGTTGTTTTTAAACCGGCGCATTGGGGTGTGGCGTAGACGCAGAAAAGCCGCCTCAGCCGGGCTCTCGGCGGCGCTGTATTCGGTGTACAGCGGCCTCTACGAAGAGGCCGTTGTTTCGTCGGTGGCCTCTGCTATGGCGCTTGTGGAGGTGGGCCGCTTCAGAGAGGCGGTTCAGTATGTGCAGAGAGCCGCCAAGGTGCTTTACGAGGCGGCGAAGGAGGTGTTCGAACATGTCAAGATAACTGTCCAGCGCCTTGTTGAGCTGTTTGTGGAGGCGGTGACGCGCGTGCTGGCGTGGGTGGACGAGCACAAGGCGTATCTCTTCCTCATGGCCGCCGTGGCGGCTGGGGTGGTTGCAGTGTCGGTTGCGTTGAATCTGTGGGGTCTTGTGGAGATGGAGAAGTTGGCGTATGCCGCCGTGGGTGCGCTGTTTGTGGCTGGGCTGGTGGATGCAAGAGGGAGGGCGGCGGAGAGGTTTGGAGCGGTGGTTGAGAGGTGGAGGGTGGATGAGAATGAGAAGCAGAAGATAGAAGAGGTCATTAACGAGGTCGTCAACGCCCCTCAGAAGAGGGAGAGGCCGTTTTCGAAGTTGACAAGTTTGGAGAATCTGCCACCGCCGCTTGTGGAGCTGAGGAAAGCGCTGACGCGCGTCGAAGACGAGGCAGAGAAAGACGCCGCAGTGGTCGCGACGCTTGTGCTGTACAAGGCGTTGATCAACAACGCCGAGGCGTATGGGGAGTGGGCTGAGTTGTACAAGTGGGCAAGGGGTCTGGTTGAGGAGCGTGAATTCGCCGTGAAGGCCGAGGAGGTGGCGAGGCTTCGTGAGGCGCAGAGGGGGCTTGAGGAGGTGGCGGAGGAGGTGAGGAGGGAGCTAAACAGGTTGTTGACGTTGTACTCGCAGAGCGACTTCTATAAGGAGAGGCCCGACCTCCTCAACAAGCTCAAGCAACATCTGGAAGTGGACTTGGGCGAGGCGGAGGAGCTGGCGGAGGCAAGGCGCGGCGAGCTGAGCAAGTATTCAGACGCCAATATGGGGACTAAGGCCTATGCCGCCCTTCTTTCGATCGCCAGAGGCGGCATATACGGACACGCGGTGATGTTACTTATGGAGGGGGTGCTTTGGCTGATATAGTGTTGCTGACGCCGAGGAGCGCCTACGAGAAGGCCAAGGACATCGCCAAAGGGCGCGGCGAGGCTGTGGACCCGTCGCGTGTAGGTACGGCGGGTTGGGAGGACAGGGCCGCTTCTACGCTTCTGCGGTTTTTGATTGGATACGGCGAGGCGGCGGATCTCAAGTTTAGACGCGTTGAGAAGAGAGGCAAAAAGGGACGCGTCGAGAGGGGGTTCCAGGTGTCTAGGATCTACGGCGGCGTCGACGCCTTCGTCGGCGAGCTGTGGATAGGGGATGTGGCCCGCTTTAAGATCAGCAAGGAGGAGTTGAGGCGTTTTGTGGAGGAGGCGAGGAGGACGGCGCCGGACCTCTCGGGGATCAAGAAGATATGGCAGACGCTGGAGTGGTTTAACACAGACGCGTCATTCGATGGAGGGTGGATAGTGGCCGGCACCGCCAATACTCAGCAGGCGGCTTGGTACATCGGCCTCCTCGGCGAGCCGGAGTCGTTCAGCGGCGGAGCCAGCGTCACTGAGGAGGGCGTCAAGCTCTACGTCCTCATGCGTTGGCGTAGGGAGGTCTTAGACCGCATCATCGCCGAGGAGGGAGAGGTGCTGAAGCCCCTCCTCGGCCGCGCCGTCAAGAGCTGGCGGGAGCTGGTAGACGCCATAGATTGGAGCTGGGTATTGAAGAGAGTCGAGGAGCTGGCCGACGAGTTGAAGCCCTGTATAGGCCCCGAGAGTGCTGACGACGCGGAGAGGAAGGGGCGTGTGAGGAGAATGCTGGGCGAGCTGGCGCTTTTCGTCCACTTCATCGAGGCGAAGAGGGGTGAGAACAACAACAAATGGCATAAGGAGAGAGTCATGATGCTGTCAAGGGCTGTGGAGGCGCTGAGCGGCGGGAGGATAACCGGCGAATACGCCGAGAGGCTGGCCAAGCTGGTTATCCGTTACGCCGAGGGGCGGAAGAAAGAGACAGAAAGGGGTATTGAAAACCTAGTTAAAGAGCTGGCTGGTGTCTCTAGAGAGGAGGTGTGGAGCGTCGTTAAGCGTGTCCTCAGCGGCGAGGATCCCTATACATATTGCCTGGCTAGAGACTGTGCCGACGATAGAATCGTCAGGAAGTTCGTAGCGCCAGCCCTTGAGCTGGTAATGCTGGACAAAGCGCTGAAGGGCGAGTTCGACAGAGAGAAAGTCAAGCTCCGCTTCGGCGAGATGTACGCCACCGCAGTTGCGGGAGACGGCTCTGTGGGGCCGGGTGAGGTTGAGCTGGCCGTCGGTGGGGAGCTTGGCGGAGGAGCCGCACTCCTACGCCTCGCCGCACTGCATTTGCTCAATAGGCTCTTACCCGACGAGCTTAAATTCGGCGTGCGGGTATACGTGGGGGAGGGCAGATATTACAACATAACAGCAACCAGCGAGAACGCGACGAGGTTAATGCGCCTCCTCGCCGTGACGGCGCCCTCCGCCGGCGGGAAGTACTTAAGCGATAAGTTCAAGAAATTCGTGGAAGCGGCCAAGGTGGAGGTGCAACTTGACAACACATGGTTGACCGATAAAGGCCACGTTGCCGCCTATTTGACCCTCTCGGAGGCCTGCGTCGCCGTGAAGTACAACGTATATCTTCTCAAACACGACATCCGGCTCCAATTCCAGTCGACAGACCGGAGCCGCGCCGAGCTCGCGGCGCTCTTGTTAAGGCATGCGGGCGTCGGCGCAGAGGTGAAAAAGAAGAAAGACAGAAACGTGTGGCAAGTCTGGGCCACTACCGACATGCTGGCGGCCGGGCGCGAGGAGCTCAGGAAAGCCCTCGCCGAGATTGTCAAGACGGCGCGCGACAACGGCTGGGTGGATGAGGAAAAGGCCAGACGCTGGCTGGAGAAGCTGGAGGGGGGTGTTGCGACTTGGGAGGGGAAGAAGTTCAAGACGAGACTTGTGAAAGGCGCGTTGGAGGTAAGCTTCAGCTCCGCCGACCGGGAGCCTTTGGAGGAGGTGGCTAGAGAATTCAAGGCCATGTGTCTTGAAGAGGGCGTGCACTTCGCCGTGAGGTGGGGTGGGGGGAGGGGCTACGTCTCTCTTCTGGCCGAGGGGGTGAGGCGCCTCGCGTGGCTTTCAATACACGGCGAGGGGGAGCAGAGGCGGAGGGCCGCGGAGTTCCTCAAATTCCTTGAGGCGAAGGCAAGGGCTAAAGGCGAAGAGGTCCTTAGAAAGCTGGAGGCGCTGTTGGAGGAGGGCAGGAGCCGGGGCGTCCTCCGCCTAGTGGGCCTGGAGAAAGACGGCGTCAAGGTGCTGGACGTAAAGACCGAGGAGAAAGACGACAAGCTGTACGTTACGCTAAGGGCGGAGGTAGACGGCGCCGCGGGGGAGTACAGGCTGACGTTTACCCGCCAGAAAGACGGCACGAGACGTCTTCAGTTTTACGTGAGGGGTGAGGAAGCTGTGGCGAGAGCCGTCAAGCTCATTGAGGTCTTGACTGGGGAGAGACCCCAGGTCACTGAGATGCCCAACGGCTGGACGATGATCAGAGGCTCCGGGCGACACATAAACGCCTTGGCACGGTACGAAGAGCTGAGAGAGGCAATAGAGAGGTGGAGCAACCGGTAACATTGAAGAAAATAATGAAATCATCACAGCACTCCAGACGGGTGGAGGAGGACGCACAGCGGTAGACCACCTGCGTCTTAACTCCCTGCTATCACCTGAGGCATTCTACGCCATGGGCCTAGCCGCGTTGGTGGCGAGTTTTGATGAGAAGACGACCGCTGAAGCCGTTGTTGACGAGGGAGCGTCTGGTTCTCTGCTCTACGCGGCAAATGGCTTATCCAGTAGCTGTATTGCTCGTATTGATGGCGTCGAAGCCTCTCAGCGAAGAGACATCGTATGTATACGCCGCCGCGTTAGCCAAAGCCTCAGAGCCAGTGATGCTGGATCCAGTGACCGTGTGCTAAATCTACAGCGAATTGCAACGACCCGGGGAGCACCTGCTTGAATCAAGCCGCCGCCAGCCTCTGGCAGATACCATCCGAGCCTACTTAATAACTAGCGCCTTCAGCTCTGCAACACCATCGCGATTTCTCCCAGTCGCCTGACCGCTACCTCCTCTCCCACCTCGCCGAAGAGGAACCTCTCTAGAGGCCCGTGGCTTCTGAGCACAAAATCCATCCAGCCGGGGCCTCTTATAGAGACCGCATTTTCTAGAAACTTGCGGTACGGGCCGGCGACTTCTAGATACGGCGGGGGGTAGGCGTAGGCTGGCACCTCTCTGTCCAGCCCCACGAGGCCCCAGAACCCCGACACGGCCTTCCCCAAGGCTGGGTACGGCCTCAGCTCCACCTCCAGGCCCGGGGTCCACGCCGACCATATGTAGCCGGCGACGTACCTTCCAGACTTGACGCCCTTGATTAGTTCGTCTCTGCTTTTCGGCAACCCGCACCTAAACAGCGCCTTGGCTGTCCTCAACGCCTTGACCACGTCGCCAGTTTCGAGGAAGAGGGGCAGGAAGAGGTCTGTAACAAGCGGCTCGCCCCGCTTTGCCAAAAGCCCAACGCGCCCGCAGGGGGCCTCAGACGCCGAGTTGTACCTCCCGTCGGTGAAGAAGAGGTGCACATTGCCGAGGAGGGGGTACATCCGCCCGCGCATCCACTCTGCCCATTTGGGCAGAGAAAACGGCGGAGGGGGAGCACGGGTTGGCCGGGACCACAGCCACGGCTCCTCTACGTAGAACACGCCGCCGCCTTTGAGGAAGGCGTCGTACAGCTCTAGATACTCCAATGCCACGTATCTACAGCCCAGCAACTCCGCCAGCGGCTTTAGGAAGAGGGCGTGGTACCCTTCCCGGCCGTACAACACACAGCCCACGGCTTATATACGGGGCGTATATAGATCTGGTGCCTATGGCGTACTTCATGAGCCCCGACGTGGAGATCGCAGTGGAGGGCCGCGTGACCTACGACGTAGAACAAGCCATAAGAGAGGTGGAGAGAGGCAAAGTCGCCATTGCTTTGTTTACGTTCGACGCCGTCTCTCCGTGGGACGGACCTCTAAGGCTACCAACGAGGCCTGGGTGGCCTAAGTCTGTGTTTATAGTGGGGGAGCCAACCAATCCGCCGCGGGCCGTGGGACGTTGGGAGGCCCGGCTGGATTGGGAGGAGCCGTTTGAGACCTTCCAGAAAAGAGTTCAAGCGGCCAAGAGGTCTCTTGAAGAAGGGGAGGTCTTCCAGCTTGTGGTTGCGCGCTACAGGAGGTACCGATTTTCAGGCGACGTCTGGCCCATCCTCGAGGCGTTGAAAAAGAGAGTCTCGGCTAAGTACTACTACTTGCTAGATCTGGGAGACCTCTCTGTGGTCGGCGCCTCCCCCGAGACCTTGGTGAGGGTGGAGGACGGCTACGCCATCTCGGGCCCCATAGGCGGCACTAGGCCGAGGGGCTCCACGCCCGAGGAGGACGAGGAGCTGACGCAAGAGCTTATCAACAGCGTAAAGGAGAGGGCGGAACACGTAATGCTGGTGGATTCAGTCCGCAACGACCTCGGCAGGGTCTGCCGCTGGGGCACCGTGGAGGTGGTAGACATGTTGCGCGTAGAGAAGTACACCCACTACCAACACCTCGTCTCCTACATCCGCTGTCGACTTGATAAACTCTACAGGCCGATAGATGCGGTGCTGGCCCTCAACCCGACGACTACAGTGACCGGCGTGCCCAAGCCGCGGGCGCTTGAGCTGATAAGCCAGCTGGAGGAGCCCCGCGGCCCCTTTACGGGCTCTATAGGCGTAATCACGAGACAAATGCTCGACTTCGCCGTGGTTATAAGAAGCCTATATGTGGAACACGAATACGCCTACCTCTGGGCCGGCGCGGGCATAGTTACAGACTCCACGGCCGAGAGGGAATGGGAAGAGACAAAAGTCAAAATGCGGCCTCTGGCGGAAATCCTAGAGGGAAAAGTTTAAAACTTTCTTGATAGAAAGAAGTTGGCGGGGGTGCCCGAGCCAGGCCAAAGGGGCAGGGCTCAAGACCCTGTGGCGTAGGCCTGCGTGGGTTCAGGGATGCGCCCGCCTAAAAATCCCACCCCCCGCACCACTTGACTCTTCTGGTTGTCCTCAGCGTAGCTTGCTGATTCCGCATGTCGGCCGTCGTTGGTACATCATGTACCGGCCAAGCTCGGCGTTTCGGCTCAATATCGGCTAACGCACAACAATGCCGGCTTCGAGAAGGCGGCGAGGCGATTAAATGGAGGATGTCTTTTTAGGAGCTTTTCGGCGAGCTCCCTCTGCCCCGGCGTGCCGTTCTTTGCATTTCCGGCGAGATAAAGCGCCACGGCTCTTCTGACTTCGCCGTCTCGCTCTGCCAGCCTCATGAGGTCGGCCGTGGCGATGTACACCACGTAAGGCCGTATCTCGCCACGTTGTGTATGCTCCTAAGAGCATCAGGCATGTCTCTCCTCGAGACCTGTTTTTAGTGGTTGTATAAGTTTGTCGTAGGGGTCTTTTAGGGCGGAGATGTAGAAGACGCCGAGCGCCCCTAGTGCTTCCGCCACGTCTTCTGCCGTTATAAATGTGTGCCGTTCTTTTGCCAAATTTACTTTATTGCCTACCACTACACATCCGCGGTACGGCTTCACCACCTTGCTCCGAAGGTGTTGTTCTATGTCTAAAAGGCTCTGTAATGTGTAGGCGTCTGCCACATCGTACATATAATGGCGAGGTCTAGGTAGTACGGCCACGCCCTGGCAAGCGCGTCTGCAACTTCGATGGCGCGGTGGCCAGGCACGTCGAGTATACAGACCGGCGTCTCTCGTATTGTAGTTCTGTACATACCTGGCCTGAGGGTGGTCTTCGGCTGGATCGGCACACCTACGAGACGATAGATATATGTAGTCTTCCCCACGCCGCCGACGCCGAGGACCCCCACCATGAAGCATCTCATTTACATACATCGCGGGCCATAGCCTCTATCTCCAGCAATGCGTAGTACTGCTGATCTGTTAGCGAGACGTTGGGGTTGACCTCCTCCACCGCCCTGATCGCGTCGTCGGCTTTCATGCATTTGGTGGCGATTAGGTAGGCGGCGAGCGTCGTCGGCGTCCTCCCCATGCCGCCGACGCAGTGGACCACCACGACTCCGTTTCTCGCCTCTCTCTTTATGACTTCTACCAGCTCGTCGAGTCTCCTCGGCGGGTACCCGTCGGGCGTCGGCCAGTGGATCCACTTCATCCCCCTGTCTGCCAGAGAGCTACGGAACTCCAGAAGCCCCCACCCCCCGTAGTACTCCATTTCCCAAGCCTCTGCCAGCGAGATGACGATCTTGACGCCGAGTTGCGTCCACCTGTCCAGATCTTCTCTTCTGGGCATGCAGGAGCCTGCCACTCTGGACTCTACGAAATAGGGACACTCCATCTTTGATCTCTTTCTCATGCCCATTTTATCAGTTTCTTTAATATATTAGGGACACGGCGGCGTAGACGGATATGCCCGCCGCGCCTAGCGTAAATTGCGGCGCACATCTGTAGGAAGTCGAGACGATGCCAGCTGTCGGAGACCAACGCTCCAACCCTTTACAAGCTTTGAGACGACGTATTCAAAGCGTTTTTAGACAGCCACAGTCTTTATCTGCCTCGCCGTGAGAGCCTTTACACAGTAAAACCCCCGCGTTCGAATCCACCTCGCCGAGACAAACAAAAGCCCACCATCTCTATCGGGACGACGTGGCCTATAAATACAAGCGCTTCCGCTGAGCCGCGAATCCCCGAATCCACCTGTCCGCTAGCCGAGTCTATCTCCAGCAGATTCAAAGGCTCCGCCGATAGCCCTCCTTCTAAAAAGCCTCTCATTCTCAGCCGCTACAAAAGGCTCACGTCTACTACGGGCAGAAGTCCAACTCCTAGGGAGAGCTGAGACTTAGGAGGGGCTACGCCTTCTGCAACATGAAGAACACAACAACGAGAGGGGGTGCTATAAGTAGAGAGGTAGCCACGCCGCATATGTAGAACGTCGCTGATGGTTCTGAATTTTTGAAACACAACTACTGTGGAGGTGAGTGTTGGGCTTATCGACTGCAGATGCTGGTGAGTCTCAAGTGGTTGCTCGGGACGGAGGTCGCCAGGTGGCCCGTTCCGAGGAGCATAAGACTGACCCAGGCCGGCCGTCCTTGAGGCTAGGTGGCTGAGGTCGGTGCGGGCTAGGGAGCCCTTGTGGAGATGGCGAATACTAGAGAGGCCACAGATGATTTAGCAGAAGCCCGCGGGCCCACGTCCGTACCCGGAGGGCATGCTGTGATGATCTGAGACGCATATGGCCTCCGGCGGGAGACGGCACACAAAGGCAAAGGCTCTCCGATCCCCACCCGCACGGTAACCAGCCCCCAGTCCGGTGGGTCACCTCTTCGTCGCCGTGTGTAGAAATAGCTAGGTCTATTTGCGTCATCCGGCGCTCTCGAAAACTGCCGATAAGACGCAGGGAGTTTGACGTATTAGGTGTGGCGACGGCCTACTGAATCCTGACCCGCCTTGCCTTGGCTATGGCGAAGCCTAGGAGCAGGAGGGTCGGCGGAGCTAGCGCTGAGGCGATCAGCGACAGCGCAAGCCACGCTGGGCCTCCGGTGGCAACGAGGTAGCCGAGCTCTGCGAGGTAGAGGAGCGGTAGCGCGAGGACGATTAAGAGCGAGGTGAACAAGCTCAGAAGTCTCCTTGAGGCCACGTACCACGCAACTGCGACGAGCGCCGCGGCCCACAGAAGCACGCCTAGCAACGCCGCACTGGTGCTGTACACAGTGATTGGGCCGCCCCAGAGATATGGAATGAAGCTCTGCGGCGACGGCTCAAACCGCTTGGTGTACACATATACGCGGCCGCCCCCCACCTCCGCTATCAGCTGGGCCAGCGGCCTGACGTCGCCGTATACAATAACGTCGCCCGCCACTGTTCCGGGGGACCAAGGCTTGAAGCCGTAGCCATGCTCCTCTAAAACTGCAATTAACCTCTCGTAGTAGGTCCTATTTTTAACCCACACCAGAGACACGGCATCTACATCGAGATCGCGCATAAATCCCTCCCAGTCGAAAACAAACAAATCAAGAAACAAAATAGAGACTTGAAAGCCTAGAACAAAAAGAGCCAAACCAAAAAAGAACTTCTTAATTGTCCTTCTCATACCATTAGCATACTCTAAGGGTTCTGGACACCGTAACGATGAAGCCCGACACACCTCCGTAGCTTCTCCCAATGAAATCGCCGCATGCATGAGGTATAGCCCAGCCTTTGACTTCGACAGTAAAGAACGTAGGCGCGCAGATGCAATGTAACCCGTCACGCTTTGGATTCCACGTGTGCCACGTCATCCACAATTGCCCGTCCATATATCTCAGACCTCCATATACCACCTCGCAAGGCTCGCACCTAACTCCTGGCTCGAGTCTGATGGTGTATTCCCAGGACGTAATCTCGATAGAAAATGGTCTATTTATTTGGACCGCAGAGAAGAAAAGCATTTCGAAGCCGTCGACGCCGCCGTTCCATCTGACGGTTGTTCCTATAAGTGCGCGACTCGGATGCCAGCTGAACCACGGTTCGGCATAGACCCAATCAGGCTGTTTGTCGTTCGTTTCGTCGCTCGTTGCCGCAGTAGTTAACACAGCAACAGTAGCGATGACCATCAACATTACGGCCAGCCGTCTAATTTCGTATTTCACAGGCCCGACCTTTTTTTATTTAAGTTTTATTTTAGCCTATTGCTCAAAATAGTTCACGTCATTTGGCGTTGTATATAATGTGTATTATGGCGAGCGGGGGTGAGACGTGCCAGCCAAGTTGCTAACTAATGCTGTAAAGGCCAGCTAGGTCCTTTGCCTCATCCCGCCGTGTGGGTCTAGAAGGCATCATGGCATGCAGAGAGCGCCGCCGGCGGACCTCTTACTAACTCGCTACACGCAGATTGGCGCAGATGCAAAAGAGTCGCAATGCCACTTTTTGAACCGCCACGCCTCCAGCCGAACACACAAGCAGTAAGTTAAAAAATCTCCGGCCGACAAAGCAGTGGAGAATGGGGACGTGGTGCACAGAACACTCTGTGTCGTAAATCATTATTGCAAACGCCAGATGTTACGCCCGAAGTTTGAATAAGAAGGTGAAGGTGCCCAATCCGAGGGCCTCTCCTATCAGCAACACGCCGAGCACCATCGACGTGGCGCCCACGGCGTATTCGATTTTTCTGCCTAACGCGCCCCATTTCACGCTTTTTGCCGCACGTGCCGCGCTCCTCCTCACGGCAGTTATTAAGATGTATATCACAAGCGCGAGGCCGGCGGCGTAGGCCAGGGTGGCGGCGAAGAGGAGGAGGTAGTTGCCGCTTATCGCCGAGGCCACTAAGTTCGCCACAACCACGGCGCCGAAGAACGGCGCTATGCAGGGAGTCCACACCGCGCCTAGAGAGGCCCCTAGCATAAAGTCGCCGACCTTCCCCACGCCGCGTCTAGAGGCCTTATATACAGAGGTCTGGAAGCAGGAGGCCCATACGACGAACGCCTTGTTTAGCCTCTCCACCACCAACACAGCCCCCATTAGAATCAGCAGAACTCCGCCCACGGCGTAGAGCACGACGTTGGCCACCTCGCCGACCCAAGCCGCCGCGGCGGACACCGCTGTCGCAATCACGGCGTAGGACACCGCCATGCCAGCCAGGACGATGGACAGACTCCGCCTAGCTAAGTAGGTCGTGGCGGCGATGGTCAACACCGGCAACACACAAGGCGAAAACACGCTGGCGGCGCCGGCGGCAAAGGACAAAGCCAACTGGACAAACGTCTGTAGGCCGCTGCCCACAACCGCCTGCCGCTCCTCGATCTGCGGGGCGCCAGCTATCTGTCCCGCGGCTGTTTGTGAGGTAGAGATCTGCCGCGGGTAGGCCAGCTCTAGGAACTTCAAGAACGTGTCGGAGTCAACGGCGCCTATCATCACGAAAGTCACGTGCAAGTCGCCGTCTTTCACGTAGCCCATGACGACAGTCGGCGTCCCTATCACTGGGATGTTCTGCCGGCCTGAGGCCTTCTGCTCCCGGAGCGAGCCGCCGTAGTATATGTAAACTTGTCCATCGGCCACCGCCTCCACGCCTCGCACCAGGTAGTTAGCCAAGTCTATAGACACCAGATTGATGCCCTTAAGTGCCGACGCCACCCGGCCGTCTGTAAATACCTGCGTCTTGAGGTATTGACAGCCGGGGCATTCTGGCTGGTGGATAAACACCAATACAGGCCCGTCTTTCAACGCGTTTTTGAAGTCTTGGGCCGACTTTACGTCTACGAAATTAAGCTCTCCAATCTGGAGGGCTACTACAAGCATTGCAAGGAGGAGGACTACGGCCACCACCTTCATAGAAATCTATTTACTGATTCCAATATATATTTGTGGAGGTGAGGAGGTTAACGACGGGTCCCCTGTCGACGAATACGTACGTCGTATGTATCGCAGAGGAGTGCGTAGTCATAGACCCCGGCGGAGACGTAGATGAAATCTTGGCGCTACTCCGCGGCAGGTCTCTAGTGGCTGTAGTCGCCACACACCTCCACTTCGACCACGTGGCCGCCGTAGCCGACTTGGTCGAATCGACGGGAGCCCCATTCTACGCACATCCAGCCGACTGGGCTGTCTACAAAACGCTCAACGCTATGGCCGAGGAATGGGGGTTCCAAATCCCCGACATCCCGACGCCTAGACCTCTGGGCGAGAGGCTGTGGATATTCGACGTGTGGCATACGCCGGGCCACACGCCTGGCTCTGTGTCTTTGGTGGTTAACGGCGCCGTGTTTACCGGAGACACGCTTTTCTACCGCTCGGTGGGGAGGACAGACCTCCCGCTGGGTAGCTGGGATTTGCTTGTGCGGTCTGTATGCAGGCTTTATGGCCTCCCGTGGAGCTACGTCGTGTACCCCGGCCACGGACCTGAGACCTATATTGGGGCGGAGGCCGTCGGTAACCCATTTATAAATTCCGACGTTTGCAAAAACAAGAGACCACCGTAGCTCATATTAACGCGACACATAACTTTTTTGATGCACGCCGCAGTTAGAGCCAAGCTGATGCAGTACCCCCCGCCGCCCGTCCTCAGCCCTCAGCTCATCACCATGGTCTCGATCATCTCCACCAGACTCTACGGCTTCTTTGACTTAGGCGTCTACATAGCCCGCCTCGTCGAGGCCGGCGTCCAGAGATACGGCGAGCGGCTGGACCCCTGCTGGCTGTATATAGTCCTCCCCAACGGCTATAAACACTTCGCCTACTTCACACAAGAGACGCCCGGAGAGCTTGCCGAGTATAGTTATCTCTATCCAGACCCCTACCTAGGGGCCTTATTCACGGCGGCTTCAGGGAGACAAGCAGTCTTTAGGCCGATAGGCGAGAAATACCTAGACGGCCTCTTTGAGACCCTCGCACAGAGCGAGGGCTGGAACATCCGCATCTCCAACTACGTCGAGTATGAACTATATCCAACTCAACACGCCGTCACCAGCGAATGTATCGTAGAGCGGCTGAAGACCATACTCCCGAAGGAGGCCACATATGAGAAAGATGCTTTGTTGTCTGTGCTGGTCCCCACCATGCCGCAGGCCTTCTTGACAGACCCCCAGCTGATGAAGCTAATAGCGCTGGGCCTTATGGAGTACCGAGAAACCACCATAGTCCCCACACAGTTGCTAGTCTCTCTTCTCGGAATTTTGTTTTAAAGCTCCTCGTCTTGAGCCGCCGTGAAAGTGGTTGTGCTGGGCGGCGGACTCGCCGGCGTCTTTACGGGATACTTCCTCAGAGAGGCCGGCTTCAAGGTGGTGGGCGTAGGTGGCGAGCTTGCCTACCCGTTGGCTTCGCTGGTCTTGACTCTCTCTATGCCGTTTAGAGAGGACGTGGAGCTGGCCCGCAGAAGCTTAGAGATATATCGAAGATTCGTAGAGCCGAAAGAGGTCACCTCTGTCGATATACTGCCTAGGTGGGTCGATCTGTCGAGCCTCAAGACGCCGCATGAGGTGACGGACAGAGTGGAGGGCTTGCGACTTTCCCCCGACGAGATAGCCGTGATAACTCGCGACTACTTAATACCTGTGAGAAAAGTCGTGGCGCATCTCCGCAGAGAGCTGGGCTTTACAGACTCCTACGGCTTTCTGAAGGTAAAAGACGGGAAGGCGTTTGTGGTGACAGACGGCAGGAGGATAGAAGGCGATGTCATCGTGTTGGCGGCCGGCCACAGGAACAGAATTCTGGCGAGAGAAGCAGGCATAGATCTGCCTCTGGAGCCTTATGAATGCTACGCCGTCTTGTACATAGCCGGGAGACGGATGTGGAGATACAGCATCGGGGACTACGTGCTGGGGTGGTACGGAAGGCCGGCGACGCCTCCTCTCTACGTCGCCGGAGATGGATGCGGACGCTACGGCCAGGGGCCGCCGCCGAATTATGTAAAGCGACTCACAGCTCTGTTGAGACAACGGGGGGCGCGCGTCTTTCCGCTCTACTTAAAAATCGGCTACTGCGAGGTGGGACCACACGGCGGCCCGCTGTACGGGAGGCACCCGGCCACGGAGAATCTCTACGTAATCGGCGGTTTTGACGGCTACGGAAGCATGGTGGGACCCGCCCTCGCCGAGCGTTTGGCGCGGCTGATAGGCGGCAACGGCGTCGACGACGTATTTAGGCTCGAGAAGCACATTAACACAACTTCTTTTAATCCCTGTGCGGTAACTGAACGTCACGACTGGGGCGCCGTTCTACTTCGCAATATTTAAAAACCGTGATTCGCGCATCGGCGTGGCGAGAGGAAAAGAGAAGATGGTGCTCATATCCTTTCATCTGCCCAAGTCCTACGTCGAGGTGTTAGACGAGCTTGTGAGGCGGGGGGTATACCCCAGCAGAAGCGAGGCTATTAGAGTTGCTCTTAGAGAGTTGGTGAATAAGTATAAACTAGACGGCGTCTAGGCTTATAGCCCTCCAGCACCCACGCGCCGATGTATGGATACGCTTCGGCTCTAGCGGCTACACTCGCCTTTTCCCTAAACGCGCCGTTGGCGTACGCGGCGGCTAGGAGGGGTGTGAGCTCCACGGCTCTGGTGGGGCTACGCAACGCAGTCGCCTTGACGTTGCTACTACCCTTTGCGGACTTTAGAATCTCCAACTCGGCCCTCCTCGCAGTTTTGACATCTGCACTGCTCGGACCCGGCCTCGGCGACTACGCCTACTTCAGAGCTATGCAACAGGGCGGGGTGGCCACGGCAGTGACATTAGGTTATACCTACATATTCACGGCGCAGTTCTTCTCGGTAACGATGGGGCTAGAGGGCTTTAAGATCTCTGTGGCAGTGGGGGCCTGCTTGGCGTTTATCGGCGTAATAATAGCTCTCGGCGGGAGGCCTAAAGGGCCCGGCGTGTTATACGGCGCAGTTGCGTCGCTTGCGTGGGGTCTTGCCTCGGCGTTGCTGGGGGTGGCCACCAAAGAGGCGACGCCGTACACCATCGCAGTAGTAAGATCCGCAGTTCTTGCACCGCTTTTCTTCGCCCTCCCAGACGGGCTGAGGATCTCTGCATCAGGCTTGCCCTACGCCGTGTTGTCAGGCGTAGTGGGGCTTGCCTTTGGTTCTCTAGCTTTTATATACGCCATTTCGCAGATAAAAGTCTCAGCAACAGTGGTCGCCACATCTCTTACGCCTATACTCTCACAAATACTAGACAAGGCAATAAACAAGAGCCCCCTCTCTACAAAACATATAATAGGCGCGTCGCTGGTGGCTCTGGGTATAGTAACCACCGTGATGAATAATTAGACAGCAGAAAAATGAAGAGCTGACGACGGGCTGACTACTTCTTCAACTCGGCGAGTTTCTTGTTTATCTCGTCTAGTATCTGCTCCTTGGTCTTCCCCTCCGTAGATATGCCCAGGGACCTAGCCATCTCGATGATCTTCTGGTCTATCTCCTCCTTCTTCTCAACCCTCCTGACCTCTTCCTCAGCCGCACCGGAGGCCGCCTTTCTGAACTCCCTAATGGCCTCGCCCATCCCCCTGGCCAAAGACGGAAGCTTTGAAGGCCCCCAGATCAGGATTATCACAAGCGCTATTAGTACCACCAACCACTCCTGGCCTGCAAGGATGAGGTACATAGGTATTGATGACTGTGGCTTTATTAATTTTGTGCCTGAGTGTCCTCTGCGTTTCTAAGCACGTCGTGTCCCTCCTCCGCCTCTCCTACGCCTCCCGCTTCTGCCGTCTCTTGAATGTATCTACATTTAATGCTGCACGCACATGCCTCTCCTAGGGCCTTGGTCGTTGTATCCACTCCCTCAATACTGCTAAGCCAGGCTCATCATTACGCGGCGGAGTGCTTGCGCATGGCTTGCCCATAACGCCTATCTACGCCGCATACGTCGCGGGTGTACACAGAAACCACGGTGTTTGTCAAGTATACGCTTAAGACGCCGATTTTCGACGTGAAAATATGTAGAAGAAAAAAGCGGTTAGATTAGCCTCACGTATTCTCTCGCCGTTGTGGTGAATGTTAATAGCCCCTTGGGGCGATACACCTCCCTCATCTTCTCTTCGTATACTTCATATCGCTTAAACTCCAGCTCCAGCCTTACCTCCTTCACGGCGCCATCCTCCACGCAGAAGGCCTTCGGCGGGTTCAGCGAGAGGCACACCTCCGACCCGTCCTTTGTCACATACACCTCCACCATGTACGGGTGGAGGATGTTCATCGGCCTCCGCCTCACCACCCCCACCATCCACGGATATCTACGCATAACCTTCGCGATCTCGATCAGCCTCTCCCTGAGATCCAGCCACTTCCTAACCCACTCCGTGCCAAACGCCCCCAGCTCAGGCCACTCTTGAAGGAGCTCCTCCACGGGGTCGCTCCTAACGACTAAGGCCGGCTGGGGCGGCTCCCTAAGCCTCTCCAGCTCTCTCTTGTAGTCCTCCAGAATCTGCCTGACACAGTCCTCCACTGCGCGGCAGTGGGGCTGGTCCAGCTCTACGCCGTTCACAACGGGGCCGCAGTAGACGTAGGTCTCGTAACGGAACATCCCCACCTTCTCCTCTACGCGCCTATACCACACCCCGACGTCGTACTTCTCAGCCAACTCCCACAACGCGTCCACCACCTGTTGCCTGAGACAGCCACCCACCTCCTCATCCCGCCTCCTCCACCTCTCCTTCGCCTCCCACCTCCTCCTATCCCGCGAATAAACCCACACCCGGTACTTCACGCATACTCCCTTGCGACAGCCCTCTGCTGTCAAAATCCCTTCGTATAGGCACCCCTCGGAGGTGCACCACTCCCTCGGAGGCGGCTCGTACTCCACGTACTGGAGGATACCCAGTTTTTGAGGCAGTTCAAAAACAGAGGCCGTGGTCCTAATCCTTCTGGCGGCCGTCATATCCACTGCCTCAACGCGGAAAGGACCTCCTCCGCGGCGTTCCTCTCGATTAGGTAGGTCCCCCTCTTGTGTCTCTTGGCGAGACCCCTCTCCGTAAGCCTCGTCATGAGGCTGTGCACCGCCTGCCCACACCGCCTATCCACTCTGCATATGTTGCGGACGCGCACCGAAACCACGGCGCCTCTCCCGCCCTCCACCCGCCTCTGTATGTGCAAAAGCAGTGCGGGGAGGTACTGCTTAATCTTCCAGGTCTTTATCTGCCTTATCTTCCGCCTCATACCTCCACGCCCAGCCGCTTTCGCACATACGCGGCAACCTCCTCTTCTGTCTGTTCAAGAATCCATCTGCCGCGCGGCGTAATTGCCACAACGCCGCCTCTTACCTCCACCTCGCCCTCGAGGAGCCTGGGCCACACCCTCCAGTCGTATCTAACCCCAAGCGCCTCCACGGCCCTCCTCGCCAACTCGTCCACCTCCTCCACGGGAGCCGGCCCTTTGCTCAACCTCCTTAGGATTTTCAACCGCAAGTATTCGCCCACCGGCGTGTAGCGGATCTGCTGGAGGTACCACATGTTCATACCCTCATCCTCTTGGCGGC
>Ga0326762_1000423_pt1 | contig 19910 bp, 38 predicted proteins | sample NORPS_S_FD_207669 | JGI IMG/M metagenome (GOLD analysis project Ga0326762, IMG submission 207669) | Hot spring sediment microbial communities from Norris Geyser Basin, Yellowstone National Park, WY, United States - NOR.PS_S | ecosystem: Environmental > Aquatic > Thermal springs > Near-boiling...
GCGTGACTGGGCTAGGGGTGTTGACAAGCTAGAGCCTGGTGGTAGCGTCGCTAAACCCTATACCGCTGCATCGCAGCTCATACCCTATGGTCTCATGGCGTGGTGGGAGAACGCTATACTTGGAGCTCTCTGCCTAGCCACAGCTACAGCTCTATTCGTACTGTTCGCCCCTAAGACGGTATATACTGTAGCCTTATTCGCTATGGGTGTGTTCCTTGTAGCAACGTACACGGACCTTTTCAAACCAAGGGGTCTGGGGGAGGTAGCACTATTCCTTGGCCACGGGTTCGGTGTTAGCACTTTCGCATACGCACTAACACTCGGGTACGTGGACCTCAAAGCCGTATCACTAGGGACGATACTAGGCCTACACGCAGCATCATTCTACACCATAGACCAGTGGCAAGACGCAGTAGTATCGGGCTTCAAGGGCAGGGTTTCAAGCCTAGCGGAGCTCCTGGTAGGAGCTAAGGTCAGCATATCACAGTACTACTATGGGGCCATAACAGGCATAGTGGCGATACACATAGCGTTCGTGCTCATGGGACTACTGCCAGCGTCAACGCTCAAAGCAATACTACTACTACCGCTATTCCACATAACAGGCCTCATGATGGAGTACAGGTTCATCCAAGGAGTGCTACTAGGCCTAACGGGCATGGTGCTATACCCGATACTTATGGCCCTATAGGGTAACCCCATCAGCCAAAAATTTTTAGCCCATAAGCTCGGCCAACCTCTCCCTAATCCTCCTCCTCTCCTCCTCGGTGAACTCCCTCTCCATAACACTCCTAACCTCATCCTTAACAGGGTCACCATAAACAAGTATCCTTGTCAGCACCTCTATGCATATGATCCTCTTACCATCATCTCTTATAACAGAGCAAATCCTCCTAGCCATCGTCCTAGCAATAGTCTTCTCCATGAAGTCGGTCATTTCAGTCCGAAGAGGTCCTCAAGCCTAAGCCTAAGCTTCCTACGTGAAGACTCCGAGAGCTCGGATAACGCTAGCTGGTGGTCTAGCTTCGCACCTGAAAGTATCCTATGGAGTATCCTCCTACACTTAGCCCTCTCCACATCATCCTCAATTACAATGCATGTATCCTCAACAATCTCCCTGGCCATAAGTATTGCTATCTCCTCCTCCTCGTCCATCAACCCATCACCCTATCTATTAGTTTCGAAACACGCTCCTTTAAATCCTTAGGTGGCCTTGGAACCCTATAGCCCCTCCTCTCAACCTCAGGTATCATCCTACCCTCCTTTAACTTCTCCACCTCCTCTAGGGCCTTCACCACGTATACGTACTCAGGACCCTTCCTCATCCTGTCTATTATGTCATTGAACCTCACAACAAACCTTACAGCGAAATCAGGCTCCTTCAGGAAGTACTCCGAGAATATCATGTCCATCAACCTAACATACTCCCCGATAAGGTCCTCTTTGGAGGCATAGTATATTAGGTCTGTGGCCCACCTAGCAGCATCACCAGGCCTACGCTTATAGTACGCCTCTAGTATCTTCTCAGTAACTTCCTCAAACACAACCCTATGCTCAGCCAAACCCTACACCAAAGGGAAAAAGTAGTTTGGGGAGGGAAAAGATTCTACTGCTAGCTCTACTACAACGTTACGTTATAGCTTCAAATGTTGACTTCATGTTAGCAAATAGTTTATCAAACACCTTCTCACACTTACTCCTATCCACACCCAGGTATCCACACACCTTAGATGCGTACTTTGATTTGGCAAGAGCCCTGGTTACCTCAGGTGCAGCCATACCCTACACCACTTTATATGTTTAACCCAATGTACTTAAAGTTTTGTATAACAAACTATGTTTACTCTTCAAAGGATCTCCTCATGTTCTCTATCATTTTCACAATCATATCAGCAGCCCTACCCGGTGGTATGTCGAACTTTGATGCGAATTTAACATAGTACTTGATGCCAGCTTCCACCTGTTTATCCGTTAGCCCTTTCTTCTTGAGGATTTCCCTGAGCTCCTCAATATCCTCTCTATAACGTTCTTCTCCTCTATAAGCTGGTCTACCTCTTGCCACTCAACCCTCCCCTCCCTGGCAGCCTCTATAGCTTTCGTAGCGGCCTCCTTTAACGCTTTGCTAACCTTCTCGACATCGACAGCTTCAAGCCCAAGTATTATCCTGAACATGTTGAGTGCAAGCCTTACAGCCTCGCTCTGCTCCAGCCCAGTCTTCTTGCATATCATCTCTATGAACTCATATTCGTCCTTCGTAAGCCTAACGCATATGCTCTCCGTAAGTCTCCCCATTAACCACCACCCATCTCCCCCAGGATCTCCTTAACCCTGTTGAACACATACTCGAAAGCACCTATCTCCTTAACCCTCTCAATAGACCTCCTAACCTCCTCCTTGTCATCAGATGCTAGACCGTATATCAGCTTCCTAGCCTCGTCAAAGCTTATACCGTACCTCTCCGAGACCTCCCTAGCCAGGTTCTCACAGTAACCGCACAGAGGCAACCTCTTGCTAGCAACAATCTCAGCACCCTTCCATGTAAGGTCTACCACAGACCTGAACCTGTTTATGACCTCTTCAAGCTTCCTAACATCGGTTTCGTGTGTTAGGAGACCACTAGCCCAAAGCCACTTCCTGAACTCCCTAACCTTAACCTTTATCTCGTCCAGTATAGGCTTAACCTCCGGGTCTTCAACCCTAGTCCCTAGGTCGTCCTCCGAGGTCACTATCTCGTGGAAAGCCTTCCTAATCTTCTCCCTAGCACCCTCAGTAACCCTACCAGCGGATAGGCTGAACCTATGGGCCTCTTCAAGCAAGCCCAAAGCCTTCTCGTAGTGTCGGCTTAGGCATTCGAAACAATTGTGGACTATGATACCTCCTACGGCGTATGAGTGATCCCCTTCAACCTCCAGGTTGTACACGTAACCATCATAATCAACTTCTTTAACCTCTTTAACACGCATCCACAATCCAAATCCACCATACTTCTGGGATATATTGTAGGTTACGGTACTCTTAGGTATTAGTAGGGTTTCGGCTATCTGTCTCCTGGAGTATCCCTCGTAGGCTAGTTTAAGGATCTCCACATACTTATCATTATCTGGGAGTAGATACTTTTGATAGTGTTTATTGATGACGGGTCTCCTTATCTCAACCCTATAAATCTTCCTTCCATGAGTCCTCTTACCCTCAATGGTTAAATCTCTCTCAGGCACTACCGACATCATTGGTATGAATCCGACCTTCAAAGCTATATCCCTAATGTCATAGGCTAGTTGTCTACTGACCGTGAACATAACAACCCTAGGTAACCCTCCTTTACTATAAACACTACCATAACCTCTCCAGTAGAACTCGAGCATTGCTAGTAGTTTCTCTACTGGTAGTAGCTTAAACCATAATGGTATCTTCTTACCCTCCTCTCCGTAACCGAAATTATTGTATATGAAGTCGGCTAGCATGAAGTTCGTTATGGTGATGTAGACGCAGTTCTTAAACCTTCTAACCTTATATCTAAGTCCTAGCTCTTCAATAACATTTATTACATCCCTGACATAATCCTCCTTATTCCCTACAGCCAATCTTATACCGAAGGGTCTTCTCGATATGTTCGTAAATAGTATCGTCCCTTCGGCTAAGTACACCCCTATAAGTTTAGCCAAGTTCTCTGTAACCTCCGGTATATCCCTATAAACGCGTATGTGCGGGTAGTAAACCCACATATTCTTGTTAACCTTTGACGCCTCAACCCAACCAACCCTACCCTTCTTATCCCTAACATATACTGGGTGGTTTGGAGTCAACAGTATAGGCTCAGGGCAACCCCAACATTTAATCGATATAAGCTTACCCTTATACGGTCTTACGAACACCTTGGTTACACGTCTAAACACACCTCTATGTGTTAGCACTAGATCACCCTCCCTAACAGACTCAATCGGTTTCAGGCCATCAGCTGTATGTACAAGACTTCCCGGAGGTACGCAATAGTCTATGGGGCTCTGGCCCGGGAAGCTTGGGGATGGGACCTCCTGTCTGGTCTCTAGTGGTGGTAGCTCTAACGTAGGGTTCATTCTTAGAGCTCCGTCCAGCGACCTCAATGTTATATCGATCTCTCTTATCACGCTATCTATCCCTAGTACGAGCTCGTTGAAGCTCCTAACGAAATCCAGTATATCACGTGGTGGTTGTAGCCTCCTTTCCACCAGCACCACCCCTTATCTTAGCTGCAGCTCTTATCAGCTCCTCCTCTGCCTTCAAGATCTCCTCCGTCTTCTCAAGAGCCTTCTCTATCTCCTCGGCCTTCCTAGCCCTCTCCTCTGGAGTCCTTGTTATCTCTGGTTTCCACTCAGAAGGGGATGGTATCTTCTGTAGTAGTGATTGTGCTATCCTCTCGATCCTCTCCCCCATGCTCTCAAGCACATCTATAGTGGTCCTACCACCCCTTGTCATTCCCATCCTCTGAGCTGCAGCCTCAATGTACTGGAGCTCCTGCAACAGACCAGGCCTATTCTTAAGCTCCATTATGTCCTGCTCAAGCTTCTTTATAAGCTTCTCATTATACTCCCTCTCTATCCTAGCAATCTCCCTATCCCTCTCTATCATAAGGTATAGTGGTGCTAGGCTTGCTGGGACAAGAACCTCCCTATCGCCTATCCTCACTGGGACCTTCTCCTCCTCAACCTTCCTTGACTTCTCTATCTCCATCTTAAGCTTCTCCATCTCAAGCTCATGCCTCCTACGCTCACTCTCATACCTCTTCCATGCAAGCAGTCCAGCCTCATCTGTTTCAATCTCAACACCGTCAACCACTATCTTGTACGTCTTATGAGGTCTTGGGGGTGGTGTGAACGTGTATGGGTTGTAGACGTACGATGGCATACTGTATACAGGTGGGGGCATGTACGTATAGTATGACGTGTAATAAGATGGGTACAATGGTGGCATGTGAGCTGGCTGAGGTTGAGGCGTGGGAGGCCAGATGTACTGTGGGGGCCTATAGTTAGCCATAATGGTGTCAACAGCCTGAGGTAGGTTGGGGTACTGTGCGTACAACGGGTCTATAACGAATATCCTAAGGTGACTATCGTAAGCCCTGGGAGCGATACTCTTAATGAAAGCGTATAACGTGTTAGGATCCCTTAGAGGTGCGGGATTCTCCCGTAGACTCTCAACAATAAGCTTTGAGTACTTCTCAATACCATGAACTTTTGGTAGCCTCTGCTCTAGGAACGCTATTGCATTCTCAATGGCCACAATCTCAGGCGGTTTTATAACCTCACCCTCAGCCTCGGTTGTTGCAGAAGTATCAGTCCTCTCAGTGATCTCAGGCGTTGTAGGTGGGGGTTGGGTGACCCCCTCCTCCTCTTCCTTCTCCTCCCTCTTCCTAGTATGCCACGCCCTATGCCTCACCAGCGACACCTCCGAGTCGAAACTCCTACCGCATATGTCGCATACGTACCTTCCAGCCTCCCCCTCCTCTGACACACCATATCACCTGCTAGCGTACCTCTCAGCCTCAATTGCCTTTAGTATCTCGTTAACCGTGAAGTACAGGCAGACCCTCATGGCATCCCCGACGTTAGGAGCATCAATCTTACCTATCTTGTGAAGGTAGTTAGCGAGCTTAACTGCAAGCTCATACTCCTCCTCTGTAACCCTAAAGCTTATGACCTTAGTCCTCTGACCCATACGTTGCACCGGTTACAGTATACGCATACCAATGCTATTAAGCTTTACCCTAGATCGCCTGTGCGAGTCTAAAACATGGTATCCCTCACATTTACGCTTAACTTATAGGCGTCTACTATATACATTTTACTGGTGGCCTATGTTTGAAAAAAATAGGAGTTGTCTCCGGTAAAGGCGGTGTAGGTAAGACTACGGTAGCAGTATCACTAGCCCTAGGTCTTGCCAGGAGGGGCTATAGGGTTGGACTCGTAGATCTGGACCTGACGGGTAGCAATATACCTGATGTCCTTGGACGTAGGGAGCTAGGCGTAACAGAAGACGATAGGCTTATACCAACAGAGTATAACAATGTGAAGTACGTATCCCTAGGCCAGATCGTTAGTGATGGGGACCCAGTACTATGGGATCCTAAGGATGTGAGGAGTGCTGCAAGACAATTATTTGAGAGGACTGTTTGGGGTGAGTTAGACTACATTGTATTCGACTTCCCACCTGGATTTGAGGCTGAAACACTTGAAATGCTACCGTTAATGGACTACGTTCTAATAGTGACAGTCCCATCAGCCCTATCTAGGTCTAAGGTTGAGAGGATGGTTGAAGCTTGTAGAGAGTACCAGATCCCAATACTAGGCGTCGTCGAGAACATGGCGTACATGAGGTGCCCTAGCTGTGGAGCTCCAGTAAGGGTCTTCACAGAGGATCATAGCTTCGATGAGTATGGTATACCGACCATAGCGAGGATACCACTAGACCCGGAGATAGCGTCAAAGAAGGTCATAGAGGATTTCCCAGTAGAGAAGGTCATAGAGGCCATGAAGAGGCCCATCATACTACAGAGGAAGCCTGGGGTTAAGAGGAAGCTTCTGGAGCTCCTACTAAGGGTGATAGCATGACCTCCTATGTTAGGAGGTTGATAGACAAGCTACTAGCTATACAGGATAGGTTCTACCCCGAGACCAAGGAGTACTACAGGATGGGCTCTGGCAAGGTTGCACTTATAAGGATAGTAGGCATAGATGGCGATAGCGTCCTACTGAAATGCGACGGCTACAGGATAACATACGCTAGCGAGAACGACCAGCCAGTACACATCTTCAGGATGACCGTTGACACGTTCCTAAACATACTGTCTGGAGAGGAGGACCTGAGGGAGGCTATAGCGAAAGGCCACTTCGTAATAGAGAACGCCTCAACAGGGACAGTAGACATAGTGGAGCTGGAGAAGTGGGCTAAGGCTTTCGAGAGGCTAAGGGGGCTCATACTCAAGTATTCTAGGCTGCTAAAGAAGGGCTAAAAATTTTTGGCTGATAACCATGCTCATAACTATACTAAAGAACTTACTAAGGACTAGATCGCCAGTACTAGCAGTCCTAGCCACAGCATACGAGCTGCTAGGCCACAGATGGGAGGGTGGAGTGCTTAGATGCTCTTGTGAGAGACCGCAGCTAAACCTAACGATAGAGGCTATTGATAAGGGTAGGGTTGTTGGTAGGCTTAGGGTTGCAACATGCGTAGACCACGATATAGGCTAAGATTTAAGCCTAAGTTGACAAACCTAACATTGGTGTTGGGCTTGGGCGAGGTCATAAACCTAATAAAGGATGTTAGGAGTGACGCTAAGAGGCTCATAGACATCCTTGACAAGCTTAACAAGAACATAGAGAGGCTTGAAAACCACATATCACAGCTTGAAAGGCTTAACAGTAACCTTGAGAAGCTGATAAGGGAGATGGAGAGGACTAACAGGAACATAGAGCACGTTCTATCGATACTCAAGGAGGTTAAACTGTAATGCCGATAAAGCTACTGGATAGGGTTAGGATCCCAGTGCTAGACGTAGAGCTCCCCAGCATAGAGCTCCCAGACATACCACCACCACCGCTAAAGCTGGATGAAAGGCAGCTTGAGATACTAAGGTTCGCCATAATGGACGACATAGGAGAGCACATACCACTAGTAGGCGACATACTATCAGACATAGCGTATGCAGAGATAAGGAGGAGGATGTCGTCAGACGAGTACGAGAAGTTCCTCAACGATAACAAGTGGCTACCATCAACCATTGCAGCACTAAAGGTGTTCATCGAGAAAAGCTTAAAGCCCTCAAGCTAAACATACTAGGGTGGTGTTGGAGGTGGCTGAGATAAGGCTCCCCGAGATTACGGCTAGGCCACCTCACAGGTTTGTAGGCGATGTGCTAGATGGTGTGCTAAACTCGGTGAAGGGGCTCTCCGAGTCTATATCATCTACGTTAGATAAGGGACCCCTTGGTACCAGAGGACCACATAGGGGTGTTGACGCTATAGTTAAAGGCGTCATAACAGGTGTCCAATCAGTTGGTGAGGGTATAGCAACAGCACTTGATAAGCCATTGAGGGGGTGATGTCATATGGCTCAGCAGATCACATTACCAAGGCTATCAGCTATAACACAGATCCTAGCACAGCCTGAGATGGCGTTTGAGACTACTGTTAAGCAAGCACTAGGCATAGACATACCCCCAGGCCCTCAATCTGTACTATTAAGGCTGCAAAGGGACTTTGAGACAGGTAGATCGCCTGACATAGCCGGCATAGCTAGAGAGTTTACACCCCCAAGACCCGAGGTTTTAATACAAAGGCTACCAAGGGTCCCATCAATACAAGAGATCATGCCAACAACAGAGACAGGTGTAGCAGAGATTCCACCAACAACGGCCGGTGAATCAGAGATAGTTGTTGCACCCGGTAGGGGTAGGGACGTACTGGAGATCATCTAACTACGAACTTGCTCTTCTCCAATACAACCCTCTTTCTCTCGTCAAGGTAGAAGTACACTAGATCTCCGTCCCTCACATCCAGCAACTGCCTAACATACCTTGGTATGACTATCTTACCGCCTCCGTGAACCTTAGCCACGCCCAGAACCTCCAACCTATACCACCAACAGGTACTATCTGGACGGGAATGCTTATATACACTACCAGTACATAAAATTACCTGGTGCCCGGGTATGGGTTTCATAATCCCGTTCGAGGACACAGACCTAGCTTTCAGGACCAGGATGAGGGAGGAGGCCATACTAATGCTAGCTAGGCTTGTCGAAAGCGTTGGTAAGAGACCTGAGGACTACATTGTAAGGAACATATTCCCATCACACGACCTAGGCTTCCCGAACGACCAGTGGGTTATAAGCTTCACAGCTCCTAACACCTGGGAGACCAAGATAGAGATAAGTGTGCCCGAGAACAAGTTCATAGTGTTCTACGGCTACCAGAACAACTCTGCAAACCCGCTAACAATAGCCATAAGGTTCAAGAAGGGCACCGATGTCCTAGAGTATGTCCATGTAGACAACATCTACTCCTACAGGTACCCAATAGGCTTCTTCGCAGCCCTAGGTTGGAAGGAGAACGAACCACTAGCAATAGACTTCATGGGTAGGGCTGCGGGCACAGACAACCCAATACTAATAGGCCTTGTAGCAGAAAGGGTTAACGTTAGGGTTTCAAGACCACTACTATCGGAGCTCGTAGCAGACATACAGAGAGCTAGACCTCGTAGGTGAAGGGGATGCCAGTAATAGCTAGCCTTGAGAGAGCCATGGGTAGGGCTGTACCAAAGCTAGCAGTATCATCGAAGACTGTGACAGGCACTGGTAGGTTTACAGCAGAAGAGTTCGGCCTATCAAGGATAATAGCCGTGCTATCAGCCAACATAATCGACGCACCAACAACAATACCAAGCCAGACAGTAGAGGTTACAGCTATAACAGAATCGTACGTGGACGTAACAGTACTAGATCACACAACAGAGTCAGGAGCCGAGCACAGGGTATCAACAACTGCTAGGACCGTACAGGTTGTAGTTGTAGGAGAGTAACTAAGCCAAAAATTTTTTGCTCATAATCTTTTTAACCCTCCTCTAACACCTCATATACGTAGAGAGGAGAGATTGGTATGGATGGGTGGTTCTTCGATAAAGGGTTCTCTCCTAGGCTAAAGCCGGGTGAGGCTATACAGGTAAAGGATGAGTTCTACGAGGTCGTGGAGACCAGGCCCATGCTTCCATGGTACTTCAAGCTAACTAACATCATGATGCCAACTCCAGAGTTGGACCTAAGGGATCTAGGTCTTAAGAGTAGTGTTGAGGGTGAGCTTCTAAACTTCAGGATTAAAGTCGATGGACCAGTTAGGGTTCTAATCAGGGTTGAGGGTGCAGCAGGTCCTGTATTCGGAGGGTGGGGTAACTACTCTAGGTTTGCTGATGAGAGTACACCTCCGGAGCTCCTGGAGTTCCTAATGCTGGAGGATAGGCATGGATGGCTTGTCATGAGGTTATTCCCCATAGTAACTCCTGCATGGGCTAGGCTTATGGCCTATGGTTACGTCTACGTTGTCAGGAAGCTTGCAACAAGACCGCCTAAGTACGCTGTACCAGCGTTCATCTCAAGGAGGCCTACGAGGTGATGTGGTGTGGGGGTTAGGATATCAATATCTAGTACGGTAACCGCTACCGGTGAGGTTGAACTATTCACCGTACCAGATCCATACATAGCGTTCATTAGGAGGCTTAGCGTATCAAACGGAGCCGATGACCCTGCAACAGTACAGCTCATATTCTACAATGGCGATGCTAGGAAACCAGTGCTGACACTGAAGGTTCCACCAAACCAGACCCTAACCCTAGATGAGGAAGAGCTACCGGTTGAAGCGTGCCCCACGAAGATATCCATATCAACTGATAAGCAGCCTATAATAGTTGACATCAGTTTGGATCTTGAGTAGGTGGTTTAATGCTTAGAGCTACCGAGGAGAGGGCTGGGGCTACAGCTGAGGAGATAGCAGAGGCTATATGGAGGAGGCTCGGTCGCATAAGGATATCAATAGACTACGTTGTATTCATACAAGCACTATTCGATCTAGGTATAGCTAGGCCCGCTACAACGTCTAGGTACGTTACCCTAGCACCGAACTCGGTCGTAGAGCTAGTTGAATCAGTACCACAAGGCTACGTAGCCGTCCTGGGTGAGACAAGATTCCACGTGGACCCAGATCACGCTATAGCCCTATACGCCTACATAAAGGTACCCGGTGTACCCGAAGAGATACTGGCTTTCTACGACGATGATATGGTTAAAGCTAAGTACACGACCCCACTAAACTACCTAGCGATGGGCACCCTGCTGCCGAGCGAGAGGGGTAGATTTGTTATCATCAATAAGACAGCTAGCACAGCATACTTCTCCCACACGACAGTGTACGCCGTCATAACTAAGAAGATGTGGGAGATAACGGTGAGAGCAGTATCAATGGTTATATGTGAGGAGTTCAAACTACCGCCTGATGCCTGCGTGAGGGAGGTCAAATGAAGTGTGATACCTGCGGAGCGGAGATAGAGGAGGTTGAGGTAGAGACACCACTTGGTAGGAGGAGGGGTCTCAGGATAGCACAGTTCATAGGGGTACCTCTATGCGATAGATGTCAATCAAAGCTGAAAACATCATAGCTAGTTTTAAACCCCAAAGCTACCACTACATATACTGGTGTGTGAGGTGAGTGTGTGTGAGTAGTGTTGAGCTTGAGATCTTAAACTACCTTAAGAAGAGCCTTGGCGTCATAATAAAGAAGATGGAGGAGGAGGGGGTCATAGCACTACCCGTCTTCGTAGACCACAGGTTCCTACCGGAGATCGATATAAGCGATAAGGGTTTAGAGATAAAGCTCCCAGGCCTGGTCTACAAGATCAAGAACATAGGTGATACCCCGTTCTACCTCAACATAGGCAGGCCCATAACGGACACCGAGTACACGGTGGTACACCCTGGGAGCATATACATCATACCAAGGTCTTCCGGCAGAGTGTTCCTAAAGGCACCGAAGGGGTACACGGCTAAGGCTAGGATAGAGGTGTTGAGGTGATGGAGGTCAAGACCGAGGTCATAGTAACCATTAGGCTTGAGCCAATGGACTTCATACTACTCTACCAGGTTGCCAGAGCCACCAAGATGCCTGTAGAAGCCGTCATAATGAAGGCGATAACTGAGTATGTTGATAAGGTCGTGGGCCAAGCTCAGGCTAGCGGGGGTGGTGGTTGATGCTCTGGGAGTTCATAGACCCACAGTACCTGAAGGCTAAGCTCGACCTGATAGACATCAGCTTGACCAGCCTGAGGGACGCCATCAGAGGTCCTGGTAACAGGACGCTAACGGACATATACGATGCTACGAACACCCTCTCAGCCAAGTTCCCGTCAGCGGTAGCCCTGGCCGACAACCTCGGCAACCCGACGACGACCATAGTAGGCTCAGCCCTGCTAGGATTCGACGGCACCAACTGGAGGAGGGTCGCTGTCGACGCCTCAAGCAGGATTAGGGTTAGTGCCGACGTGGTCGCCAACCCGCCCAACCTAGACGTAGCACTTAGCACTAGGGCCTCGGAGGCGACACTATCAGCTCTTAACGCTAAGCTCCCATCAGCTGTTGCTCTAGCAGATAACCTGGGCAACCCGACCACGACAATAGTCGGAGTGGCTAACCTCGGCTTCGATGGGGCGAACTGGAGGAGGCTGGCGGCCGATACTGCTGGTAGGCTCAGGGTCTCAGCGGACGTGGTGGCGAACCCGCCTAACCTAGACGTGGCATTGTCGACTAGGGCTAGCGAGTCAACGCTGTCAGCCCTATCAGGCAAGTTCCCGTCAGCTGTAGCACTAGGCGATGCCCTGGGCAACCCTACAACAACAATAGTTGGGGGAGCTCTCTTAGGCTTTGACGGCAGTAACTGGAGGAGGGTGCACGCTAGGGCTGTTGACGTGCTTGGCTCTACGGGCGGTGCACTAGCTGTGGTCAACTTCCTCACGCCATCAAGGCAACCAGTCCTCATAGAGGGCATAAATGTTGGCACCACTGAGGGCTCAACATCAATATCAGCTCCGGGCGCCAAGTGGTTGAAGCTCAAGAACAGGGGCGACGTGGACATACTCATTGGCATAAACGGCCCCGTCCCGGCGACCAACCCGCTGAAGGTCAAGCCGAGGACGATACTGGTGATACCGTTCGCTGGCGTAACCCAGGTGAACTACAAGGTCGCCTCTGGCAGTAGCATATTGGACATAGAGTACTACAACTGAGGGGTGGGAGTTTGAGCTACGAGGTGCCCCTACCGATGCCGGATAGGCTAAGGGAGAAGCCCATACTGAACGCATCAGAGCTACACAAATACCTGGAGGAGCAGGGCTTCAAGCCAATGGTTGTCGTCGTAGACAATAACATGGCTAGGGTGACCATCCACTTCACCGAGGAGCTGGGCGACGAGGAGAAGCTAAGGCTACAGGAGGCTGTGCTGGACTGGTACAGGAAGTGGATTGGGGTTGAGAGCTTATGAGCGAGGCCTACACATGTGCCATATGCGGTTACACTTCGAGCGTTAGAGCTGATTTCGTGGAGCTCAATGACCCCGTCAAACTACCCAAGGTCATTGAGAAGGCTAGGGGTAGGGGTAGGACGCTTAAATCTGAGGACGTCAGGTTCATCTGCCTGAGGTGTAGCTTGGAGCTATACCAGGAGGAGACCAGGTCACCTAGGCCCGTTAGGGTCGTCTGCCCGAGGTGCGGTGAGGTGATAGAGGTATGGCTCTGAGGCCCGTCATAGACATCCCGATTGTGCAGTGGATGGAGCCCACGCCGGAAACGCAGTTCCACGGGACAGCTGTGGTCTACGACGGAAACAGGTACATATACTGGCTCAGGGGCTATAACTCCAACCTATTCAGGAGGTATGATGTCAGGACTGACACGCACCAGTACCTTGCCGGCGCTCCTTGGAATGCACAGCAGGGAGCCATACTGGCCCTAGACCCGTCTAGGAACAGGATTTGGGCTATACAGGGTAACGGTGGGACGGGCTTCGCCTACTATGATTTGACGACGCACACTTGGACGTCTGTGGCATCCCTTCCAGTTGCATCGAGCTGGGGCTCATGGATAGTCCACACCTGCTCATCACTGAAGTCTGGTGCGAATGACGACAGGATATACTATGCGCCTGCGAATGGCTCCTCAGCATTCTACGCCTACAGCATATCAGGCAACAGCTTCACGGCGTTAGCCTCCGCTCCAGCTGGTCTGGGTGCCGGTAGCATTGGCGTATGGATATACAACTACGACCCGGACAAAATACTAGTGATACGGGGTGGTGGCACGCCTGACATATACCTGTACAGCATCTCTGGCAACTCATGGTCGACCTTCAGCTACCGTCCAGCCACATTCGGCTTCTCAACTGGAGCCCACGCCGTCTACGACCCCGACACCAACCGCGTCTACATAAACCTGAACGAGGGCTTCAGGTACATCTACAGGCTGGACCTTTCAACAGGCACGATGGAGCCGTTCGCCAGGTTGCCACTAGCGTATGGCAGGGAGGCTAGGAGGCTGGCGATAGTGAAGTACGGGAACTACAAGTGGCTCTACGTGTTCAGGGGCTTCGAGTGGGCTCCCTTTGCTGTATGGAGGATACCCATATACTATTGAGGTGGGATTATGCTCGAGATGCTCCTCCCAGAGTACACTAGGCAGTTGATGGAGAACTACCAGAGTATGTTCAACCAGCTGGCTTCACAGCTCAGGTGGTTGTACTTCGACGACGCGTTCAGGCTGGTGACTAAGGTCGGCTATCTAGACGATGGATGGATAAGGGTAAGGCTTGACGGGCACTGGGAGTTCACAGGTGAGCTGTTGAGGGAGCTCTCTTGGACCTTCTACAGTATTGCTGAGTCTAACAGGTTGCTGGATTTACTGACCGGGGCGTTAGCCTCCAGGGCGACTGATAAGCTTAGGGTCTCGATTGTCGATGCTCTACCTCCCGCTGTGATGTCGATAAGGTTGTTGGAGAGGGTGAATGTTAGCGTGCCAGCCAACTCCTCGTACACCTTGCTTGATTTGAACGTTACAGGTAGGCTCCACGAGGTGCTGGTCGTCTCACCCTTCCCGGACTTCTCTGTTAGGATTACGGTTGACGGTGTGACGGTCTGGGATAAGAGCTACTCCGACGCCTCCACGCTAACCGATGAGCTGGTCTTCGTCTCAGCGTTCCAAAGGGAGGACGGCAGGTACATCTACCACGTGTCAGAGGTGCCCTTCAAGGTGTCCTGTAGGGTTGAAGTTGTGAACCTCTCGTCAGCCAGCATAACCTTGGACAGGGTGGTGGCCAAGTATGAGGTCGCGTGACCCCCGGGAGCTCCTTAGGCTTCCGTTCGTTGAGAGGATAGCAATAGTAGCTTGGGTCGAGATGAGGCTCTACGATGTGCTGGGCAGGCTAGTTGATGTGCGCATCCTCCCCAACCTGATAACCAATGTCGGGTTGGCACAGGTAGCTGGGCTGATAAACGGTGTTGTGACAACACCGTTCAAATATGTGGCTGTTGGGGACGGCTCCGCAACAAGCCCCGGCACGTGCACAGCACCATCTCCCACGGACACGGCCCTAGGCAGGGAGGTGATGAGGGTTCAGGCCACGGTTGGCAGGACCACGACGAGCGTTACGAACGACACGGCAACGCTTGACGCCACCTTCAACTTCACATCATCATATGCGCTGTGCGAGGCGGGCATATTCGATGCCCCGACGGGAGGCAACATGCTGTCGAGGCTGACATTCCCTGTGCTGAACGTGGTCTCAGGGGACACTCTTGAGATAAAATGGAGGATAAGGGTGGTGAGAGTGTAATGCCCGAGTTTGTTTTGGATTATCACAGGCTCAGGGTACCAATAGACCACCCGGACGGTAGTATAACGGTAGCGAAGCTAGATCTACTCGATTTCATCCCCTTCAAACCTCTAACTTCTAATCCTACCCTAGCTATAGGCAGGCTTTGGTTTAGGAGTGATCTAGGCAAATTGTTGTTTACACCTGATGGTACTACGTCTAGATATGTTTTAGACCTTACGGATATAGCTACTACGGGTGGTCTTCTCGCAATATGGGGTGCATACTACTCTGACGTGAACATGGTTGAACCTATTTTATTGACAGTACATAGTGTTATCGATTTCACCGATATAAACCCTGCGGGTGTAGCTGACTACTACTGGTTGTTGGCAACCGGATGGGTAATACCAAGGTATAGTGAGACGTATACCTTCTACTTAACCTCTGATGACGGTTGTTCGTTGTCTATCAACGGTGAGTCTGTTATACGTGATATTACTAGGCACGCTCCTACCACGTTTAGTGGTACCATTTCGTTAGTAGCTAACAGGTATTACCCTGTGCTTATTGGGCATTACGAGCACACCGCTGGGGAGAGGCTTCTTTTCGAGTGGGCTAGTGCTAGTCAGGCTAGGGAGAGGGTTCCATCAGACAGGATGGCGTACTGGTTTCTTGGTAGGTCTTACGGTAGTATCGAGCCTGTTAGTGTTACTGGTAGTGTTGGTAGTCCTGCTCCTTATGACTGGTTGCTTCATGAGCTCAAGATGAAACAGATACCATGTAGTGTTGAGGCTTTGGGCATACCTGAGGCTATGAAATGTGTTGAGGCTAGGTATGGTTGGAGCGAGCTAGTTGAAGTGGTTAGAAGGGTTAAGGGGAGGTTGAGAAATGTTAAGATTAGTGTTTGGAGTGTTTTGGAGGGTGATTTCGAATCCAAATGGGTTAGGTTTGAGGTTCAGGAGGGTCGTGGTACGCATGACACTTTTATAGATATTGGTGTCAGGAGGGACTGTTTTGAGGTGTCAGGGGATATAGTTGTTGAAAGTCCTTTGCCTAGACGTGTTGGTGATATTTACTTTGAACTTCAAAACGAGGTCAAGGTTGGCGATGAGGTGACTGGTTTCAGCAAGGAGCTTCACTATGTTGCTAAGATGTATTATGATAGGAGCGAGAGGGTTGATAATATCGTTGACGTTGTCATACAGTTTTTGAAGATGATTGGCAAGGTGTCTTAGGGTATGCCTATAGTTATTGCTTTTAAGACAGAATATGTGGGTACAGTAACTCCATCGGCTCTAAATGTTGAGACGGTTGTTGTTGACATTGGTGCTCAGGCGGATACGTATATTGTTGAGGGTTGGCTTGATTTGAGTGCTATGGGTTCTGGTGATACGGTTGTCGTGTGTGAGTATGTTGCTGTTGATGGTGTCAACTTAAGGAGGTATGCTTGTGTAACATACTCTGGTGTTCAGAGCGACCCGATAGTCCGCTTCCACTCCAAACAACTCCTCTACAACATGCTCTACCGGGTGACTATCAACCAGACCGCTGGGACGCCAAGGAGCTTCCCCTACAGTTTCCTCATAGAGGTGATGGGCACCCTATGATTGGGGCCATATCAGTCCTGCCCTCAAAGACCGTCCTCTTCGGCTACAAGAAGGTCATAAGGCTCGTTTTCGAGGAGGCTATAGGGTTGAGCGATGTGGGCATCGTTAGCAGGAGCATCAGCAGGGTGTTCACCGAATCCCTGAGCTTAAGCGAAACCATGTCCAAGACAACGCACAGGACCTTTACTGAAACTGTAGCATTGGAGGAGCTCTACGGTAAGACGGTCTCGAAAACCTTCACCGAGACGTTAGCGCTGGAGGACTTGGGTTTGACCAGGAGGTACACCAAGAGAGTGAGCGAGGACATTGGGTTGTCCGAAGCCACCGCTAAGACGGTGCGAAGGACTATAACCGAGGACATCGGATTGACTGATGTCGCCTACAAGACGGCCAGGAAGTTCTTTGAGGACGTGCTAGGCTTGGGGGAGGTGTTTGGTAGGAGGCTTTCCCTCACATTCCATGAGACCATTGGGTTGTACGAGTACTGGGGCTACGTCTACCCATACATTGACCCCGACCCCTTCGACCCCATCAGGAGTCTGGTGAGGGTGGTAGATGTGCTGGATAGGATGGGCATAGACGTTAGGTATTTACTGGACGACCCTTACATACTATATTTGCTTAGGAGGATGGTTAGGAGGATGTTGGGTGAGCTCTGATGGCGTTGGATGTCATAAGGTGGCTTAGGAGGCTGGAGCAGGCGTTAAGCCAAATCTCCACATTGATATACGCCCATAAGGCCAGGCACAGGCCCGATGGTGCTGACCCATTGTTCCCCGTAGACTTCAACATAGAGCCTGCAATCGATAGCACATACGACCTTGGCAGTGCTAGCCTGAGGTGGAGGGTCGTCTATGCTAGGGAGGTTAGGGAGGCTCTTATCTCGCTTGACTAGTCTGCTTTGCCATAGGAGCAACCCCAAGGGCGTGCTGTTGCCTTTGGACACCAACCCGGAGCCTGTCGGCTTCTACAGGACCTTCACGGCTGGGGAGGCCATATCGATGTGGCAACTGGTGAGCCTCCACACTGACGGGAGGGTGTACAGGGCTTCAACAACATACCCTAATGTGGTCGGCGTGGCCATTGGTAGCGTTACGGCGGGCTCGCCGGTCAGGGTGCTGGTGGTAGGTGTGGCCAAGGTTGTTGCGGACGGTGCCATAAGCCCAGGCGACCCCGTGACGTTCTCCACGGCAACACCCGGGAGGGTCGTCAGGTACACGGGGCACTCTCACAGCGTCAGCGTCTCAACAGGTACAGCCTTAACTGACGTGGTTGCATCCACCACGACCGTCGTGGCAAGCGTTTCAACCTCTACGGGCACCTTTGTGATTGGGATTAGCGTGGATAGAAGGGATTTTGCGTTTGCACAGGCGGTAACCGGTGTGGGTACCAACACAGGGACATTCATAACAGGCGTGTCAGTTGATAAGAGGGATTTCACCTACTCATCTGCCGTAACAGGGGTTTCAACCAATACGGGCTCCTTCGTCACAGGTATTGCTGTTGATAAGAGGGATTTCACGACCACGACGGTCCTAGCGGATGTAGGTGTCTCAACCGCATCGGCTGTGACAGGGGTGTCCTCCGATGGAAGCTACTATACTGACGCCTCTGGCTACATAAGGCACGGTCACGGGGTCTCAACAGGCTCGTTCGTAACAGGCGTGTCGAAGTCTACGGCAACCGTGGTGACAGGGCTTACGTCAACAGCTGGCATACTCGTGGTCACAGGTGTTGCCCCATCGTTCGGCTCGGCTGTGACAGGGGTCTCAACAACTACGGCCTCGTTCGTGGTAGGCATCACATTGAGTTCTGGCACGACCGTGGTGGCGTCGGTCTCAGCTTCGACAGCTAGTGCTGTAACAAGCATTACCCTAACATATAGTAATTTTGTGATAGGCTTGACCTCATACGCTGGCACAACCGTCACCGCCAGCGTTACTGCTTTGACAGCATCAGCAGTGACAGGGGTCTCAGTTAGCACGGCAACCGTGGTGTCGGGGATAACCAAGTACACGGGCTCCTTCGTCACAGGCGTCAGCATTGCGACAACCGTTGTGAGGATTGCTGGTGTAGCTCTAACGGGTGCCACTGGGGCTGGCCAGGAGATACTGGTTTTGGTCAGACCCTCTATCGCCTAAAGTTTAAAACTTGCCCTTTGTTAAACAGTAACGGTGATGTGGGTGTGAGGGCGAAGGTTAAGGTTGTGAGGGGTAGGGGTTTGAACGTGGACGTCCAGGTAACTCTTGAGGACGGTAGGGGCTTCGGCATAAAGACCGGGATAGACCATGTGGATACCCCCGAGAAGCTCAGGGAGATGGTCAGGTTCTTCGCAATGGACCTTTTCGGCGTGGAGGTAACGGAGGTTGAGGAGGCTGAGTGAGGAGGAGCTGGAGAACATTGTCAGGGAGCTCAAAATCCTGAAGGCACAGGCACATCAGGTGGCGGAAGCCATGGGGATAAAGTACGGTGAGGCCCTGATGCTCCTAATCCTCAGGGAGTGCGTAATATTGAACGCTAGGTTGCAGGCGTTACAGCAGGCCCATATGAGAGGACAGGGTGATACGCGTGGGGGCTAAATCCTGTCACATGAAAGACCCTAGCGACGCACTCGTGAACTTCGATGGCACAGGTTTGAAGACCTATGGTGTCTTCTGTGCATACGACCCTGTATCAGCTACGTGCAACACGTACGCTGTTATCTGGGATGGTGTTGGGCTGAAACCGGTAAACGAAGTCTACTATGATGGCACCTACTGTACAGGCTACACGCTTGTGGACTACGATGGTGTGGGCTTGAAGTCCGTCTCCTACGCTCGCAGAGAGTGCGGGTAGCACGGGCTGGAGGCTAAAAGTGTGTTACGATATTTTTTTAGACTAGTGTGAGGGGCTAGTGCTTTGAACTCTTGGCTCAACCCTGGTGTCGTT
>Ga0326762_1000426_pt1 | contig 19794 bp, 9 predicted proteins | sample NORPS_S_FD_207669 | JGI IMG/M metagenome (GOLD analysis project Ga0326762, IMG submission 207669) | Hot spring sediment microbial communities from Norris Geyser Basin, Yellowstone National Park, WY, United States - NOR.PS_S | ecosystem: Environmental > Aquatic > Thermal springs > Near-boiling...
TGTCTCAGGTAATGTAGGCGCTTAGGTTGCGGAATTGCGATTACGTCTTCCAACTCGTCAAAAAGAAAAACAAGCGGCACACGGCCAGCCCTAGCAAGCCCCCACACAATCTTGACCAGGTACTTAACCGCCAACTCTTCGCTTATCCTCGTGGAGATAAGTCCAAACTTGCTCTTTACGTTCTGCGGAACTGCATCGCCCAAAAGCCAAAGCTTGATATACTTAGAATCCTCTGCATCGCTCCCAGCAATCCTCAGGAGCCTTCCGAGGGGCTCCTCCACGCGAGATGCCACCAGCTCGACCAGCTCCACATCCTCAAGCAGAGCTCCCATCACTGCGTTGTAGAAATTCAGGACGCTGACGCCAGGCGTGTCTACATAAATAGAAAAGCTCTTCACATATCTCTTCCTGACATGAGACGATAGGTGGAGGAGGACGTGAGTCTTGCCGAACCCATAGTTGCCGATTACTACCCCACCGCCAGAGGAGCCCGTTGCCACAAACTCCACCACATTAACCAACTCATGGAGAACTCCGTAGGCATCGAAAAAATTCTCAATCTCATCCTCCACAGGTACCGGAAGAAGTGTTCTGGTCTTCATGTCCTTAACATGATGTAGACATAGCGCCTACCCCCAATTTCAAAACCTGCAACATCGCCAGCAGGAGACCCGGTCAACACTACGTCGCCCTTCCTACGCCTCACAAATTCCCTAAACATCTCCTCTACCACGCGCCGCGGGAAGCGCAATTCCCTCTTAACTTCCTCCAAAAGATCTAAAATAGTAACATACTTACTCCACCTCCGCCTAGCCAATTCTCTATATTTATCGAAGAGAACCTTTTCAAACAACCCCCAGAGCTCACCGCGCATGGACGTCCCAAGCGCCTCAACCTCTCTAATCAATCTCAACACAACATCCACCACCACCGCGTTGAACCCCGACAAAGTCACCAACTCGCTAGGTTGCATAACCCCTTTGGAGACAAGCCCGTAGACAACCCGATAGGGTTCAAGCGCCTCCATAAATAGCTCGTGAATAGCGCCCCCATCGCCCTTCTCATAGGCAGAGACAAACCTGAGCCCTCTCTCAGTAATGCCGCCATCTTCACGTATAAACCCAAGATTTAAAGCAACTCTCCATAGCTCCCTAAGCCTTCTATCCTCGCCTACTGAGCCGCCTTCACCTAAATAACGCAAAAATTCGTACAAGCTCTTCAGAGTAAACGGACGCACGGAGAAGGCCGGCAGGTGCTTTAAATACTTTTTGTATTATCTGAAACTTCTAATCAACCTTCCGGACCTGTATATGTCTTTATAGCAATTTCACGTAACAAGGCTATCTGCCTAATTCTAGACTTAAGATTACCTGCCAAGGTGTACCTAGCTCTGACACCATCTGTGGTTATTGCCCTCTTCGGAAGAATGAGAATGGCATTCTCCATCCTCAAAAGCCTTCGTAGCACTCCCTCCACAGCATAGGCGTATTCCCTGGGAAGCGCCACAATCACCAAATCGTACTTCTTCGAACTCAACACCTTCAACAACTTATTCTCCACACCAAGCTTCGCGGACCAGTGCCTAATCCACTCTTTAGGCTTCCCCTTGAGAGTCGCCTCGTAGGGCACAACAAGCTCATTTTCGCCGATTAAGCCATAACGTGCACTAATAATATACACATCCACCTCTTTGCCCACACCTCTAAGAACGTCAGCGAGACTTCTAACCACCGCGAAAGAACCTCCATACATCTCCTTCGCAGGCTTCATGTAATTTTGCAACACCTCTCTATAGAGAGTCTCCTTCTCTATGTCGTGAGACGGCACACTTAGGCCCCTTTCTCTCAGCACCGACACCACCTCTTCCCAAGGCACGCTCTTCTCCTCTGTACAGTGCGTCACTATGAGCACCGTGCGCGCATTCTTCAGAAGAAACTCCAGCTTCTTATCACCTAAGGTCTCATCCATCTTCACGTCGCCGTCTTTCGGCACGGTAAATCTCACCTCGAAATTTCCAGATCTCAACAGTTTGCTAAACACGTAAACATTATGGAACCCCCTCCTCCTGTTTCTATTATTGCCCCTAAAAATCACTACATCCACACCCGCAGACCTACAGACGGCGCAATCACAGCGCCTCCACGGCATATCTCTCAAGGTCGCCACGTAATACGGCAGATATCTCTCATGCCCCACGAGCCTAACATAATCCCTAACAACCTCCAACACGTCACCAAACGAGACGACCCCCCTATCGTACTCCCGCAACTTCTTCAAAAGCAGACGTGCCGCCTCCTCTATCTCAGTCCCATTATCCACCACGCGGATAGCAGTATACGCCTTTCCATCCGCCGTGAGGTAGTTTCCATGCTCACGCGTCCACGCCAGCCTAAGGACAGAAGAGCTGTCGAAAGACACCTCCGCTACGTAATCGCTCAATTTGTTCAACAAAGGCAAGATCCCCAGACGCGTAACTCCAAGAAAATGCACCTTCTTAATGTCGCCCAAACTCCTCACCTCTGCGATAAACACCTCAATAAGCCGTTTCAAAAACTCAGTATCACGCTTAGCGAGGCCCCCCACCGCGAAGCTCCTAAAGCCGTAGCTATGTAGCTCCCTCAGGCTTTCCACATAATCCTCAATCGACACCCCCTGTATAGACCCCAAAAGCTCAAACCCGTAACCCCCCCTCCTCCACAAATCGAACATCTCCTTAGCAGCTCTCCTCGTGAAATCGATACGTCTCTCGGGATCTCCAAAAAACGGGATATGGTCAAGAGTAACACCAAAGTCGACCCCCAGAACCCGATAATACTCCAACACCCCCTGCACGGTATATGGCGGCGACTCCCTATCGCGGTACTGCCAAGCCCCACAATCCCCAATAATCTGCATGCCGTCTGGAAGCCTCATGAACCCCCTAACCCCACCCGCTCTCTTAATCCGCGCCAGTTTAGACTCAGAAAGCGTAGAGATAGACACCAACACCCCATCGACAACATGCCCAACAAGCTCCCAAAGCCTTGCACCATACATAAACCGGTCACGCCTATACCCTTCAGACTCCCTCTCTTTTACGAAGTCGAAAGCAGGATCAACTATGTCGTCCCAGTCTGGAATGATAAACTTAAGCACTGAGAAGGAGGGGCGACGACTAAAAAAATTAATCTTTAAAAGTAACTTAACAATATAGAATTCCAAGATGGCAACTGCTTTGTGCCAGAGATGGGAGGATCTTTCACCAATGCATCGGCAGATCCGCGAAGAGATAGAGGAGATCATTAGAAGATATATTAATAACGAACCCATCAATCCCATAATAATCAACGCGCCGTATGGATCAGGCAAAACCACTCTCCTCAAGCATCTTCTCTGTTTTTCTGTTAGAAACAATATATTGGCAATAAAGGTAAATCTATCTAAAATATCACAATATATCGAAGAGAAATTAAAAAAAGAAGAAAAACAGCAAATAACCGAAGACGAGCTGCCACGTTATATAAATGAATTCTACAGAGACCTACGCAACAAAATCTCAATATATCTAAGTTCAGGTAAATTTGATGAACCTACAACAAAAGAAATTGTTGATGAATATATTACATGTTGTGGACTAACTACCAACCAACTTCTGGATCTTTTTAATAGATACAGTGCAAGTATAGACAACGCCATACTGTTAATAGATGAAGTTGAAGAAAGCTATGGTACCCTTAAAACTAAGATAATTTACGGGACAACACCATTTAGAGGCCTCTTTGATGCGGTCCGCGAGAGAAAAACTCCCTTTCTAATCCTAGCCTTCGGTCCCTCAACGATATACAGCGAGGCGGTTACCCAATCAGCCACATGGCGTGTCGTAGTAAAAACAATACCCCTCCTGGCCCCAGACGATATCAGTAAATTTAGCATCCAGAACCCACATGTTCGAAACCTGCTATGGTGGATAGGAAAGGGCCGTCCAGGCCACATACTGCGGTTAATCCAAGAAAAAATCCATGAACGAGCTACAAACGCTGTAGAGAGATGTGAAAAACCTGATTACTCATCACTCATCGGACAAACAATAACAGAGAATATGCCTTACGTCGATATTTCGGAGTACGATCGCAAACTTTCAGAGATCAGTGACGAAAACGAACGCAAGCTATTCCAAATCCTTTCTGTTCACATAGGACCCGTCGCCGAAAAACAACTTCCGGGTTGTATCGATATTAGTAAATTAAAAAATATATCTTCTAAATACATAGTGAAAAATAACAAAGTTATAAATGTTTCTGATTTTATAAATAAATTAAAAAATCATTTAAAATCATTTGGTGTCGATGACGTAGGTATCGAATTGGTGACCGCTGTATTCTCAGCATGGAGCGATCAACAGATTATTATCTACGAGAAGTCAGCTCTTCTGGCCTTATTTGAGCTAGCCAAAGACGTAGCAGTAGAATTTCAACAAGAAAAGCTTTTTGAGATATTAACAAATAATTTAAGCCCGCTAATTACAGAAGTTGAAAATCTCAGCATTGAAAGCGATTATTACTATGCTTTACACCCGTTGACGATAAGTAGCATATATCCACTTCTTCTTTTGAATCCACTAATCCGATGTAGTAAAAATAAGCCCGTTAGTCTACTATATGATGAAATTAGTAAAACAATAGATGAAATTATAAAAAAAGACATAAATAAAATAGAAGAAATAAATATCAAATTAATTAAATTAATTTATAAACAAGACACTGAAGAATTTCTGCGTAATGCGATTTATCCGTTATTTTTACCTGCAGAAAAGCTCTTGGAAACGCAAATTATTGAATTTATAAAATCTCTTATATTAAATAATCAGAGTATAATCTTAATCCCAATTGGCCAATCTGATGCATACCTAGAAAGACTCGAAAACATATGGAAGAACTATATCGAACTTGGACTCATAAAGATTCTTATTCCTAGTCCTCGTCTTTCACTATTTTTAGCAGGAGCATTATATAACGCCATCGACTGCGCTGTACCGCTTTCCTCAGCAGAAAGTCGAATACTATTGCTCTATACTAACGCCCTTCGACAATTAATAGACGAAAATAAAGCTTTTATTAAAGAAAATAAAAATAAATTATTATTAAAAATTGACAACATAGAAAAAAATTTACAAGAAATATGGAGCAAAAGATATCAAATAGGTCAAGCCAAGGCGAAACACCTGTTGCTTCTATCTATCGCAGAGGTGAATATGGAGCAACTTAACAATGTATTTTCTTTCATCTCAAAAGTGCTCGAATATGGAACAGAATTATGCCGCGCTATTTCTCAATTAGCGATAGAAACCAAATGCAATATCAGCCGCGGAATTGGCGAATTGTTGAAATATGGTGAAAACTTCTTCGAAAAATTTGACTCAATCTACAGATCTGCAAAAACTATACCGGAACTGACTATGGCATCTCGTGTACTCTTTGAACTTTCTAAGCTACCAGATATCATCCAATTCAACATATTAGAATCAAAAATCAACGAGTTAAAGAGAACGAGCGAAGATTTATTTTCGATAAAAGAACCGCTAAGCTATATACCTATAATAGAAGCCCTAAAAACTGCAGGCATAAAAGTACGTATAGAGAATAGTAAATATTACAATGAACTTAGTAAATTAATAAGAGATTTCGATTCGATTTCAAATGAATTAAAAGCTTTACTAGAAACAATTTCTAAGTTTATAGACCACGATAATTTAGGGCTAAAAACACTAAAGAAAATATATTCGTTGCAAATTGATCTAATACAACAATTACAGAATGTAAGTGAAGTAGCAAAAGAATTCTGTAGAGATGAAGTAGTTATGTTATCAGATGCATTATTTAAAAACTTCATTTGTGATGCCGTATTAGACCATCTTGTTACAAATATTGAAAAGAATATGATTCTTCCTGATTTATATAAAAAATTTGTTGATTCTAATTCAAGTCTCAAAGAAATCTATGAAAAAATAACTAGATGTTCATGTCCAGAGGAAGTAAGGTATTTTCTTAAAGCAGACTTGGAATCGGTGTTTGGGGATAATTTGCCTAACTTTGATAAAGAGCTAGTCAAGATTAAAGAGATACTTGACGAAATTATTAACGAAATTAATTTAGATTATGCAAGTATATACAATTTAAATATAAATAACAAAATTGATCAAATAAAGGAATTCTATGGTGCTTAATCTGAAGCTTCAGGCCTATTTGGAAGAACTTAAGAGGTCGCGTAACGAAGTTACTTCGAAGTTAGCTTATTTGAGCTATTTGCTTGACATTATTTTCATTTTAGTGAATTATTTACATAAAAATAATTTAAAATTACCAGAACTCAATATTTTGAAATCACAAATAATAAATTTAGATAAAATAATGTTAATAAAATTAGAGGAAACAGCAAAATCCGACATCAAAACGGCAATAAAATCTCTTTTTAGTCAACTTTTAGTTAACGGAGAAGAATGCACTGAAGATATTGACAATTGCGATCAATTGTATGATAAAAAAACTATAAATAAATTTATCGGAACATTAAATAGTTATGACATTGATTTAATAAGACATATATCAATCTGCGGCAAATGTTCAGTTTGCTCACTTATCAAAAATTACCAGACTCTTAGTCATTTCCTTGCCAATCTTAAAATTGCATTAGAAGAGATAAAAATCACTGAAAATTATATAAGATTTACAGATTTTTGTAAGGACAAGTTGATTAAAAATATATGTGACGATCCTTCTTTCATTAAGAGTTTACAAATATTAAAGCAACTCGCTTTATTTTTAAACACATTTTGTAACTCTGATTTAAATTTCCAAGCGTCTAAATTATCTATTTTTAAGAATATTAGCAATGTATTAACAAATCTGTGCGAATCCTATCATCAAATATATAATAACTGTGTTGACTATGCCTCTCTGCACAGCTTACTTGATCAATATAATCAATTATTTAGTCTTATAAAAACATCTATTGAAAATCTTAAAATGTTTTTAAAAAATATTGATATTAATATTGAGTACGATCTCAATCGTATCCAAGATCTAATCCACGAATTCCAGAGTTTTCGATTTACATCTGATCATGTACCGCGTTTAATCGGTCTGCTTTCTGCGATTGACCAGCAGTTATATGAACGTTTAAAGTATAATCTTTCTGAACGCCAGGTGGATTTATTAAATCGCCTTGTTGCTCTGGGTTCTCTTAATATTGCTGAACTCGACGAGAACGAGCTTATGGAGCTCTACGGCCTTTGCAAAAAACGACTAATTCGGTGTGAAGTCGGCTTATGAGTAAACTACCTGATGTTTTATTACCTGTTAATCAGGTGTTTTGTGGAAAAGAAAAAGATGTTAATTTTATTAATCACTATATTATTAATGCTGTTCTTTCTTATCTTGAGCATAAGGAGCAGGAGCTTATTTTAGGGATGCGTTATAATGAGTGGGTTATTATAGGGCCGGGTGAACGCAAAGAGCTAGCAGAACACGTTTTAGATTATATAAAACGATATGCTAAAGCATGCAATCGTGAAAACGATATAAACGTAGATCAGCTGAGAAATGCTATCCGTGATAATAAAGTTATTGAAAAAGCAATCTGCTATTTATATATATATGGGATTTATGATGACTGTATTTCAAGATATTTGCTATTATTTCCAAAAGAAAATATACCTGATCTGGTACTTGATGGTAATAGTGTATGCGAGCAAGCTACAAAGGCCTTTGATAGTTGTGTGCGCGCCTTATCAGACCAAGAATCTATAATGGTAAGAACTAGACTTATAGAAATTATTAAAGATATTTACCATGTAAAGCAGAGATTTCCTGATACATCAATTTATGAATCACATTTATTAGTTGATAGAGTTTTTGCATATGTACATCCAAGGCTTTTACCAGTAGGTAAATATACAAGTGTCGAACTATTTAAAAAAATAGAACATTCACTTGACGAGTTCTTTAAAAAATTCTATATTTACCTGCTTGGTTCTAATATTAACTATAATGAATTTCATAATATGATTAATAAATATAAACAAATATTAATGGAATTTTTTGAAAAGTTACAGGAAGAAAAGGATCTAAGATTTTATGACTTTCAGGTGAAGGGAATTCTACGTGCCCTCGACCAGCTAATCTCTGCCTTTGAAGCTAACAAGATCAACTATTTGGTAGTTGAGGCGCCTACTGGTAGCGGTAAAACCGAAATTTTCGTTCTAACGTTACTTCTGCTTTCCCTAGCTAAGAAAATCATACCTCCAGATGATAGGTCTATAGTGCCTGTCGGCCTGCTCATATATCCGCGAAGAGCCTTAGCCAATGATCAAGTATCTCGCTTGATTCATTATCTCTACGTTATAAATCAAATTCTAGCAAAGAAATCTATAGATAAAATCAAATTATCTATAAGATATACTGAAATTCGCAAAAAAGAAGAAATAGAAGATAGACTAAAGAAAGAGAATGTTATAGAGAGACTTCAATATAGCCACCGCGTACCTGTTAGGTTAAATTATGGTGTACCTGCCTATGTTGTTCAAGACAATGATAATTATTATCTCGAGCTGCCCTTTGTCCGTTGTTTTGACACATATCCACGTTTGGAACTCATGAAGCATAACGGAAAGTTACAGATTAAGGACGACAAAGTGTGGTGTCGCAAAAACAATCAGTGGCACCCCCTCGACTTCATTTATTTAGTCAGAGGCAAGAAACTTGGCGATATTCATATTACGCTATTTGAGACGCTTAGGGGTGAACTTTTGAAGCCAAATAACCCTCTATTTGGCGAGAGTAGAAGGGACAGGGTACATCCGATAATCACTGTTCATGACGAGATTCATACTTATGTCGACGTTCCCGGCGTACGCTATGCCTATCTTCTACGCAGATTGCTTAACCGCATTAGGAATAGCAAAGGCGACTTTGCACACTTAATAATAGGAATAAGTGCCACAATACCTAAAAGGCATGAATTTCTCCGTCGATTATTTCTGTTACCTGAGACCAGCCGTGAGGATATTGATAAAATTGTAGTACAACCTTCTGAGCTAGAAACTGTGCCTCTAGGGAATGAATATTTTATAATCACTGTCCCAACAAGATCGGCGCCGGTAGACGCTTTATCTGTAACAATTCAGACAATCATGGCCATATACTACAATATGCCGACCTTGCCGGCAGGCCGCAAGAAGGCTATTGTTTTCGTTGAAGAATTTAATGTGCTTCGTCGCCTTCTTAGACAGTTAAGCAATAAAAAAACAGGCGCCATAAGAAGAGAGGAAGATGATAAAGAGGAAAATGGTAACGTAAAGAAGTATGGCATATTCGGTCTGCAAGATTTACGAAATCCAAAACACCCAATATATGACGAAAAGACAATACCATACTTCAACGACGATCCGCAAGACCTAGCAAATGTAAAAAAAGGAAGAATTTCATATGTGCCTTCCCTACTTTCGTGGAAATTTGGAGAATTATGGTGGGGATATATGCTTGATACTTTTGTTTATAGCGACAAGAAAAATAATACCACAAAGTTCTTCAAGGTGGACGAGTTCTCAAGCAGGCGCCAAGGGGATTTAAACAGCGATATTATCGTGGCTACTAGTAGCTTAGAAGTTGGGGTTGACTATACCGATGTGATTCTCATATACCAACATGGTGTGCCTCCAAATATCGCTGCGCTTGTTCAACGGGCTGGTAGGGCTGGAAGAAGAATCTTTGAGAACCCATTAACACGCGTCGCAGTAGGGGTTCAGTTATCACCAGACAGGGCTAACCAGGCATGGCTCTTCGAATTGTTTACACGTACAAAAGATCTGAGGTCGGCTCTAGATTACGACAATCTCTTCTTACCTATTGAAAGCGAAGTGTTGCAAAAACAAATACTCGCGGAGCTGGTAATAGAGTACTTAGCGTCAAAGAATCACATTTCTCTAGACACCGCTCAAGCGTATATCCGAGGTGCAAGTGGCGTATCCAAGAAGTTTTACAACGAACTATGTAAAGCGTTTAAGGATAAGGATAAGAAGGATTTTGAGAAATATGTTTCTTGGATTTTTAAAAATGTTAAAAATATAGAAGATCTTATAGATGAAATTATGAATGAGATAGAAGATGTAAAGAATGAAATATGTAAGTCATATGGGAATCGACAGACTTAAGGAGTTTATCCCAGAAAAATTGTTTGCCGAGTCAACTCTACCTGAGGTGACGATTTTTCTCAAAGAGCTGAATGGGAAACAAATAAAGTTAGATGTAGAAAATGTCTCTTTGTCAATATCGTCCGCTGGCTATCTACCTGGAAAGCCGACATATAGACCTGGCAAAGGGGTAATAGTGCCGCTCCAAGTGCCCTGGAATATGGACCCGGTGGTGAGTGATGTATCGGAAAATTATATTTTAGAAGGGTACCCATTTGCACAAGATATACGGGACGTCCTTCCCGAAGAGTATTCAGCGTTGTTATCGAGTCTCGGCCTGAAGCGAGAAAGAGTAAGCCCAAAGATCCTTACTGGTATTATCCTAGATGAATATGAATGCGAAAAAGGAGTAGGAATAAGATGGGGATTTTTCGGAAAGAAAAGGCATAATATTCCATTTGAAAAAATAAAGAATCATATATTTTATTTATACAGAGACAAAAGCATTTCTTTCCCGCGGCATTTTGTAGATAGGCCGGTTGAACGATTAACTGACCAAAAACAACTATGTTTTAACAATATTAAGTCAAGACAGTACAACATAATTAAGATATACAAGGGGATATATGCAGTAGACGTTAATGCCTCATTAAAAGGAAAATTCAAATTTAAAGATGATGTTACAAATCAAGATAAAAGCGATTCTTTGATCATTATAAAAAGGTCAAAATGTTTGAAAGATGAGGACCTTAAAAAAGCCAAGAGTTATTACCAGTATTTTGTAAAAATATTTGTAGATAAAAATAAACCGATTACAGTGGGATATGAAATAAAATCAACAAAAATGCTAGAAATCGATGTGCCAGAACTGTCGTCTCTTATTAATTTTGAACCAGGATGTTTTTCCAAGGATCTCGCCTCGATATATAGATGCTGGTCTCTTAACACTTCTTATGTTAATGGACTACGTCATCTCCTTTCTCATGACTTAGTATTGAATTACTATTTTTCGCAACTAGGATATGCAAAAATAGAGAAATTGATCAACTTAATCATTTTACTTAATGATTTTTATTATCAAGAAAATGAAATATTATCTAATATTATACAACAACTACAAAATAGCAACGACGGCGGCGATAAAAATAAAAGATTTGCTGAGCTACTTAGGAATCGAATAAGATATTTGACTCCGCATTGCAATTCAGAGGTGCAAAAAGATCGTAGAGGCCGCTTGGTATATTACTTTCTCTCTGAGAGCAAGGGCGCAAAGTTAGAAGTGTATCGATGGTGGTGCAAGGGCGAAACCGAAGAGATATGGGGCAAGATATTTAATCGTTTGAATAATTTAATAGAAAAATGGTATAAGAAATACATGATTGATATTATTAAACATACATATTCTCATCATATTATAAAAGTATTAAGCCTAAGATATAGTGTGCCACCTGATAAATTCTTAGAGCGTTATACTGAATGGGAGTCTGAAATGAAAGTATCCATAGTTGAGAATGAATCTGGCGGTGTCGGTATACTTCCGCAATTTGCAAATAGAGAAAAAACCCCTGAAATGGTAGAAGATCTTATTTTATCTTTTGGAAAATGTCTGGTCGGCACACCTGAGGATTTGCTCCATTTTGCTCTAGCTAATATTGATGAGTGGAGGAATAAAGATATATCAGCAATCTTGCAAAATATTATAGAGAGATTGAATATAATAATAACGCCAGAAGAGTTTGAGGAGGCAAAAAAACTTTGGAACTCTATTCTAGATGAAGCAAAAAATATTGTAAAGCTTGTGGGGCGAAATAGTGAAGATGATGCCCTATTGCTCTTGCGTGATATTCACAGACTAAGATGGGAGCTTGAAAATAAAATTAAGAGATTTCCTGAGTTTGACGAACTACTTGTCTATGTTGTTGCGCACCTAAATAGTAGCATCCTTCTTCGTGAGGTTGTAAAAAAATTATTAGACATTTCATTGGATAATAATACTAAGCGTACTCTCGCAGAAATTTATGCTAAACAAACTAAGTTTATAGATGAATTTCTTAATGATATTCAGTTTACATTAGCTTTAGGAAAGTCCAACTCTGGAGTTGTCGATAAGTGCGTTTTTAGCAAAGACGACGAACAGTGCGAGACTGTGGTGTCTTCCATAAAGCGTCTGAGGAGAGTTCTTCGGGGTCTTCTCATGCGACTTGCTCTGCTTAGCTGTAACTCTGCTTGCGGCATGTGTTATGTGAATAATGAGTCGTGTAGTAGATATTCTGCGCCGTTTATACAGGCCAGGACGCTGGATAGGCGTGTAGCGAAGATTATTGCGTCTGAGTTTGTAAAGAGGTACCCGGAGGTAAAGGATTATTGTGATGTCAAAGACGGTGTGGTGGTGGAGGTTGGTGGCAGGAAATATGGCGTTGCGTGTGATGTAGAGTCGTCTTGATGTTGCTGGCGTGTAAGGGACCTGGTCTGCGTGTGGACAAGTCGCCCGAGGAGTTGATGATGTGCTTTCTGCATGAGTCTTTCGACAGTAAGTTTCTGTGGATAATATCGCCGTGGGTTTCATTTTTTAAACTGGGCAAGCGGCTTGTTCATTATCCTTACGTATCATCTGCGGATGTTGTCGATATTATTGAGGCGTTGGTGAAGGTTGGTGTTGAGGTGAGGGTATTGACTAGGTGTATTGACGATGCTCTTGAGCCTGGTTTTATGAGGCTTATAGGATCTGTGGGAAGTGATGGGGGTAGTGTGCCTGACGGTCTGCGGGTTTATGTAAGAGAAGGGATCGAGGAGATTCTGGGTAAGATAAACACCATATTGAGGCTGAGGAAAATCTTGAAAGATAAGCTACAATTCGACTTTAGAGGAGCGGGGCAATATGGTAGGCTCCACACCAAGTTATACATCAATGAGAACTCAGCGGTTATTGGCTCAGCCAATTTCACGTGGAGTGGTATTGCCGAGAGAGGCAATTGGGAGTGTCTACTTTATTACAAGCGTGTAGAAAATCAAACGCTCTATGCTGAGACGCTGAGTGTTGCTGAGGCATATTTTGGCAATGGAGCTAGATATGAGCAGTGTGAGGAGTTGACGATTAGGAAGGCTATGGAATATCGTCTTGTTGACGAGCCGGTTGTTAGTCTTGAAGATATGGCTAGGTACCTGGAGGTTGTAAAATCGCGTATCTAAGCCCGAAGTAAAGCCGAGGAACCACCTTCAGGTACAGTTGATGTGTCTTATCGTTCTGCCGTCTTTCCGTATCTGTCCCACTATTCTGCATCCTATCGCTGGCAGGGTCAGCGCTAGGGGGAGTAGGCGGTAGGGTATTGTCCACATGGCTTCATTGCGGTAGGCTCCGTCTTTGAGCCTTTCGAGCTCTTCCTCGGCTGGGGTTTTGAGGCGGCGGGGGCAGTCCTCGGCGGCGGCCTTCAGCATGGTCTCGTAGGCCTCGATGCCGCTTTTGAAGTTCCTCCTCTCCTCCACCAGCCTCACGGCGAAGGCTCTGAGCCAGCAGACTGGGTGCCCCGCCAGATGTGCCGAGTCGGGCGCGGCGAGGAGCCTCCGGGGGCTTACCTCTCTGTGGACGTCCGCGGCGGCGCAGACCTCCTCCACCTCGCATTTCGTATACCTCTCCCGGAGGGCCGCCGCGACTGGCCTCGCGCAGTCTCTTGGCTTGAACTCGGCGAGGCATCGGGCCGCGTCGGGGCCCAGGGCCTCTGCCAGCTTTTCGTTGGCGCGGCGCACCGCCCCGGCGTGGGGCGCCCTCAGAAGCTCCTCGGCGGCGGCGTCCACGGCGGCGTCTTCAGCCAGCGGCTGGGCTTTCCTCCAGAGCTCGTGGAAGTACCCCTCGGCTTCCTTCAGCACGGCTGGGGGCATCAGCGCGGCGAAGTTGGCGGCGGCGGGGTTGCGGAGCCCGGCGGCGGTGAGGGGGGCGCCGCCCGTCGCCAGGCCCCGGGCGCCGATGTAGAGGTTGCCCGCGTGGCCTGGGTATATGCGGACGGCGTCGCGCCACTTCTCGTACACCTCGCGGGGGACCGCGTAGTCCCCCACGACGACCCTCACCGCCTCCGCGGTCTTGGCGAGCTCCTCCAAAGCCTCCGCGTCCACGAAGCTGGTGACGGCGCTGAGGCTCTCAGCGCCTATCTCAGCCAGGCACCTGACCAGCGGCCCGCAGAGGCGGAACTCCAGCCGGAACATACAACTTCCGGCGCGGCCTTATAAAACTGTTGCACATAATATAGCCAGTTGAAGATACGCGCACCTCCTATAGAGGAAGTCCGGAGGCACTTACCCCGCCAGGACCCGCGGCTTTCGAGACGCCGCAGGCCAGCGTCTACGAGATGTAGCAACTCGACAGGAAAGGGTGCATGCTCGCCCTCCTCAAGCTGTGGTGGCTGTAGGCTTTTGTTCTAATGTTCTGCCGGTCTCATAATATTTATTTGATGTGTGTTTTAGTCTGTGTCTGTGCTTTATGAACATGTAGTTGAGGCGGCTTATTCCCAGGTGAAGAAGCTTGTGAGCCGTCCTGGCGTCTTTCTTCTGGCGCCGCCGGGCTCCTCCCGCGGGTATATATTGGAGAGGCTTTTGAGGGAGGGGGCAGTGGATGGGGCCTACGCCTATTCGAGGCTTGCGGAGGGGCTAAGGGCCAGAGGCCTGGCTGTGGAGGATCTGCCCAGCGCCGAGGAGCTGGAGAGAGGCGCCGAGGGACGCGTTGTGGTGGCTGTGGAGAGCTCTATCCAGGCTGTGAAGCTGAAGGAGGAGCTGGGGGAGAGGGTCAAGTTGATCTACCTGCCCAAGTACTTCAAAGAGGCGGCCAAAGACGTCGACGAAGAGCCCCTGCAGGCGGCCGAGGTGGAACATAGAAGACTCGGCGAGGGCATCTCGCCGAAGCTCTTAAGGCCGGGGGAGGCCGAGGAGCTCAAGAAAGGCAGAGACGCCCTCCTCGCCCTAACCCCAGGCGCCGTGGGGCTTAGAGACGCGGCTAGGGAGGCCCTCGGGAGGTTTCCATTCAAAGCCGCCTCGGCCTTGCCTATGGAGCTCCTCGGCCCGGCCCTCGTCGTCTCTGCGGTTCTCCAGGCGGCGGCCCCCGGCGCCGCGCCTCTCGCGGCGTTGATAGGGGCGGTGGTGGGGGTGGGTAGGGAGGTGCTGGAGGACTTCGCCGCCCGCCTCCTGGAGCTCTTCGCCGGGAGGAGGGAGCCGCGGGATAAGGTCGCCGCCGGCTTCGCCAAGCTTGTGAGGAGGGCCCTCGAAGCCGAGCCCTACATAAACGACGACCGTCTCGAGGCAGTTGTAGATCAAGTGGCGCTGGAGTGGGGGATGGACGTCGAGACCTTCAAGGCCCTTGTCAGAAGCCTAGCGGCCTTAGCTAGAGGCGAACTAGTCACTAAGGAGGAGCTCAGCCGGGAGCTCGCCCAACACGTGAAGAGGGGAGAGCTAGAAAAGATCGAAGAGACCATAAGACAATTGGTGGAGAGCAAACTAGCCGAGATAGAGAAGAGGCTGGAGGAGGTTAGGAGGAGACTCGATGGTATGGAGGAGAGACTAAAGAGGAGGGGGCTTCCCATCCGCGTCCTCTCGGTGGAGGAGGTGGAGGCTGGTCAGCTCTACGACAACTTCCGGGTGAAGGGCGGCACACCGGCGGTTTCTGTGGCAGAGGGGGTGTTTCGGCTGGTTGAGACCGGCCGGTTTAAGGATGTAGTTCAAGAGGTGTTGAGGAGGCTCGCCGCATACGGCGTGGTGGTGTTGCGGGGGCCGAAGGGGGTTGGGAAATCCACCTTGGCGGCTTACGCGGCTTGGCTGGCCCTCCGAGGCGGAGTTGTCAGCTACGCGGCGAGGATTCAGAAGATGGAGAGAGGTCAGCGGGTGTTGTTGAGAGGTGTGTTAGACGCAGTTGAGGAGGGGCGGCTGGTCGCCGTCTTTGATCCGTCTCCTCTTGAGTTCTACATAGAGCCAGGCGCATATGCCGAGACGACGCAGGCGGCGGCCGCCGCGGCGCCTGTCACGCTTGAGGAGTTGCTGAAATTTGCTGAGGAGAACAGGGGACAGGCGATGGTGTTGGCGGTTATTCCCGACGACCTCTACAACGCATTAGACGGCGAGGTGAAGAAAAGGACTGAGAGATACGTCCTCCCCCTCGACCTTAGAGATGCGGAGTTTCTGACGGAGATCATATACGAATACTCCGGTTGCAGAGAAACGCCGAGGGAAAAGTTAAAAATACTGGCGGAGAAGATAGCGCAGTTAGACGGCGGGTATACGCTGGCCGCCAGATACGCCGGCCTCTGGCTGAGGGAAAACGGGTGTAAGGTGGAGAGTGTGGAGAGGGCTGTGGAGGAGGCTAAGAAGGAGCCGAAGCTCTTCTTCGCGTTTTACATCTGGCACGTGATGCTTCGGGGTAGCGGCGACTTGGCTAGGAGGGCCGCTACGCCGCTCCTCCTCCACGCCTATTTCGGCCCGGTGCCGGTCGGCGTGACGTACATCACAAAGGCAGTGAACCAGGGAGTCTGGCGTTTCTTAAAGCCGGAGGAGCTAGAAGGCGCCAGCCTGGAGTCTCTGAGGGAGGACGCGCTGGAGCCCATAGCCAAATGGCTCACCAAGCGGCACGAAGACCTCGTGGAGGAGACGCTGAGAGACCTAGCCGGCCTAAACGACGAGAAGGCAAGAGAGCCCTACAAAGAGACCTTAAGCGGCTTGATAAAGGCGCTAGACTGGGTCCGCGGCGAGGTGTTAAAAGAAGTCAACGAAACCTTCGCCAAGCTCGGCATCCCAGAGGAGACATTAAAGGCATTCGACATAATCCTTGCCAAGTTCGGCATTCCCAAGGAGGACCGGAAATTGGTTGCGTCTCTGCTGACCTATGTGAACAGGAGACTCGCAGCCGTTTTCAGGAACGGCGAGAATAGGCGTTGTTGGCATAGGGCGGCCCTCATTATAGGCCACGTGTTGGCTGGACAGGCCGTGTTGCCTAAGAGGAAGCGGCCGAAGGGCGGCGCAGAGACTTTGGGAGATGTGTTGAAGCCCTGCGCCGTGGATGACTACTTGACGATAAAGGGCAAGATACCGTTGTTCTCAATATACGTAATCTGGTTTCCATATTACGTTGAGACGCTGTATGCAAGAGATCTTTCGCAAATTAGGAGGATTAGAGAAAGGCTAAGCGCCCTTACCCCCTTCGCAGATGCGGACACCATAAAAGACGCAAGGAAAACGGCGGAGGAGCTGTTGGCGAAGTGGCGAAGTGGAATATTCATGCTACCCGAAGCTTTTTACGCCTTGGGCTTGGCGGCGTTGGCGGCCGGGGGTGAGGTGGATAAAGAGACGGCTGACCTGCTACTTTACGCGGCACCATCCTCGGTGCAATGGGTGGCCCTCCGGGATGCGGTGTTGTCGGTATTGGCGGCGTTGAGGCCTCTGGGCGAGAAGGCGCCGCATAGATACGTCTTTCTGCTGGCCGCCGCCTCAGGTCTGACTATGCTGGATCCAGAAACCACGCGGTACATCTACAACACGTTGCGGCAACTCAAGAGCCGCCTCCTCGAAACGGAGCGCACTTGGCCTCTAGTGTATGCCGTCGCTACCTGCTCAAACCTACTGAGAAAACACTCGATGCATGTTGTAAATCGCTGGGTGGATGTGATGGCTGATATGTGTAGTCTGTACGGCGAAGTTAAAAAACGTGGCGCCGTGGTAGCGCTGAATGGAAACTCTCAGGCGAAACGCTTGCTCGATGCTGTGGCTAAGGCGTACATGCTGGCCGTGGCGCTGGAAAACGATATCTTGGCGTTGTTTGTACAGAGACGTTGCGGCTTAGGCGACATCATGAAAGAGACTGAAGCTGTAAAGAAAACGCTAGAGAAGGCGGCAACAGCCCATCCAGACGAGTTGAGAAAAATTGCGGAAAGTGATGCGGACTTCGCCGAGTGGATGACGACACGGAACGCCAAAGGCGATGCTGGGATAGCGGTTGAGGATTTGATGTCTTGGTTTATACACATGCTGGCCCGCTACAAAGTGGTTCACGCCGTTAACAAGAAAGGCGAGCCAGACGAGGAGAAACTGAAAGAGGCCGCAGAAGAGTTCAAGAAAGCGAGGAAGATTGAGAGAAAGCTGAAGCAGTGGAGAAACTACCTCGCCAACCACGGTTCTGTTCTTAGGACCCGCGTCCTCGCTACAAAGAGCTGGGAGGAGTTCCTCAAGACGGCAGAGGGCTCCCGGAAGCTGTGGATGAAGACGGAGAAGCATTATGAACCAACTACCGGGTATTTAGCGATGGCGGCCGCCATACTTGGCCAGTACCTGGTCTACTTGGCGGCCTCCGGCGACAAGGAGGGAGTAGCGAAGTTGCTAAAAGAGTGGCGGTGGTTGCTAGACTACGACTCAGAGGTCTCTGTAACTGCTCGGCTTGTGTTTAGACTCTTCGGCGTGGGAGGGGGGGCAAGGCTGGAAGAGGTTACGGGCGTATTTAACCCTTGGCTTTTACCGGAGTATCTGCCAGCTTTATGTATGCTAGCTGGCCGCGTACAGAGAGACCAAACCCTTGAAAGATGTGCCAAATTACCCAAGGCCGAAGTCTGCGTGGACATAGTGGCGGCCGCCACAGGTAATCAGGTAGCCGCCGAGGAATTAAAGTCGAAAATAGAGAGCGAGGTGCCGGAGGCGCGTTACCTGCTTGGTAAGGTGGACGGTAGAACCTTAGTAGAAGTCCTATCACCCAGATCCTCTCAAGCACGGCTAGCCTTCATGTTGCTGGCGGCTGTGGAGGGCAGAGCCGACGCGGTTAAGCTACACGGCATACTAGGCTCTGTAGCGACTAAGGGCACCGTGCTTCAGCCACTCTTCCGTGCCGCTTATGAAAACTGCGGCGACTTAAACAGCGAGAGGTGCAAGTTGGCTCTGTTGAAGCTGTACTACTACCACTACTAGAGGCACCTTCCGCGGCTGAGCTTCTCTGCAACCTGGGCGGCGGTCTCGAGTCCTCTTGCGTTTTGCCGCAGCGGCATAGCCGCTCTCCAGCTCCGGCGTCCTTGTGACTGCCTTCGCAACCTCCTCAGCGATTCTGTGGTACACCTCCAACCGCTTCTCGCAACAGGCCTCGGATAGCGTGTACGCCGCGGACGGCTGCTACGGGCAGATAGGCGGATGTCGAGAGGTTTTCCGCCGTAATAAAGGCCCTCACGGGGAGGGGGCCGAGGTTACGCCAGAGGAGCGGCGGCGCCATAGAGGTCGTATGCGGCAGGGAGCATCTAGATGGCTTCGCCCGCTTCGCCAAGTTCGCAGTGGCCATAGTGAAATGGCTCGGGGAGACGGGCCAGTGAGCCTCTTCCCTAGAGACCGAAGCTTACAGGTCTATCCTGCGGGTCTGGTCATTTACGCTTTGTGTCCTGATGTTCAGAAGACTAGTGGTATTTCTTTTCTTGTCTGGGCGACTGCTTCGGCGGGTGGTTTGAACAGCGCCTCTATGTTTTTCTCTACGAGGAACGCGTATTTGGAGGCGTGTTCTTGTAGTTTTGAGGTGTCTATTTGGGTCTCCGCCAGCTTGGCTACGGCGTCTACTAGCTTGAGGGCGGCGCCGACGTCGGGGCCTACGCGGCCGACGAGGTCGTTTAGTATGAGCATTACGTCTCTGTGGC
>Ga0326762_1000438_pt1 | contig 19244 bp, 21 predicted proteins | sample NORPS_S_FD_207669 | JGI IMG/M metagenome (GOLD analysis project Ga0326762, IMG submission 207669) | Hot spring sediment microbial communities from Norris Geyser Basin, Yellowstone National Park, WY, United States - NOR.PS_S | ecosystem: Environmental > Aquatic > Thermal springs > Near-boiling...
CTCGCGTTCCTCAGAACCAAGCAACCCTCTTCCCCCGATCCTATAGAAATTGGAACATGCACCACCTATTAGAAATTCTTCATAGCTTTTTTCTCTGGCTTTGTACAAAGCTCTCTTTAAAAATAATGGGTTTAGGGCTCAGTTCAATAATCACAGCTATCAAGATACTTCCAACATAACAGAAGATCGAGAAGAGATCAGTTTAGATGATTCTTCAAGCAAATCTCTTCTAATGAATTTTCAAGGTCTTGTGCTTCAATACCCTTAGATGTGTGTTGATAGATTCGAGAAGTAAGAATGTGTTCTATCGATAGCAAGATCTTCCTACTAAGTCTTGTCTGCAGTGGAGATCGATCTTTACACAGGATCTGAACAATTGCTTAGAATAGTTCATATAAAACTTTTTTGATTGGAAATTATTGGGAATCCGACTAACATGGATCAGCGAATAGCATGGTGAAGATCTAGCCATAGCTATTGTTTCAAATAAAAGCATGCTTAAAAAGCTCGTAGATAATGTTTTTCCCTAGATTCTACCTACTAGGTCGTCTATATATTGCTCGATCCTCTCCCACTTACCTCTATACAGGATCTTTTGTTCCGTTCTTGAGGTATTGTCAGCTATGACCTTACCACCTTTAACAACGTATAGAGGCGGTCCAAGGATTCTGAGCGCATCTAGCTCGTCTCTTGCGTTGAGGACTAGCAAGTTAGCCTCCTTACCCTTTTCAACACCATATTTATCGATGATTCTTGCTGCTCTGGCCCCGTTATATGTTATGAGATCAAGTGATTGCCTCAACTCCGTGACCCCCATAATCTGATCTACATGAACCGCCATGAATAGGGTCTGGAGCATGTCGCCCACTCCGAGAGGGTACCATGGATCCATTATGCAGTCGTGACCCAGAGCCACGTTAATACCTCTGCTTAGGAAGAACTTTATGGGGGCCATACCCCTTCTCTTGGGATATGGATCGAATCTACCTTGGAGATGTATATTTATCAGCGGGTTAGCTATTATAGTTATCCCTGCCTTTCTTGTTAGGGATGAGATCCTGTATCTATACGCTGGATCCCAGCTATGGCTAGCCGTTACATGCCCAGCCGTAACTCTTCCCTGCCAGCCATATCTAATAGCTTTTGCTGCGACTACCTCCAGATACCTAGACACAGGATCATCTGTCTCATCTATGTGTCCATCAACGTCTCTATTATATCTCTTAGCTATTTCAAAAGCAATCTCTATAGATCTGACTCCATCCTCTCTGGTCCATTCATTATGGGGAATCATACCAACATTATCAGCCCCAAGCTCCACAGCCTTTTCCAGTAGCTCTGCATTCCCCGGATCCGTTAGTATCCCGTCCTGGGGGAATGCTGTGACCTGGATCTCTATTATATCTCTGAGCATCTCCCTAGCCCTTATAAGGGCCTTAACAGTGTTCAAACTCCTCACAGATGTATCAGCGTGGGTCCTGACCAGAAGGGTTCCATATGCTGCCATAAGCTTTACCGCCTTCTCTACCCTTGATAATATCTCTTCGATAGAGAGCTTCTCCTTAAGCTCACCCCATATCTCAATCCCTTCCCATAACGTCCCACTCTCATTATACCTAGGTCTCCCAAGGGTTAGAACCGAGTCTAGATGGAAATGCATATTGATGAAGCTGGGCGTCACGAGGTTGCCTCCGGCATCTATCTCCTCCGATCCTTTTCCCACTATTTTTTCAGAGATCTCTGTGATTCTCCCCTTTTCAATTCCTATATCGTATAGCCTCTCCCTGGGTCTATCTCTCAGTCTGGCCCTTCTAATAACTAGATCATATATCTCAACCAACCCTACCTACCTCCACGGTCTCCGGCAATACATGGCGTCTCAATATCCTTGAAAGTAGTAGGTATATCAATGCAGCCGATATAAAGCCATAGTACCAAGCAAGCTCAATACCAGGTACCGGTAGAAAGCCAAAATATATTCTCACACTACCTTGTGCTGCGCTCAATATATACTCGATCAATATGCTTATAGCGAACGCCGCTAACCCAGCAACACTTACGCCCTTATAATATCTATAGATACCTCCATGGTTATACAGCTCCTCAGCCTTCAATAGCTTTCTTCTAAGAACCCAGTAGTCCACCACCATAACACCGGCTATGGGTCCGAGCCACATGGAGTAGTACCAGTTATATAGCAATAGATAGTTAGCAACGTCCAGAGAAACCTTCCAAAATATTATGGAATAGGGTCCAATAACAAGCCAGGCTAAGATAGTAGCTATTATAATAGCCCTCTCCCACCTCATCCTAGCAATCCTTATAATAGCGTTAGTAGCAGCAGGCACATCACCAGTGACATTCGTGCTAGCAGTCGCGAGAAAGGCGAACACAAGCCCGAAGAGACCCAGAATCGGTATTGGTGAATACTTGGCTATTATATCGATCGGGCTATAGACCCCTCCTGTTATAGATGTAGCTATGAAGCCTAGAAGAGTTCCCACTACCTGAGGCACTACTAAGCCTAAAGCATGTCCGTAATATAGCGTCTTGAAAGATCTATTATATCTACATATATCAGACACGTTTAGAGCTATTGTGCTCCACCAAGCTGTTTGAACAGCGATCATGAGAAAGAACTCGGTGCTTATCCACCCAACCTTAGCCTCATAAACAGGCACAGGGTTTTTAGGCACTTCGGGAGCCGTGTAGAGATAGATCACGTACCATGTAAAGAATGCTATTAGTAGGGGGCCAGCTACCAGATCTAGGTATTTGATCCCCGTAATTCTCTTATATCCAACCAAGCCTACTATAGCTAAGTATATTATGAAAGTTATTGGCGTGTATCTAAGTGATTCAGATACTATAACATCTGGAGAGACACCAGCTACCAGCATAGCAGCTGAAGTAATAGCCCACGCAGCTATATATCCATCAACTCCATACCAGAAGATCGATACTATTGCCCTCACCAGAAGAGGGATGATAGAGCCTCTTACACCAAAAGCAGATCTAAGTTGAATGGGAAACGGGATACCATATTTAACCCCAACCCAGCCATTGAGAGTCATGATTATAGCAACAACGCCATTACCTATAAGAGCAGCTACTAGAGCTTGAACCAGAGAGAGCCCCAGGATCTGGGAGAGCCATCCCAGGAAAAAGATCGATGTAGTTATAGCCATGGACAGTATTATTATTGTATATGTGAACGATCCTATGGTTCTTTTAGAGATAGGGGTCGGGTGCAGATCCGGGTGATCCTGTGCAATTGGTATCTTTATCTCAACAAGCCCCCCACCCAATTTAATACCCTCAGGTCATATAGTATCGTTCAGGTTTATATATAAAATGAAGCTAATATCTGCCCAATAACTTTAACTATTAATATAGCACTTTTTTTGTATTAAAGCATGTGATATTGCTGAGAACGTTTTTATAATTAAAATTATACGTTTGATAATAGGGCAAACCTCGCTCTTCAAGAAGAGGTAACACCCGAGACCCCAGTATAGAAAGATGATCTACTATAGAATTGAAAGGGGGAGGGGATCATATATTATTGAATAGCTGATCTTATATATGAGAGACCTGCTAGTACTCCTAAGCTGAACATGGCTCCCGAGCTGTGGCCTATGCTTATTAGATCCATTATGGGGTTTATCGCGTCCTGGCTTCCTCTAGATTCTATGATCTTCTCTACCGGCTCGTATAGGGCTCCTCTGACGGCGTTTCTTAATATATATGCGGATATATCTGTGGTTCTTCTAAGATCTTCTGGATCTATTTCTATCGGTTTTTCCTCCTCACAGGCGGTCGCTATATTATTATATATTGTTATGATGCCTGATGCCAGATCGTCGCATGATGGCGTTAGTCCTCTCCCTAATCCTATGCATTTTCTCAATATTTCCTTTAGTTTCTCTGAATCTCCTCTTATTCTTGCTAATTGATATATAGTTTTAAGCATGTTGTCTAGGATTTCGATTTCCTCTGAATAGAGCTTGTCTATTAGTATAGCTATGTTAAATATCTTCTTTATTAGTGTATCGAGATCGCCCCAGCTATATATATTTCTACATATTCCTCCCTTTTTTCTCATGCTAGGAATATATATTGATGCCTTCCCCAGATCTAGTTCCAGGTCTTCTCCTAACTTTAATAGATCTCCATGGAATATCACATGATCTCCTTTGGAGACGTATCTAGTTAGATCTCTGATTCCCGTTGAAAAGAGATCCGTATCATCTATAGTTACACCCGCTTCGGATCTGATTCTGGAGACGGAGATATCGTATACAATGATGCCCCGCAACTCTACATATATACTCTTAGGAAAAACGCTGTGAACTCTGAAGCCTCTTTCCCTTGAGAGAATATCTCTAGCGATCCAGCCGATGGAGTATACTGGGACCCTTTTCATAGCCCCTACAGCCCATATACATCTGCGAACCTCCTGAGAGCTGTTTTGAAAGGTTCTATAGGCATCGTAACTATCCCAGCACCTATCTGCCCCTTGTTAGGCTCTTTATGGGCTATGCCGGTGTTTATCGTGGGCGTTATACCAGTGGCTATGACCTTCCTAACATCTATCCCTGTGGGGGTTCCCTGCATCCCTAGATATGGTATTGTGAAGTACTTATGCCTTGCATATGTGATCTGGTACATCCTCTTAGTATTCTCAACAGCGAACTCCACAGAACCCCCGACCCAGCTGACTATAGCTGGGGCCGCGGCCATCGCAAAGCCCCCGAAACCCGCTGTCTCCGTTATGGCAGAGTCCCCTATATCTGGATTAGCGTCCCTCTCAGAATAACCCGGGAACCACACCCCCTTCGGTATGGGCGCTGGGGCTGTGAACCACTCATCCCCAAGCCCGCTCACCCTGATCCCGAACTCCGTGCCGTTTCTAGCCATGGTGGTTACTATAGTGCTGTACTTGATTCCATGGGCAGCGATCGTCATGGCTTTTGCCCCCGCCATCACTATGTTGAGTGTTGTGAATGGGTTACCATATATGAAGCTATATGCCTCCCTCACAACGGATCTATCGAAATCCGTTAAGAATATATATGGTGCAATCTCCCTTATAAAGATCGTTGTTGCGGCTATGAGCCTATTATGACAATCATCTCCCATATGGAGGGCCTGGGCTATTAGGGATTTCACATCGAGACCCTCCTTCCCATCCCTCCTCATAGACCTAATCGCCTCTCTAAGCACTGGGTATAGGATCCTCTCCATCCATCTAAGCCTATCAATAACATCCCTGTCATAGACCCCGTATCTCAATACCCTCCCAATCCCCTCGTTCATATTGGAGTAGGCGTATATCTCAGGAGTCCTCCGATCTCTAACTATATATACAGGCATTCTAGGAGAGATAACCCCCGCCATAGGGCCTGCAGAGTTGTGGTGGTGCGCAGGCTCGATGGTTATATCGTCCCTTGCAAGCATCTTATCAGCCTCCTCCGGGGTGCTAGCCCAACCCTCATAGATCACTGCCCCTATGAGGGCGCCCTTCAAAGGCCCTGAAGCCCTCTCATAAGATATGGGTGGCCCGGCGTGGAGCAGCATCTTATCCCTCATACCCGGGATAGCCCTAATAGCTAGGTCCATGTCAACTAGATACGGCTCAGATTCCATCATCCTCTCAACAGCTTCCCTATTAGCCCTCTCAACCTCCTCCTTAATCGAGTGTGCACCACTAGACACTATTCTCATCCCTCTTCCACTTGATGGCCAGCCTGACAGAGTCTAGGATCTGTTTATAGCCAGTGCATCTACACACCACGCTATTAAGGACAGAGGCTATCTCATTATCAGAAGCGCTCACCATGTTCTCAGAGATCCAGTATACAGTAATCACGAAGGCCGGTGTGCAGAAGCCACACTGATATCCAAAAGACTTTACAAAGGCTCTCTGAATAGGCGAGGGCCTCATACCCTCTGAGAGGCCCTCAAGGGTTATTATATTCGAGCCGTTGGCCTCCGCAGCTAGAACCATGCATGATTTCACGAGCTTTCCATCCATGAGCACAGTGCATATGCCACAGTCACCAACGAGGCAACCTGCCCTAACACTCTTAATCCCCATCCTTTTCCTAAGGACATCTATCAGCCTCTCGCTGGGCTTGATATCTATGGCTCTCTTAACACCGTTCAATGTGAGTTCGATTCTCAAGCTCCTTCACCCCATGAGAAGCCTTCTAAGTAAATATGCTGTACCAAACTCTATTAAATGCATTCTATATTCTCTAGAAGCCCTGGCATCTGATGGTGGATCGACAGCGGACTTTATATATTTAATAGCATCGCTGATCAGATCCTTAAGAGGTTTTTCACTCCTGAAGATCTCTTCCAAGCCCTCGATAAGAACCGGGTGAGGGGCTGCAGATGAATACGCGATCCTCACGATCCTTTCCCTCGGACTCTCGATCTTTGCTACTAAAGCGGCGATCCCCAGGATCCACCATACCTTAAAATAGCCTCCCCTAGATCCTGGCGGAGGCTCCGGGACATAGATCCTGGTGATAACCTCATCAGACTCTATAGAGAACCCACCCCCCTTCTTAATGAGCTCCCATATCGGGACAACCCTTACCCCCCTCATAGAGGAGATCTCGACCCTAGCATCGAGAACCATTAGAGGGGGCATCGTGTCTGCCTGAAGAGTGGGATTACATATATTACCCCCTATAGTAGCCCTATTCCTAAGATGGAAATCCCCGATCTGTCTAACTGCGTCCCAAAGCACGCTGTATTTTCTCCTTATAACCTCGCTCCTCTCAAGCTCTCTCAGTGTGACCGCGGCTCCTATAGAGAGTCCTCTCCCATCTTGGTATTCTATCAGCGTTAACTCCCTAACCTTCTTAACATCTATTACATACCCATATCTAAACCCAGTCCTCATAAGGGTTGTGAGGACTGTTCCACCCGCTAGTATTGCTGCCCCCTCACCATACCTCGATTTAAGCGCTAAAAGCTCATCAAGACTCCTAGGCGATAGATACTCGAACTCTGGAAGGGTTGTCCTGAACACCAGGGACACTTGATCACCCAACCAGGGTTTTTCTAAGCATCTCCAAGAGCTCCGGCCTCTGCTCCATCACAGCCTTTAAGAGCCTCTCACGGGTTATCGGGTACTCCTTGACCCTCACACCTATAGCCCTATAAATAGCGTTTGCTATAGCAGCTTGCCACGGTAGTGCCGTGAGTTCCCCCAAGCCCTTGGCCCCGTAGGGGGCGTTTCTCTGTGGAACTCCGAGGCTCTCGGATATTATCTCTGGAGGGGTGTCCTCAACCCTTGGGAGCCTATACTCTAGGAAGCTCGGGTTTCTCAGAGCACCTGTCTCATCAAACTCTATAGCCTCTTTGAGTGCCAGCCCTATCCCCATTAACAGCCCCCCATATATTTGTCCAGCAGCGAGCCCCGGATTAACTATAGGCGTATCACAGACGAAGGCAGCTTTTAGAACCCTTACCTCCATCGTTATGAGATCAACCTCCACCTCGACACCCCCTGCCACGAAGGTTACGAAAGGCTTTGGATTGCCTCTCCCAGTCTCTGGATCTAGGTATGTTGTTCCGGAGGGGACGTGGGAGCCCCTGCCAATCAATGGACCGTGTATGGTCTCTCCACTTGGGAATGTATATCCGAGTGCTATCTGCTCTAGGGATAGGCATTCCCTCGGCTTTCCGGCAACACATGCCCTGCCATCCCTTATCTCGATCTCGTCCTTGAATACATTGAAGGCTCTTGCCGCGACCTCCCTGATCTGCTCTTTCAGATCCTGGAGGGCTCTTAATAGTGCCTGGCCATCGCTGAAGAGACCTCTACTCCCCACGGTCTGCCATGTGTATGGAACGAGGTCTGTGGATCTGTGCGGGGAGATCCTCACTTTCTCAACCGGTATGCCTAGCTCCTCTGCCACTATCTGGGCCAGGGCCGTTATAGTCCCCTGCCCAAATTCCCCCGTGCCTACGAGAACATCGACGGATCCGTCCTCATTCAGCTTAACTATCGCTGATGAAGCTGCATTAGGAGGCTGCACAGGCCCTTTCCATGCCGCGGCCAGCCCCCTACCCCTAACCCTCCACGGCTCGCTAGGTCTCTCTGGGGGTTTGTGGTACTCTATGAGCTCTGCAACCCTTTTAATAACCCCCGCTGGATCTCCAGCATCTTCGGCCAAAACCTCCTGAGTGGGTGTGGTTGAGGATCCCGGCTTCAAGGCATTCTTAAGCCTGAGCTCCACAGGATCTAGACCCAGCTTCTCAGCCAGTATATCCATTTGCTGCTCGAATGAAGAAGTTAGCTCCAAGACCCCGAAGCCTCTGAAGGCCGTCGTGGGCACCTTATTCGTATACACCGCATATCCATCAACGCTTATATGGGGTATCTCGTATGGGCCAGTAGCCATAAAAGCGGAGGATCTTATCACATTTACTGTGTAGTCGGCATATGCTCCAGCATCTAAATAGTACTCACCTATATGGGCCACGAGCCTCCCGTCCTTCGAGGCTCCCGTCCTCATCTTGAACAGGAAGCCCGGCTTCTGGGCCATATAGTAGAAGTTCTCCTCCCTGTTTAGGGAGAGGTAGACAGGTCTTCCACCGAGCTTCATAGATATTAGAACTGGTATATGCTCTAAGAGAAGGCCCGCCTTACCCCCAAAGCCTCCCCCGGTGTAGACGTGGTGAACAACTATCCTGCTAACAGGTATATTCAGAGACATTGCGAGGAGATTTCTAACAGCGAATGGAGACTGGTGTGAAGACCAGACCTCAATAGTACCATCGCTCCTGACCATAGCGGCACCAGCCCAGGTCTCCATATACGCGTGTGACTGCGGATCAGATCTATATGTCTCCTCAACAACGACATCAGCCTCCTCCATAGCCTTATAGGCATCCCCCTTCCTCAGCTTAACCCTATTGGCAATATTACTCCCCGGAACAGGGTTTATAAAAGAAGCTCTTCTATATCCCCCCAGACCCTCATGTATCACCGGGGCCCCAGGTGCTAGAGCCTCTTCTATTGTGAAGACTGCTGGGAGGGGTTCGACATCTAGATCGATGAGCTCTGCTGCCCTCTCAGCTATATCCAGATCCTCTGCCACCACGGCCGCAAATGGATGACCATAATACAGGATCTTCCCCCTAGCAAGCACATCTCTATCAGCAGCATATATACCAACCTTATAGGGGAAATCGCTCCCAGTAAAGACGGCCACCACGCCTGGCACCTTAAGCGCTTCAGAGAAATCGATTCTCTTTATCCTTGCATGGGCATATGGAGCCGATACCAGTTTTATATAAAGCATCCCAGGTATCTCTAGATCGCTTGCGAACACAGCACCTCCATATACCTTATCAACATCGAACCTCTGAACGGGTCTGCCAACATATCTATATCCCTTCTCTACCATAGGGACGCCAATTGAAGTAATAATTAACGAGAGATATAAGTTAGCCAGATGGAAACCAACTAGAGCTTCTAGAACCGCTTGTCCCCGATGGTTATTGATTATCACTGATATTCATTTGTTTTGGATTGCTTTGTCTCTTGATCCACAGGGTTTCTATGGCTTCCTTGTGGTCATCGGGGGACCTCCACCTCCCCAAAGAGACCTGGGGATCTCTATGGGCTCACTGGTGGCTTTTAAGCCCAGCGGCACCGGGCTCCCATCTAGACTTAAAACCCCGAGTCCCTCTGGGCATTGCCCTCATACAAGGCTTCGAGGCCCCTTAGATAAATATTTAATAATGCTACTACCTCTCTATGCCATCTCTCACCTCCCTTGCTACATATCCCTATCCTATCCTCCCCATACTCTATTACAGCCTTGTGTATCGGGCATGTCTTCGAAGTGTTCCTAGGATCTACCATCAATATCGGCACTCCGTATTCTCTAGCCTTGTCTATTATCGCATTCAGCTCACCCTTCAATGCGCTCTAATATATCCTGTGCCTCAACTGCCTATTCCTATACCTAGCAATCATAACCCTTATATCATCCCCTGAGATCCTCTCAATAACTATTACCCCTCTCATCCTCATGGCTTCCCTTACTATCATGTTTGCTGTCTTCCACCTATAGTCCCTCTTCTTCTTTCTCTCTCTAAGCTTTTTCATAGCCTTCCTAGCCTCCCTGCTACCGGATCCATTTCTCCTCTGGATACTCTCCTTCCTATAGCTATAGCCTAGAATAGTCTTAGCAAGGTCTGCCTCGAGGATTACTGAGAATGCCTCGCAGAGAGTTGCTACAGAGTTCTCATTAACATCAACAGGCTTAACAATATCCTCAGGCCTGTAGATCTCAACCTCCTTCTCTAGGGATAGGTAGAAAAGCACCCTCCTACTCTTCCTATCAAGCTTAATCTTTGCGTGGGATTTCGGCTTAAAACCCTTGGCCAAAAGCTTGTAGAACCCTTAGAAGGCTCTAGATCGAGGTGCACCCAGCCCCTATGGGTATTGATAGCAACACTTGTGAAGAAAGTGTTCTCAAAGCTATTTATATTGATCTTAGCTGGGTTTACTGGTTTCCATATGTGGTAATCAACTAGCCATAGGCTAGCACTATTGATCCTAGGCACTAGTATTCCATCGCTCATCTCTAGATCAACTTGATACCGAGCTATCTCCCGGGATTTCCTCCATAGAAGTCTAACGAGTTTCTTATCCTTCAGATCCTTTTCCCATAGGTTTAAGCACTTAACCAACTCATCGAAGATCTCTTCAGCATATTGCCTAGCCCTATTCCTTCTTAGAGAGGAAATCCTTTCAACAGCATCCTGACAAACCCCATGTATATAGTGGGATGGGATATTGGGGTACATATTCCTTAGCTCTCGATACTTCCCATTCTTAAGCCTATATTAATTCTCAGTAATATTGATGCATAGGATAGCACATCTCCAAGCATCCTGCTATATATATTCACGACCTCCTCTAACACCCTGAAATCCCTCCTAGATAATTGCTTTGAGAGTAAAACAGCAGTCCTACTAACAAAGATACTATCTCCTAGCTTAACAACCCACATCCACCTCTTATCGCTCTTTTTCCTCCTCTTAGCCATTATCTCTAGACCTCGTTCGCCCCTAAACCTCCTTGACCAGACAACCTCTCCGAAGGCTCTGGGATAACTAACGCCAGTAATAATAAACAAAATCAGAGCCTATAAATCAAACTTCTATCAATAAACTATGAAACAGCCTCGAAGCCCCTTAGTAGCTATGTTACTCCATTCCCAAAAGGAAAGGATTTGAAGATCGAGTATCCATTAAACACCTATACACTAGAGAGCCGTGAGGAAAGTGCTTAAGGAGGAGGGGGAATAAAGCCGAGATAGATCCCCATATAGAGGAGAAGCTTAATATTAGGGTTAAATAAACCTCGCCTTTCAAGGCGGAGTAGCGGTTCTGGGGTGCTAGACATTTAAACCTCCTATACTGTGCTTGTGCTGAGAGGAAGTTAGGATGTCCTCCGTGGGTGAACATGCTGGAAGGATGCTCAAGAGGGGGCGATTCTCCGATCTGTACTCGTGGATAGGCACCCCGACTCCTCCAAGCACTTAAAGAGGAGATTGGGGAGAGGCTTAGCGAAAACTGGAGGGACGTTAGACTGAGACTGCTGGCTACAGAGAGCGAGCATTAGGGCCTCATGGGTATAGGCTTAACATGTGCTAGACTATGGAACGAGCTTAACCATGAGAAGAGAAGGTATTTTTCAAGGGTGAGCTTACGAAGGCTAAGATTTACGAGATCGATAGTAAATATTACTAAATGAGGTTCTAGGCGTTAATGCTCAAGCCGTTATACAGAAGAGTGATGAGGTTTGGAGCACATTCTTCAAACAACTGGATCTGAAGAAACAAGGAAGATTACCACCCTACATTAGGAAGATTTCTCCGCCGCGCTATTGGAAGGATAGGCTTACTAGTGAGAATGAGATACACATACTAGTTAGAAGCGATAGATATTATCTAGAGCCTGTTGATGAGAATGGGGGTTGGTATTGGTGGATTTTGGTTTGAAGATCAGATATGCTAGTAGGATTAGATGGGAGGGAGGCAGGGCAAGCTTGAGATAAAACACGTTAATGGTAGATGATTCGCATTAGTACCAATAGAGGTGAGGAGAGAGCCACCTAGGTCTAACAGGAGGGGTTATGTAAAGCCTAATTATAGAGATAAAAAGGGTTGGGTTACAAACCCTAGGAATATTAAACAGAGGGATTCTACTGACGATAAGGAGGCATTCATGGATATGGGGCTTAACAACCTATTCGCTGTGGTAACTACAGACGGATCAGCAATGCTTGTCAGAGGCGGATCTATCAAGTCTAAGTACTACCGGTGGAAAAGGGAGATAGCTATCTACTATAAAAGACATACTAAGAAGGCTTGGCATATCAACACGGATCTACCATCATGAGATGTATCTAGAGACTATGTATTAGAGGGGTGAGAGATCCAGGAATCTCTAAATAACAGCTACTAGGTTTCTAGCTGGTAAGCTATATAACAGGGGCGTTAGGAAGCTATATATAGACTATCTACACATGTTTAGTCAAGAAAACGATAACTAGCATAATATGAACGTGATGTTTAGGAAGATAGTTCTATGGATTGTTGATATATTCATGGAGTATGGCATTGATGTTAATATAGCTCCTGAGGAATATACTAGCCGGATATGCTCAACACGTTGAATCAAACATGAGAATAGAAGGATATATGGAGAGCTGTATGAATGCAAGAAGACTGGGAGGAAATTCAATGCAGATATTAATGCTGCTCTAAATACAGGTCGTTAGCCGGGTTAGAGAATAAGGTAATGAGAAGAATAGAAATCATGTAGCAGCCCTTGGCAGGGTTAAACTAGTAACCTCGCTCGAGGGATAGTGCGTGGAACCCCGTATGTATATCCCGCTCCAAAGGGCGGGAAGCTCATGAACTAGTTAAAAGAGCCAGGGGGTTTGTGAGGGCAATTGTTGTTGAGAGGGCATATATTAGTAGGAGCGTGGTGTAGAAGAGCTTTAGCCCTCTATATATATCCTTATAGCTTGGGAGCTTGCCTTCACCAAGTGAGTAGCTACCTATCTTCTCAAGCCTTATACCCAGGCTCCCAGCTGCAGCTGACATGGGGTGTCCTGCATTGATGCTCTCGATTCTCCCTCTATAATTTCTATAGATGTTATAGGCCTTCTCTATGTGACCTCCTGCTATAGGTGCTGATAGAACTATTAATATGGCTGTGATCCTGGCTGGAGCGAAGTTCACGACGCTATCAGCCTTCGCAGAGAGCCATCCAGCGTCTATATATTCGGGGGTTTTATATCCTAGGGCGCTGTCTAGTGTGTTTATAACCCTCTGTGCTAGTCCTCCGAGGGGGCCGAAGATCGCTGTATAGAGTAGGGGGGAGGAGATCCCGTCCACAGAGCTCTCAAAGAGGGATTCTATGGATGCAGATGCCAAGTGCCCCTCACCCAGTCTGGAGGTATCTCTCCTAACTATCCAAGATGTTCTCTCTCTAGCACACACCAGATCTCCTTTCTCAAGGCAGGATGCTATTGAGAGAACCACGTCCCTTAGTAGCCTAACAGGGGTAGAGATCTTGACTATGTATGAGGATGCTACTAGCCAGAGAAGGTCGCTGACTAGGTATGATATATATAGAGCCCCGGCATAGAGGGCTAGATGGGTACTCATTACAGCTATCCATGTTATGACCCCTCTCAGCCTCGTAGAGCCTGGGGGAGCCAGCTTCCTGGCCATGGAATAGCTCGTATATACGGGGTGTATCTTTAGTAATAGGCCTCTGTGATACGGGTACAGAAGATCTAGTGCGAGGCCTATTAATATGGGCGCAACTCTATATACCGAGTTTGAAGGGACTAGAAAGTCGATCATAGGAATACCCAGGACACTATGAAGATAAGGTAACAGAGCTCACCCGAGAAGCCCAGCACATCGCCGCTCACATATCCCGGGACCCTATTGGCTATATGTGAGATGATCATTGAGGAGGCAATGCTGATTATAAATGGATAGACAGCCACCCAGCTAGTTATTGGATAGAGAGCTATCATATATATCGCGAGGGATATGAATACGGATACTATAACATCCCCGAGCCCAAGCCTCTCTCTGAATATCTTTCCAAGCCCTCTATACGGCTCCTCGCGACCGAGGTAGAGTGTGACCACCATCGAGGCACCCTCCACAACCTCCCCGAATAGCAGGATAGCTGGTAGGTGCTCCAGGGATATAGATTCCATGGATGAGTATAGAAGCACAACATAAACAGATGCCACAGCAACTCCATAGGATCCTCTATACCTATCCTTCATAACCTTCCCCGCATCTCTACCAAATCTATGGGCTAGAAGAGCCTCTCCATAGTCGATGAGACCATCTATATGTAAGAAACCCTGTACAACCATGTGGATCGCTATAGAAGCCCCAGCGACTAGGTTTCCCAAGTGATAGTGAGATAAAATATAAGCTAAAACAAATACAGGAACCCCCCTCAAAAACCCCGCTAACGGAGCTAACGGAAAGTACTGAGCAGCATCATATATAGACCTATATCTACCAGGCACAGGATATATCGTAAGGAAAGAGAGTAGGGAGAAAAACCCCCTCATAAAAGCCATATAGAACCCTATTAAAGTATTGAAAGAAAAATATCTAAACTATTGGCACACTAAACCCCATAATCCTAGACCTAGGATATAAAAGTAAGACCGCTATCCGTATTCATAATGTAACACATATATTTAGACCCAAAACCCTCGGACGACCTAGAAGCACTTTTGGGAACCAGCTAGGCCCAGAACTATGGATCCCATTAGATATTAGGAGAAGTCTAATACAGGCTTAGAGCTAGCTCTTTCTTGATATGAGCTCCTTAACCAATACATTTATCACGTTGTCTCTTAGCTGGTCTAGGCTCCACTTTAGATACTTAGTATCATCCTTTACCTCGCTGATCTTCTTATCAAGATCGTTTTTAACTTCTGTGATCTTTTTATCTAGATCTGTTCTCAGCTCTGCCAGGGTCTTCTCTACAGTAGCTATCCTTGTTGATAGACTCTTCTCTACAGCATCTATTCTCGCCGATAGCCTCCTCTCGATGGAATCTATTAGTAGATAGCCCACCTCCCAGTCGCTAAGCTTCTCACCCCTAAGAGCCTTCTCAATAACCCTCCTAACATGATCAGCGAGGATCGAGCTAATAACATCAACAGCTACTGGAGCAGCATGCTCAGCCATAGAGCCCAAGAAACAGATTCATAGAAAGCCTAAATATAGAATGAACCTAAACAAAACATCTTAGAAGGACGCCTAGGATACCTAGACTCAATCACATTATTAGCTGACCTCTCTTGGACTATATCCTTTTATGTTAATAAGTTAATAAGTAGGAATGTTTTTATATTCGTTTGTTATCAATGCTGGACTTAAGCTTATAAGTATTTAATCCCTAGTCATTTTGATGATGCTGCGATATTCCAGTGTGCTGGGCATATGGATATCCTCAGGATGCTATGATGCATAGAGTTCCCGAGGCCGAGGCTCTAGATAAGGCTCTGCCCCAGTAAAGCCTCGGGATCCAAGGATAAATGGAAGCGTAGTGCGGCTGGGCTCAAAAGCCACCAGCGAATCCATAGAGATATCTAAATCCCTAATCCCTATGGGGGGTGGAAATCCCCGATGCCGCAGGATTCAAAGCCCTGTGGGTCAAAAACATAGCAACACCAAAGAAAAGAAAAACCAGTAACAATCAGCACCTCTACATATATAGCTTTTTACAGAATATGGGTTGTATTGATATGGCTGCTACGAACATAGATATTAGCTCTTCTAGAGCTGAGAAAAGCATTAATATTAATGAGATCATTGGCAGGATGCGTAGTTATAGAACTAAGCTAGGGTTTTTTGTTGATCGTGAGGCGGAGGCTAGGGAGATCCTTGGGCTTGGCAGGGCTATCGGGGATGGGGAGATAACAATTCTATACAGTCCTAAGGGGTGTGGTAAGGCAACACTCTTCCTAGCCCTGGCTAACACGCTCACAAGCTTTAGGGTGAGGAGTATGGAGATCCACTATATTGGTATTGGTAAACAAGGAGAAAAATGAATTTGGTATCAACTAGCAGGGATATTGCGGATAAAGCTATTAAAGAGGTCTGAGAGTAGTGGTTATAATGTTTCTTTTGGAGCCTCCCTGGGCATGTCCATAATTCCCAGCGGGCTTCTCAGTACCCATTTCTAAGAGGAGAGGTTTGTTCGATCAGATGGATGCTATAGAGACCGCTATGGATATTATTGATGAGTAGTCTCTAAAGGAGATGGAAAGAGGCATGTTGTTATTGATGAGTATAGACTATCATCAGAGACATATATTAAGCTGGGTAAGTGATTTGCCGAGCACTATGATGTAGTAGTTATGGAGGATATTAATGGTTGAGTAATTAATAGGGAAATCCGATAGGATGTTGAGACGAAGGCTATATGATGTTGCCTTCCACGAGTTGAAGGAGATCCTGAGGTACCAGCTGGAGAAGTATGGGAAAGCTCTGATGCTTGTCAATCCAGCCCTCACCTCAAATACCTGTGCAGAGTGCGGACTTGTGAAGGAAGACCTATCTTTAGCAGACCGCATACTCACATGCCCAAAGTGCGGCTTGACCACGAATAGAGATTACAACGCTTCTCTAAACATTCTTAGGAGTGCGGGGTGGGAGCTATCCTCAGTGCTTGTGGAGCTCTGCCCACTATCCGTAGCAACTAGCTACGGGCATGGCGGGGCAATGAAGCAGGAAGCCCAGCCCTTAAGGGCAGGGTAAGCTCACTTATAGAGTAGCTTAAGAATAATCTATATCTTTCAAGAAGCCTTATAGCCTTTGGCTCGGGACTAATCTTCATCCCTAATCCCTATTGAAAGATCAGCAAACCCTCATTCAAGAAGCCTAGAGCTCCTCTTCAGAAATGATCAAGGGCTTAGAAGCTGATAGATATCACCTCAGCCTTAAAAGGCAAGGCTTTCAGCTGTAGATGTTTGCTAACAACGCAATTGATCTTTTATTTCTTTAATCGTTAATTCCCTGACTAGCATTGTTTTCTGTCCTAGGTTTCTAGCGTGATGAGACATGCCTTTGTCGTCCGTGATTAGCAGTGAACCCATTATCTGAGCTAGTGCGATGAAATATGTGTCAAATCCTGATGGCGCCTCCTCTACAGCTATTTCCAGGGCCTTAGGGTATATTATTTGCTCATCAAAGATATTGAAATTGTCATATACCGCATTTATTATCTGATATATCTCTTCTCTATCGAATCCGGCTCTCTTCAAAACGCTAGCAAGCTCCACGACCCCGCTTCGAGGGAAATACACTATAATATTGCATTTCTCAATTGCATCCATTATAGCTTCTATTTTCTTCCTAGTCTCTAACTCCCTCTGGTAGGTAGCCGGTTCTAGGTTTCTAGGCGGTTCTATGAGTAACTTTGCCAGATCGTTGTATCGAGCACTACACTAGTCATAAATGGTCCTCCCACGATTTCTAATCTCATCTATAAGCTCGTCGACACCGATTTTTGCCTCTCTCCTAAGCCTTCTAGCCACATCTAGGAATCTAGACCTTTTGATAGCTACTATCACATACCCTCCATCCCGAAGATCTAGAGGTTCTAGGGGTTTTAAGACACCCCCTCATAACGTGCTCTAATGACCTTAGGCAACCTCGCTGATCTCTAACAATTACTAGGCTATCCGGCAATTAATTCTTCTCAGATTAAGCATTGATTATAAATATATGTGCTGACCTCCTTTCTCGCTCTCAGTCGTCATCGTTTAGATCATTGTCCCTTTCAGGCGGATCATTAGTTCCCCCCATCTATTCGGGTCTACATCTATCATCTGGGGGCAGACAGGGTGGCCAGAGATCCCCCCGGATATTCCCAGGATCTTCTGTGCCCTCTTCCTGATATTCAGCTTCCCAATAACGTCTCTATCTCCTTCGAATCCACAACTTGGGCATCTAAGCCTTCTATAGCCAGCCTCCTTCAATCCTTTGGAACCGCATTTAGGGCATTCCGATGATGTTCCGTTCGGGCTTACTATGGCTAGTGGAACCCCTTGTTTCCCAGCCTGCTAATCAATCCACTTCCCTATTCTCCTGTACCCCATTATGATCAGCCCCGTCCTGCGATCCTTGCTCTCGATCTTTCTCAGTGTGTTTATCAGCCCAGTGAGATCCTCTCTGGCAACTGCATATCTAAGCTTCTTAGCAAGCCTCACAATCTCCAAGGCTGATTTCCTAGCCCAGTCCTCCAATGTATTCCTAGCCTTTCTGTGATAGGATCTTATTCTATTTAGTATAGCTTTTCTCCTCCTCAATGCAGGATACCTTGGAGAGGAGTATCTCTTCTGGAAGCTCTCGGCAAGGAGTTTCCATCTATGGGCTCTATCAACCTCTGTGTCCCTCTCCTTGTTAATCACGTGATCTCCATAGACTATCTTTCTCTCATTAGCATCAACAGCTATAACGTCTCTTGGCTGGTAAGGCTTTAACTTAGGCACCTTCTTAGATATCCACAGGATCATCTTATTATCTCTATAGATTAGCCTAGCCTCCCTGCTCTCATAATCATCGTATCTCCTATCCCATCCGATGATCTTGAGTTTAACCCTTCCTATGATCTCTACATATCCTTCTTTGACTCTGTATCCCGAGCCTTGGTGCAATAGCATGCTTAGCTTCCTAACCCTAGGCCTTCTACCCCTCCTAGGATTATTCCTCCAGGCATTGGCCTTTGCAAGGGCTTCTCTATAGCAGCCAATAGTAACCCTAGATGGAAGCCCAAACTACTCCCTCAGCCCCCCATATAGAGCGTTGTGAACCTCTCCAATGTTTCTCAGACCCAGTCTCAGGGTCTTGTTTATAGCGTAGTTAAGAGCTACATTATATCTTCTGAAGAGCTCTATGGCCCCTGGCAGTGAAGGGGCGCTAACCATCTCGATAGGGGTGATGGTTAGTCTGAGCTAGGGGCCATAGAGCCCCTCCAAAAATAAATAGAGATGAAAAGCTAATAAAAACTACCCCCTTCCTGAAGGGGCGAGGCTTTCGGTTGTAAAAGCTATTTGTGGTGGCCTCTTTCACTCCGGTTTACGACGATCTGTGTAGAGGGATCTCCTTTAAGGGCTTTGATCGCAATGATCCAGGCAACAG
>Ga0326762_1000442_pt1 | contig 19087 bp, 15 predicted proteins | sample NORPS_S_FD_207669 | JGI IMG/M metagenome (GOLD analysis project Ga0326762, IMG submission 207669) | Hot spring sediment microbial communities from Norris Geyser Basin, Yellowstone National Park, WY, United States - NOR.PS_S | ecosystem: Environmental > Aquatic > Thermal springs > Near-boiling...
GCCATGGGGTACCGAGCCGTCGCCGCCGAAGACCTCTGGTGCGTCGAAGCCGTGCCCCACAACGGCTACCACAAGTGGCGCATGAGGCGCGCCCAACACCTACTACAACACTTCCTAAAGACGCCCGCGACGGAGGCCCCACCCCCCATGCGGCCCATACTCCTCGCCGAGAAGTACCTCCACCTAGCCAACCCCTGGCTGCTCCCAGCCGCCGCCGCAGCCCTCACCGCGGCCGCCACACCCCCTGCCCTCGCCCTGCTGGCCGCCGGAGCCGCCGCCCTAGCCCTCAAGCCGTACCGGACGTGGACCGCCGCCCAGCTCTACCTAATAGCCGCCGCAGTCAAAAACCTCTGGAACAGAGAATTGATATGGGAAAAACAGGAAAAATAGCATTATTTCCATTAGAGGCAGAAAGTTACGTCTATACATAACGTGTGTGATCAATAACAATGTCTCCCAGCTACATTCACCTAGCCACATACAATTTCAATGATCCCACAGCAAATGCCAAAACACAGCTAACTCAATGGCAACGATCGTAGTGTATACATATTACAGCTCCCCATGGAAAATGAAAACGGGCGACGACGTAAGAATACACTCAATACTGAAAACGCTAGCGCTACATCATAAAGTAGTGGTGGTAAACTCAAGCACACACCCAACAACCTATACGGTAAAGAACAAGATAATCTACATACCCGCCTATCGCCCGTTCTATCACCTCTTCGCCAAAATAACAGCGTGGAAAAATCATCACGACCTAAATACCCTGGCCAAAGCAACGCACTACATAGATGAAGCCGCAATACTAGTTAAATACAAACCTCTATTCGACAGGGCGGACTTAGTAATGACCATTGGCTCCATGACTGTAGCATCTGCAATCCTCCGGATGCTGGGCATAAAGAAACCGATAATTTACGACCCACTTGCAAATTATGCACAGACACTCTACCTAAGATCCAGAAAAAATATATTCGAATTGATAAAATACGGTCTATATCTAGCACTACATAAACTACAGCTTAGATCATCAACAATAATAACCTATCCCTCAAGGGTAGATGACGCCGCCGCACGACACATGTTCAAAATAACCAAGACACGCATAATCGCCAACCCTCCACCACTCTGCTACCAAAACACAGAAGAATACAGCCAGCTAAGAAGAAAAAGAAACGACTTTACAAAACCATACTTCATACTCCTAGCAGGCTCACATTCAAACAAAGAAGCCGTCCTTAAAACCATAGAAATCTTCAACAACATACACCCTTCCAAGTTCACCCTGTTTATAACAGGACCTTGGCAACACCTTAAACACAATACAAAAAACGAGGCAATAAAAATAGTAGGAATAGTACCCCACGAAAAACTCAAAGAACTACTTGCGATAGCCGACTACGGTCTCTCCCCTATTTTCAACCACGCCGCAGGCACCTTCATAAAAATGCTCGCATACCAAGCCGCGGACCTGCACATTATAGCCTCGCCGCACTCCCTACTGGGACTCGACATAAAGAACCCAAGAAAAATATGTGTAGTACGCAACTACGAGGAATACGCAAAAGCGATAGAAGAAGCGATACAAAACCACAAGCCAGACCAAGAGAGGAGACCCCTAACCTGCGAAGAACGAGACAAGACGCTCGAAGCCCAAGTAGATAAGCTTCTAAGCAACCTTACGTGACCGCCGTACTCACGGTAAGCGAGCTCTCCTGGCCTAAAAATAGCAGAACCGAATTGTCACACCCCTGTTACCAGAATTTTAGGTGACGAAAGATGTTGCTTTACTTAGGTAGATCCGGCTACACCAAAGGATTCCATCCAACACAAAGCCATTAGAATGTACATAGTCAGGGCAAAGAAGAGTTCTGTAAGAGAAATATGTGAAACAGTAGAGTCTCTTGGATCCATCACAAACGAAAAACTAGACACAAATAGACTCCTAAAAGAAAGATGTAGAACCTCCGTAGTTAAGGGGAGTAACAGGTAAGAGATGGAGGAACTCTGCCGCGAGACGAGTCTCCGTTGTGTCGTGATAGAACAACGTCATACCACCTCCAAGTGGATAAAGAAGTACGTAAAGCTCCACGCGGCCTACTCCCGGGCGGCTGGTGTAGCGAGCAGAGACATATATCTTGATCTGCGGGAAATGAGGCTCCGCCCCATCCTAGACGACAAGCCGCTGACAAAGCTCTACAGGTGGGTGGTCAGGCCGTGGCTCGAGAGATAGCCCCCTCCCCTCCTGAAAAATACAGGCTGGGCGTGTACCTCATGAAGAACCTAGACATTACCCACAGCCCCTACATCCCGGATATGGAATGCTTCTTACTTCTCTTCAGAGGCGTCAACATAAGCTTTAAGGCAGGCGACATTCACGATGTGCAGTTCCCGGGGCACCCCCCAAGAGGACGCCCGGCAACGAGCAATACTTCGCCCTCCAGATAGTCCTCAAAGGCCTAGAGACGATATATAGTTCTTCTCGTCCTAAGGACCGTCTTAAAGGCTTATATATCGTGGTTTTCTTCTAGCTGGTGAGTTCGAACAAGGCACCGTTAGTTTCTGTAATTATTCCGACACGAAATAGAGCCTACATTTTGAGAAGTGCAATCCAGAGTATTTTATGGCAAACCTATAAAAATTTGGAAATAATTATAGTTGATGATAATTCAACCGATTCTACACGCAATGTAGTAGAAAATATAGCTAAAGACAATCATAACATAAAATATATTAGAAATGACATACACAGAGGATTACCTGCATCGCGCAACATAGGACTTAGTTACGCCAAAGGAAATCTTATATTTTTTTCAGAAGACGACTTGATACTAATGCCAAATACTATAGAGATACTTGTAAAAACTTATAGCACACTTTCTAAAAAATACAAGGTTGGAGCAGTGGCGCCAAGACTGATTCTTGTATCCTCGACAAAATACTATTTTCCGCTTCACGAATGTGCTAAAATTATAGGATATTTTAATATGCTAACTGGCGACCACTGTGCAAATTACGATGAGGAGACTTCTCATATATTACTCTCAGAGCATCCGCCAGCAACTTCATTGATGCCAAGAGAAATATTTAATATAGTTGGAACATATTACACAGGATATAAATATAATTACTTATATGAAGATAGCGATTTATACTACCGTATATTAAAGCATGGATTTATTATGTTTTATCAACCACGTGCCGTCGCATTTCATGTCTCAGGTAATCCTGGAGGATGTACTGTTGACACAATCAAACGTTACTTTGCTAATGTCTACAACTTGATGATTTTCGATTTTCGCATGTTTGGAGTTTCAGCAATGCCGCGAATAATAGTTTATGTTTTGAAAAAAATAGAAAAAATACGCTATATAAATAATCCACGGAATGAATTTGAAAAAGTTTCAACAATCGACGAGATCGGTTTTAAGTACTCCTATGTAAAACTGTTAATGAAATATAAATTTTTATTTAAAGATTTATGAAATTAAAACAGCTTCTTGCATCTCCACCGATTTTTAATGGTATGCTTATTACCTGCTCTGTCGTACGAATCGCGTTATTACGGGTCAATTTTTTATTCGCCAGAATTTCTTTATCCTTCGCATTTACAATAATGCAGACAGGTATAATGTGAAAATTGCTCTAAATTTATGACTCTCTTAAACACGTTGGCGAGCTTTCATTGGGATTTGCACAACATTAAGGGAGCTGGTTGCATACTACTTTATTTTTCCTTATCTTCAATAAGGTTAAGGAAGTACGCTTTTTACGTTGCGAACATGCAACTTAAGTCTTTTGCCGGATGATGGTCATTAGGATCCATACGAAGTTAGAGTGGCTAGTTATGCTTCTTCTAGTTATTGCATTGCTAACCTTTTTTTGGTTTTACTACACAAACAGAATTAGTGCTGGTCAGTTATTATTCGCCAAAATTGGCTTATCTCTCGCACTTGTAGCGTTGTTACTGCCTTCCAGCAACAGTGCTAAGCCATTTAGTATCCGTCTGCCCGTTTCCCTGTGGATCTTTCCTGTTGCCGTGTATACAGTGGCCGAGACGGAGCTTCTGCACCTCAGGAATACAGGACTTGGTTACGTCATAGCGCTAGCTTTCACGTTGTTAATTACGGTACTGGCAGAAGAGAAGCCGGCGAAGAAAGTCGCCGTAGCCACGGCTATAGTGGGGGCCTCCCTCATCCAGCTCTACACGCTTTACGCCCCCTCCTTCGGCAACGACACGTGGAGGGACATCATATGGACCGCCCAGGCACTACAGACGGGGCACGTCACGGAGACCACCGTTAGGCACTCGGCATACCCCTTCCCGATGGTTCCGCTGGAGTATGCCTTAACGTCGTTGCTGAGCGGGCTGGATCCGGTGTGGGTCAGCGTAGTTATGGGTCTCCTGTATCTGCTACAGCTACCGCTGGTCGTCTTTCTGCTATCCCGGAGGTTTGGCGGGTTCGACGACTTCAGGGGGGCCTTCGTTCTCCTCATGGCGCCGCTTGTAGTGATGTGGTCCGCCTGGTACATACCGCAGGTCTACTCACTTACGTTGTTCCTCACGGCGTTCCTGGCAGGCTCCGCGCTGACACAGATACCGCTACTTACAGCCGGCGTGTTTGGCCATGGGGGCGTCGCCACCTGGATGGTGCTGACTACTACGGCTCTCTGGATCTCTAAGAGGGGGAGAGAGACCGCCGCCATGTTGCTCAACCTCATTATAATCTTCGCCGCATATGCCACATACACTTCTCTGCTCTATGCGCTGTCCGGCGCCTACAATAGTGTGGTGGAGGCTGTTCTAGCCTTTCTCCGTGGGGAGAAAATTCTCGCCGCGACAGCCCCCGTCTCGGCTCCGCCCATTTCGTCTCTGGGCAACTTGGCTATCTCCGTCCTAGCCATGTCGGGGCTTCTCGTCTTTCTACACGGCAGAGGGTCTGCCAGAACCCTCGCTTTTCTCTCCGGGACGTTTCTCGTCGTCGCTTATATCGGCGCCTCGGCATTTCCAGCGGCGGATCTCCCACGGTACCTCGGCCTGCCGTCGGCGGCTATGTTGGCCGTATTCGCTCCCTATACTTTCGAGTTACTTCGAAGGAGGCGGTACGCCACTCTCTACTCTCTGCTACTTGTAGCCGTCGCTGTATTTTCTTTCGCCTATTCTGGTGTATTTGCACCGAAGAATCCATATACCAACAACCCCTATGGGCTATCGCTATCAGGTTTGATTTCTTACGGAGATGCACAGCAAATACGCACAATTTCGCAGATGCTAGCCCCCGGCACCTATTTGACAGACTGGCGGAGTGGTCACTTCATGGCTAGCATATATCTTGATATACAGCCTCAATACCGAGGGTTCAGATATAAAGGTATCGAGTTCATATATGGAGGTAGTTATGGCCTTTATATCGATTCTACATATCTTCAACGCTTTAGTGGATTAATCATATTACGTCAAGAATCCTCCGACATGCCAGGCGTGTGGAGCGCCGAGGTGTTTGGCATGATTAGAGAACCTGAGAATTCGGTTCTTTATTCTAGTAATGGCATTGTGATCTGGGCTCGGGGATCTTAATAGCTTCCAGGTATAGAGACGGTGTACATACATTGTCGAAAGCGATAGATGGACTAGTGATAGACTGGTTAATTAATCAAGCAGTGGGCATGGAGGGAGAAAATGATAGTGTTAGCGTCCTCCTCAATAAAAGATATTTGAATTTACAAGAGCCGCAACTATGGAATTAAATTGCACTAAGGAAAAGCGTGTATGCGTGGTAGGACCGCCACCAAGTGAGAAAGGGGGTGTTGCACAAGCCACATTAATGCATATATATATATTTAGAAAAATTCTTGGATGTTACACAATTCTTTTTCCATCAAATTTATTGAACATGCTAAGAGATAATAGATTATCAAAGCTTTTACGATCATGTCACGTGATCCATTTACAAGGCCCTCTGGTACTTCCGTTGTTGGTACTATTCACGACTGCTAGAAGACCAAAAATAATGATGACCTTACATGGTTGGGTGATCAAGGAAGCGCTTATCTATTATAGTAGATCTAATGAAAAAACACTTAGAAGATTTTTGGTATTGATATATATCATGGTCTTATGGAACCTCTATAGATACCTTCTAAGTAGGTTGATAATTGATTATATAACCTCTGTATCAAAGATTACGGCGCGTGAAAACGGTATACGTAATGCAATTATTGTTCCTAATGCAATTTTATGCAAACTGCTTGATGATCCTTGTAAAGATCATTCTAAGAGACATAAACATAACTTTCGCATTGTGACCTATGTAAGTATAGGCGGTGGAAAAATTGAAAGTATACCGATAGCTGTAACTATTATAAATCACGTAAATAAACTTCTTAAGCTAAGCAATTTACAGATTTCTGCAATTCTTGAAATTTACGGTAAGGATGTACCTAATAATATTATACAGACGATTTCGCGTTTACCTTTTGTCAAATATATGGGATATGTTTCAGATTTTAAAGAAAGGATAAAGGGAGCCGATTTATTTCTTATGGCATACACTTTTCCTGAGCTGGGTTTTGCAGCTTTAGAAGCTGTGTGTATGGGCGTGCCGCTTGCAAAACTTACCGCTGACCCAACCGAAGAAGAGATCGTTGATGGCTTTAATGGTATCTTTGCAACTTCACCGTATGAAATGGCAGTAAAAATATACAATTATCTATTGAAAAGTGATGAACAAAAATGCTATATTGCAAAAAATGCTATCTCAACAATTTTAAGGAAAAGAGACCCCAAAGTAATCTCCCTGTACTGGAAATATATACTTGGGAGTTTGCTTGATCATGAGCGCTAGAAGCATTATGGTTGTTGCCGGGACTAGGCCTGAGGCGATTAAGCTTGCGCCTGTGTTTTGGTGGCTTGAAAAGCTTGGCGTGGACTATGTCTTTGTGTGGAGCGGTCAGCACTACGACTACGAGATGAGCAGAGTCTTCTTTGAACAGCTGAAACTCCCAGAACCGGCGGTGGACTTAGATGTCCGAAGCGGTACACACGCAGAGCAGACCGCCAAGATAATGACGGGGCTTGAAGAGGCAATTGACAAGTACAAGCCGACAGTAGTAGTTGCGCAAGGCGATACCAACACCGTAGTTGCCGCCGCCTTAACTGCGGCTAAAAAGCTGGTTCCCTTTGCCCATGTTGAGGCGGGGCTGAGGAGCTGGGACCGCACAATGCCGGAGGAAATAAACCGAATTGTTGCAGATGCCGTTGCTCATCTCTGTTTCGCGCCCACAGCCCTCGCCGCCGTAAACCTAATGCATGAGGGGGTGCCGACCTCCCGAATACACATCACAGGTAACACGATCGTAGATGTGGTACATAGCTACAGAGACATAGCCAGCGAGGAGGGCGAAAAAATGCTGAAAGAACTAGGCCTGCAACCACATAGCTACGTACTTGTGACAATACACCGGCAGGAAAACACAGACAACCCAGAGCGTCTCCAAAGCCTGGTAAAAGCCCTCGCGAAGACTTCCCGCCGCGTTCCGGTGGTCTTCCCAGCGCATCCACGCACGGTAAACCGGCTACGCGGCCTAGACCTGCTGGAGAGCCTGAAGGATGTCCGCATGTTAAAACCGCTTGGCTACTTCCAGTTCTTAGGCCTTCTCCGATATGCCGCAATAGTCCTCACAGACAGTGGGGGGGTCCAGGAAGAGGCGTGTCTGCTTAAGATACCCACCCTCACGCTCAGATACAACACTGAGAGACCCGAAACCGTTATGGCAGGCATAAACAGACTAGTAGGCACGGATGAAGAGAAAATAGTAACGGCGTCATTTGACGTGCTCGAGAGAAGAGAAGAAATTATTAAACACGCCAAGAACTGCGAAGAATTCCTAGGCCACGGAGACGCAGGCCAAAAAATAGCAAAAATCCTAGCAGACGTAAACGTCGAGGTTCCCACAGCAGACACGCGCGCAGACCCCTACATCACCTACGCAATCCTCGACGCCCCCCTCCCCAACTGCGGCAACTGCGAAACCGTAGCCATGTACGATGAGACAGGCCTAGCCGTAGAAGACGCCACAAAAGCGAAGATATACCTAGTCAGAGGTCCACTCACCGAACTACTGAAATGGCTCCGATAAGAATCCTGCTGATACCCAGTAGCGACTACTTGGGACACCCATTCCCGCAACGACACAACCACATATTCGAGAGACTCCACGACGGCAAAGAATTCGAGATACACGTCGTCAGATTCCAGATGTACGACAAACCAAAGCTGTCCACTAGATGCATAATCCACAAAATACCACACGAAAGACCAGAACGGCGGTAGAGGGAGCTTCTTTGCCAGTGCCTAGTCTTACAGGGTCTCCCCTCGGCGATGGTCAAGCTGGGAGAGACATAGCGAAGATTTTGCAGAGGTTAGTTGAGTCTGGTATAGAAAGATGGGGGAATACGTTTAAGATGCCAATGTTGGTGGAGGAACAAGAGAATGTATCGTTATGCTTCTCGACAGATGGCTCACCTGTGGTGGAGGGAGAGACCACATATTGTATTTCGCGGATGGAAACTCCTCTTGATTAAGGTCTTTTGTGGAGGTAGACTGGGGAACAGTGGAGGAGTGAATATGAGGTTATTGCTTATTCCCCCTAACGACTTGTTGCGTCATCCGATCCCTAACAGGATGTTTCACATCGCGAAAAGGTTGGCGAAAAGGCACGAAATTTACCCACAGGTGATGGCATATACCTCTTTTGCTAACTCACCAAGATTATTTAAAGAGGAGATATTGCTTTCATTAATGAGAGGAGTCAGTAAAAAACTAAATTGACGAGACACTCTAGTCATTGTTAATCTGGCAGAGAGAGTCGAAAACAGAAAAGTGGGGCAATCTTGTCGTCTATCGGCTTCCCTTTTTACCAAGGGAGCGATTTCTGAAATTAATTATTTCATCCAATTGTATTATTGAAAGATGCATAGATGAGGAGCTTGGACTGGGTTCCATCGATGCCGGAATAGTGGGCATTCCTGTTGCCAAGTTAACACATCCGTTGTTTGTGGAGAGACAGGACTACAAAGATGAGGTGCTGTGGGCCTCCTCGCCCAGAGAGTTCGTTGAGCTTGTGTTGGAATATCTGCGCGACGTTCAAGATAAAAGGCCCATGTTCTCACGTAGGTTTAGGGAGTTTCTTCTCAGTAGACGAAGTTGGGATAAAGTAGAGACAACACTTATAAGCCTTCTCCGTTCAAGGCTACAATGAGACTTCTAGTGACGATTAATGGAATTTGGTACAGTGGTGCGCAAGTAATAGTTAATGAGTTTCTATCTTTTCTTGCAAAGTTAAATGACATAGAGATAAAGATTGTTTCTTGTCTAGGGGGTAAATACGTTCTGTCCCCGGATAATGCAGAGGTACATAGATTGCCTTGTTGGAATGTTGGCACATTACTTCAGATGAAGCCAGATAGCGTTTTTGAGCGACTTGTACGCTGGGCTGATGCCGTGTGGATTGCCGGAAATGAGTATGCCGTCGCAAAAAGGGTTAAGCGCATCAAGAAATTGCCGGTAGTGGCTCATCTGCATTCTTATGAGCCCATATGTCCGATTATCTGGTTTTCATATGGTATGAACAAAGTATGCGGCAGAAAGTGCTCACCTTGGCTATTGGTTCGATGCAAACAGTCAACGCAAAAATTTTTTGCGGAACTTGGACTATTAGACAAACTTAGGGCTGATGTGTATTGGCTTCTCGACTTCGGCAAGGGGCCTCTGGACTACTTTAGGTGGAAGAGAATCATAGATCCATTTGTTGACTCGGTAGACGTCTTCGTTGCCGTATCCAATGCCACGCGGGATATCATTGTTTCTCACCTGCCTGAGGTTAGGGACAGGATTGAGGTGGTTTATAACCCCGTAGCGCATATGCCTTGGCGGTACATCTCATCGTTCCCTGATGAGTCAGGTGATTACATACTATACGCTAGCGGGGCAAATTTGGTTAAGGGTCCTCACGTCCTATTGAATGCCTTGAAAATATTACTGAATGAGGGTATCGATATGAAGCTCTATATGACTGGTACATCAGGCTCGTGGGTGGAGGGTTTAGCGAGAAGACTAGGTGTTGAGGGGTGGGTTAAGTTCCTTGGTAGGTTGTCTGATGCTGACTACTTTAACATGATGGCTAAGGCTAAGGCCCTTATTTTGCCCAGTATATGGCCAGAGGCATTTGGTTTAGTGGTTGTGGAGTCTATAAGTCTTGGTGTTCCTGTGGTGGGTTCCAATAGGGGGGCTATCCCCGAATTAGTGGGTAGTTATGGCATCACTACTAATCCTACACCAGAGGAAGTGGCAAAGGCCATATCGACAATTATAGAGCAAAGGTTTAATAAGCACGAAATGAGAAAGTATGCTTTTGAGAAGTTTGGTAGTGGTAATGTGGAGAGGTTTCTTTCCCTCTTGGGATCTTTAGTGAAGTAGCATTTATGTGCCGTAGCTGGGGTCTTCGTGCTGACGTTGGATAGCACGCCGGTCGAGGTGTTTGAGCAGTTTATGAATAATAGGGGGCACTACCAGAGATCATAGAGGACGGTATTATAGGCATTCTAACCAAGGCTGATAGCAACACACTCGCAGAAGAATTATACTCTTTCAAGCAATCAGGATAGAGGTGCCATCATCGGTGTAGACTCCTAGCTTATAAATCCAGGCAGTAATTAATTTAATGATTATGAAGATTCTTGTAGCAAGTGTAGTAGCGCCCAACGGGTTAGGGGATGAGCTACAAAACATTGTTGGAGCCGTTCTTATTACAAAGCATCTTAGTAACGCTAAGGTCGATTTGTTTATCCCTACAGGTTCTCTCAATGCGCCGCTCACACTGATTCCCAGCAGTAGTTCGATAAGAGTACTTCAGGGATTTCATGAACGCACAGATGTATTTACTATATTTAGAATATTCGTAGGTAGCGGCGTCACCAAGCAAAAACCTCATAAGTTAGCATCCCCTGAGTATAATACTACGCTGTCAAAAAACCTGGTAAGCAAGTTAAAAGATCTCGTCTACAAGAGATATTACGAGAACACTATAATGGCGACCTACGTTAGACCGGCAGTGGGCAGGTTCGGGTTAAAGTACGATGGGGGGTTTATAGCGGGGCATACTCTAGAGTATGTAGCTTTTTTTGATGACCTGCTAACCTATAACTGCGCAAGGTTTGTCGTAAAGGGTCCTCTGATAGTCTACCCTATTTCCGTATCTCTTATTGGACTTAAACATCGTGAACGATACTTAAAGGCCCTTAGAAAAGCGTTGCAACGCTTTGACGTTATCTTTGTTCGAGGCAGGTACTCCTACGATATACTCACCAAGTTTGTAGATCCTAGTAGGTTGTTCGTGACATTAGACTCGGGGTTTGGAATTAGGATTCTTGCTGAAAACCCTGGCAATTTTGTAAGGAGGCGGAGTCTCGTGGTCTGTATAGTCCCCCGTAGTGACTACTTTTATTTCTACAATCTAGGCCGGCTGTATCCCAGATATCTGCTTGCGTTGAAGCACTTAATAAGAGTTCTTATCAGCGAATTTGATGTAGAGATCTGGCTTGTACCCCACACTGTCAAGTCCTTTACACGCCTTGGCGATGAATATGCTATACACGACTTACTGGGGGTCCTCGATGAATCGCTAAGGAGAAATATCGAAATTAAGGCTCCCCAAAACATATTCGACTCAGCTAGGATCTTTAATTCTTGTGATATGGTTGTCACTTCTAGAATGCATGCTGGCATAGTTTCTCTAGCTTACGGTAAACCTACACTGTTTTTCATGCCTAGAGACGACGTTAAGGTACTAGACGTACTCTCGTACCTTGGACTCAGCGAAGAACGCTATATTATAGACAGCTTCAACCCCAGAGAATACGATAAATTACACGGAATGGTGAAGGATATTCTATTTAATTTGTCAAGAGAAACTAAAACCATAGAATTCACTATCGGTAGGCATTTACCCGATATCGAAAAGCCGGTTATATTAGCGAAGAGACTTCTTTCTGATGCGAGAGTCCATGGATGATCATGTAAGGCTTTCCCCTGAGGGTCTGCAGGGTGTAAGCTCGGAGTGAGAGGATATGATATCTAGTGGAGGAGTCGCAACAGTTCACAAGGTCAACATTATGGACAGCCGTACAAGGATCTAGCGCATTGGATAATTTAACTGAAATACGGCGGATTTATCATTCGCCTGTAAGTTGTCATATTCTGTTGAACGTCGGAGCTTCGGAGGTGTGAGGGTTGTAGTTTTGCATATGGTGGAATTTAGAAATTGGGGATAATTAGTTCTTAGAAAAAATGTTCTGTTTGAAGCGTAATGCTTAAAAAGTACTTCAAGACATAACTTATACAAAGTTCCAAGCTTATAAATGGGGGTATAGCAATACTGGTTGGGGTGTTGTTGGTGGCGTTGGTTTTTGGTCAAAGCGTTGACCAGGTGGGTATTAGGCAGCCGGAGTCTCCTCCGGCTCCGCCTGTGGTGTCTGTGTTTGTTGGGAATTTGTCGGCTGGTGGGGAGAGGTTTAGTGTGGTTACGGTGGTGTTTAAGAGGGGAGTTCCGGATTCTGTGATTCAGCAAATATATAGTGAGATGCAACAGTTATATAGTAGCGAGCGGCTTGTTACGGCGGCTAGTGGGCGCCAAGTCAGGGTGATGGAGGTTAAAGTGTCTAGGCTGGTGCGCGACGCTCAGGGTAGGTACATGTTTAGGGTGGCGGATTCCCCCGACGCCGTTAAGAAGGCGTTGAGCAAATACTCGGACTACGTCGAGGCGGTGCTGGCAAAGCCAGTACCGGAGCCTTTCTATAAGTTGCCGGATGGCGTGGGCGGCAGGGGCGTTATTGCGCCTTCTAACGCCATTAATAGGGATCTGATCGGCGTTTCGCAAGTCGAGCGTGTCTACGGCATAAACGGGAGCGGCATCAACATAGCCGTGGTTGACACGGGCATCGACTACGGCCATCCCGACCTGTCCACGGCTTTGAGGTACTGGTCAGGCACATACAAGAGCGACAGCATTAGGGAGCCCTTGGTGTTCGACGCCGACCAGTCGCAGGTCTTGTTGCTCCAGCCAGTGAGTTTAGTTAACTCTACACATATATACGTCGGTGGTAGGATCTACAGGACGCTTGTGCCTTGGAGCGTCTATATCTACCCGCCATGCGACTACTGTAGAATTCCGGCGGTTGTAAATAACATAATTAGCAGTAGTGACGATCTCCGGTTCGGTGTTACGTATAAGTATGTGCCGGGGCTTGGCACCGTGGTCGCAGGAGTCTTGGTAATTAGGGGGAGTAGGGTAGGGCACAATTACTTCTCTCACGCGATTGTGGATGCTAACATGAATTGCAACTTTGAGGATGACTATCTGACGTCGCTACCTCTTGCCCAGACAAACGAGTGGACGCGGGGCGCCTTTTTGAGGTATCACCTGAACAGAATAATTGCTCCTGACTACGATAGGAATGGGTTCCCGGATGTGTCGCTGGGCGTTGCTGGTGGGTTCTTTTACGACTTCTATTGGCGCTTCAGCTACCCTGCGGAGATTCATCCTGGGTGGGATAGGCAGGGGAGGTGGCTGAGCATATTCTACGACTTCGACAGCCACGGCACGTCGTGTGCGTCGGCGGTTGCCGGCAGGGGTGTTGTGGGGTATAACGTCCCCGGGCTTGGTGTGGTTAGGCTGAGGGGGATGGCGCCGGGCGCTGGCGTGTTGGGGGTGAAGGCTCTGTGGGCGGGGAATGTGGAGGTTGGCATGTTGTGGGCTACTGGTTTCGACGTGGATCCGGAAACGGGTCAGTTCTACTACACGGGGTCTAGGAGGGCTGGCGTTATTAGCAACAGCTGGGGGATTTCCTACTTTGGCTACGACGTGGGTGCGTTCGGCGCCGATTTTGAGTCTGTCTTTGTGGCTGGTATGTCGTTTCCGGGCTTCCTCGACCCGAGGTATCCCGGCGTGTTGATTATACAGGCGGGCGGCAACGGCGGGCCCGGCTACGGCACCATCACTAGCCCCGGCGCGGCGCCGGGCGTGGTGACTGTGGGCGTCTCGACGTCGACACACTTCGCGTATGCGTACACCAGGATGGGTCAGACTGTATTCGCCTTGGGCGGCGGCTGGACTAGCGATGAGGTTATCAGCTGGTCTCTTAGGGGGCCGGCTCCGCTTGGCTACATAAAGCCTGACGTGGTTAACGTCGGCGCCTTCGGCTTCACGGCGGCGCCTGTTGCGTTGGACTACACGTTATTTGGCGGGACTAGCTACGCGACGCCGTTGACGGCTGGCGTTGCGGCTTTGGTGCTTCAGGTGCTGGGGAGAACCGCCGATCCGGCTCTGGTGAAGACGGTTCTGCGGTCTTCCGCGGTGTTGCTGAGGTATGACGGGGCTTCGCAGGGCTTTGGGCGTGTGGATGCCTTTAGGGCTGTGTCTCTTGCGCGTCTGCTGGCTGGGCGGACGGCGGCGCGGTATGAGCTGGTGGTGCAGAGCAACTCGCTGTGGGGCGCGTATGCTTTGAAGTACGGCTCTCTGTGGCAGTGGCAGTGGTGCGACAACATAAGGGCTTACATGGTGAGGGGGGCTGGCACGGATCTCCAGCCTCAGTCTTGCTCTTTGCCGGCTGGCGTCTCTTCGCGTGTTGACGGTGTGTTGTTCTTCGGCGATGTGCCGCAGGGCGGGAGCAAGTCCATCACGTTCACCATCAGGAACCCCACCAACATGACGGTGTCTGTGTCGGCGTCTACGCGGCAGTTTGCGGTGACTAGAACGCTGACGCTTACGCGGAGTCTGTCGCTTGCTCCGGGCGCTCCCTACAACAGGACCTACTGGGTGTTTACCTCGTCGAACCTAACCTTCACATGGAGGTTTATGGATGTGGTGGCCACTATTCCGTATAGCCGGTTTGATGCGGATAATGACTACGTCATGGATGTTAGGGTGCGTGTGTGGATCCACATATGGAGGGCTGATGCCAACGGCAACGGGAGGCCTGACCCCGACGAGATGATGCTTGTGAACTACGGCTACAACTGGGCTAACTGGAACCTTGCCACCATGGCTGCTCCCACGCTTAAGCTCGGTAGCTACAGGGGTATTGTGGTGAGTGTGGATCTTGTGCGTGGTCCAGATGCGCCGTCTTATGTGCCGCCTGTGCCTGTGACGGTGGCTGTGACTTATGTGGATACTGCCGGCGATCTGTGGGTTTCGGTGTCGCCTTCTTCTGCAACTATACCGCCTGGCGGCAGCGCCACGTTTACGCTTACTGTGAGGCCTCCTGCCAACGCAGTCCCCACCACCTACATTGGCGAGGTGGTGGTTACGAACAACGTAACTGGGTTCATCATGCAGGTGCCGTATTCCTTCAACGTCTACGCCACCGTTGGCACCTCGTTTGTTAACTTGACTGCTGGCGTCAACGGGAGGTGGCCTGACGCGCGGTCGATTAGGGGCGCCACAGACTGGGCGTGGAGGTTTGAGTCTGGGGACTGGAGGCTGTTCCACATTGCGCCGGGTGCTTCCAACGGCCTTGCGTTTGAAGTGCAGGCCGGTTGGAGGCTTCCCGACACGTCGTTGGTTGGGTTCGCTGTGGGGCCGGATGGGCAGTTTGCCGGTGCGTACTTCGGCCAGGGCGCTTCCTGGTTTAGGTACTTGGGAGATGGCGTGTTTATGTGGATCAACACTGGCGCTGGTTCCATGGACAACGCGAGGCGGGTGGTGTGGTTCCCGTCGGTTGACTACCGTGATTGGCTGTATCCACATGCGAAGCCGGAAGGCGGCGTCTTCACGGTGGTGGTGAGGACGGTGTTGTTTGACGGCTCTGCGGGGGCGTCTGAGCCGATTTCTGTGCAGGCGCGGTTGCTGACGGCGGCGCAGAAGCTTCCGGCGCAGGTGATCGGCGGTGGGACGAACTACGTGAGGTTCAGCCTGCCGTATATTGTAAGTCGTCTGAACGCAGAGGTAGTTAGGCCGGTGACGCCTTTGCTGGACTTTGACCAGAGGTTTACGCCGGGTAGCTACTTCGTGTCGCCGCCTTCTGTGTCCGGCCCGTTCCCGCCTGGGACGCCGTTTACGTTCTCGGTATATGTGGTTAACAACGGCGCGCCTGGGCAGAAGTTTGACGTGTCTGCGTTGTTCTGGGCTGACTTGCCGTCGTTGCCTGTGGTGTTTAGGAGCGGCAACAGCTATATAAGGTATACGTCGTGGTATCCGTTTGAGGACTGGATTAGAGTTGTGAGATAATTTTCAACATTTTTTAAACCCTTTTTTCGTCTTTTTTGGATTAGTAGTTTAGGTTGGTGGTGTTGCTGGTGGTTCTGTTAATGGTGACGGGGGTTAAGGCGAGTTTGTTGGGTTCTGTAGCGGGTAGCTGGTCGTTTGAGTTTACGGGTTTTGTCCCTCCGCGTGGGTGTGTTGGTGGTCACAATGCTGGTTTCGCTATAATGGGAGTGGGTGGGAGCCGATTTCTCCGGTGTTGGGGCATGCGGTGATGGATTTGGTGGTGTATAATGGGCGTCTTTATGCGGCTCCGGTTATCGTGGTTATAGTGGGGTGGGGAGGGTTTATATGTACAACGGCGGGAAGAGTTGGTCGTTGGTGGGGGATGGTTTGGATCGGGGGTTTTATCATTGGCTGTTTATAATGGTGAATTATATGCTGGTACGGGGCGTGGCGCGTTTAGGGTGTATAAATACACGCCTGGGTCTTCAAACGTCGGGATTATGAACTGGACGCGGGTTGTGGATTATCCATGGGATGGGGCTAGGGAGCTGTTTGTGTCGCGTGGTTTTCTTTTGATTGGCGATTCTTATTATGACCGCATTGGGCGGTGGGATGGCAGGAGGTTTTATGCCGACATGGATGCGGGCGGGTCTTGTATCTACGATTTTGCAGAGTTTGGGGAGTATGTTTACGCAGCTACTTACGCTGGTGCGCTTTATCGGTCCCGGGATGGTATTCGGTGGGAGCGGGTTTTGGGTTACTACTGGTGGGGCGGGAATATGTGGTCTTTGGCGGTGTATAAGGGCAAGTTGTTTATGGGGTATGACAACGGTGAGTTGAGGGCGTGGAACGGTACTGGGGATCCGCGCGGTGTGCTTGTCTTTAGGGCGCCCGATGCGATTTTGAGCATGGCTACCGACGGTGTTTATCTGTATTTTGGGACTGGTGGCGATGCTGTGGGGTATGGGGCTCGTTCATGGGGTATCGCTAATGTGTATGTCTACGACGGGAAGAACGTGTTTCTCATTTCTCGTTGGGACGAATTCGGAGCTGGTGTCCAAAAGATATTAGTAGTGTCCATTTCTCCGCGCCAGCAGGTAATTAAAGGTTTATTTTTTCAGCTCGCTGTTAGACGTGACAATGGTAGGTGAACACAGACAATGCAGTGCGTCTCCAAAGCTAGGTAAATGTCTCGGCGCCGTGTTCCGGTGGTCTTTCCTGCGCATCCACGCACGGAAACTGGCTACGTTGCCTAGGCCTGCTGGAGAGTCTCTGAAAGAACACAACTTCCCTCCGCCACCTTGGGGGCGTTGAGGAGCTCCTCCACGGCTTTGCCTGGGGCTATCCTCTCGGGGGCATGTGCTAGGGAGATCTGTTAGGCATCTCGGGGCTAAGGAGGAGGCTTTGGAGGTGTTTTGAGGTGTGTCGCCTTGTATCTCGGTCTCTCCCCAGGCTTTGTGGGGTCTGTGAGGCCGACGTCCGGCGGGGGTTGGAGCTGGACGGCGCCCTGGGGTGCTTCGGCTGGGGGTGGACGCCCGGGGCTTTGTGGAGGATCTCCCGGCGTCTTTTAGAGTTTTTTGAGGAGCTGGTTGCGAGGGATGAGGTGGAGCGGCTTTAGAACGTGCGTCGGGTGACGAAGAGGTGCCGCCGTAGTATGTTGTTTTTTGTTGTGGGGTTTTTGGTGGGGTTTTGTGGGGCTTTTGGCTGGTGTTGGCGGCGGCGTGCTTTTTACGCCTCTCGCCGTGGGGCTTCTCGGCGTGGATGTTAACTTGGCGAGGGCTGGGGCTCCTCGTGGCGGCGTCTTCTGTGGCTGGGTCTCTCCAGGCGGGGAGTTGCGAATCTTAGGCTTATGCGGGGGCGGCTGTGTCGCTGGGCGCGTTTCTGGGGGCTCGCCTCGGCTTGTTTCTGGCGGGGGTTGAGGGGGGGCAGGTGGGCGGAGGAGGTGGGGCTGGGGGTTCTTTTGGCGGCTTTTGTCTTGGCTTTGGGTAGGAGGGTGGAGTGGCCTCCGCGGCGTGCCGACGGGCTCGCCGTCCGGCTTGGGTTTGTGGGGGAGTGGGAGTCGTTGGTGAGGTGCGGCGCTGGGCGGACGGCGTGGGGGCTGGCGGCTGTGTTTGGGGTTGGGCTTGTGAGCGGCGTCTTTGGGGTGGGTGGGGCGCTGGTTCCAGTGTTTAACCTGGTGATGGGGCTTCCTCATAAGGTGGCTTGTTCTGAGGCTACCATCGCGCTTGGGGACGCGGCGGCGACGTACCTCTCGGCGAGGTTTAGGCTTTTTGGTGTCGACGCAGGTGGGGGTTGCGCTGGGGGCTTTTCTGGGGGCGCGGGTTGCGGCGAGGGTCGCGCGGCTGGTGGTTTTGGGGGTTTTGCTTCTCGCCGCGGTTAATCTGCTGGTGCCGTGACCTGCGGGAGGCTTTGCGGCGGCGTCTTGTTGACGGTGGCGGCGGCTGGCGTTTTTCTCTCTGTCGTGGGCGTGGCGGAGGTCGGCCTGCGGGTTTTCGTCTCGGCGCCTGTGGTGGCCGTCATCTCGGCGGCGTTGGGGTGTAGAGATTGGAGGCTGGCGTTGCCTGCCGCGGCGCTCCTCGCCTTGTTTCTCGCGGCTGTTCTCGGCGTCGGCGGCTAGGGGTTGTGTTGCGTGGTCTTTTCGATTTCTTCCAAGGCTTTCTGGACTTCTTTCTCTATCTCCTCTACGGGCTTCGGTGGGGGTGTGGTGGCTAGGGCGTATCCTACCCAGGCCAGTATGCCCAAGACGGCGGCCACCGCCACAAACGCCGTCAGCTGAAGTATCAGGACCTGCCACGGCGAGAAAAACACAAGCCAGCCG
>Ga0326762_1000443_pt1 | contig 19067 bp, 23 predicted proteins | sample NORPS_S_FD_207669 | JGI IMG/M metagenome (GOLD analysis project Ga0326762, IMG submission 207669) | Hot spring sediment microbial communities from Norris Geyser Basin, Yellowstone National Park, WY, United States - NOR.PS_S | ecosystem: Environmental > Aquatic > Thermal springs > Near-boiling...
GAGGAGAAGGACGCATCCAACTGCGTAACTCCTATCTATATAGAGCGGGATTGGCCCGGCTGGCGGGGCTACGAGATGGGGATCGCCAGTCCGCAGGCGGGGCAGGCCCATCCCCCGGGGGCGGGGAAGAGCCCGCCGGGGCATCCGGGATGGGGGAAGCCGCCCGGCGGCGCGTCCTCCGCCCACCGGATCGCCACCCCTGCCGCGGCCGCGCCGCCCCAGTCGGACGTCCGCAGCCACTCCTGCGCCATCAGGCGCAGGAAGAGGCTCCAGAGCCAGGGCGGCGGGGGCGGCAGGAGGGCCGCCGCCCGCAGGACCTCCCGGGCTCGGGCCGGGTCCTTGTCCGGGTCCCAGACGACCGGGACCAGGAACCCGACCCTTGCCCGGTCCACCACGAGCGCCTCCGCCGGCCGGCCGGCCGCCAGATCCTCCAGGAGGCCCCGGAGGGCCGCGGGGGCGCCCAGGACCAGGGCCGGGATCTGGCCCCCGTCGGCCTCCAGGATTCCCGCCAGGACCGGCGGGGCGAAGAACCGGTCCGCCCGGGCGGGGACGGCCAGGACCGGGCCGTCCGCGGCGCCTCGGAGGAAAGCCCGGTCCAGGCCCCAGGCGGCCTCGGATTTCTCCCGCCACCAGGCCTCCCGCTCGGGCCGGCCGGCGCTTGCCACCCCGAGCGCCAGGCGGCGCGCCTGGCGCAACGGGGTAGCGATCTGCATCCACACGCCCCACATGGCGGCCTCCTTTACTGCCCGGGACCTCACAGGTTCCGGAACAGGTCCTCCAGGTCCTGCCGCCCCGCCGGCCGGAAGAGCCAGCGGAGGGCCGCCAGGGCGGCGAGGACGGTCGGATCCTCCGTGTCCTCGCCGTGGGCCGGCCCCAGGCCCAGGCGTTTCTTGAGAGCCCGCAGCCGCTCGGGGGCGATCCGGGGCAGCCGCGGGAAGAGATCCGCCCAGGCCAGGAAAAGATCCATGGCCTGGGGGACCTTGCCCCAGAACTCGGCCTGGGGCTTCCGCCGGGTCAGCTCCCGGACGGCCCCCCGCGCGTCCTCCGGGAGATCCGGGAAGGCCCGGCGCAGACGTGCCAGGGCCAGGGGGCCGCCCTGGGCCAGCAGGAAGAGGAGCCCGGCTTCCGCGTCCGGGCTCGGGCCCTCCGCTCCCTCCGGCGCGGGGATGGCGGGAGCGGCCGCCGGCGCGTCCATCCAGACCGGCGGCACGGGCGCCGACTCCGCCGCGGCTGGAGCGGCCCGGACGGCCTCGGAGGCCTCGAGCGCCTCGGGAGCAAAGTCGGGCTCGCTCCGGGTTTCCCCGCCGTTGGATCCCTGGGCCCAGACGGTCCAGGCCTGGACCTCCGCCCAGCGGTCCCTGGCGGCCCGGGCCAGATCCGGCGGGATCCGGATCGGCTCCTCATGGACCACCCGCTCGAAGGGCGTGGCCATGGAGGAGCCCACCCGCCGGGGCTTGCCCGCCGCCACCTCCATCAGGGCGGCCAGGGGCCGCAGGGGCCGGCCGTCGGGCGCCCGCAGCCGGGCCCGGACCCATGCGGCGTGATCCTGCCAGGCCCGGAGGAGATCCCGGGCTGCCAGGCCCCGGGCCGTCACCACGACCCAGGCCCCGGACTCCAGGAGGCCCAGCAGCTGCAGGCGGCTGCGGGCCCCCTCCTGGTAGGCCGGGACAACCTTCCGGGCCCCGGGCTCCCCGATCTCCCAGCGGCGGCGGACGGCCGCCGGGAAGATCCGCAGGACCCGGGCGGCGAACCCGGCCACCTCGCGGCCCTCCCGGGTCCGCATCCGGGCCGGCTCGAAGCCGGCCCCGGGCGGCTCCAGGGCCTCCACGAAGAACCCGCCGCCCGGTGGGGACCAGAGCAGCCGGGCGGGGTCGGAGACGGCCTGAACCAGAAGCGCGTCGGACATAGGAGAAGCGGTGTCGTCAATCAGAAAGGCATCCAGTTCGAACATGGCTTCTCCACCTCCTGTCTGCGGGATTTCCCGGGCCTTGGGCCCGGCTTCCGCCCCGGATCCTTCCGGGATAGAATCCCGGGCGAAAGCCGGGCCGGGAGGAGCCGCCTCCCGGCCCGGGAGATCGAGCGCGCTCACCACCCGCAGGCCTCCCACCCGCAGGCGGGACAGACCCTGCACCCGCCGGCGGGGAGGAGCGGCCCGCCGCATTCCGGGCAGCGCCCGGCCGCAAGGGCCGGGCGCGCGCTTTCTTCCTCAGGGGGATCCTCGTCCCGGAGGAGGCGGATGAAGGCCTCCACCTCCTCCGCCCCCCACTGGGAGGGGGGGATCTGGGAGAACCGGCCGCTCATTTCTCGCTCCTTTCTTTCAGGATCCGGATCCTGAAAGGATCCGGAGCAGCTCCTCCAGGGCCTCCGGGGGGATCTCCCGGCGGGCCGGGATCCGCCGCCCCTCCAGGAGGAGCCGGGGATCCCGTTCCGTTCGAAGCATCAGGTCCAGGTCGTCCAGGGAGAAGGAAGGGCTTTCGAGCTCGCCGGTCCACTCGTCCCGGCGCAGGACGACCATGGCGAAGGCCTCCGGGTCCCTCCCTACGAAGACATCCCGGAGGGCCTGGAGGACCTCCAGGCTCTGGGTGGCGATGACGATCTGGAGGCGGTCCCGTTCGTCCAGCGCGTCCGCCAGGGCCTTCATCAGCCGGGGGATGGCCTCCGGGTGCTGGTGGAGCTCCGGGCTGTCCCACAGGAACAGCCCCTCCCCGAGGGCCGCCAGGGCGCTCAGCGCCCGGAAGGCCGCCCGGATCCCGTCCCCCATGCCGGAGACGGGAACGAGGGCCCCGCCCTCAAAGGCCGCCCACGCCCCGGAGGCCTCCCGAACAATCCGGAAGGGGGGCAGGCCGTAGATCGCCGCCAGCCGCTCGGCGACCCAAGGGGCCCACCCCCCCTTCCAGGCGGGGGCGTCCGCCCCGCGCCACAGGCCCTCCTCCTCCCCGCCCGCGGCGGGGTCCAGCAGGACCGCCCGCAGCGCCCGCGTCCAGCCCGCCTCCTCCGCCCCGCGGGGGGCCACGAGGAGGATCTCCGCCGCGGGGGCGGAATGGAAGACCAGCCCGCCGGCGCGGGCGAGGGTCATCCGGAGCGCGGGGCGCTCCGGCCGCTCGAGGACCTCGAGGCCGACCTCGACCCCGCCGGCGTCGCCCCCTCCGTGCCGCCGCAGCACATGCCGGAGGGGGACGCGCCCGACGGGATCCTTCCGGATCCCGGCGTTGGCCGCCAGATACAGGGCCTCCAGGACCGCCGTCTTGCCACCGCCGTTCAGGCCCAGGAGCACGGTGAAGGGGGCCAGCGGGACGCTCCCGGACCCGATCCCGCGGAAGCCGCGGATCTCAATGTGCTCGACCAGCATCTCACACCTCCTTTCGGCTTATTTCGGCCGCCTCTCCGCCCGGGCGGACAGGACCGCCCGCACCGCCGCCTTCAGGGCCTCCATCGTCGGCGCCCCCTCCCGGCAGACCCGCAGATCCGGGTAGGGCGCGGCCCACTTTCCCCCAGCCCGGGCGCAGATGGCGTCCAGGTCCTCCGGGGGGATGGCCTGGGCCTGGCCCTTTTCCCGCCGGGCCTTGAGGGCCGCCCCGGCCTCCGAGGCGGCGACGTAAAGATCGGCCCCCGCCTCCATGGCGATCTTGAGGAGGTTTTCCGGGTGGGGGTTGAAGGCCACCCGGAAGGGGCCGATCTCCTCCCACTCCAGCCGAGCGGCCAGCTCCTTCCGGCGCGCCCCCGCCAGGGCCGCCTGGGCCCAGGAGCCCAGCAGCGGGTCCTCCCGCAGCCGCTCTGCCAGGCCCTCGTGGAGCGGGAGCTCGGGGTCCTCCAGCACCCGCTCGAGCAGCGCCCGGGCCAGGGGCTCGTAGAGCTCCCCCGCGCGGTCCCGAAGCAGCCACAGCAGGTGCTTCAGGGACCCGGCCCCGGTCCCCCGGGCGCCGCCGCCCGCCGCGGCGCGGATGAGGTATTCCGCCACCTCCCGCTCCCGGCGCGTCCGGGCCAGGCGGGCGAGGGCCTTCCGGACCTCCTCCGCCTCCCACTCGCCGAAGGCGGGCGGCTCCTCCCCCCGCCGCGCGGCGAGGAGGCGGGCGAGGATGACAAGGGGTGTTGGCTTCATCATGGCGCTCCTCCTTTCATGGGCATCGGATGGGGCGGCCGGCCCGGGCGTCCTCGAGGTGGCGCAGGACCCGGGCGGCAAGAAGCCTCGATTCCGCCGGCCAGGCGGCGGGCGGGAGGCGCAAGAGCCTCGGCCCCCCGTTGTAGGCGGCCAGGGCCCGGGGCAGATCCCCTCCCGCCTCCCGCAGAAGGCGGCACAGGATCCCCGCCCCGACCCGGAGGTTGGTCTCCGGATCGAGGGGATCCTCCCCGGGGGCGAAGTGGAAGGGCATCACCTGCAAAAGCCCCCGGGCGCCCTTGGGGGAGACGGCGCGGGGATCCCCGCAGGACTCGGCCGTCGCCAGCGCGGCCACCAGGGCCGGGTCCAGGCCGCAGGCGGCCGCCGCCCGGCGGATCGGCCCCTCCCACCGCCGCACCGCCGGCGGGAACGCCCGAAGGTCCCCCGCCGGCTCCGGGCGGAGGGCCGGCGCCGTCCGCCCGCCCGCCGCCAGCTTGCCCGCCGCAAGCCCCAGGAAGGCGGCCAGGAGGGCCGCCCCCAGGGCCCACCCCAGGGCTTTCATTTCTCCACCTCCTTTCCGGCCGCCGCCCCCGCCGTCAGTCGCCCAGGAAGGGCGCCCGCTGCCCGCAGCGGGGGCAGACGGCCTGCTCGAGCTCCCGCATCCCCCAGGCCCGCACGGCCCCGCAGGCCGGGCACACGGCCCAGCCCCGGGCCAGGGGAACGGCCGGCTCCCGGGGCGGCGTCCCGGGCGCGCGCCCTTCCTCCGCCCCGGCCTGGGCCCGCCGGGCGGCCCAGAGGATCCAGAGGATTTGCAGCCCCAGCCCCAGGAGGGCCAGGGCCAGAAGAAGGAGGATTTCCCCGCTCATGTCAGCCCCTCCGGCCACCAGCCCGCCCGCAGGGCCTCGTCGGGATCGAGGCCGTCGGGCGGGCGCTCCACCCGCACCGGCCGGCGGCCCAGGGCCTCCCGGATCCGCCGGGTCCATGCTTCCCCGGCCTCGTCCGGATCCGGGATCAGCAGGATCTCCCCCCGGAACCCGGCCAGGCGCTCCAGGGCCTCCCGGGAGCCGCCCCCGCCGGTGGCCAGGGGGATCACCCGGGGGAAGGCCCCGCGGCGGGCCAGGGCGGCGGCGAAGGCCAGCAGGTCCATCATCCCCTCCACCACCACCACGGCGGCAGTGGCGGAGGGGTGCACCCGCCACCAGCCCCAGGGGGCCCGGATCTGCCCCCAGGTCTGGTACTTCGGCCGCCCCCCGGGGTCCAGCCGCCGGATCTGGACCGCCCAGGGGGCCACCGGCGGCTCGGCCAGGACCAGGGCGTTCCCCCAGGCCCAGCCCCGGCGGCCCTCCGGCCAGATCCCGGCCTCGGCCAGGGCCCGCCGGACCTCCGGGGAAACCCGGGGGGGATCCGGCGGGGCATACCCCAGGCCGCAGGCCCGGGCCGTCTCCAGGTCCACGCCCCGCCGGGCCAGGAAGGCCCGGGCCGCGCCCCCCGCCGGGGCCAGCAGCAGCTCCCGCAGCCGCCCCAGCAGGGGATCCAGCCGCCGCACCGGCGGCGGGGGCGGCGCCGGCACCCGCTCCGCCCGCTCCGCCCTCGCCCGCTCCCGGCCGGCCGGGAGCGCCTTCCCCAGCTCCCGGGCCAGGGCCTGCAGGGAGGGGCCGGACCGCCCGCAGGCCAGGCACTTCCAGTGCCCGTCCGCCAGGGACACCCCGAAGTTGGGGCGGCCCCGGCGGCCCCGGCGGGCGGCGTCGGGGTGGAACGGACACCAGAAGACCGCCCACCCCCGGTGCCGGTAGACCCGGACCGCCTCCTGGCCCAGGAGGGCCTCGGCCAGGGCCAGGATGTCGCCCTCACCCATGGCCGCCCTCCTGAGGGACGAAGGGGGCCTCCCGCCCGCAGCGGGGGCATTCGGCCGCCTCCGCCCCCGCCGCCCCCAGGGCCGGCGCCATTCCGCAGGCCGGGCACACGGCCCAGCCCCGGACGAGGGGGCGGGAGCGGATGGTGACGTGCCGCATGGCCCGCCACCGCTCATGAGGCGAGGGGAAGGGGCGGCCCTCCGGGAAGGGGAGGAAGACGGCCTCCCCGAGGCCGCAGCGCAGGCACGGCCCCCGCCCCTCCGCCGGGGCGATCCCCCGCCAGGCCCACGGGCCGCACCGGCTGCACAGGGCCAGCCAGCGCCCGACGGGGTCCGCCGCCGCCGGCCGCACTCCCTGGGGCGGAGGCTCCCCGAGGGGGTCGCTCGCCCACCGCCGCCGCCAGACGAGGCCGTAGAGGACCTCGCCGGGGGCGGCGGGGACGGCGTAAAAGGCATACCGGCACTGCCCTACCCACCTCAGGGAGACCCCGTAGTGGGCCTGCACCCGGGAGGCCTGGGCCGAGCCCACCACCACCAGCTCCCACTCCCCCACGCGGTCCGGGAGGGCGTAGTACCCACGCTTTTTGGCGTGGGTCACCCGCCACCCCGGCGGGACGTCCTCCCAACGGGGGAAGACGCGCAGCTCCCCCTCCCCCACCTCCCGGACCCGCTTGTAGAGGCCGGCGGGGCATGTGCTGGCCCCGCCGCAGATCTTGCAGCGCTCGCTCATGGTTGGCCTCCTTCCTCAGGAAGCTCAGAAGGAAGGGGGAGGAAAACGGCGACCCGCCCGCAGCCCTGGGGGCACGGCCCCATGCCGCCGGCCGGCCCCTTCCCTTTCCATGGGAAGAGGCCGCAGGCGGGACAGGCCACCTGCCAGCGGCCGGCCGGGATCTCCCCGGCCGGCTCCGGCGAGCCCGCCGGCGGGGGCGTCTCGGGGACGGCGGCCGGGATCACCTGGTTCGGCCCCAGGACGTCCCGGAGGGTTCCCTCGACGATTTCGATGGCCTCCGGGTGTTTTTCCCGGACCGCCTCGACTTTGGGGATCGGGACGTCCAGCACCAGGAGCACCGTCCCCTCTTTCCATGCCAAGGCCGGGTGCTTCCTGGACCCGCCGGAAAGCGCGAACCCGCCCTTGACCAGGGCCACCCCCGGCCCCAGCTTCACCTCGGCGTCCCGGCCGGGCCGGCAGGCCAGCTCCCGCCCCAGCAGCCAGAGGGACCGGTCCCACCGCCAATCATCGGGCAGCTTGTCCAAAGCCACCCGGACATCGGCGATGCGAATGGGATACCCCCCGTCCCATCCGTAGATCTGGACGAGGAGCCCCCGGACCTGGTCCGCAAGCCGGGAGTCAAAAACCCACTCCCCCCGCTTGGGGTCCCACTTCCCGCCCAGCTTTTTGGCGCCGGGCGGGAAGGCAGGGTGATAGGGGGAGCGAACATGCAGCTGCCCCCCCTCGGGGACGACCTCGATCTGCGGCAAGTGAAGCATGTTTCACCTCCCGCTCAGGATTCGCTCGCCCCGCCGGGCGGCGGGATCGCCGGGATCCGGAATCCCAGCCCCCGCCGCCCGGCAATTTGGCTATCGCCAGGCCAGGCCGAGCCGCCGGGCCAGCTCCTCCCCGTCCTCCGGGAGCAGCTCGGAGACGGGGAAGACCCGGTCGGCCAGGGCCTCCATGGCCCCGTACCCCCGGGCCACCGGGATGTAGAGGAGCCGGGCCCCGGTGGCTTCCCGGAACCGCCGCCACTCGGCCGCCACGCGCTCCGACGGGCGGGCCTCCCCGTCGGAGATGAAGAGGAGGTCGGCCATGGGGCGGCCCCGGATCCACTCCATCCCGGCCTTCAGGGGGCGGTCGAAGTCCGTCCCGCCCCCATAGGAGGCCGAGGCCCACCGGAGCAGGGCCTCCGGGTCCCGGCGGGCCTCCTCCGCGTCCACGGTGATGAGGGGGTCGCCGGCGGAGGAGAAGGCCGCCAGGCGGAAGTCCCGGCCCTCCTCCCGGGCCAGCATGGCCAGGCCCAGGGCCAGGGCCTTGGCGACGGTCTCCCGCAGGCCGCTCATGGAGCCCGAGACGTCGACGGCGGCGAAAAAGGGCCCCTTTTGCTGGCGGTCCTGCGCTCGCTTGAGGCCCAGGAGGCCGTCCACGGCCCATTCGGCGGCCTTGCGGGCCCGCAGGGCCGCCGGGGCCTCCTGGGCCATGAGGGCCAGCTCCTCGGGGAGGATGTCCAGGAAGTCCCGGGTCCTCCCCAGGCCCACCGGGACCAGCCCGGTGGGGACGCGCTGGCGCCGGGCCCGGCGGGCGATGCCCCGCAGCCGCCCCGCCAGCCGGGCGATCTCCATCAGCCGCGGCTGGCGCAGGCGCCGCAGCAGGGCCAGGGCCTGCTCGGGCGGGAGCTGCCGCAGCTGCCCCCGCTCGAAGCCCCAGCCCCGGGCCGCCTCCAGGGCCTCCCGGGCCGCCTCGGCCCCCCGGGCGAGGGCGGCGCCGTAGGCCAGGCCGGCCCGCTCCGGGTCCTCGCCCTCCCAGATCTCCAGGACCCGGACGCCGGCGGCGGCCTTCGCGGCCGCCTGCTGCCGCAGGGCCTGGGCCTCCGCCCGGAGGGCCTGGGCCTCCTGCTCCTGCCCCCGGGCCTCGGCCAGCTCGGCCTGGGCCTCCCGCCGCTGCGCCTCAGCCCGGTCCCGCTCGGCGGCGGCCTGGGCCTCCAGGGCCTCCCGGATCGCCTCCTCCTCCAGCAGGCCGGCCCAGACCGGGCCGGCCGTGAGGAGGGAGACGGGGATGTCTCCCTTGCAGGCCTCCAGCAGCCGCCCCCACTCGGGCTGGGCCCGCAGCCGCCCCAGCAGGGCGGCGTTGACCGCCCGCTCCGGGGGCGGGGGATCCCCGGGGGGCAGATCTCGATAGAGGGCCCAGAAGAGGTCCCCCGCCAGATCCCCCTCCGCCGGCTCCTGCGGGGCGCGGGGGAGCGGCAGGGAGAGCCTCCGGCCCATCAGCCGGTCCCAGAAGGTGAGCGCCAGCACGCTCACCTCCGGGACCGGGCGGATCTCGACCTCATTCGTCGTCATGGCTTTCCTCCCCCTTCTTTTCGGCCGCCCCCAGGATCTCCTCCCAGGACGGCAGGCGGTAGCGCCCGCGGTCCTGGAGAGACAGGAGCGCCTGGGTGGCCTTCTTGTAGAAGGCTGCGGCCACCGCCTCGCCCGCGGTGTGGCGCAGCTCCGCCCGCAGGGCGAGGAGCCGCTGGGCGGCGGCGGCCAGCTTCTCGTTGCGGGCCCCGCCCTGGGCCTTCTGGGCCTCCGCCAAAAGGCCCTCGAGCTCCATCAGGGCCTTGCGGAGGATCCCCGCCCCGGGCACGGCCCAGTCGTCCACCAGGGCCGCCCACTGGGCGGCCTCCTCGGCCGTGGCCGCGGGCCAGGCCCAGCGCAGGACGGTCCGGGCCGCCACGGGCAGCTCCGGGAAGTCCGCCTTCCCGGTGAGCAGCAGCCCGGCCGCCCACAGGACCCGGGCCCACTGGGCCGCCCGGCGGCGGTTGGGGGCGAAGGCCCGCTCGGCGGAGGCGAAGCGGGCCAGATCCTGGACCACCTCCGCCACGGCCCGCGCGGCCCGGGGGCCGGGCCGGGCCTTCCGGCGGGCCCGCCGCAGCTCCTCCCCGGGCGGCCAGCCCGGGAAGGGGAAGACGGCGGAGATCTGGGCGGCCAGGTCCCCCTCCTGGGCGGCGGCCAGCCGCCGCAGCGCCCCCCGGGCGATCTCCGCCGCCTCGTCGGCGGCGTCGGAGCCGTTCACCCACGCCCAGAGGGCGATGCGGTCCTTCAGGGCCTCCACCCGGTCCTCCCCGGCCACCCAGTTGGCGGTGGCCAGGACCGTCGGGACGCCCCGCTCCAGGACCGGCAGCAGGGCGTCCCAGGCCGGGTCGGAGGCCCGGAAGATCTCATCCAGGACCGCCGCCTCCACGGCGGGGTCGTTGAGGGTCCCCTCGACCCGGAGGGCATAGCGGCCCTCCAGCAGCCCCGCCGGGTCCGGGAACCCCTGGATCCGGCTGGGCGGGGTGGCCGGGTCCAGGGAGAGGACCAGCCCCCCGCCCAGATGGGCGAGGAAGGACCGGACCAGCGTGGACTTCCCGGTCCCCGGGGGGCCGACGAGTATCATGTTTTCGTATGCCAAATATGCCACTACAGGAAGCATCTCAACCGAAATATTGGGGCTCATGTTCGCCCTCCCACATAAAAATTTCGAACAGCCTTCCGCACCTTGTTCCGCGCCGGCCGGGGGAGGGCGCGGAAGGCATGGGGGTCTCCCCCGGCGGCGATGTCCAGGAGGATCTCGGCGGCCCGGGGGCGCAGGTCCGCGGGGAGGGCGGCCAGGGCGGCGGCGATGAGGGCCTCGGCCGCCTCGGCCTGCTCGGCCAGGGCCGCCGGGTCGGGGGCCTGGGGCGGCGGGCGGGCGTCCTCCAGGGCCACCGAGCGGACCCGGGTCCGGCGGCGCCCGTCCAGGTAGGCCCGGGGCAGCCGCAGGGCCGCCCAGTCCCGGGCGGCCGCCTCCTGGAGGGCCCGGCGGATCCGCAGCCGCCGCCAGCGGGCGTTGCGCCAGGCCCCGGGGTCCCCGCCCCGGGCCAGGTGCTTGAGCACCGCCAGGGCGGCCTCCTGTGCGGCGTCGTCCGGGTCCAGCTGCGGCGCCCAGATCCGCCGCGCCCAGGCGGCGGTGGCCTGAGCGAGTCGGATCAGCTCCTCATTCATCGGGGTCCTCCTCCTCGAGGTTTTCGAGGACGGCCACGCCCTCCCCCCGATCGCAGCGGGGGCAGCGCAGCGGGGGGAGGAGGGCGTTGACGTCGAGGAGCCCGCAGCCGGGGCAGACGACCCAGAAGCGGCGCGCCTGCGGCAGCAGCCCGGCCTCCCGCAGGCCCCGCAGCGCTTCCTGAAGGGCCCGGGTCATCTGCGCCCCGGTCTGGGCGGTTCGGAGCGCCTGCTCGAGGCCGTCCAGGGCGTCCCGGATGGCCTCCACCAGGCCGGCGTCGGGGTCCTGCCGGGCCAGCTCCGCCAGGCGGGGCCCCAACGCCTCGATCTTCTTCCGAATGGCGGCGACGCGGGCCGCCGCCGCCTGCCCCCGCCGGGCCAGGGCGGGCGGACGGCCGCCCTTCTCCAGGGTCTGGGCCAGGCCCTGGCCCAGCTCCCGGAGGAGCTGGCGGGTTTCCCGCCAGACCTGGTCCCGGACTTCCCGCCCGAAGGCGAGGACGTCCCGGGCCAGGGCCCGGGCGGCCTCCTCCCGGGCCTCCAGGGCCTCCGCCTCGGCCGCCGCCGCCCGCAGGCGGCGGGCCTCCAGGGCGACCTGGACCGGGTCGGAGACCCGGGCCTGGAGCATCCGCAGCTCCAGGCGCGGAGGCCCCTTTCGGAAGGCCTCCTCCAGGGCCTCCTCCCAGCGGGCCCGCCAGTCGGGGGCCAGGCCGGCCTCCTCCGCCTTGCGGGCGGCCGCCAGGGCCACCCACTGGCGGATCCGGCCCCAGCGGCGGGCGGCCAGCTGGGAGAGGGCCTCGGCCTCAGCGGCCAGGGCGGCGAATTCGTCCTCCAGAGCGGGGAGGTTTCCGGGGGGCACCCAGCGGGCCCGGCCGCCGCCCCCGAACAGCACGAAGCCGTGCCGTTCGGGAAGGTCATAGGCCCGCGAGGCCAGGTGCTGCACCTTGGGGTGCAGCGGGCCCCAGAGGGGGATCCGGGGGTCCGTGGTCCCGCGGACGCGGGGCAGCGGGAGCCGCACGCACGGCCCCGCGCCGCGGATGGAGACGGAAACCAGTCTTCCGGCCTCCAGGATGGAGGCCCAAAGTTGGATTTGCTTCATGCCCTCACCTCCTCCCCCGGGCGCCGTCCCGGGGGGCAAAAAGGGAAAAAGGGAAAATCAGAAGCGGCGGAGGGCTTCCAGGAATTCCTCGGCCGGGAGGGGGGCTTCGGCCAGATGCCGCAGGAGGAGGGCGCGGCGGGCCTCCTCCTCCCACCCCATCTCCCGGGCGGCGGCCAGCAGGACGGCCGCCCGCCGGCGCAGCCGGCGGCGCCGGGGGCCCACCCCGCGCAGCCCCCGCAGGGGGGCGGCCGCCTCCCTGATTGCCTCCCGGAAGGCGGCATGCCAGGCGCCCCGGGCGGCGGCCGGCAGGTCCATCCCCCACACGGCCGAGACCCGCCAGAGGGCGCACCCCCGGCGGACGGCCTCCGCCGCCTGCTCCTCCGGCACCCAGACCCCCACCCCGGGGATCCGGATGCCGATGTCTTCCTGGTTTTTGTTTTTCGCTACCCACACCTTCTCCTCCGGATCCTATGATATCCCCCGATCTTCCGAACGTCAAGAGTCCGGAAGATCGTGGGGATTCCTATGACAGCATGGCCCGCAGGGCGGCCTGCCAGGCCTCCCGCTCCCGGGCGCGCGCCCGGAGGGTTTCGGCGCGCCAGGGGTCGGGGGAGCGCCCCAGCAGGGCCTCGTCGGGATCCAGGCCCTGGGGTGCCGGGAAGAGGACCGCTCCCAGCCGCTCCGCCAGCCGCCGCCCCCACTCCGCCCCGGCCTCGTCCCCATCCGGGATGAGGACCAGGGGAAGCCCCAGCCGGGCCAGGGCCTCCTCCTGGGGGGGCGTGGGCTTCCCGCCCAGGGCCAGGGGGAGAACGTGGGAAAGCCCCTCCGCCTCCAGCCAGGCGGCGAGGGCGAGCATGTCGACCCACCCCTCCACCACCGCGGCCAGGCGGTGGGTGGGGGCGAGCCGCCACAGGCCCAGGGGCCGATCCCGCCGCCCCCAGGCCGCATGCCCATCCCGCCGCCGGACCGCCAGGAAGCGGGGGCAGTCCGGCGGGTCGGCGTACACCACCCCGCCGTCCCACCGCCACCGGGCCCGGGACCAGACCAGGCCCACGGCCCGGGCGGCCCGGAACAGCCGCCCCGGCACATACCCCGGCCGGACGCCCTCCCCCACCCCGTAGCGGGTGGCGACGGCCGGGGGGATCCCCCGGCGGGCCAGCTCTCGCAGGGCGCCCTCCCGCCGCCGCCGGGCGATCTCCACCAGCGGCCGGAGGGCGGCCATGGGGTTCATGGTGGTCATGGTCAGGGTTGCCGCCATCTCTTTCCCTCCCCGGACGGTTGGGGCCGGACGGCCCCGCGTCGGAGCCCTTCCCCTCGGGAAAAGCCCCGGCCCGGATCCGCCCGGCTGGGGCGAAAAAGGCCGGGGAGGGAGGGCATAACCACCCATCCGGGGGGGATCCGGCCGCCCCCCCCATGAGGAGGCAGAAGAAAAAGGGGGGAACGCCCGAAGAGGGGGAAGGAAAAAAGGGGGGAAGAGAGGGGGCGAAAGGGGGAGGCGTCGGGAGGCGGGGGCGAGGGGGCGCGCCGATCCGCCCCGAAAGGCCGGCCGCGCCGGGCCGCCGTCCGATGGGGACGGCGGGCGGAAGGAGGCGGGCCGCGCTTTCTGTGCGGCGGCCGGCGGCCCCGCCCCCTCCCCCGCTCAAAGTTTCTTGAGGATCTGGCCCAGGGCTTCCGCTACGGCCTCCGCGCTGCCTACCGCGAAGGCGTAGCGGACCTTCCGGATCGCCTCGTCCGTCCAGCCCTCCAGCGCCCCGATGTGGCGGGGCGGGAAGGGGACGGCACGGGGGCGCATCCGGGAACAGCTCCAGGGATCCAGCCAGATGAGGCGCTGGACCCCTGGCGCCTGGGCCAGTGTTTTGTAGAGCCACTCCCCGTCCCAGTCCGCGCAGACGATGACGGCGCGGACCTGGAAACGGGCCAGCAGGCGCTCGTAGAATGCGAGCGCCTGCCGGAGTTGCTCCTGGGGATCTCCCTCCTGGCGGACCTCCTCCGGGCTCCGGGTGTTGACGATGGCCCACTCCGGGAACCCGTTGGAGTGGACCACTGTCACAACGTCCCACCCGCTCGCCCCGGTCCGGGACAGGGCCAGGGCGGCGGCGAGGACGTCCCGGGACACCGCGCTCATGCTGCCGGAGACGTCCGGCAGCACCAGGAGGGCCGGGCGGCCCTCCTCGAGGCGGTGGTCGGCCGGGGTGACCGGGCGCAGATACCCGGCCACCTTGGCCGATAATTTACGGGGGTCCACCCGGGGGCCCGCCTCCGTCTCCCCGCCCAGCCGCAGGCGCTCCAGGAGCGCCCGGAGGCGGGCCACCACCCGGGGGTCCGCCTGGACCTCCCGGGGGGTCGCGGTGATCCCGCCGTGGGCGACGCGGGCCCGGCGGCTCAGGCCGCCCAGGCCGCCGCCCCGGCGGGCCTCCCGGACCCACCGGGAGAAATCCCGCAGCAGCTCCCGGCTACTTCCCCCCTCCTCGGGGGGTTCCGGCGCCGCCGGGTCGGCGCCGCCCGGGGACGGCACGGTACTCGATTCCCGTGCCCCGGTTGCCCCCTCCCCCTCCCGCCACCCCTCTCCCTCCTTTTCGCGCGGCGGGAGGGAGGAGGGACGTTCGGGGGAGGGCCGGGGATCCCCCCGGGTGGCTTCCTCGCCGTCCGCCGGGGCGGGCGGCGAGGCCTCCTCGGCCGCCGGGCGGAACGGGTCGGCACGCCCGGGGGGTTCGTCCCCGGCCTCCCCCTCCGGGCTACCCGACCCGGCGCGGCGGGCCTGGGGGACTTCCGCTCCCTCCCCCGCCCCACTTGCCCCGCCGGCGGCGGGACAAGGTGCGGGGGAGGGGCTTCCGTCCTTCCCTTCGGCCCTTTCGGCCCCGCGCGGGCCGCCCCCCCCGCCCCCGGAGGCGGCGTCCGGGACCTCCCCGGACGCCGAATCCCCCCCGTGGACCTGTTCGGAAACGAACGAGGTCCCGGGGGAGGCCTCCTCCGTCCCCTTGGGACGGGGAGGAGCAACCGAACGATCCTCCTCCTCCGGCTGGGGACCGGCCGGAGGAGGAGGAGGGAACATCGCCGAAAGGCGCGTGAGCACGGACTGCAACCTCCGCGCCCACGCGCCCCCGGCGGGAATTTTTGCCTCCCACGACCCATCCGGGCGGGTGCGGACGTAAACCACCAGCCCATGCCCAGACGGGCCGTCAAACCAATTCCTGTCTAGGGGGACCCGCCGAGCGCAGTAGGGGCACTCGGCGGACGTGGCAGGGGTGCAGTGGAGCACCACCACCACGTCTGGACCCCCGCTCACCTTCCTCGCGTGCCAGCCCGGACCCTCGGCCTGGAAGGCCATCTGGATCCGGGCCCAGAGGGCCCGGGTCTGGCCTTTCATTACCACCGTCATGGGGCCCCTCCTTTCCGGGGCCGCCGCCACTCGCCCCAGAGGGCGGCGGCGGCCTGCCGGATCCCCGCCTCCCCCCCGAGGGCCTCCTCATCCTCGGGGGCCTTGATCAGGAACCCCCGGATGAGGAGGGCCACGTCGGCGGCCGACCCGGCCACCGCCATGGCGGCGGCCAGGCCGATCCCCTCCTGGAGGGAGGGGGAGGAGACCCCCTCGGCCCGGATTTTGTTCATGAGGTCCACGATGGCCCGGGCCAAGGGAGCCGGCCCCCCCGTGTGCTTCCGGATGAGGTCTGCCTCCACCTCCGGAGGCAGAAACCCCATCCGATACCGAAATACCCGACGGAGCAACGGCTCCGCCAGGGGGCGGAGGCCATTGTCCGTCAGGATGACTAATAGATTCTCCCTATTGGCCGCCCACTTTTCTCCAAACGGGCCCACCACCTGGCCCGTCTGGAGAAAATCGAGCAATAACGCGTCCACCCGCTCGGGGGCCTTGTCGATCTCGTCGATGATGAGAACGACAGGCCCCCGCTGGGACGCGAGGGTGGCCCGGAGCAGCACCCCGGGACGCCAGGCGTCCTCGGGGCGCCCCTCCACCAGCCCCCCGGCCAGGGCGGCCACCCGGGCCGGGTCTATCCTGAGAAAAAGGTCTTCCTCTGTCACCCAGTGGTGACAGAGGAAGTAGATTTCCTCCCCTCCGAGGGCCCGAGCCAGGGCCCGCCCGAGGGAGGTCTTGCCCACCCCCGGGGGGCCGGAGATCAGGCCGGCCCGGATCGAACGGGATCCGGGCCGGAGCAGCACCCTCAAAAATAATATATCACCGGGACGGGGATAATACCCCGTGGCCCGGAGCACTTTATCTAAATCCAAAATGTTCATCTTTCACCTCCCCTTGAGCCCGGGCGGGGATTCGAACCCCGCCTTCCGCCGGAGGTTTGCGCCTCCGGCGCCCGGGCCGGATGATAGGATACCGCATCCCCGGGATTCCTGCAACTTTGGGAATCCTGGGAATGGGTTTGGGGCCGGACGGCCCCGCGTCGGAGCCCTTCCCCTCGGGAAAAGCCCCGGCCCGGATCCGCCCGGCTGGGGCGAAAAAGGCCGGGGAGGGAGGGCATAACCACCCCTCCCTCCCCGGGCCCGACCTACGCTACCGGGCGCGGCGGACCCGCACCCGGCCCAGGAGCGGGTACGGGTCCAGGACCAGCCGTCGCTCCCGGCGGCTGGCTTCCACCACCCACACCCGGATCTCATCGCCGGGATGGAACAGGCCGTTCGGATCCACCCGCCCCTCCTTCCGGATCCGGGAGGCGGGGATGAAGCCCTCCACCGGCGCGTCGATGTCCACGAACACCCCCTCGGGCTCCACCCGGGTGATCCGCCCGATGAACTCCCGCCCGGGCCGGAGCTGCCCCCAGCCGTAGGACGCCGGGCGGATCAACGTCAGGCTGAGCAGGCCCTTCTTCCGGTTCACCTGCCACACCCAGGCGGTCACCCGATCCCCGGGCTTCAACACATCGGAAACCCGCCGAACCGGTTGAGGGGCCAGCTGGGAGATATGGATGCCCCACCCCGCCGGCGGCCTCGGCCAGGGTGGCGGCGGCCAGAAACCCGGGCAGCGTGGGGGTCTCCTCGGGGATCTCCTCGGGCCGCCAGAGGTTCTGGCCGGCCTCGATCCAGGCCAGGGCCGTGTCCACCCCGCCCATCGGGATGCCGCCGAGGATCCGGGGCGGGTCCTCCAGAACGGGAACGGGCTCTCGCGGGGCCATCAATTGTCCTCCGGGATGGCCAGGGCCTCCCGGAGGCTTGGCCGGTAGCCCCAGTCCTTCAGGAACTCCAGAGTCCACCGATCCGGGTGGGCATCCAGCCACCGGATCAGTGCCTCCCGGTCCTCATGGGAATAGAACTCACGCCGATCATAGATGCCCAGGATGACGGCGTTGCGGCATTCGTCATCCCAGGCTTCCCAGATTTCTCGAAGCTCGGCGTGAGAAAACAAACGTCCGAATCGCTCAACAAACTCCTTGAACTCCTCCATGCTCCACCTCCTCAAAGCAGCGAACCCCGGGACGCTTCCGCCGTCCCGGGAGGACCAGAAGCCCCTTCCCCACGTCCACGAAGGCCTTCGCTTCCTGCCACAACGCCTCCGTGTCGGGAGGCTGTCGTGGAAGCAGGCGGGTGAAGGCATCGTGGGCGGGGGCCCTCTCCTCTTCCGGCGCACATCGGGCCGCCTCCGTGCAGGTGAAAACCTTCTGGGCCGCGATCAGGAAGTGAATGTAGTCCAGGTCATCACACTTGGGTGGATTCATTGGCCTGACCTCCTCTAGCCGGAGGGGGGTTCGACCGGCTATCATGATGGCACGGAAAGGAAGACACGGCCAACTGCGTAACTCCTATTTCATTCTCCACCTCCTTTTTGGGGGCAATCGGGCTCGATATCGAGCCCGATTGCCCAATGGGAGCGTGGCGAGCCTTCCCCGGACCGGGGAAGGCTCGCCACGCTCGGGATTCCTGCCTCAACTACCTCAACCTCAACAGCGCCTGGGCCGCCTGGATCCAGGCCAGGAAGCCGTGGGCCACCAGGCCCAGGTAGGCTTCCAGGAGCCGGTCCAGGATCGGCCCGGCCATCCCCCCGGCCGCCCCCCGAAGCATCGCCCAGACGGGCTCGGGAGCGGCCAGGAGGGCCGCTACCAAGAAGATCCCCCCCAGGGTGCGCATGGCGCCCTCCGAAGGAAGTAATTGGGGAGGAGGGGCCATGATCACCCATCCCCGGTGGGGATGGGTGATTCACACACCCCGAGGGGGAAGTCACCGCAAAGGGAGAAGAAAGGGAGAAGTCACCGCAAAGGCCCAGGCGGATCCAGGTTCGCCCGGGCCCAGAGGACCCGGGCCCACCGGGAGGCCCATTGGGCCTCCGCGGTGAGTGTGGAGGTCGCGGGGAGATCGCTCATCGCCTCCCGGAGGAGACACGCAACCTCCTCCGGGTGCGCAGCGATCCATTCCTGGATCGCCCGGCGGAACTCGCGCAGTTCTACGGGATTCACTGGATTCATGGAAGCCTCCTCCAGGGCTTTCCAGTTTTTTGAGAGTTGGGTATTATTGGGCTGAAGATAGGGAGGAGGTAGAGCGATGGAGCGCTCTGGTGGGGCGCTGCCCTTCCCGAAGAGGGCGTGAAGCGGACGGGATGAGAGAAGTCGAGCGATGGAGCCGCTTGGGATGACGGCGGCCGGGCCGCTTCCCGGTGAAGCGAAGGAGGAGGTGGGGCGATGGAACCGGTTCCTTCCGGGCAAAGTCTACTGGAGATGTTAGCCCAGATGCCTGATCCCAGGAGCAAATATGGCCGCCGATACCCCCTTACCAGCCTCATTACGGCCATAATCTTAGCTGCCTTAAACGGCCAGAGCTCCCTGAGAGGGATGTGGCTTTGGGTCAAAGCCCATTCCGACCTCCTCACCACGCATCTTCCATTCCACCGCAACCGGATTCCGGCCTTGGAAACCTTTAGAACTTTACTTTGCCGTTTAGACGCTTCCTTGCTCCTTGAGATCTTTAATCGCTGGTTGAAGGCTGTAAATTCCGCGCAGATCAGCATAGATGAAAAGGTGTTGAGGGGAAGCAAGCGGGATTACGAAGGTCCTCTGATGGTGGTGGCCGCCTTTAGCCATAGGCTGGGAATTGTTCTGGAGCAAGTGGTGGCCGAGGACCGGGATAAGATCAAAGCAGCCCTTCATATTCTGGAACGGATGCCCATAGAAGGCAAAATTTTAACGATTGATGCCGGTTTTATGACCCAGCCGGTCTTACGCAAAAATGAACAGGGGACCCAACCCGGCTCCCGCCGGGCGGGTCCCCTGTTTTCTTGCTCCATTTACTCCTGCTCGCTCGCCCTCATGATAGCGCGCGCCTGCTGGTTTGTCAAGACCCTCCCGTCTCCT
>Ga0326762_1000446_pt1 | contig 19017 bp, 20 predicted proteins | sample NORPS_S_FD_207669 | JGI IMG/M metagenome (GOLD analysis project Ga0326762, IMG submission 207669) | Hot spring sediment microbial communities from Norris Geyser Basin, Yellowstone National Park, WY, United States - NOR.PS_S | ecosystem: Environmental > Aquatic > Thermal springs > Near-boiling...
TCTCTGAGGTTTATGATAAAAGTCCATATCCCTGAGCTCCGCACTATACGGGATAGGGGTAACACATCTAAGACTGGGCGCGAGGCTAAACCGGGCAGAAGCCCGGAATGTAGCCTAATCCCCGCTCTAAAGTCGGAACCTCTATCCTAAATGACTTCTCCCCTTTCAATTCTATAAGATCTCCTTGCTGGGGGTCTTGGGCTTTACACATGAAAGCCTCGCCCTTCAGGGCGGGGAGGAGGTCAGACCTCCTGCAGGGTTATCTCTTTCCACGATCATCAGGTTGGGGCTGTATCTTTTTCATGGTAGTAGAAGTCTTTTTATATTCTTTCATTATTAATTAATGGTTAGAGTAGAGGTTTAGGAACAAAGAGAGGCCCATGGATAATGGCTAGGAGGAGGAAAAAGAGGGATAAGAGGTGGATGTGGGTTGCCAAGCCAGGAGATAAGATAGTTGTTAGTAGGACCGCTGTTATACCCTCAAAGCAGCTATCTAGGAGAGAATTCAGAGCATTGGAAGAGATCGTGAATATATATAGCAAGATGCTTGGAGATGTGCTTCCCCACGCATCCAGGAATATTATCGAGAGCTACTATAGGCTTAAGAATGAAAAGTACCACGAGCTAAGGAATATCTATCCCAATATTCCATCCCACTATATACATGGGGTTTGTCAAGATGCTGTTGAAAGGGTATCCTCTCTAAGGAGGAACAAGGCTGGACAATATGCCGAGGAGATCTTCGACGAGCTTGTTAAGCATCTAGGTCTGGGGAAAAGGGGTCTTAGGGGTAGGAGGATCGTGAGATATCTCTGGAGGAGATCTTGGGAAATAGCTCGGCACCAGGTTGATCTTGAGATGATGGGGGCAAACTAGTGCCTAGGATCAATAGTGTTAGCCTGTGGCTAGTCGACGATCATGTGTGGAAACCAGTAAACCCTACGAAGATCAATATAAATGGTGTTGAGAATATTTTCTTCACAAGCATTGCTATTAACACCCATAGGGGTTGGGTGCACATAGATCTTGAGCCTTCTAAGGAGTTCTACAAGCTACTTGCAAGAGGCTTTAAACCAACATCCCATGCTAAGATCAAGCTTGATAGGAGGAGTAGGAGAGTGCTTTTCCACCTATCCCTAGAAAAAGAGATCGAGATCTACAGGCCAGAGAATGTTAAGCCTGTTGATGTTAATGAGAATTCTGTAGCAACCCTATACGGGGCATTCTCAATAATCCTAGAAACAGATCTTGCAGAGATAACACTGGGCTATAGCTATAGGAAAGAGAGTATCCAGAGAAGAAACGGATCCGATAGTAGAGAGACTAGAAAGGCTATGAAAAAGCTTAAGGAGGGGAAAAAGAAGAGGGACTATAGATGGAAGGCAGCAAACCTAATAGTCAGGGATGCTCTGAGGACTAGGGGCATTATAGTTATTGAGAGAATATCCGGGGATGATATAAGGGTTATGATCGCTAGGTATAGGAATAGGCTGTTGAGGCATAGGATATATCAGAGTGCATTGAAGGGAGAGCTGAATGCAATAATAGATAAGGCTAGGGAATATGGTGTGCCGGTATTGATGGTGGATCCCAGGAACACATCTAAGATCTGCCCAATACACAATGCCCCGATAGAATATGGGGAGGATAGAATAGGGATCTGCAGCAAAGGTGGTGAGAGATGGCATAGAGAGGTAGTAGCATTGATCAACCTCTATTTAAAAGCCCTCGAAGCCCTATATGAGGGCCCTGCCCAGAAGGGCTTCGGGGTTCTAGGCATAGATGGGAGCCCTTTTCCGCTGGGCTCAACAGCCACCAGTGAGCCCATAGAGATCCCTAGGTCTCTGTGGGGGAGGTGGAAGTCCCTCGAGAACCACAGGGATGCTATAGCATCCCTATGGATCAAAAAACACAGCAACACAAAACAAAAGAAAATCAATGACAATCAATGATCATCGGGGGACAAGCGGTAATGGATGGGATCTTCCCCCTACCAGGTCATCGAGGGATTCTAAGTCTCTAGAAGTTGGCTCTAGCATCATGGCGAGAACCCCGAAACATAGGGATCTCCAGGGTTTAAAAGCCTAAGATCCTCAGCCTTAGAAAGGCGATGTTTGCTAAAACTGCAATATCAAGACACATCATGATTAACATATAACCCATGCTCCCGGCCGATAATAGCATGCTTTTCAAGCTAGTATTCACTAATACTATATTTACCATCGAAGGTCTCTCTTTCAAGGCGGGGAGCGGGTAGCGTCTCCCTTGCATATCTGCTAGGCTCATAGCTTAGGTATAGGTGTGTTCCCAGGGTGTAATGAGATGGTTTAAAAGCGATGCGCGATTCCTTTCTAGTAGATATGAATGTCTCCACGATAGATGAGTGCATATAACATGAACAACACATGCTATCATATGTTTCTAATTTTATTCAGACAGGCTTTTAATAGTACTTGGTGTTAGAGGTGTTGATGATTATAGCGGCGGGAAGATCCTCTCTCATTAAGCCTGTACTTGGCGTTGGGATACCTTTGCTAATCCTCTATTTTGTCTCGGGAGGTTTTATCCTATATTTAAATAGCGTTTTAATCGCGATCGTCTCAACCCCTGTTATTAAGCTAGCTGTTGAGATAGGCATTCTATCTCTTGCTTTCTTTTTAGAGGTGAGGGCTGTTTATAGGGAGGTGGCTAGCAATTCTTTAAAGGCTTTTCTCATCACAGTCTTTTTGATCGTGGGTCTCTATTCCCTAACTAGCCTTTGGCTCTTTATTCTGGTTAGCATTTTGGCTCTTATCACGGTTCTTCTAGCGTCTCCGCCATATCTGGGTAGGAGGGAATGGGCTCTCCTTATTTCTGGATTAGCTGTCTCCTACACAGCACTTGTGATTCTATCGCTATATACCCCTATAGATAGTGGGGCTAGGATCGAGGTTGTGGATATCCCAAGGGCTATAGATGTTAATGGTCTAGCCAGGTTTATACCCCTTATGACAGCCTATGTATATGCTGTAGATAGAATCCAGGTGCCCGGCTATAGCATATACCCTGGAGATGCATATGTTTATTTCTTCAACATGAGTCTAGTATATAGCAGGGCTATCGAGCCTTACACGATCTGGAATAGGCTCTTCAGAGGCCCTGTAGGCGTTGCAATAGTACATGGCGATAGCTATCCACCTAATGTAGAGATTATTCAGAGGGATATGGTCTGGGGTCTTAGGAACATGAGGTTTCAGGGATATATAGACGATCTATATAGAGAGGTGGTTTTAAATGTATGCATATATTGCAGGCCCATACTAAATAATGCGCCGGTCACAGTATATAGGGATGAGATCCTAGTACTCATACCGATAGTAGCCTGGGATAGAGGGCTGCTATATAGCATACCAATACTCAAGGGCTATGCCGTGGTTCACCAGAACGGCTCAATAGAGGCGCTGACCCCCTTGGAAGCCATGAGAGATCCTAGGTTCTCCGGGATACCCTTAGTGCCGGAGCAGGTAGCTAGGGAGTGGGCTGAGCTGGTTAGGCATCGTGTGGGATTTCTAGAGTACTATATCTTCCAAAGAACATTTATGATCAGGGATGTGGGGGAGAATCCACAGCCATATCTAACAATCGATGGCAATGGGAATAGCTGGTGGGTATTCGTTGCAGAGCCTTCTGGAGATGTCTACAGCGCCAAATACATACTATATATAAATACATCTACTCCGAAACCCTCTATCTATATCTATACCCTCCAACAGCCTGCAATAGGTGTTAGCAGGGTTGAGAGCTATGTAAAGCAGATATACCCCCAATATGATTGGAGCCAGCTTAGGGTAGAGGAGCCGATCCCGGTGATTCTAAATGGAACGATATATTGGAAGGCGACTGTGGTTACGAACGACTATAGAGGCTTGGTATCGGTTGTGCTGATAGACGCTAAAACAGGGCAGGCGAGAACAATTTCTCTAGCAGATAGGAAGAGCTTGAGCTACGTGGACGCAATGAACACATTGATCCAGGGAGGGGTAGGGGGTATAGAGAAGGAGGGGAGACAGGATATAGTTAAGAGGATTGAGAACCTCGAGAAACTGATCCAGAGCCTTAGGAGCTACCTAGACGAGATTGAGAAGGAGCTGGAAGAGCTCAAGAGACAGATAGGGGGTGGATAGGGCTATAAGCTATTCTCGGGCTGTTTTATCCATATCTAGACAGGTACTACTAGATCTTCTAGCTCGTCTGGATAGTGGGTTATGAACTCATATCCATCCCTCGTAACAACTATTGTATCAGAGTGTCTGAACCCGCCTAGTCCCTCAACATAGATCCCTGGCTCAACGGTCATGACTATTCCTTCCTCCAATATCCTGTTATCTCCTATGTCGAAGAATGGTGCTTCGTGGTATTCTAGGCCTATTCCATGGCCTGTATGGTGTCTCCAGTAATTCATAAGGTCTTTCTCTTTGAAGAATCTCCTTACATTTCTATCTACATCGCTACATCTCACGCCGGCCTTTATGCTTTCCAGAGCTATTTTTCTAGCCTCCATCATTAGTTTGAAGTATTTCTTCTGCTCCTCAGATGGTTCTCCAACGATCATTGTTCTCTCTAGCTCTGCCCCATAGCCGCTTATAAGGGCTGTTGCACCCGTGACTAGCACATCTCCCTTCTTTATGATTGCATGTATTGTTAGGGAGTGTGGGTAGTATGAGTGTTTCCCAACCTGTCCTCTAAATCCCGCCCTTGCTCCCGCGTTCCAACCAGCTGGCCTATAGATCTCCCTAATGGATCTAGCCATTGCTAGGGTTGCCTCCATGCTAGCCCTCATAGAGATCTCATCCTCATAGAGCCCCGGCCTTGTATATTCCTGGAGGAGTCTATGGGCTAGGGCTGCCCACTTGGCGCTCTCCCTTAGGAGCCTGATCTCCTCCTCTGACTTGATCATCCTCATATTCTCTATAAGATCCCTCTCATAGCTATAGCTAGCCTTGAGAACCTCGCTGAGTCTTGGCCCTCTATAGCCGAATATATGCGCATATCCATCAACGTCAAAGCCTATCCTCTTCCCCTCAAGCCCGAGCCTCCTCATATACTCAGCTATAACTATCATCGGGTGCTTCTCACCTGGATATTCGTCATAGCTATAGACCTGATCAGCGTAGGAGTATTTCTGGGCGTGCTCATATTCAAGCCTTGGCACAAACAGGATCTTCTCTTCATTGGAGAGTATGAGGGCTGCGATAGGCCTTTCAGTTGGTATGTGGAAGAAGTTAGTAGTATAGGCTATATTAGCCGTTGAAACCAGGTAGAGAGCATCCAAACCCTTCCTAGCCATCTCAGATGTTATAGCCATAATTCTCCTCTCAACTTCCTTCCTCGAGATAACAAGCATAGAATCACCAGAAAGTATATCGGTAAAACCTATAAAAACAAAAATTATTTTCTATATATGGGATGAGGTTCTTTTCGGGGACCAGATCGATGAAGAGGCGGATATCCACCGACCGATGGTGATGAAGGCCTATATTGTGAAAGATGATCGAGGATCAAGCGTCTGATCCTGTTAAGGCTTCGACAAGGCTTAACCCCGATCCAACTCCTCGGTATCTACCTAAAGAAACCTATCAAGCCCACAACTATGCTCCATAGGAGTTAAGGGACCATATTCAGGCTGAGGTTAGCTGGCAACCTAGATCTGGCGAGTGCAACTCTATCAACATATTCAATACCTCTGAAGATCTCAGATACTATAGCTATGTCTACATAACCATCTGACCTCCTCCCCGTCCTAAAGGGCGAGGCTTTAAATTGTAAATATTCCGCAGGCTGAGGGCACGCCCTAGCGATAACCTCTGAGAAGCCCTAAGAGGATCCCATAGCCGCCCAAAACCCCACGCACAAGGCTTATCAGGACAGGATCTAGAGAGATTCCCTATCTTATTTTCAAGGAATATCGGGGGCGTGAATGTACCGAGGCATCCCTTTTCAACCCTGTTAAAAGGGTATAGCCAAGCTATGCGGTAAATATCCTTTTAGGGATATCGCCCTTTTCAATGGGCGCTGCTAAAATGCTCCCTAGCCCTGCTTTATAAGGGCTGACAACAGGGCAAGCCTCGTCCTTTAGGGCGGGGTATGTTTTTGTAGGGTTTTCATCCTGTTATTTAGTGGGGGTCGGGTCTCGGTGGGCAAATATTCTAGTAAGATGTCCGGTGGGGGAATCCCCGAGGCGTGCCCGCCAGAGACTCCGACCCCCTCCAAGCATTCAGAAAAGAGATAGAGAAAAGGAGAAAGAGCAAGCGGAGAACCAATAGAGTAGCTCTATTCCCTAATAGATATGAACAAGAAACGCTATTCGATATAGGCTTGGCATGTGCTAGGCTGTGGAGCGAGCTCAACTATGAGAAGAGGCGGGCATTCTTCAATGGAGAGCTTACAATAATGAAGAGGGATGAGACTAACAAGAAATACTACCACAGATATAAGGGGGTTCTCGGTGTTAATGCTGGTCAGGTTGTTAATAAGAATGACTAGGCTTGGAACGTCTTCTTCAAGCAACTGGATCTAAGGAAACAGAGAAGATTGCCACCTCATATTAAGAAGTTATCTCCACCAGGCTATTGGAAGGATAGAGAGACTGGTGAGAAGAAGATACATATATTGATTAGAAACGATAGGTATCATGTTGAGCCTATTAGCGAGAATGAGGGATACATAGTACTTGAAGACTTCGATCTGAGGATAAGATATGCTGGCAGGATTAGGTGGGAAGGAAAACAGGGAAGGCTTGAAATCATATATGTTAATGGCAGGTGGCAGGCACACATACCAATAGAGATTGGTGTAGATCCACCTAAATCCAATAAGAGGGGCTATGTAAAGCCCATATACGATGATGAGGAGAGGAAAAAGAAGAAACAGAGGATCATAAACCCAAGAAGTATTAGGCAGAGGGATCCCATAGGTGATAAGGAGGCATTCATAGACATGGGTTTGAATAACCTATTTGCCGCGGTGATCTCGGATAGATCTGCTTTGCTCGTTAAAGGCGGATCTATTAAGTCTGAGTATTATTGGTGGAAGAGGGAGATAGCTACATATCAATCTGTAAGAGACATGCTGAGGAGGCTTGGCATATCAACATGGATATACTATCACGAGAAATATCTAGATGCTATGTATAAAAGAGATGAGAAGCTCAGACACCTATATATAACAGCAATTAGATTCCTAGCAGATGAGCTACATAGAAGAGGTGTTAGAAAGCTATACATAGGATATCCAATAATGCTCTCACAGAACAATGGAAACGAGTATAACACTAACATATGGTGGTATAGGAGGATAGTTCTTTGAATTGTGGATATATTCATGGAATACGGCATAGAGGTTGAGCTCGTACCAGAATACTACACAAGCAGGGAATGCTCGATATGTGGTAACAAACATAAGAATGGGAGGATATATAGAGGGCTATACGAATGCAAGAAAACTGGGAAGAAGATCAATGCAGATATTAATGCATCGCTGAACATAGCTCGTAGGCTGGGCTACATGTTAAGGATAGCTAGGAAGATTGAGAGCTATTTGGTAACGCACAATGGTGTTAAGCCATTAAACCCTCTCCAGAGGGCTAACACCCTAGACCCCAGCATAGAAACCCCGCCCCTTAAGGGCGGGGAGGGGTCATACCTGTATATCGGGGTCAGAGAAGGTACAACTCAACCTTCTCCAGTTTTTGAGTTCTTGTGTCTATCCTAAACCCCATTTTCTCAAGAGCTGTTACACCTAGCAACGCGTCTATGTCTGCAGGTAGTTTGAGATCTGGCCATACCTCAATATCACCACCTGTTACTTCTCCCATAACTTCAATCTCGCCAATACCATACCTAACTTTAACGGTTTTACCGTCGGGCAATCTTCTAAACCTCTCATATCTAAACTCTATACCAAGGCCATGAACCTTATCCGGAGTGGTAATGATATCCCCGTAGAAACCGGTATCGACTAAAGCCCTTAGCTTAACCCCACCTCCAGGCCCATGTAACTCCACATCAACAACTACAGATCCCATAAAGCACACCACGCCAATCTTTTCCTCAAGAAATTTAAACGCTATGCTGCAAATTACTATTTCAACATATTAAGCTTGTTTAACTATTTTACAACCTGAAAGCCTCGCCCTACAAGGACGGGGATGGGTAAGGTTTATAAGCTTTTGTTCTTTATATCATGGGGTCTTGGCGAGCTACCCTTTAGCGGTTGCAATATAGCTTATGATCTCTCCCATCTCTACGCTCGCCGAGGCTCCGAGCGTGATACCTTGATGAGGTCAGTGGTGTTGAGACTACTGTTAGATGAAGAGGCCGAGGCTAGGCTGAGGGCTCTGTATAGCTTCTCCTCCAAGCTCTGGAACGAGATCAGCATGCTAAGCAGATACGACTTTAAATCTTCTAAGAGGCTTAGGAGGATGTTTAAGAGGAGTAGAGGAGGCAGATCAGATATTATTATATCAACTGGGCTGTGAGGAATACAATAGAATGGCTAGCTATATCAACTATATCAAGGATGTATTAGAGGATATTAGTTTGATATCCAAAGCATGTCGCTCAGGAGCCTGGCAAGGGCTCTAAGATAAACTTCGAGGTAGTGCGTGTTTGGAGCTATGGAAGGGAAGCTACAACCAAGTCTGTTTCGAGAAGCTCATAGCCATCTATTATGAGGCAAACCTCCTCCCAGTCCTATGGGGCAGGCTCTTAGTTGTAAAGCTTAGCTTATGATTAGAGAAATATTTTCTATAGCAGTAGCGCCTCCACAGGCTTGAGTCTTTTCTCAACAGGATCAGGGGCTAGCCCTAACTGCTCCATAGTGACAGACCCTAATAGATAGATCTCTTCATATCCAAAGATCACGGGGGTCGCGCTAACGCTGTAACCCTCAACCTCTATCCCAATCTCTCCTAAAGGTCTTTCGACTACCGTGTTATTAGCAAGCCTCAGCCTAATCACCCTGATTTTCTTAACCCCCAGCTCTTCCAAAAGGCTCTGGGGGATCATAGTGTAGGTTGCCCCTGTATCAACTATAAGCTCTACACCTACTCTCCTAGAGGGATTATCGACCCTCCATATAGATGCCTTAACTTTGAATGTGCCCATAAACAGCTTTACCATATATCAATATTGCTTCAGACAATATTAACCCCCAGCTCAGGCACTTAACCCCCAGGAATCTATATAAACTGCGACATCCTCATCACAAAGCTCCTTAATTGCCGGGTCTTCTTTAAGCATCTTGGCCACCCATTCACATCAGCTAGAGGCTTCGCCCTTCAAGGCGGAGAGATGTTCTATAGCCCAGTAAAGTGGGATATTGTCTCTATCTTCTTTAAAACCACAATTATCACATCTCACAATTCTGATCCTCTTATTTCCTTTTCTATCCACCAAGTATTAATTTATCTCCACAGACTGGGCATATAGTGCTCTGACCTCCTCCCCGCCCTTTTACTGGAGGTTCATTGGTTCCCCCATCTATTCGGGTTTACATCTGTCATTTGGGGGCTGTGGGGGATGGTCAGAGATCCCTGGATATCCCTAGGATCTTCAAAGCCCTCTTCCTAATGTTTAGCTTCCCAATGACATCCCTATCTGCTTCGAAACTGCATTGTGGGCATCTAAGCCTTTATATCCATACTCCTCCAGCTTTGAATCGCATTTTGGGCATTCCGATTATGTCCCATTTGGCTTTACAATGGTTAGTGAAACCCCTTGTTTCTCTGCCTGCCAGTCTATCCACCTCCCAAGCCTTGAATATCTCATTATTATGAGCTTTGTCCTGTGATTCTTGTTCTCGATCCTCCTCAGAGAATTTATCAGTCCTGTGAGATCCTCTCTAGCGATGCGTATCCAAGCTTCTTAGCGAGCCTTATTGTAGTCTGGATCATTGATTAAGATCAGAGGCTCTTTTCTGTGTCTCTTAGCTATTCTTCTAATCCTCTAACAATCTTTGAAGCTGTCTGCTGTATTCACCCCTAGAGGGCTCTAGACTAAATGCTTTTAGACAGAATTTTCTCCAACCGATCTCCTAGCATATTTAGGGATAATATGGTTAAGAAGAGCATTAGCCCTGGAAAGAAAGCCCCCACCAAGCTCCTGTATAGAGAGATATAGAGAGATCTGCTTGCTAGAGATAGAGTTTTACCCCAACTAGCTGTATTAGGATCTCCTAGACCGATGAAGCTTATACTGCTTTCAATAAGGATTGCGAGACTTACGTTAAGTAGGAATGCCGGCCTTATATTCGGAAGTATTTCTTGGAACATGATCGATATATTATTTTCATCTATGGCCCTAGCTGTGTTAGAGTTTTAATTCTATGAACGGCTGTTTTGCACTATATCTCAGCTTTATCTCCGCCTGCTTTGGTTTTTCTAGTATGAAGAGTTTTTCATGGTATATTAGTAGGAAGTCTCTCTCCTTTAGCTTCCTCCACACTTCCCTGGTTGTCTTCATTTTATGCTGGATCTTGATAACCTCCTCTTTTAGTATAAAGCCTACATCTAGTAGTGTTAGCAGGACGTAGTGTGTTATTGGTACATAGTGCCTCTTGATCCTCGTATCGCCAACCAGGATCCCTAGCACTCCACCAGGCTTTAGAACCCTATAGATCTCCCTTGCTACTTGTTTAAATAGTGTTAGGTACTCCTCCAGGCTCTTCGTCATCGAAAGATCGCCTTCAACCTTCTTCTCACCATACTCTATTATGCTAAGGTATGGTGGGTGTGTAGCTACTAGGTCGATGGAGCTATCCGGTATTTTATCAAGTTTCCTAGCATCACCGTGAAACACCCTATACCATACTTTAACACCCTCCTCCCTCCCCCTAGTATAACTTAGGAGATCACGCCTACCTTCCTTCAAAGCATTCACCAAGTAGTAAAGCCTATGGTGTGTTAGCATAACGGCATTATAGTTTACATCGACAGCTATACAGTTCCTGTTAAGCAGTAAAGCCTCAATACACGTAGTCCCAGAGCCTACCATAGGGTCGAGGACGACATCCCCAGGCTCGGTGTACTTGAGGATCAGCGCGCGTGGTATCTGGGGAGCCCAGTTACCCCTATAATCACCTCTATGAGTAGCCCAGGAGCCTCTCTCAGGGAAACTCCAAACAGTCGTAGACACGTCTGTAAGCTCCTCGGGCAGAGGCTCAAACCTCCTAACCTCAATGGGCTCAAGCGAGATCACCTGATCCTCGACAACAATACTTTTATTCTTTGAAACGAAGTCTAGATACTCCTCTACAGGAACTTCCCTCATACCACCTCCACCTCTACCTATACCTTACAACCCTTCTAAGATCTGAGAGCGAGAATCCTGCTTCAAGAAGAGCGTATACAGCTAGGCTCATCTTAGAACCCATGTATCTTGGTGGAGGGTAGTTGACATCATCATGTAGCCCTATCCATTTTAAGTGTTATAAGAAACTTTCTACTCTCACTCTTAAGCGTAACATCTAGGTCCTTAAAGTAACGCTGTATAATTTTATTCACAGAGAGTCTATCCTTTAAGAGTTTGATCGTAGCATTAATTAGGAACTCGTCTATAAATTCATGTCTTTTCTTCAATTCAAGAAACACTTTACCTAGATCACCATATGTAGGAATCTTTAGCTGTGGCTCAAGTTTAGGAGAATACCTCCACACCATAAAATCACAATCTGATTTTCCATCGGGAATGGCTATGAAAACTATGTAATCTCCTATGACCTCAACAAGGATAATCCTTGGATTCCTATCCCTACAGATGCCTATCTTGTTATCGAGCGCAACCCTTACTGCCTCTGGTCTTGGTAATTCATCTATAATATTAACTATATTTAAATACCTACCGTGACTCACAGCCTCCCCTACCTTCACTTCATTCCACATTGAGCCTCTCACATCTTCCCTACGATGTGCCAACAGCGTCCCCATGGAATGATATTTACTAGTAAAGTTTAAAAGAGATCGTTCTCATCTGTATGCGAGGTTTTAAGGTTATTAGTTATTGACTCATACCCATTTCTGAAACTAACCGATACGTTACAAAGCAATTGAATGTCTCCGGAGCCCCTCTCGGTAGTAGGGCACCAAAGCTACATAAGCTCGTGACCATAATCAATTGTTATCCCTATAACCTTCTCATTAAATTCCTCATTAATTTTCTTAGCTATCAATATAGATACATGAGATGTTAGATAATCATGTTCCCCTCCTTAGGCTCTTTAGGCTTAGCCTCGATAGTAATGAGAATTTTTCTCTCACGAGCCTCATGAACAATTTTTAGAAGCTCTTCTATGAAAAGTCTCAGTCTCTTGCCATAATTTAGCTAATGGGTATGGCAACCATGCTATGGCTCTAATAATCTGGTTATGAGAAATTTATTCGCTTTCGCTATCTATATACAGGGTTATAGGTGTTTGAGACGGCTAGAGAGATACTTGATTACGCATTTGAGGAGTTTGATCGCTCTGAAAAATTAAGAGATATGATTCTATATAGAAATGCTGCTGACAAGGGTTTCCTAGCACTTGTTGTAGCAATAAACGAATACATATACCTGGTTAAAGGATTTGTGCCTAGAAGTCATAGTGAGAAGAGAAGAGTTTTGAGGGAAATTGGTCGTGAGGATCTAAGAGCTGTTTATAGCGATTTAATGAAAACACTTCATGATGAAGCATTTTACGAGGGTATATATCAGCCAGATGAAGTTAGATACGCTCTTAACAAGGTTAAACATGTAATAGAAGAGCTTCAGAAAGAAATAGAAAAACTAAAACTGCAGATCAAATCCTCTCTCCACTCTTGAGAACCTACTTCTGCCTCACCGGATCTCCATATTCTCTCTGGAGCTTCTCATGGAAACGGTGTCACCCCATCAACTAGGCTAACCTATGCCCTCGAGGTTATGATAAAATCCACAACCCAGGATCCCTCGATGAGAGGGATAGGGGTAATGTGTCAGAGACCCTGGCGAAAAGATCTTCTATAGAATTGAGAGACGTATGTAGAGAATGATCCACCATGGCTGATAAATTATTAAGCTTATATAAGCTGAGGTACGGTGTTGATATATTGGTGTGTAGGGATATGAATAGCTATGTAACCATATACCTGCCTAAAAAGGTCATTGAGAAGCTTGAGGAGAAGGGTCTTGACAACAGGGCAAGCCTCGTCTTTTAAGGCGGGGTAGGATTTTTAAGCCCTGGAATGTAGGTGTTTTTGGTGATGAGGTTATTTCTTTGATGGTTTGGGGGTTGATGTCTCGGATGGACACCCCGTCAGTGTGCCCCGATGTCCCTAGGGGGGAGACCCCGAACCATACCCCCAACCCAATGATCTTGGGAATAGAGCCATTGATCCCCAACCAGAGGGCTAACACCTGAGACCCCAGCATAAATAAGATGATCTACCATAGAATTGAAAGGGGAGGGGTCATATAGGTGAATTTGTGATTAGAGCTTTAACTGAAGTTGCCGGTCTCGATCCCGAGGAGACCGCTAGTGTTAGAGTTGAATTAGCTGAGAAAAGTCTAGAGGAGGCAAAAGAGTTTATTGCTAAGAGGGATATTATCCAAGCTAGTGAGAAGCTCTATAGAGCTGTTGAAGAGTGTATTAAGGCGCTTTCAGAAAAATTTCGTCTCCCACAACTAGACATTGCTAGCAGGAGGGGGAGGTGGGATACATGGTTGTTAGGGCAAGCAGCAACAGATCTAAGCAAAATACTTAAAGAAGAGAGGATATCATATGCATGGTCTAAAGCATATGAAATCCATGTATGGGGCTTCCACGAAGCCAAGTACAGGATAGAGGATGTGGAATCCGCTACACCAATAATAGAATGGTTGGTAAACTACATAAAAGACATGCTAACAAGAACGAGCAACACAACCAACTCTTCACCCGAGAGTAGTCCTTGACTCTCTGTTCATTGCCCTTTCTGCACCAACCCTCAGATCCGCTACAGTTATCGCCAATTCCCACATCGTGATTCCACTTGTTCCCCGATAGTTATTGGTTATCGCTGATACTCTTTCGTTTGTGTTGCTTTGTTTTTGACCCACAGGGTTTTTAGCCCTGTGGCATCGAGGAACCCCCCTCCACTCCACCTCCCAGGCTATATGCCCTAGGAGGCTTCTTGGAAAGGCGGTCGAGCCAAGCGGAAAGAGGCTCCCATCTAGGCTTGGATCTCCGAAGCTCTTCTGGGCATAGCCCTCATAAAGGGCTTCAGTCTAGGGTGCTCTGGGCATCTTAGCATTCAGGGGTCTCCCAAGATATATTAGAGATATCGTCTCATCATCAAAACAATTATGAACTAGATACCTATAAGCTTAAGCAAGAGAACAAATATAAAAGCATTCCTACTACCATGAAAAAGGATACAGCCCTAAATCCTCTAATGCTCCAAAAAACATTAAAGAGACTTAGATCAGTCTAGAGAAACTCCAACCAAGTCTGTTTCGAGAAGCTCATAGCCATCTATTATGGGAAGCTGACGTCCTCTCCATGACCCCTCCCCTTTCAATTCTATGGTAGATCATCTTTTCTATGCTGGGGTCTCGGGTGTTAGCCCTCTGGTGGGGGATTATTGTTTTTACCTCAATGATCATCGGGCTGGGGGTACGCTTCGGGGTCTCCCCCCTAGGGACATCGGGGCACGCTAACGGGGTGTCCATCCGAGGCATCAACCCCCAAACCATCAAAGAAATAACCTCATCACGCCATAGATATCTACCTAGAAAGCTTAAAAATCCTACCCCGCCTTAAAAGACGAGGCTTGCTCTGTTGTCATGAATGGCCTTCTAAACCCTGGACCTTTTTGTCCTTAGCCTTATGTTTTTCATAATTATGTGAGATCTCCATAGCTGGTCTTAGATGCTTTTTGAATATATCTTAGATGCTCTCTCCATTTTGACTCTTTTTAATCTCTCTCTTATTGCATTAACATATCTCTCTTCCTTCTCGATCAATATGAATTTCCTCCCCAGCCTCATAGCTACGGCACCTGTTGTTCCTGTACCAGCCATTGGATCTAGAATTATATCCCCTGGCCTCGTGGATATCGATATTATTCTCTCTAGAAGCTCCTCCGGCTTCTGTGTTGGGTGGAGCCTCTTCCCCCTCTCATCCTTCAGCCTCTCCTCCCCCGAGCATATCGGTATTCTCCAGACGTTGTAGGCAAGCTTGTTACCCCAGTCTTTTAGGCTGTATCTCCTCGCCTCGTCTATGTTGAATATATAGCTCTTAACGCCTCTGTCCCTGACAGCCCATATCAGCGTCTCTGTAGCATTTGTCATTCTAACCCCTAGCCAGTTGGGCATTGGATTTGTTTTGAACCATATCACGTCGTTCAATATCCAGAAGCCCAGATCCTGCATGATCTTACCAATCCTGTAGATATTGTGGTAAGTCCCTATAGCCCAGATAGTTGCGCTGGGCTTCATAACCCTCCTAACCTCCTTCAAAACCCCCGCTATGAATGCATCGTACTCATCCCAAGAATCGAAGTAATCCCAGTACTCCTCAGGACTCTCAACAACAGTCCTAACCTCCCACCTAACAAGCCTTTTCCTCGGAAGTTGGAGAAAATAGGGAGGATCGAAGAAAACCATATCCACGACTTCCGAGGGAAGCCTCCTCAACACCTCAAGGCAATCACCACGAATAACTCTATTTAAAATATCGACAAGCTCGAATCTATCTTTTGAATTACTATCTATAACAAGAACCCCGTCTCCCTCGCTCACCCAGGACATGGTATTTTCTCCATAACTATTTTATAATGCTCCCTGTGATTTATATAATTCGATAAATAGTTTAGAGAGAATAATTAGGGATCCTGCTGTGGAAGACCTATTCTACGGTTTTGGATTTCATGTTAGTTTGTGCTTGTTGATTGCATCTACTTTAAATTTGTAAAGGCTTATAATCACTACAGCAGCAAAGCCCCGTCTTTCAGAGTGAAGAGGAGGTCATCATAGTCTGACCTCTTCCCCGCCCTGAAGGGCGAGGTTTTCAGTTGTAAACAGGGCTTGTGTTGTCAGTTCTATAGAGCCTATGGTTTTTATGCTATGGTAATGATCGCTCTGGTTGCAACTAATAAACATAGCACCTAACTTTTTAGGTTATCTGGTTTTAGTGGGTATTGATAGCCTTTATCTGGGGCGGGTGTTGAGTTCTCTGGCCATATATCCTTTTAGATATGGTAGACCTATAATGCTCTCTGGCGTAGTTACTCTCATGCTTGGCGGGCTCGTTGGTGTTTGTAGGATGCTTGGCTACCAGGGTTTTGATCTAGGGGTTATAGTGGGTCTCGCCTATGCCTTTCCAATCCACTGGTTTCTTATGATCTATGGTTTTCTGCTATCCCTGATATCCCTCGAGATCCTAGCCCTTCTCTCCTTTGAGTGGAGCGGCGGCGTTGCTGGATCTATATATAGGCTTCTATATCTAATCCTCTTCTGGATCTCTGTGCTTCTTCTCCTGCTAGGCAATATAGAGGCTTCTCTTTTAACAGTCTCAGCGATTCTGATCATGGTTACCATCTATGCATCTAGGGTATATCTGAAGCCCTCTAGGCTTGGTTTTAAACCAACGCATTATAACTATCTCTTAACAGCAAGCCCAGGGATTGGGGGAGCTGTTATCCTCGCATGGCTTCTAGTCAGGCGATTATCGCCGGCATCCCCTTATGAGATTGCTGTTGCAAGCCTGGCATTTCCAGTAGCCACTATCATCGCTGTAGAGTCTAGGGATATACCTCTTCTACTAGGAGGATCTCCTCTGAGACCCTCTACAAGGAGGTCTATATTTATAGGCTATGGACTTGTCGTAGCGGGCATCCTGGCCTTCTCACAGAGTGTCTATCCATGGTTTAGATCCTTCGGAGGGATCCCATTGATAATCGGGGCTATCCTAGCGATCACAGGCTCCGGGCTTTTGAGGAGCATTCTAGAGGGTGTTAGAGGCGGGCTTGTCCCGAGGTATATGGCTGTCTACTCCGCTATACACCTTGTAACTGCTTTCTCATGGCTGATCATATGTGGGGCCTTGATGCTTGCCTATCCATTGATGCTTGGCTTCTCGGCAAATCCAAGGGATCTTGTTATCCATTCGATGGCCCTTGGATATATATTCAACACGATCTTTGGTGTTGATGCTGTGCTAATGTATAGCCACATGGGGATCAGCCTTAGAAGAGCTCCTAAGCCCAGCTATCTGCCATATATACTTCTAAACATATCCCTCATATTAAGAGCCCTATACGACATACCAGGTGTGGGAGGCATAACGGTTCTCTCAGCACCTCTAACGGGTATAAGCATTATATTGTTCTTCGCCATGCATAATATAAGGCTCTCTAGATTGAGGTGGGAGATGGAGAGGATTGCGGGTCAAGAGGTTAGAAGCCCTTCTTGAGAGGAGCAACAGGATCCTCTATAGATCATTTGCTGTAATAATAATAACAGGCTTCGCCGCAGCATTGTTCTCAATAGCATATGGAGGATCGATATTCCTTACAAGGGTAGCTGGCTCGCCAATAGCTTTTCTCAAGCCCCACTTCGATTTGTTAGTATCACTAGGCCTTCCAACGCTGGTTATAGGTGTTTCCATGATTCTCACGCCAGCTTATAGTGGTGTAACCCAGACAGGGATTTATTCATTGTTAACAGCAGGGCTCACAGTTCTATCGGCTATCTCAAGGATCTATCTATATCTATATCAAAATGACGCTAACCAGATCTTCTCAGCAGGTTTGCTAGCCACAGCATCTTGGATCAATTTCCTCTCCTCGCTACAATGCTTTCTAATACCATCTAGAAGACCCTTGACAAGATTCTTCAAAGCCATGAATATATTCTTCCTCCTATCCCTCTCCGCCATAGCAGCTTTCGCAACCACATATGCTCTCCTAGGTATAGAGGTTCTCTTCGATCCAAGGATATACTATGTATTCCCAATCCCCATAATCTTCTCCGTCATGATTAGAACAGATCCTTTCACAAGGAGATATTATAGCAGGGATCTAGACGCCCTTCTATGGATCCCCCCAACCCTATCCCTCGCCTCTGCTATAGCCTCAATTCTTTATATATCTAGCGGAGATAGATATGCAATGATGGCTGCAGACAATCTGGCCGTGGCTAGCATGGTTACATCCACCATAATAATCTCTGGAGGAAGTGGGAAGAGCTCCGAAGCTAGAAATGTAGTGGCCTATGCAAATTATCTAAGGGCGGGACATATATGGGGGTTGGTTTTCTCGCTAATCCTCATACTAAGCGATGTTGGGATGATAAGATCGTCGAATGATCTCTATATCCATATTCTTATGCTGGGTTTCGTGGGAAATGTTTTCGCAGCCTACTCAAGGTTTCTAATCCCTATAAAGCCTTTTGCCCTCGTACTTCCAAGAGCTCTGGATAATAGGTTTATAGCGATCCTAAATCTAATGGTTATATTTAGAGCGCTATCTTCGATAGGCTTGCCAGGCGTTTCACAGCCTATAATCCATCTGCTGGCCGGCGCCATGGCAATAGCGATTATCTTATATATTATATATAGGCTGGTCATAGGGCTTCGGTCTTCATAGGGCTTTATATCTTTGATGCCAAACCCTCCTCTCTCGGCTTCACCGCCTTCACAACCCCTTTTCATCGGGATCCATATTGCTGAGCTCCGTCCGTCTATGGTAATCCCAGCCCATAGCTCTACTTTCATCGAGATCTCCAGTTCATAGCTGTGGGGAACCCCCGCATCCTGGCTTATATATTGCAGGTCAGCTCCTCTCGGGTCGCTACCAACATCTGGGGCTCTGCAAAAAATCGCTTGCAACCCTTATAAATAGATATGAAACCAAGAACAGCTTATGAAGGCTTGAAGGGATGATCTTCTAGATCCTTATCCCATATTCCCTCCATCTAGAGTCTACAAGCTTTGAGATCTCCTCATCGGGCTTCACCTCTTCTGGCCATGGCCTGCCATAGTTTT
>Ga0326762_1000450_pt1 | contig 18783 bp, 15 predicted proteins | sample NORPS_S_FD_207669 | JGI IMG/M metagenome (GOLD analysis project Ga0326762, IMG submission 207669) | Hot spring sediment microbial communities from Norris Geyser Basin, Yellowstone National Park, WY, United States - NOR.PS_S | ecosystem: Environmental > Aquatic > Thermal springs > Near-boiling...
CGCCCTTCAAGTTCTTCAACGAGATCAGGAGGGGCTCGCCCAAGGTCTACCAGGTCATGCTCGCGCTCCTGGCGGAGGGGGAGCTGGAGTACAGGGGCAGGGTCTACAGGAGCGAGCCCTTCTTCTGCATAATGGACTCCAACCCGAAGGACACGGCCAGCTTCGAGATGCCCAAGGCCATCATCGACAGGATAGACGCGAGGATCCCGGTCGGGGCCCCGGACCCCCTGACCTCCTACGCCGTCCTGAGGGACAGGGCCAGGGGCTGGAGGCATGCCCTCGACGAGCTGGAGCCCCTGATGACGAGCAGGGACGTGTCCAGGGTCTGGGCGGAGACCTCCAGGGTGGAGGTCCCCGCCCATTGCAGCCTCTTCCTCTCCTTCGTCCACGCCTCCATGCAGTGCGCGGAGAGGTACAGGATGCCCATCTGGGGAGGGGAGGAGGAGATTGAGATAGACAGGACGCTCGCGGAGGGAGGGTTCCAGCTCCCCTGCGAGCAGTGCAGGTTCAACGGCAACCTCTGCTCCAGGATAGCCGAGGCCTGGGGCATGAGGTGGATGCTGAGCGCCACGAGGATCGCCGTCGGGCTGGCCTGGCTGGACGGGAGGTGGCGGGTCGGCCTCAGGGACATCGTCTCGGTCCTGCCCTACGTGCTCAACCACAGGCTGGTCATCAAGGAGGGGAGCAGGTACCCCAACACTTTCACATTCCTCAGCAGCTACCTGCCGGCCCTCATAAGGACGAGCGGCGAGGCCTGGGCGAGGGCAGCACACCTGCTGCCCAGGGCCCTGAGGGGGAGCAGGGAGGCGCTCCGCGAGCTCGAGGAGATAGCCTCCAGGGACCCGGCGGTCCAGGTCGTCTACCGGTCCGTGAGGAGGCACGCGCCTTGAGGGAGCAGGTACGCAGGTTCCTGAGGAGCGTCGGGAGGGTCGTTGACGTCACCTGGGGCGAGAGCTTCTCCGTCGGCTGGGGTTCCGTCGTCCTCCCGGAGTCCATGAGGGGACACTACGAGTGGTTCCTGAGGCACGCCGAGGCGCTACTCACCCGCTTCCCCGCGAACCCGGAGACGGTCGCGGTGGCCAGGACCATAGCGGCCGCGAGGGGGATGGACCCCGAGCTGTTCTCCTCGGTCGTCTCGGACATCATAGCCTGCCACGAGGTCATGAGGGTGTGGGGCCACGAGGGGGGGTACCTGGACGCCGTCAGGCACATATCGCAGCAGTACCGCCCGCCCCTCGACCAGATCCTCGTCTGCTTCGCGTACAGGACGGCGCACAGGGACATAGTTGCTGAAGAAGACATATCGGAAGCCGTCCAGAGGATATCGGAGATACTGGGGTATCATGTGACGGTCGTCCGGAAGCTCGAGATGCTGGCGGACGTGCTTTCGCGGTTCATCAGGAACCCGCGAGGAGCCGGAGGGATGGGGGCGCCCCAGGCTCCGGCGGGTCCGGTAAGGCCGGACGACAGCGGGGGCGTGGAGTTCCACAAGGCCCTGGCCCTCGCGGAGCTGGACCCGGAGACGCTGGAAGGGGCCATAGACGGCTGGAGGGACTACAGCAGGGGGTTCGGGGACCAGATACTGTTCCACAGGGGCCCCGTCTCCGCCGCCATGAGGATGAAGCTGCTCTCCCGGGTGAACGAGGTCAGGCCTAAGAGAAGGGCCGGCGGGGAGAGGTTCTACGAGCAGTGGGTCGTGGGCGACGACCCGCAGAAGCTGCGCGTCGTGGACACGCTGAGGGTCTTCGGGGCCGTGGTGCCGCCCGTGGCCTCCCTGAAGCTCGGAGGGCAAGAGGAAGGGATTGATGGGGCTGGCGGCGAGGCCCTCATACTGATGGATGTCTCGAGCTCCATGAGGGGGAGGGCGGCCTACCACTGCAGGCTGGCGGCAACAGCTTTGGTCCTCTCGGCGGCCGAGAGGGGAATGGGGGTGAGCATATGCTTCTTCAACGGGGCCCACCTCCTCAGGAAGTACGGAAGGTCCTACGACGAGGCCATAGGGGACATAGCCTCCGTGGTCTTCATGGGAGGGACAGGGCTGGCCGACGCCCTCGACGCCTCCCTGAGGTCCGGCGACTACAGCGCGGTCTACGTGATAACCGACACGGAGGTCGAGGACCAAAGGGAGAGGGAGCGGGCCCTGAGGCTCCTCTCGGCCATGGCGGGGAAGTCCGAGGTCACGGTCTACGCCCTGGAGAAGGCCAGGGGCCAGAGCTCGTGGATCAGGGGGAACTGGAACGTCGAGGTCGTCGAGATGGGCAGGGAGTTCACGGAGAGGCCCTTTCTCATGCGCCAAAGGATATATTGACGAAACCGCATCGGCCTGACGATGGCGGAGCGGGACGAGACGGGGCTGGCGGCCTCCTTCGTGACGGCCATACTGCACGTGGTCCTCTTCGCGGCGCTCCAGGTGCTGTTCAACAGCCTGGGGGTCACGGTGCCGAGCCTCGGGGGTGCGGGCTACATAGCGCTCCTGTTCATAGCGATCTTCGCGGCCGCGGTCAGCTACTACCTGACGACGGGAGCCATAGGGGGGACGATACTCTACTCACTCATGATCGCCGTGGTCTTCGTGATGGTCACGGCGCTCGTGGGTGGGGCGATGGAAATCACCATCTCCGACCTGCCGGTCGCGGTCCTGGTGATGATGGCCAGCGGGGCCATAGCTAGTATCCTGGGCATCAAGCTGGCCGGGAAGGCTAGCATAGGCAGGATAGCGACAGCTATAATCCGCGAGAGGAGGGCCCTGAGGTAGGAAGGTCGGCCATGCCAACGAGGCGGGTAGTGTCGAGGATAGACATCACCGACGCCAAGAGGGGGCTGAGGGAGGCCGAGAGGCTCCTAGAGGAGTGCGCGTCCAAGAAGGGGTCTCCGTACATAGAGAAAGTCTCACCGACAGTGGTGGAGGTGGGCTGCACCTACGAGGCGCCGGAAGAGGCCGTGGTGATGACCACCTCCAGTGGGGCGAAGTACGAGTACAGGGACCTGGAAGTGGTTCTGCCGACCGACCTGAGCAACCCGGCGAGCCTCGCCACCGCCCGGGAATTGCTGCGGAAGATGGAGCAGTTCATCAGCGAGTGCCGCTCGAAGGGAGGGGAGGTCTCGCTGTCGAAGTCGGCGAAGGCGGTTGACGGGAGTAAGGTTCCCTCCGTCGTTGTGACCTGTGCCCGCCGCGTTTGGCTTCAGTTGCCCGCTTTTCGTCCCCCTCCTGCCTTACCACCTCAACGCCAAGCCCTTCTCCGAGCAAGGCGCTCCTGAGCTCTATGTCCGGATGCGTAATTGTCGCATGCAACATGTGCCTGATGACATCGTTGAACGAGACGGGCCGTTTGAACTTGGCCTCGAGTATGATCTTCAGGTTCATGAGCTCCCTGTAGACCTCGTCGCTCACCTTCAGCGTCTTCATTTCCACCAGGTCACTGGGTCACCCGGTGGAAACAATATTTATCATTTGGTGTGCATGCGGTGCTGTCGCGAAGGACCATGGGCAAGTCAGCACTCAGGCTGGTGTTGCAGAGGGCGAAGGTGAACCCGGTCTTCCCGAGGCCTGACAGCAAGGGCATCAGCCAGCCTCCGTACACGAGGGGCTCCACCGCCATACACGTGTCGCCGAGGGTGAACTTCATCAAATCGTGCGTTGCACAAAGGCTGGCCGGCCAGAAGAGGGGGAGCAGGTTGGAGGCTAGAACGGCGCTGGCAGCAGCAGCTCGAGAGTGCAGCGCGGAGGCCGACAGGCGGGGCCTGCCAAAGAGGGCTGGAAGGTAGCCAGCTTCGGGATAAAAACCCAAAAACCCTTTTTCTTTTTTGGCCTTTTCCTTCAGACTATCCCAAGCCAGATGGCCATATCCCCAGCCAGATCGCCAGGTAGCCTGCCGCGAGGACGAACAGCAGGACAAACCTCTCGGCGGACGGGCTTATGATGGAGCCGAGGACCGAGAGGACCAGCCCTATCGCGAAGAGCACCGGGGTCCAGGCCACGTACGGCGCCAGGATGTCCGGGAGCATCGGGACGCTGAGCATGGTGGCCAACCAGTTGAGCAGCGCTATGCCGAAGGCGGCCAGCAGGAGGATCGCACCCGGCACGTACATGAGGGAGCCGAGGGCCGAGGTCGCCCTCCTGACGGGCTCCGTCCCCGGCAGCGGCGCCATGAAGACCCCGAGCTGGTGCTCACGCCTGGTTCCCTCCCATGCGTCCCGGAGGGCTCTGCGCTTCACGGGCTGAAGCAGATGGAGCCAGCTAATAAGACTTGGCAGCATCTACGCGGCGATTTTCAGTTTCACAAACGCATAAATATGGTATGCAAAGATGCAAAGCCGAAACCATGATGAACGCAGAGCTGCTGATACCCGCTTTGCTCCTTGCCAGCTCAACTCCTCTTGTATTTCGCTGGAGAAGGAAATACATCGCCATAATAATGATCCTGCTGCTGCTAGGGCCATTGAGTCCGATACCGGAGGTGGCAAGGGCCGAGGTCTTCGCACCACGTCTGATTAGGGTTGATAAAGGACCCGGCCCCCCATTTTGTAGTGATTATGAACGACTGAGGCGATTCGAGGCCTTACCACCACCCGGCGTCCTCTTCATAGAAGCTTACGATGCCGGGGTGACGTTTACTTTTACATTCGCGAACGCCACCCCGACGACTTATGCAGGAAGACCGGCATACAGGCTAGATTTGAGGGTCACTGCGTCATCGGGTCGGACCTTTACAGTGGACGAATTTGTGGCGGTAGACCTCCGCTGGTCAACTGATTGGGGTTCCGGGACAGCTCTCTCCACAACTGCTGGGAATGACATGCCAATCGATCGGACGTTTACCGTCACGCTTCCAGCAGACGCTATCTACGTTCTTCATTTGGAATACCAAGCCATCACAGCACCATTTTATTGCGGTGATTTTGCCGTCATTTATTTCATCTTCACCCAACCGCTGGCTACCAACAGGACGGCCGTCTCCCTAGTCACGAAGTTCATGTTCAATTCGGGGTTCGGGCAGGACAACCCGATCGACTACAAGGGCCCGACGCTCCCGAGGGGCGTCGAGCAGAGGATAACCGGCCTGGAGATGCTAACCGAGTCGATGATGGTGAGGGAGTACAGCATGCAACTTTTGCCAGACTGGGCGGTCGATGGAAAGATAACCAACGCACTGATAGGAATCTGGTCCGCTCAACCGTCGTTTTTCGGCACCGACATCCCCGTCCCCGGCCAGGAGTGGGTCGAGCGACCATCGGCCGTGGTGTTCGATCCGAAAACCGTGGCCTTCAAGGGCAAGATCCGCTCGGATGCCTGGTTCGACTTCCCTACGAGGTTCGCGTTCCCGTTCGCCCCATACTACGAGTTCCCGACGGTCATGGAACTCCCCCTGGACCTCAACGAGGTTGGAGGGAGTACCATCCAGGGAATGGAGAACGCCTCGTTCCTCATGCAGATGAAGCTCGACGTTAACGACCACGTCTTCCTGAGCCTCCCGTGGACAGGGGAGGGCGACATTATGTCCTATGTATTTGCCGTGGGGATAGCTCTGTCAGGAGTCCTGCCGTCTATCCCGAAGCTGAGGGAGGCCTTTGCCAAATTGGGGAAGCTGAAAGAGTTGGCCGACAGAATAATAACGCGCCGCGGCGGAACGCCACTACCCTCCGCCTCGAGCTCGATGGAGAACGCTATCAGAGAGGGCCTGGAGAACGTGCTGAACGAGAGGGTCGCCACGGCCAACCTCCACCTGGAGAACGTTCCGAGGTTGCCGACGGCCTCGGAGCTGCCGAGATTGCCTCCGGAGCAGAGGGCCGCATACGAGCAGATTGCTGACGCTGTGATCAGCACCAGGGATACGGCGCGCGTCGCGGCCAGCATGGCCAGCAAGTACAGCATACTGGACGATTCCCAGTTCGTGAGGCAGCTCTCCGACCGCCTGTTCGATGCTGGCCGCTCATTGACGAGCAGCTACCCAGTCGGCTCGCCGGAATACATTGCTGGATTCTACCTGGAGCGCCTGAGTCTGGAAATGAGGACAACCGGGAAACTCACCGAGTCGCTGGAGGTGGTGGTCAAGAAGCTGCTGACCGCGCTTGATGAGGCGCCGCCAGGCGCAATGTCGGACTATTACAATGCCCTCGACATCTTCATCCGAAAGTTTAAGGAAGCGAGCGGCGAGCTGGTGTCTGAAGCCGAGGGAGCGTTCGGGTCGGCCTTCGAGGAGTTCCTGTTCGACACGATGGTGAAGATAGAGGAGGCTTTGCTGAAAATCCGTGCCAGTAGCGTGTCGCCGAGCCTGGCAGGCCGGGACCTCAGACCGAGGGTGTTCTACGAGGGACTGACCGTCCGGACGATAAGCTTCGCATCGCTGGCCCCAGTCCTGAAGAAGGTAGCCCAAGGAGCGATTCGTGGACTCTGGGGCTTCCTCGCAGATATGTTTCTCATAGGATTCAGCATAGGGTACGCGACAATCCAGGGCAGAGAGTGGCAGGATCCGGGCGGGGTGGCGATGGGCGGGATCGTGGCCTTCAAGGTCAGGACGCCCGAGGGGGTCAGACTCGCCTACATATGGGCCGTGGCACCGGACATCGGGTTTGGCGCCTTAGGGATGGCCTATAACGTCAGGGACATCATGGACAAGGCCATCAGGGAAGTCTCGGACAGCCTGGGCTACGGTCCTCCGGCCCCCATAGACAGGATAGTGGGCAACAGCCCACAGGAGGTGATCGGGATGCTGAGCACCTACTTCTGGACTGACATAGACGACAAGATAGCCGTCGCCGTCGGCTTCCCCAAGAGCCAGATCAAGCTCCTGGGTGTCGCCGTCATGCCCGTTTACATACCGTACAGCAACACCGGCGCCCACAGGGTCGGGACGGCCAACGTCTTCGACTTCACAGACGCGGTGAGGGCCATCATTAACAAGGGAATAAGGTTCGAGTTCAAGGCAATAATCGCGAGGGATCTGGAGATCGACGACCCGAACCAGATGATCAACCTCATGCACCCGGTGCTCGTCAACGGCATCGAGGTCGACAGGAGCGATTGGAAGATAGTCCGCACCAGGGTGGGGAGTACCCTGAAGGACAGGCCGCTCCTGTCGTACCCGCTGGACGTCAGGGCTGTCGGCGAGCAGCCAAGGCTTCTGGTGGAGACTAAGACCAAGGTGCCCATATCGAGCGTCGTGAGGGTCAACGTGACCCAGGAGTTCATGTGGGACCCGACTACCTCGCAGGGAGGTTTCGGGGTGCCATGCATCGCAGACAAGAAGTACTTCGAGGGACTCTTCCAGGTCCTCAACATCCGCTTCTACAGGTACCCGGTCATCGGGACATCGCCTCCGGACGAGGTCGTCTTCACCGTGAGGGCCGAGAACGCCACGATAAGGAAGGTCTACGGCGCGGACATACTGAAGTTCGACGGGGCCAGCTTCAGGGTCCCGGGGTCCAGCTTCCATTGGATAAAGGTCGGGGAGGACTCGTCCCTGGGGATCACTTACTGGGACGGGGAGCTGAAGAAGGGGGTCAAACTGGACGTCTTTTCGTTCGTCCTTCGCTGTGGCTACGGCCTCGACGTCTCGGTTGGTAGCAGAGACGCCACGAGGGGGGTGATAAGCGGCTCTGTCAGTATCGACGGATCGGCCCTCCAGGGCAGCTCCACGCTGCCGACCAAGGCCATCTTCACCGTGAACGCCTACAGGCCGCCCTCCCAGCCTAACCCGCCAAGGATAACGGCCGAGATGGTCGTGGGGTACCACTTCTTCGACCCGGAGGGAGGGCCCAAGTGGATACAGTTCTGGCGTGACGTCAGGACCTTCGACTCGTTCCCGGCGCGGGTGGAGGCCAGCATAGGCGACCTCGTGATGGCGGCGCTGGAGCTCGCCAACAGGACGGGGCGCCCTGTGACCATCAGGGCCGACATGGCCCTCTCCGGTGCGCCACCGGGCTACATGGTCATCCAGCCCGACCCGGCTGAGTGGGTGGCCCAGCCAGGTCCGCTTGTCGGCAGGGTCTGGAGGCTCACCGTCATCGTCATGAATGCAACCGACCGCGCGCGCATATCAGGCGCCCTGGTGACCGTGCAGAACAAGAGCCACACCTTCAACGCGACCACCGACGCCACCGGCGTGGCGTCCTTCAGCCTGACGACCGGCAGCTATGAGGTCCGCGCGACAGCCAGCGGGTACACCCAGGCAAAGACATCGGTAAACCTCGTGAAGGACACGGATGTGGTACTGTTGCTGGAGAAGGCCCCGAGCCGCCAGGCGACGGTCACGGTCTACGTCTACGACGGTCACACCTCGGCCCCGATCCAGGGGGCCAGAGTGACCCTCGACTCGACTGAGCAGACCACGGGCAGCGACGGCAGGGCCGTGTTCGCCAACGTCCCGTTCGGGTCGTACGTCCTCCAGGTCACCAAGTCTGGCTACTCGCCCTACAGGAGGTCTATCGACGTCATGAACGACACCGTGAGGATAGATGTCGCCCTGATGCAGGAAAGGCCGAAGGTCACCGCCACGGTCACTGTTGTCAACGCCAGGACCGGGGCCCCCGTTGCAGGAGCGACCGTCCAGTTCGAGAACGGGACAATGGTCTACACGGGGACGACCGGGACTGACGGGATAGCTAGGATAACCCTGCCGGTGGGCGGCTACACCCTGAGGGTCTCGGCGTCCGGGTTCTACCCGTTCAGCCAGACGGTCTTCGTCCCGCAGTCCGGCTTCAGCACCACGGTCAGACTCGCGCCGACCACAGATGAACCAGAACCCCCGAAGCCACCCGTCCCGCCCGAGGAGTGCGACATCCCGCTCACCACGATCAAGGTCATAGACGCCACCAACGGCGCGGGGATAGCGGGGGCCCATGTGACGCTGGTGAGGGGAGGGTTCACTTACGAGGGCACGACCGACTCGAACGGAGAGGCGAAGTTCTGCATAACCTCCGGACTCTACAGCTACAGGGTCGAGAGGGCGGGCTACCAGACCGTCGAGGGCACCTCCTTCATAGCCAAAGGGACCACATTCGTCATCACGATGACCCCGCTGAGCGCCATACCGAGCGGGAGGCTGACGGTGATAGTCAGGGACGCGGCCAGCACCAGCCCGATAGAGGGGGCCGAGGTCACCGTGCAGAACAGCACCCACGTCCTCAGGAAGTACACGGATGGCAACGGCAGGGCTCAGTTCACCCTGATTGCAGGAGGTTACCTGCTGACCGTGAGGAAGTCCGGCTACAGGGACTTCTCGGCCTCCCTGGAGTTCCCGGGAGGGGATGTTAACTACATAGTGAGTCTGACCCCGCACGGGCTGTGCGAGTACCCGGGCAACTGGACGGAGCCGGTGACCTGCGGCTACAGGTGGCTGGTCATAGACGTGAGGTACAGGGACGGTTTCCCGTTCGCCGGGGCCTCTGTGACGGTCAGCAACAGCACCATGAGCGTGACGGCCACCACCGACGGGCTTGGGATCGCGAAGTTCCGGCTATCGCCGGGGACCTACACGGTGAGCATATCGGCCACCGAGGGACCGAGGTCCTACTCCACCTCGTTCAGCGTCAACCTCGACCAGAACCTCTGGATCATGCGCTTCGTCCCCTGGTACAGCCCGTACTTCAGCCCGGAGGTCTACCCGCTCTACGCCACGTTCGTCGGGCCGAGGAGGGGCGTGTGGAACCAGGAGCACCTGATAGCGGTCGGCTTCTACTCGAACGTGCCCCAGACGATAACCGCAAAGGTGTCGGCCATCAACTACACCAGGTACGCCAGGGACGGGACGGTGCAGGAGCTGGCCAGCGCGACCTTCACCGTGAGGTTCACCGACTCGGCCATCAACAGCACGCTCCTCCTCCTGAACGTAATGGGCTCCGGGGTGGCCCTCGTGGCGCCGATGGTCACCATACTCTCCTACCAGAACGACACCTTCACCGGCAACAACCGGCTGGTCGGCGACCCAATCCTCTTCGGCCCCATGTTGGACGTGAGCCTGAGGATAATCGTCGAGGTCGATAGCGCCCCGACAGGGGCGCTCGTCCCGGAGATAACCAGGATGAGGATCACCGTGGAGTTCTGGGCCAACCAGGAGGTGCCCGTACCCGGGAGGCTCATGGCCAGGGCCCACTTCGTATCGGCCGAGAACGGGAGGAGGCTCGAGAGGCCCCTGATGAACGAGTCCGTAATCCCGAGGATAGACGTGCAGAACAGGACGGTCACCTACTACCTGGAGTGGACCAACGTCACGGTTGTCTCCATATCCTTCTTCCACGACCTGGAGGTCAACGAGATAGACAACAACCAGACCGCCTACATATACCTGGACAGGGCCATCAAGCTGGTGGCCGTCAGGGCGCCGAAGACCGTCAGGTCCGACTCCTACTTCTACGTCAACATCACCGTGCTCTCCAACTGGTGGCCTTCCTGGGAGTACGGGTACCTGGCGAAGCTGGGGTCGGCGGCCGCCACTGGGAGCTTCAGGGCGGGCTTCGGGTACACGAACGTGACGGTCTACGCGAGGGCGCCCGCGGTCTCGGCACCGACGACCATGGAGCTGAACATGACCGTCGGGCCCGACTTCGCCCCCCACGACAACAGCAAGGTAGTGGCTGTCCAGGTCGTTCCTGAGACCTGGCTCTCCGTTCCGTGGATAATCCTGCTGCTGGGGATGGCGGCCATAGGCGCCGGAGCCGTGGCTACGGCCAGGACCGCCAGGAGGGCCCAGGCCGTCTACAGGAGGAGGCGCGCGCTCCGGTCGGCTGGCGAGTGGCCGGAGTGGTGGGGGCAGGAGGTGACATGGCGGGGAAGGGACGAGACCGGCAGGCGCAGGAGGAGGGTGCTCAGGTGAGGGTGGCGCATGCGCCGCCTGCTCCTGCTCGCGGCCGCGGCCTTCGCCATAGGCTTCCTGCTGCCGCCGATCCTGGCGCTAATAACATACAACAGAGAGTTCGTGACCAATCTCGGCTGGGTAGCCTCGATATTTTCGGGGCCTACCCCATTTGCCCAATACCTGACCAGCCTCGGCTGGTCCGCCTTGGTGGAGCTTATACCGCAACCATTGAAGGAGACGGTGACCGCCATGGGCTTCTCCGTTTCCGTCTCATCCGGACCGACACCTTTCGCCCGCAGGGAAACGCCCCTTGCAGTAGTTAGCACCCTCAACGTGACGAAGACGGATGCGTTCAACCTTTTGAGGACAGACGAGTGGTGGATTGCCTCAGACATCAAGCCATCTGGAGAAATTAGCGTAAACATGATGGCCGCGGACCTCCCTCACAAAGTAAGAGTCGACTGCAAGTCGCCTCCATGCCGGTTCCAGGTGTTCCTCCCGTTCGGGGTCTCCGATGTCAACATTACTATGACGGCTGGGGACGCGACATACCTGCTGGCGGCCTTGGGCAACGGGACCCTAGTAACAATAACGCTCGACGAGTCTGGGGGCTCGCCGCTCGACGCGACAATAAGATGGATAGGCGAGTACTCTCTAACGGTAACAGATTACAAGGGCAGGAGCAGGGATGCTGAGTTGCGATTGGTTTTTGCAGACGGCACCGAGGTGGTGCTGACTCCCGGGACGAACAGGCATCCCATATACCCGATAGTCAACATGAGCTGGAGTCCGGCAGGGAGGCTTATTACCGATCCCAGCAACACGAGGTGCCGGGTCATCACACACACATTTGAGAGTACGGGGACTCTATTGGCTCCTCCTGCCTTCGGCAGCAGGTGCGAGATCGGGATGCTGTACGTCCTCGGCTCGTCGCTCAGGGACGTCTCGGTCTCACCCCAGATCGGCGGGCTTTACCGGGTGGACGGCAGGCTTGTGGACGAGGAGGGGTCTCCGGTGCCGGGTAGGAGGATACTCGTCTTCCTTCAGGGCAACTTGACCAAACCCGCAGAGACCGTCACCGGCCCTGATGGGAGGTTCTCCTCCCTGATCTACGTCCCGCCCTCCAACAGGACGAGGCTGCTGACGGTCAGGTTCCCTGGCGAGCCGGCCCTCATGCCCTCGTCGAAGGCGCTGGAGATACCTGGCACAGGGGCGGGGACCGCGCCCACGACCCAGGTGCCGGGGTCGGTGTACGCCTTCCTCGGCGCGATGATAGCGGCCTTCGTTGCTGTTATCGTCCTTTCCTTCGTGAGGGCCTCGAGGCGGGCGCACGCGATCTACAGGTCGAGGAGGGTGCTGAGGTAGTGCAAATGCTTTTATGGCTTTACCGGAAGGCGAGTGACCGATGAGGTCATCAGGAGTGGGCCGCGCCGCGGCGATGGCGCTCATCACCGCATCGCTCCTGCTGGGGTTCCTGGCCTCAACGCAGGTCCTGCGACTTCCGTTCGGCGGGCAACAGCCTTCTGGCCAAGCTGAGGGGCCCGTGCTAGGCGTCAAGGCATCGGTGCCTCTGGGTCTGCACGCTAGGATCGAAGCCTACAAGAACGGCGGCCTGGTCTTCGCCAAGGACGGCGACCCCTGGACCCTGAACCTAGCCAAGCTGATCAAGTTCCTGCTGTTCACGATGGATGGCACCGACTGGCCTGACGTCAGGCCGACAGTTGTCCAGCAGCCCAACAGGTTGACGACTATAACGACAGTGATGACCTCTCTCTGGTACCGCCGCGGTTATTCGGGAGTGCACGTGCCGGTGATAGGGATCGGGTCGGGGACTGCAGCGCCCTCGGTCAACGACGTCTCACTACAGTCAACGATAACCCTCTACGACGTGGTAGACGCGAGCAACGTGGCCTTCCAGGACGCCGGGAGCTTCTACTGGATCAACATAACCGGCCAGTTCTCCGGGCTGGAGGTCACGGTGAGCGAGGTCGGGCTGTTCAGGAGAGTCGTGGGGGTCGCGGCCAGCAACCCCCCGGACCAGCAGTTCCTCCTGCTGCTGGCCCGCGACCTCGTGTCCCCACCGATAACCCTTGTGGCGGACGATTTGCTGGTGGTCAAGTACGCCATCCGGGTCTCCAAGGACGTTCTCGTCCGGTTCGGGCTTTGCGACCTGGTCCAGGTCGTCTTCGGCCTAGGAGACGTCAACCTGCGGAGCTCGTACCCATGTCCCAGGACGGCGCAGCCTGGAAATAAGAACTACCCAGCACCACACATAGAAAGCGGCTCGGCGTGTTCAGCCGGCACAAACGCGCCGTGCGTCAAGGCGGTGTTCGCGACAGCCAGCATCACCTACACAGACAGGTTCGCACTGACAACGGTTCCATCGGGCATAGAAATGGAGGTGAGGAGTCCTCTGACAACGATAACCACGAACTCCACCCACCTGATAATAAGGACGGAGCTCAGGCTCGGCGTCACATCAAGTACGACATTCTATGGACTGGTGTTCTACAGAGGCGTGTTTCACGATACTTCAATGAACACCGGACTTGTAACGTACACCGCCTTCACAACCAGGGTCGTTACACGGGAGGGGCCAGCTGCTAGCGGCAGTTATACCGGCACGTACCCGCTGATGTTCATCCCCTTCGACCCACCGCTGACCGTCCCTGCCGGGTCCAAGGTGCAGGTCACCCTCGAGCTGGCCATACCGATAGCATGAAGCCCAACGGCGCAACGCAAAACAGCCCAAGGCGGAGCCCAAAGGAAGACGGTGCGTGCTCATGTGATGCGCTCAAGCCTTATATCAAAACAGGGAGAACGGGGAGAATGGGCGATGAGGCGGGCGGTTAATTCGAGGATTGGGCCGGTTTGGCTGCTGTTGCTAGCAACACTGCTGCTGGGCATGGCGCTCTCGATGGCGAACGTCCAGCTGGTGAGGTTTGACGGGCGCGCGGAGCTCGAGAAGTCCGGGGTAGCGACCTCCGTAAAGCCTTACCTGAGCCTGAAGGTCAGGGGTCCCAACGGCTCCATTTTATATGAGCGGACCGAGCCCGCCCACAGCGCCACGGTGTGGCTCGCGAGGCTCCTGGCGCTGCACCTGGGAGCCCAGTACCAACAGAACGCGGTACTCTACCCCGTGAGGGCACACGGGACGTGGGCGTGGCCCTACACCGCTACTACCACCCCCTCGACGTTCTCCCACTACGGCCTCGACAACGGCATGTCGGTTGTCGGCACCGGCACCGGCTATCAGCCCCTCACGCTATATATAGCCGCAGGGAAATCGTCCTATCCGTCCTTTGACCCGACAGTGAGCTTCCTAGCACCAGCGCCCGGCTATAGGTTCGAGGCCGGGCCAGCCACGGTGGCGCTGTTCTCCAACGCCACGCATGCGTGGGTGACGCTGGCAGCCACGATACCCGTCTCCTCCAGCCTGGCAGTGGAGGATGTGGCGATCTACCTCTGGCCGAACACAGCAGTCGGCTCCTCGCCGCAGACCCAATTCTGCGCCAACCAGAGGGATGTAAACGGGTATTGCGCACCGCCGGTGGGGCCAATAGCCACACTGATCTGGTGGGACAAGACGACCCCGGTGACTGTCCCGGCTGGAGGCTCACTTGACGTCTCCTACGTCTTCTACACCTCGTTCCCCGGAGGCGGTAACCTGCTCTCCATCGTCTTCAGCCTCCTGCACACCCCGAGGGCGTCGGAGAACTTCATAATAGTGGACAACGCGCAGACGACCTACACGAACCACTTCCCCGAGTATCATCTGGCATACACCACTGCGGTACCCGGCTCGTATACGACGCGCTATCTCTGGCCGGCGGTCAGGCTGCTTTGGGGGACCGGGACAGCCGACTCGCTTGGACCCTGGACCCCTTCGAACCTAGTCCGCGAGGTTGGGGCGGTCGACGCGGCGACATCGGTTACCATAGACCCAACATCTGGCGCCATGATCATCACCTTCACCGGAATAGCGTCGAACACGAACCACGTTCCGCTCACCATAACGGAGGTAGGGATCCGGCTGGGCGGGGTTTCAGGCGTCGGAGAACTTTGCCTCCGGAAGTCGGGGGCCGCTTCGCTGAGTTGCCCCAACGCGGGTAAGTCGGTTCTCCTCGTCTACCTGCCCGTCAACATAACCGTCGATCCAGGTAAGGCGGTCCAGATAGCCGTGAAGATCACGTTCTCGTCCGCGTAGAGAGGTGTGTGGGGGTGAGGAGCTCCCCGAGATACGCCGTCATGGTGGTCATGCTATTGCTGCTGGTCGGCGTGGCCACATCGGGGACCCCCGTACCGCTCGGGTGGTTTGGTGCCGCCACGGCGTACACCAGATACCCGGCCTTGCTGATCGGGGGTGCGTCCGTCTCGATGGGGGGCCAGGGGGGGCAGTGCCTCGGCGTCCTGCTGGGCTTCTACTACATATACAGCACCACAGTCGGCCTCGTGGTCTCGACGGTGACGTTCAGCACGCAGAAGTACGCATTTGGTTGCGCCCAGCTGGACGTTACAACCGTCACTACCACCTCTGCTCTGACCACGGGCACCACTGCTACGCAGACTCTCACCCAGACCCAAACGACGACCACGGTCCTGCAGGTCCAGGTGCAGGGATGGGTGTTCGCTCTGATAGCACTGCTGTTTTCCATGGTCCCGCTGCTCGCAAGGACGGCCGTGAAGGCCCAGAAGATCTACAGGGAGAGGCGCGTCCTGAGGACCGCCGGGGTCCTGCAGGGGAGCCGGGCGCAGGACCTGAACTTCGAGGACCGGGAGCAACGCAAGAAGGGCAGGAGGTGGGTCCTTAGGTAGTACCGCCGTATTGCATCCCGCTGGAACTCGCGCTCCTGGTAGAGTGGACAGGCGTAACAAATAAATCAGTCCACACCCCCCGGCTGTGTAGGGCATGTACCTCCAGAGGCTGGCTGTCCTCGCGGACGAGCTGAGGGCCCTCTCGAGCGCGAGCTTCTACACTATCGCGGCCGTCGAGACCCGCTACTCCGTCTCGACAGGCAGGTACCCGAGCGTGTCCGTGCAGGCCGTCAGCAACGAGGAGACGAAGCTCGTCCTCTCGAACCTCATCAGGGAGCTGGGGTACGAGGGGCCAGGCGAAGGCGTCGGCCTGACCATCGTCAGGCGCGGACTCCCGGCCATGATCACGATCCTCCTGCCTGAGCCCTCGAGCAGGGTCCTCCTCAGGGCCAGCAGGACGGCCAAAAGGCTCGGGGTGGGCGGCACGGGGTCGGCCATCCTGGACGTCTCCAGGGCCCTGCTGGGGGACAGGGAGGCCGCCGGTGCGGTGGCCCTTTCCATCCTGCTCGAGACGATGGCCGACAAGCACGTGGCCGATGTCGTGGACGAGCTCGGGAGGATAAGGGAGACCCTTTCGGGAGCCGCCTCGGAGGTGAGGTCGCTGTGAGGTTCAGCTACAAGGACGGCGACATGTACTGCTCGACCTGCGGCAGGGTCCTGAACCCCCTCGAGGCCCTCCTCTCCGGGTTCAGGTGCCCCTGCTGCGGCAGGAAGGTGAGGGGCGACCAGCAGGCCGTCATCGAGTCAATGAGGAGGATGCTCAACAGGCGGGCCCTGAGGTGAGCCCTTTATCCCGAAAGGACCCGCAGTATCACCTCCAGATTGTTTGTCGTCACGACAGCCCCCTGCATGACGACGAGCATGGCGACGAACGCGTCGGGCATCAGGAGCCGGGGAGGCCTCCTTCCCATCCTGCTCTCCAAGGCCTGGAGGGCCCTGCCGAGGGACCAGGAAAGCAGCCTGTACAGGGCAAAATAAACGGCCACAAGGACCGCGAACATATATGACGCGAGGGCGGCGAACGTGGCCAGAGGGCCCGAGTTGGATACGAGTCTGACGACCTCGGCGCTCAACGCGGCCCTCTCATAAATGACGTACTTGTCGCTCCTGACGAAGTGGAGCGCGTAGGTCGTCGCGAGCGCGTCCAGGAGGCAGACGACGGCTATCATGAGGGCGATGGTCTTGAACCTTATCGTTGTCCCCACCATCCCCCGGGCCCTCCGGCTAGCCCTCCTGCGCTTGCGCCTGCTCCTTTTCCTCTACTACCCCGGTATCGTCCTGGACCGGGGTGGGGTTGCTGGCGTTGCACCTCGGGCACCTGACCGTCACGAGGGCGTCCCTCTTCGCTCCCGTGTACTTCCACCGGTACCCGCACTTCCTGCACTGGACCTCCACGCCCTCCGGCTCCGGCGCGACGAACGCCGGGTGGACGAAGGACCTGAAGCAGTGCGGGCAGACGACCCTCCTCCTCACGGCCCCGGTATAGGTCCAGACGTAGCCGCACTTCGGGCACTGGAGCTCCGTGCCCTGCTTTTGAATCTGGGGTTTGGCCTGAGTCTCGACGAAGTAGGGGTTCCTGGCGCGCTTGAAGCACATGCTGCACTGGATGTACCTCCTGCTCTGGAGGGCCTCCAGGTTCCTGGGCCTTATGACGTGTCCGCAGTGGGGGCACGGGAGCTCGACGAAATCTGCAACCGCGCCGGCCGTACTAGAGTCGATGCCACTCATCGCCGTTTCTCGGGGATGGAAGCTAATATGATTTAACTACTGTTGTTGATGACGCTCGCGGTACCAGTGGATACCGAATTCGTCGAGGTCCAAAATGACGTCGGATTGCGGTTCGACGTCGGCGTTTTCGTACATGATGGATTTCCAACGCCAATCGTCCTCGCGGAGGTACTCGTCGAGACATTCCTCGACGCACTCTTCCAGGTCTTCATCGCCCTCTTCTCTGTTCTCGCAGTAGTCTTCACAATCGTGATTGCGGCTCTCTTGGATCCTTATATCGGCCGATGTGACCCAGCTCATAACGTCCGCTATCCTGGACCTAGCCTCGCGGTCCCTCAGCGCGTCTGGACGCGGAGGGGTGCAGGTGATCCTATAGTCCCTCCCCTCGTCGGTCGCCGTGCAGGAGTACCCGAGCCTCCTCATGAGGTAGTGCACGGCCGTCAGGACGGGTTTGTCGCTGTCGTAGTAGACGAAGGTCCCGTCGCTGCGGACCCTCGCCGCGTGCCCGGGGTTCGAGCCGACCCTGAACGTCGCCTCGTCGCGGCCCACCATGCCGATCAGCCACCTGCGGTCGTCACTCTCGTAAAAGCCCCACCTCTCCCTGACCTTCCTATCCCACAATAAGCAGAGGTCGGCCAGGTCCCCGTCGGCGTCCCTCTCGACGTAGCACCTCTCGCCCCTCCTCTCGAGCTCGGTCGGGAGTCCGGAAGAGGCGACCCACTCGGCGATAACGTGGACGCAGTTCGATATGTCGTTCAGGAAGTTGGGCAGGTCGTACCTCATCCTCAGCGCCTGCTCCCGGGCGGCCATCCCGCACTTCCGGCCGGTCAGCCTCTCGACGGACCTCATGACGTCCTCCATGACCTCCAGCGCCTCGACCTTGCTCCTCACCATCTCGACGCAGTAGGGGTCGCTGGGCTCCGTCCCCACGCAATACTCCGCCGCCCTGCCAGCCCTCTCTATAGCTAGGGTCACGAAGTCGAGAGCACGAGCGAGTCTTCCCACGTCATCTTTGGACGCCCTTCCGACCCTCTCCATCACCTCGGAGGCCTTCTCCACCGCATCGATGTAGCTTCCTTTTTCGATGGTGAGATTCCTGATGGACGCCGCGGCCTTGCGTATCTTACTCACGTCCTCACCCCTGACCTCCCTCCCGACCCCCCACCTGAGCTGCAGGTCGGAAGCCAGCTCCCTGAGTCCCCTCTCGACATCCATCAGGATGGAGACCAGGTCAAGCCTCGGCCCCCGCTCCATGCCCTCCCCCTCCTGGACGGCCAGAGCCATCATTCCTTTTCACCCTTCCACCATGTTATCCCGTACTCCTCGAGGTCGGCCTCGGCGAGCGGGTGCGGCCTTATCCTGGCGCCCTTTTTAGCTTCTTCGCGCTTCTCCTTCTCCTCCTTTACTATCCCGTCCACGCACTCGTTGACGCATATCCAGAACTGGC
>Ga0326762_1000452_pt1 | contig 18742 bp, 17 predicted proteins | sample NORPS_S_FD_207669 | JGI IMG/M metagenome (GOLD analysis project Ga0326762, IMG submission 207669) | Hot spring sediment microbial communities from Norris Geyser Basin, Yellowstone National Park, WY, United States - NOR.PS_S | ecosystem: Environmental > Aquatic > Thermal springs > Near-boiling...
TTTTCTGGTTCCGCAGCTCCCTTCGATCCGGAAACCCGGCGGCGGTCCTCCTGATGATCCTCCAGCTCCTGATGACCTTCCTGCTCGGGCGGGCCGTCCGGCGGCTCCTGGGCGGGGGATGAGGTCTCGGCGTGGCCGCTGCCGCGATCGTCGGTGAGATGGTCCAGTGGCGGAAGCTTTTCCGAAAGCGGCGTTCGGAGATCCTGCGGGGGGTCGCCGGGTTCTTGTATTTCCTGATCCTCCTCTCCTTCATGGCGTGGCTGGCGAATTCGGCGCGGCTCAGCGGGGAGCGGCGGGGATGGATTCCCTGGCTTTCCCGCACCCTGTTTGGATCCCTTCTGGGCCTGTGGGTGCTTTCCTATCCGGTGGTTGACTGGCCGCTGCTTCTGCCGAAGGGGTGGGGGTGGGCGCCGGCGGTCACCTATGGGCTGGGGCTGGTGGCGGGCCTGACGTATGGGTGGCGGCGCGGGTGGGGCGCCCTGATGGATCGGATGGACCGGATGGGCGGGGTGGTGCTGGTGCTGAGCGGGGGGAGCGCGGCAGGTCCTTTGGGGGCGCATTTGGGGATGCAGGCCTCCCGTTCGGGGGGGTATGGGCTGGTGGATGTCCTGCTGATCCTGGTGACGACGTGGGTCGGATTTGGTATGTAACTGGGAGGGTGAGGCCATGTCTAACAAATCCTTTGATCCCAAGATTTATCCATTGAACATCGTGGGCTTTTTGATCATGGTGGCCGATCTCATTGCTGCTGCTTACTGGGCAATGGAGATCCAGAAGCCCCGGGCCATCGCTTTGAAGGCGGCGGGGCAGTGGACGCTATGGGATGAGATCGTGGACAAGCTGATTTTGATTGGGTTCTGGGTGATTGCCTATATGGGCTACACGGTTGGGGCATTGCCGGACAACAAGTGGGACTGGAAACGTGCGGCCCGATCCGGTTTAGAAGCGGTCATCTCAGGGGCGATCGTTGGTGCCCTTTATGCCTTGATGTCCCGGCGATAGGAGGTATAAGATGCGAAAAGTTATCTCAACAATCGGGAAACTGTTGCTTATTTTGAGTATAATCACCCTCAATTATTATGCGCTTGTCTGGTCCAAGCCTCGTCTGGCCCGAGGGGAGATCACGTGGCTGGAGGACAAGCTCATTCTCCTGGGGATCCTTATGGTAGGGCTCCTTTCCAGCGCGATGATTTTCATCCCCAAGGAGGGGTGGGAGGAGGGCAAGCGAACGCTGATGGATCTGATCCTCAGCGGGGTGGCGATTGGCCTCTTCGTCAGCCTGATGACCTATCTCGGGCTGGTGAAGTAAGGGAAGCCTCCGTGCAATCCCTTATGGGCCACGCCATCGGCGCGTTGCCCGACAACAAAAAAGAGGATTCCTCATGTCCACTGAACCGATGCCCGCCGCGCCCTCTCCGGCTCCCCTCTCCCCGCGGGATCGGCTGCTGGCCATCCTGCCCTGGTGGTTTTGGCCTGCTGGGCTGGTCGCCTTCTTCGTTCCCGACCTCCACCCGCTGGCCAGGCGGCACGCCCTGTGGGCGCTGGGCGGCGGCTTCGCGTTCGCCATGGCCCTCGGGTATTGTCCGTTCCTGGTCGCGATGATCGCCGAAGTTTCGGGGAGCGAGGCCCTTCGATCCCTTGCGATTCTCCTGGCCTTCCCGGCGGGCCTCGTGAACTGGATCGTTGGCCCCTGGGTATCCCTCCTGTGGACCGGAGCGGCTCTCCTGAATACCTATGCCGCGCTCCGGAACAAGGGGCCCTGGCTGCTCCGGTAGCGAACCCAAGGGGCCGATCCGAGGAGGGCGACTCCGCGAGGAAACCGAAACCCAAAGCGGAGAGGCGAAAGCTGAGAGGACGACGAGCCGACGCCGCGAAACCGGATTCCCATTTCGCTATCATAGAGAACGGGGAGTTGCCGCCGGCGGCGGCCCTCCTTTTCCAGAACCCAATCCCTTCTGTGGAGGTGTCCGATGCGCAGGCTTGTCCCGGTGATGGCGATCGCGGCGATCGTGGTGTTGCTGGTCTCCTGCGCCGGCGGAGGCCTCGCCCTCTATTTCCTCGTCCGCTCCAGGGGAGAGACCGCCGCATGGACGGCCGGGACGCAGAAAGTTCAGGCCGCAGACGGCTCGGAGATCGCCTATCCGTCCGGCTATGAGGCGCTGGACGTCCGGGATCCGGGCTCCCTGATGCGGCGCGCGGAGCAGCTGCAGGAGCCGGCGCGATCCATGCTTGGCGCCCTTTCCGATCAGGCCGTCTTCGCCGCGATCCGGGATGACCGGCTCCTTCTGGTCGCCGGGAGGGACGCGCTTCTGGAGGAGGTTCCGGAATCGGAGCGAGCGGCATGGAGAGCCGAGCAGGAGGCGCTCTACCGGCAGGTCTTCGCGTTCATCTCCGACACGCTTCGATCATCGACCCCCGACGCTCAGGTCGTCCTGGATGGGATGACATGGTCGGAGCGGAAGAGCGCCCTGGGCGTCCTGGAGCTCCGGTTCTCCTACTTTCAGGGCCGGAAGACCCAGCCGGCGTGGATGGCCTTCGTCTTTTTCTCCCAACGCATCTACACCGTGCTGAGCGTGGGGGACGAAAAGGGGCTCCGCCTCCTCCTGGAGTCCTCCCGGTTCGCTCCCGAGCGAGGGGAGGCGGCGCGAGCTCCCCGCAAGCCGACGGCGACCCAACGAGCCGTTCCGACGCCGACGCCCACGCGGATGCCCACGCCGACGGCTGTCACCCCCTTCGCTTTCCCGCCGGGATGGAGGGTCCTGACCCGTGAGGAGATCCTGCTCCTGTTTCCTCCCGAGAGCGTCCCGCCGGAAGTCCGGCCCTACGCGGAGATCGTCCGGCAGGGGGCCCAGGCGGTCGCCTATGACCCGAAGTCTCCCCGCTCGCTGATCGTGGTGGCGCGCCAGGATGAGGGCATGACCCGGGAGCAGGCCGACCTGATCCGGCGGAACTGGAAGAGCTTTTCCGAGGCGCTGGTGGAGCCCATGCGCGCTTTCATGGAGAACGCCGGCTGGACGGATGTCCGGGTTGAGCCGCCGGAGCTTTTCGATCACCGCCCTTCCCGGGGCCGCGCGGCGCTGCTGGCCATCCGCTTCCAGGGGAGCGGCGAATATGAAGGAGCCCGCCACGAGTTCCGGTCCGCCATCCTCCGCTTCGAGGACGTGGCCTGGGTGGTGACCGCCATCAACGCGGACTGGAAGACCCTGGAGCTCGTCCTGGAAAACTCGAGGTGGTGAGGGGGCTGACAACCCGGCCGCCGCGGGAAGGAGGGAGGAGAAGGCCTCCCGCGCGGGGCCTCCGCCCGGCCCGCGGCGGCCATCACCGCCGTGAGGCGGAAAAGGAGAACGATTCTCGGAAAGGAGGTTCCCATGAAGAAGCAGCCGCACGGCTGGTTCTCGGAGCGCCCTGCTGCGGCGCGCGCTTCCATGGAGCGCATCGGAGGGCTTCGGGGCGGATCGGCCGGCCGCCTCCTGCTCCTCATTCTCATGCTGACGGCCATCGCCGTCCTCTCGGGATGCGGCCTGCAGCCGGCCCGTCCCTCCCAAAAGCCGGCGACGCCGACGTCCGCGCCGCGCCCTTCTCCCACGCGGACGGCCCGCCCGACGGCGACCCCCACTCCGGAGGCCGGGGCCCTTCCTCAGGGACGGTTCGCCGTCGGCTTCGTCAGCCGGCCCAACGCCGGCATCGTGATGGAGATCCCCGCCTTCGAGATCCAGGGGGAGCGGCTGCGGGTCTACGCCGCCTTCGCCCACCGGGGCGAGCGCAGCTCGGAGTTCTACGCCCCCCTGGAGCCCGGGAAGTCCGCCGAACTGTATGCGGGGGACAGGCGGCAGCGCCCGGTCGGGATGAGCGAGAACTTCGAGGAAGACATCTGCCCCGAATACCCCCGCATCCCCCGCAAGACCTGCCTCTGGATTGTGGGGGCCGTCGAGCGGGGCTGGTTCGAGTTCGAGATCCCGAAGGATGCCCAGCCGCCCTTCACCTTCCGCTTCCCAGGCTTCAATAAGGTGGAGCTCCAGCCCACCAGCCCCCTCTCCGGCGAGGTCTGGGGGGATCTCCCCGCAGGCCCCTTCCCGCAGGGGGAGTGGGCCTTTGAGGCGGGCAACCGCTTCCGCCACTCCAGCGTCCCCGTGGACATCGTCTTCCGGCGCATCCGGGCGGACGCCGGGGGCCTGGAGGTGGAGCTGCAGATCCGCCAGCCGAAGGGGCTGCTGGTCCTCGGACAGCTGCCGGGGCCCGCGGAGATGGGGGTGGTGGACGCCGCGGGGCATCAGATGTTCCCCATCCGCTTCCCCGAGGACCTGAAGGAGATGAAGCCGCCTCAGGACGCCTCCCGGATCGACGTCGCCCTGCGCTATCCGCTCCCGACGGCCCGGGGACCGCTGATCTTCCGGCTGGCGGGCTGGCCCCTGGTCCGCTTCGATCCCGAAGCCGGGACGCTGGTCGAGGTCGACTGGGACGGACGGGCCTTCGTCCTGGCACCCACCCCCACGCCGTCCCCGGCGCAGATCGCCCGCGGGGAGATCGCCGCCCTGCTGGAGCAGATCGCGGGGGCGGTGGGCCGGTCTCCGGAGGCCTTCCGGGCCGCCCTGGATCCGAAGGCGGAGGCGGATCCGGACCTGCTGCAGGCTGTGGCCTCCGGCGGCGGCTGGCCGCTGCGCGCCCCGCGCCTGGAGGTGACCGGCGGGAAGTTCGAGGCGGAGGAGGCCCGGGACGTCCGCGTGGAGCTGTCCACGAGCCTGGAGGGCTTCCCGGAGGAGGAGCGCTGGCGCTACCCGGCAAAGGCCGAATTCCGCAAGACGAACGGAGCGTGGCGGATCGTCCGCTGGGAGTGGGAGAGCGTTCCGCCGTGGGCGCGCCTTCCCGGCCGCCCCTGGACCTCCGAGCACTTCACGCTGATCGCCCCTCCGGATCTCCCGGAAGGGACCGCCCGGGCGGTCCTGACGGAGCTGGAGGAGGCCTATCAGGATCTCTCCACGCGGCTGCCGCAGGAGATCGTCCGCCCCCGGTATCTGGCGGTCTACGCCCCCGACCGCAAGACCTTCCGGGACCTGACCGGGAAGGATGCGCAGATGTTCCTGGGCGTGGCCTTCTACCGCACCGTCCCGGTAGAGGCGGACGGGGAGGTGGTGGGCTTCCGCACGGGCGAGACGATGATCGTCCTCAACGCCGAGGGGGTGAAGGGCTACCGGGCGACGGATCCCATCGGAGGGCGGGCGGCGGTGCTGCGGCATGAGCTGGTCCATGTGATCCTGGCCCCATGGACCCGGCCCTGGACGCCCGGATGGCTGGTGGAGGGGGCGGCGCTAACCTACGCCGGGCAGCCCTACTGGCGGCAGCTGCGGGAGGAGATCCAGGGCCTGGGGAACATGACCTACACCACCCAGTTCGGCCACATCGGGGACATCTTCGGGACGGCGACGGCGCGCCAGTATGCCATGGCCTCGGCGATGGCGGAGTTCGTCCGGGAGCGCTATGGAGACTCCGCCTTCCTCGCCCTCTATCGGGCCTATGGCGATATCCCGGTGGATGTGGTGGAGCGGCACATGCCGATGTTCGGCATGCAGATGATGATTCAGGCCTCGATGGACGCCATCGCCAGGGAGTCCACGCCGGGCTTCCTGCAGCAGCACCTCGGGGTGGACCCCGCGGCCTTCGAGGAGGAGTTCCTGAAGTGGTGGAAAGCCAGGCGCTGAGCGGCGAAGGAACCGCGCGGGCTTGGAGGCCCCACATTCCGGAACCACCTGAAGGATTCATCGCGCGCCGGATGGGCGATCCGTGGAGTGCCTTTTTTGAGCAAAAACTCCAATTTCCTCGGTCTCTTGTGGCAGGTTGCACAAGAGGCGGCGTAGGATAAAGCGCGGATCCGGCTTACCCGATTCGAGGGAGGACAGGCCGGCGCGGCGGGTGGCGTCCATCGAAAAGGCGGTTTTTGTAGGAGGGGCTTTAGCCCCGAACCTCCGCCTTCGATGACGCAGGGGTTGCGGTGAAGGCTACTTCGTCGATCCCGAGCTCCTGGTTCTCGATGGCGCAAAGGTCGCGGCGAAAGCTGCTCCTACGGAAAGGCGGTTTTTGGTAGGAGGGGCTTTAGCCCCGAACTTTCAGGTCTTCGATGACGCAAGGGTTGCAATGAGGGCTGCTCCGGCAACCCCGAGCTCTTGGCTCTCGATGACGCAGGGGTCGCGGCTGAAGCCGCTCCTACGAAAAGATGGTTTTTGGTAGGAGGGGCTTTAGCCCCGAACTTTCAGGTCTTCGATGACGCAAGGGTTGCAATGAAGGCTGCTCCGGCAACCCCGAGCTCTTGGCTTTCGATGACGCAGGGGTCGCGGCTGAAGCCGCTCCTACGAAAAACGGCTTTTGTAGGGGGATTTCGCTCCGAACCTCCGCCTTGGACGGCGCAAGGGTCGCGGCGGAAGCACGCGATGCATCGTGGTGAGGGGATGTGGCCGAAATGCATTTCGGCTTACGCGGGGGGCTTCAGCCTCGAACGCTCGGTCTTCGATGGCACAAGGGTCGCAGCGGAAGCCGTTCCTGCGCCTACGGCAAGGAGGCCGAAATGGATTTCGGCTTACACGGTGAGGGGATGGTCTCCATTCCGTCCTCAAAACCCTGTAGGGAGGTGAAGCGATGGCGCGGTTCATCCGTTTAACGGTGGTGGGTCTCCTCCTCGGCGCGCTGCTGACGGCCTGTGGCGGCGGCGCAGGGGGGACCGGCGGGACGGGCAGTCTGGTGATCGAGATGGGGGACCTTTACTTCAAGCCGAACACATTGACCGCAAAGCCCGGCCAGACCCTGCAGATCACCCTGGATAACCGCGGCTCCCTGGAGCACAACTTCGTGCTCTACGACGCCGACGGCCAGACGGTGCTCCTCGAGAAGGACGCTATCCAGCCCGGCCAGAAGGCGAACATCTCTCTGAAAGCGCCGGAGAAGCCCGGCGCGTATCAGTATGTGTGCACGGTTCCCGGCCACAAAGAGGGCGGGATGGTCGGCACGCTCACGGTGCAGCCCTGAGGGGCGAAACGCAAGCCGCCCGGCCTTTCAAGGCCGGGCGGCTTCTTTCACGCGAACAGCACGTGCTGGCGGAGGAACTCCAGGACCTCCCGATAGAAGCGGGCGATGGTCTCGGCGCGGCGCCAGCCGTGCCCTTCCCCCGGGTAAAGCCGGTAGAAGTGGGGAACCCCTCGCCGGCGCAGGGCCTCCACGATGGCCTCGGCCTGGCTCGGCGGCACGACCCGATCTTCCTCTCCCTGGAAGATGGCCACGGGATCCCGGATCCGATCCGCATGGAAGATGGGGGACCATTCCCGATAGCGCTCGGCCGCCTCGGGGAGGGGACCGACCAGGGAGTCCAGGTAGTGGGCCTCGAACTTGTGGGTCTCCGCAGCTAAGGTGAACAGGTTGGTGACGCCGAAGAGGCAGACGCCGGCCCGGAAGAACCCGGGATGGCGGATAAGGGCGTTCAGAACCGTATAGCCGCCGGCGCTGCCGCCTATGATCACCTGACGCTGGGGATCCGCCAGCCCCTGTTCGGCCAGGGCCCGGGCGCCCCCCACGGCGTCCTCCACATCCAGAAGGCCCCATTTCCCCTTCAGGGCATCCCGGTAGGAGCGCCCGTAGCCGGTGCTCCCCCGATAATTCACTTCCAGATAAGCGAAGCCCCGCGTGGCGAAGAACTGGGCATCCGCGTTGTAGCTCATCACCCGCTGGGAGGTGGGGCCGCCGTGGATGCTGATGAGGGCCGGGGGCAGGCCCACTCCCCGCACCTCCGGCGAGGCCGGTGGGTAATACAGGCCGTGGACAGCCGTCCCGTCCGGCGCGCGCCATTGAATGGGCTGGGGGAAGGAGAGCGCCTCCGGCGGGATCCGCTCCGCGCTGGCGAACCGGTGGATGCGGAACCGGCCGTCCTCCCAGGTCACCACGCGAGGCGGGAGGACAGGGGAGGAAGCGATCATGGCCAGGGCCTCCCGGTCCGGGGCCACCGCGAGCTGTTCGAACCAGGTGTAGGGGTGGAGGTCCAGGCGCGTGATCCGTCCTTCCAGATCCACGACCTCTAAGGAAGCGATGGCGTTCTCGTTGCGGCGGTAGAAGAGGCGATCCCCCCGCGGGCTCCATCCATAAACCCGCAGCCCCTGAACCCAGGCCGGGGGCGCCAGGGTGGTCCCCTCCACCAGGATCCGTCGGGCGCCGGTCTCCAGGTCCATCACCACCAGCGCGTCCCATTCCCCGTCGGTGAGGATGTAGCTCAGGAAGCGGCCGTCCGGGGAGAAGGCGGGCTGGAAGACCGGTGTGGTGGCATCCCCGGCGATGACCTCCGGGGAGGAAGGGCGAGGCGGATCGCCCTCCAGGCGCGCCAGGCACAGGCGCGCGCCGTCCCAGGGCATGTTCGGGTGATCCCATTCCACCCAGGCGATGAGGGACCGGGTGGGGTGCCAGGCCGACTGCATGTAGAAATCCGCGCCCTCGGCGACCTTCTGGGGCCAGCGGCGTCCTTCCGCGTCCACCAGGGCCAGGAGGTCGGTCTCCCCGTCCGAATGCACGTAGAGCACCCAGCGCCCATCCGGGGAGAGGGTCGGCGAGGCGGCGTTCCCGAAGGGCGGGGTGATGGGGTAGGGGAGCCCATGGGCCAGCGGAAGCCGGTAAAGCCGACCGTCCTCTCCGACGTAGATCACGAGGCCGTCGCCGGCGATGAAATCCCCACCGCCGTATCCGATGCGGGCCCGCACCGATTCGATCTCCGTGAGATCCCGCGGCGGCCCCTCGCCCTCCCGGGCGACCAGGACGCCGCGGCCGGAGCGCTCCTCCCGCCAGATCAGAACGCGGCCGGAGCGATCCCACTGGACGTCGGTGATCCGGAGCAGGCTCGCCATCCGCTCCGGCTCCAGCGGGCTGGGCCAGAGGCCATACGGGAGAACCCGGCGCATGGCACATTCCTCCGGGTGAAGATGCTGTCATGGTAGCCTGATTGGCTCTTCCCTGATAGAGGGCCCGGGGAGCTTCTCATGGAGATGCGGACCCTTCGGGGGGGCGCAGCTCGATGGGCCGGTTGAAATCCGAGAGGGTGATCTGCCAGACCGTGGGATCCTGGGGATCGCTGTCCAGCTCCATCAGGCGAACCCGCAGGATGCGGAACGTGCGCGCCTCCACCCACAGGTCGGCGCGCAGGCGCCCGGCGATGAGGCCCAGGGACCACTCCTCCAGGGGACCACTCAGCACCTCGCCGTGGAGGTGAAAGGCCTGGCGGCCTTCCAGGGTCTCGATCCCCACCAGCCGGAGCTCGACGCGGGCGAGCAGGGCGGGCAGGCCCTGCTCGGCGTCGAAGAAGAGCCGGGGATCGATGACCGTGCCGCGCTCCGGGGGCAGCTCCTCCCAGCGCCCGATCCCCGGGAACGCCACCCAGGTCCGCTCGCCGATGCGGAGCACCCCGAGCTCGGTGACCATCCCCAGGGTGAAGACCCGGGCGGTCCCCCGCAACCCGTTCGGCCGGACTACGTCTCCTTCCACCCGGCGCAGCATCATCGTGCGGGCGGCGTCCAGATAATCCGGCGCCCCCGTCCGCTCCAGAAGGAAATGGACGGTTTGGATCTCGGCCATCGCCCGGGCAGCCCGTTGCAGGATCTCCGGGGCGGAGAGGGCCGGAGTGGGGGGAGCCGGGCGACACGCGGTGATCGCCATGAGGCTGAGCCATCCGAGGAGGCCAAGCGCCTGCCCGATCCCGCGCTTCATCCTCAGGTCTCCTTCCACCCACAGCGTGCAGCAGTCCTTAGGGGAGCGCAGGCGGGGCGGGGGACGAAGGATCCCCGCCCCGCGCAGCCCGCCGAAGCCGGACGGCCCGGCGCCCTTGCCTCAGGAGCCGGGAGGCGCGATCCGGATGAAGAGCACCCCCCGCTGGATCTCGGCGCCCTGCGTGGCCTCCCCAGCGATCCCGATCCCCCGGATGGGATCCAGGAAGGGGCGGGCCTTCTCCCGGAAGGTGGCGCGCTCCGCTCCGGGGATCCATCGTTCGATTTGATCCCAAAGGGCAAGGGTATCCAGGAAGAACAGGGATGAGATCTGCCGGGGCAGCTGCTCCCGGATCTCCCGGAAGCGCGGGTTCCCGGTGATGGCGCGGGCCGGCCTGTAATAGCCTTCGAAGGCGTCCGCGGGAAAGACCATTTGCACCGCCTCCGGATCCACGGTGTAGGCCAGGATGCGCTCCCCGGTGGGCGCGGTGACGATGCGGAAGGCCTGCCGGCCCCGCGTGGACTCCTCTACCTGAACGCCCATCATCGCCAGGGCGTCCTCCATGCGCTCCAGGCCCGCGCGGGCCGCCTCCGGCTGGTCGGTCCCGATCCAGAGCGAAACCCCCACCGGGATCTCCGGAGGGGTCCCCGCCGGCGTGGGAAGCGCCGCCAGGATCAGATCCCCGGTCATCCAGGCGAGGAGGTCTTCCTCCAGCCGGATCCCCAGGGCCGCTTCCATGTCCTGGAGCTGGCGGCGGGCCTCCGGGTTCTGGCGGAGGATCTCCAGGCTCCGGCGCAGACTCTGTCCGATGCGAGCGGCCTGGAAGAAACCGAAGGCGTTCTCCGGGATCCGGCCCAGGAGCGCCTCGGAGATCGGCGGAGCGTCCAGCGAGGCGCGAAGGTCCTGGGGCACCTTCGCCCGGTCGATCACCGCAATCGACTGGAGACGGAGGCCCTGGGCTTGCAGCTCCACCGCGAAGCCGGCGCCTTCGACGGCCTGGAGGATGGGGGCCTGGGCTCCCAGCAGGGATTCGGGATCCGGCGCGCCGGGTTGCAGGCGGGGGAGGGCTTCCCGGAAGAGTTTTTGCAGCTCTCGATAATCCAGATAGGCCATCATCACGCTCTGGGCGGGCAGGGCCTGAATCACTTTCCGGAAGCGCGGGGAGGCGGTGATGGATTGGCCTTGTCCGGCGGCGCGATCGGCCACCCGCTGGAAGGCCTCCTCCGTGGCCGCGATCACCACGAACTCCCCGAGCCGCCCGATGGCCAGGGGAGGGCTCTGGGGCTCCTTCGAAACCAGCAGCTGGTAAGACCGACCGCGGTGGGCGCGGGCCTCCACGCGCCCGCCTTCCTTTTCGGCCAGCTGGCGCAGCCGCCCCAGGAAAGCATCCGCCTTCTGGTGATCTCGGGAGGCCATGAGCAGCACGAGGGGCAATCGACCTTGCTCCAGGGCTTCCGGGGAGGTGGGGAAGAGGGCCATGCCGATCTCCGGCCCGATCCACGGCGCGATGTCGGCGTCGAAGTCGATCTCGGACTCCTTTTTCAGTTGATCTTTCCATTCCTTGAGGGCGCGCTGGACCTCGGGGTTCTCCAGATAGGCGCGGCGGATGGTTTCATAGCCGGGCTGGGCCTGGAGATTGTAAGAGAGTGAGATGTAGAGGATCGCATCGTCCGGAACCATCTCCGCGGCCAGGATCTGGGGGCGTAGCCCGAGGAGGGCCAGGACCCGCTCGCGGAGGGGGGCGTAGGCCAGGGCGCCGACGGCGAGGCCCGTCACGCAGCACACCAGCGCCAGCACAGGCAAGAGCGCCAGCCACCATCGTCGGGACATGGAAACCTCCTTTCTTTAAGGGCTTAATCTTTTTCTATGCGCGAAGGGCTCTCTGGAGCGCTGGATCCGGCGGGAGCGCCTTGCCGGAGCGGGTGGAGGGCGGCGGCGGCCGGGAGGGCCAGCCCCATGGTCAGGGCGGCGAGCCCGAAGATCTCCCGCAGGATGGCCAGGGTGATGGCCGGCAGGGCGTCGGGGAGCTCCGCCAGCGTGTAGGCGGTCACCATCTGCTCGAAGCGGGAAGTCCCCCATGCGGTGAGGCCGGCCATCCCCACGCTCATGCCGATCAGGCGGAGGATGAGCAGGAGGCCGGAGACCAGGCCGCGAGCGGTGGGGGGCGCGGCGTCGAGGGCGGCGGCGCTCAACGCTGAGGCGGCGGCCCCCAGGCCCAGCCCGGCCAGGGCCATGTGCCGGAACATCCGCCCGAAAGGCTCCTCGGCCTCCCAGCGCGCGGCCAGCCCGAGGGCCAGGGCGGCGGCCAGGATCCCGATCAGAGCCGGACGGCGGTATCCCCAGCGGCTCGCCCAGCCCCCGATGAGAGCGCCCAGCGCCATCCCTCCGGTGAGCCCGCTCAGGACCTGCCCGCTGCGCAGGGCCGCGCGGCCGAGCCATTCCGCCGGGGTGGCGCCCTCGCCGCGCAGGGTGTTGATGAAGAGGGGGACCTGAACCATCGGGGTGATCAGGCCGATCCCCAGGATCAGGTTCGCCAGACCGGCCCCCACGAGGTTCCGGCGTCGGAAGAGCTCCAGAGGGAGGAAGGGGGCGCGGGCGCGGCGCTCGTAGGACAGCAAGAGCAGAAGGGCAAGGGCGCTGAGCGAAAGCCACGGCCACGCCTGCTCCGGGGCCGCCGGCGCCCGGTTTGCGAAATCCGGGAGGTCCAGGGAGCCGCCCATCCGGTCGAGGCCGATATGGAGGGCGACGAGGGCGGCGGAGAAGAGGGCGACGCCCGGGATGTCCACCGCGAGGGCGCGGGGGGCGCTCCCGAAGGCCCGGCGGCCGATCCCGGCGGCGGCCAGCGCCAGAAGGGTGAGGGGGATGTTCAGGGCGAACTGCCATTGCCAGCTCCAGCCGGCCATGGCGGCGGGCAGCCCCAGGGTGTGGTGGAGCCAGGCCCCTGCCTCCGGCCCGTAGCGGATGAGGAGCGCCCCATAGAGGGGCCCCCAGATCCAGCCCAGGGTGTCGATGGCGGCGAGCAGACCGATGGCGAAGCCGCGGCGCCCCTCCGGGAAGCGATCCCCGACGGCGGCCATGGCGATGGGGACCACCGCCCCGCCCCCGAAGGCCTGGAGGGCGCGGGCGGCGATGAGGGTGGGGAGCGCGCGGGCGGAGAGCACGAGGAGCGAGCCGGTGAGGAAAAGGGACAGGCTGAGGACGTAAAGGGGGAGGCGTCCGTAGCGATCCGAGAGCCGGCCCATCAGCGGCATCGCGGTGACATAGGCGATGAGGTAAGCGGAGACGATCCAGGCGGCATCCCGGAGGCCGGAGGGGATGGGGATCTCGAAGTCCACGATCATGCGGGGGAGCATCGTGCTGACCACCGTGAGGTCGTCCGCGGCGATGAAGACCCCGAAGGCCAGCGCCCCCAGGATCCAGTAAGGGGAGTCCCCGGGCCCCTGTCTCTTCGGGCTGTCGATCTCCCAACTCATCGTGCCCCTCACACAATCGTGGAGGTGGAGCCTTTCTCCCGGCCCAGCACTTCGCGGCGCACGGCGTGGGGATCCTGCAGGATGTAGAGATACACCGTGTCCTTTTTCTCGTCAATCAGATCCCGGAGCTCCGCCTTCACCCGCTCCAAACGGGCGGGGGTGATCTCCCCCTCGAAGGCGGAGTTCTGCACCCAGTGGAGGTGGCGGCGCAGATACTGGCAGACCCGGGCGACGCGTTCCACTTCCACATCGTAGACGATGATCACATACATCGCCTCACCACCACGCTTTCAGTGGCTCGTAGGGTTCCATCCCCAGCAGATGTCGGACCAGTTTGTAGGCCTCCAGGCGGATGAGGGTTCGGTAGCTCACCGGGCGCTTCAGGCGGGGGTGCTGCACGGTCTCCCGCATCCGCTCCTCGAACTCCGCCACCACTTTCTTCCGCCCCTCTTCCTTCAGGTAACAGAAGCCGACTTCCTCAAGGAAATCCTCCTCGCTCAAAGCGCCGCGGTTCATCAGCGTGAAGGCCATGCGATCCACCACGAGCGGCTTGAAGATCTCGGCCAGGTCGAGGGCCAGGGAGAAGCGCCCGGTGGAGGGCTCATGGAGGAAGCTGATGGCCGGGTGGAGGGGGGTGTGGTAGAGCTCGGACAGGGTGGCCGCGTAGAGGAGGCCGTTGCCGAAGGAGAGCAGGGCGTTGATCGGGTTCTCCGGCGGCCGCCGGCTGCGGCGGAATCCCTCCAGGTCCAGGATGGCCGGGAAGGCCCCGTAGTAAGCATCCCGGGCTCGTCCCTCCAGGCCCATCAGCGCCGGCACATCCGGGCAGCTTTCGATCTCCCTCAAAGCGTGCTCGATGGCGGTCAGGGGGTCCTCCACCGGCAGGCCCTGGCGCCGGTAGTAGAGCAGGTTGCGGCGCATGTGGAAGAGGGCGCCCTCCACGAAGCCGCGGGCCAGGGCGAGCCGGCGGGAGGGATCCGCGGAATGGAGGGCCTGGGCCACCACCACCTGTCCGGCGGCCCGGGTCTCCCGCGGGTAGAACGAGCCCACGTAGAACCCGTAATAGTTGAACACGTGCAGGCTGACCCCGTGGCGGCCCAGGAAGCTCAGGAGGCGGGTGTTGAGGTCCAGCTCCCCCATGGCGAAGAGGGCCTCCACGTCCTCCACGGGGATGGCCTGGCGCTGGGCGTGGCCGTCGGCCTCCCATTCCAGATAGAGGGTGTTCTGGCGCCGTCGCAGGCGCCCGCTGCGGAACAGATAATACGCGCGTCCCATCGTTCCCGAAATCTGCTTCTCGAGGTGAGGCTTTCAGCGATCCGCCGCCCTTCGGCCGGTTTCCTCAGCCCAGATCGTCTCAAAGGGGCTCAGGAGATCGCGCCCCAGGCTTTCGGAGAAGGCGCGCAGCCAGCGGCGGATCTCCTCAGGGTCTATGGATTGCTTGCGCAGAATGCTCCGCACATCCTCCCAATCCCGGGGGCGGCCGGCCAGGGCCTTGTGAACGATCGCGTCCTCTGATCCTATCAGGCAGGCCCTCTCGGTCCAACGCATGCGCCAGTTTATTCAGCAGGGAGGCGGACATCGGCGTTGATCGCTCGGGCGAGCTGGAGATCGACCTCTAATCCCTCTAACGGATCCGCGGGCGGCCAGGCATGGAGCGCGCGGGCGAGCTCCAGCATACGATCGAAGATACGAAAATGAACCTCGAGGTCCGGTGGGTTCCGGCGCTGCCATTCCGCCTCAAAGGCTTCCCAGGTCCGGCGATCTCGGATCATCCGCGATCCCTCCCGTTTCTGGGTTCGAAGCCGGGCGGGCGAGATTGGTTCTTAGGTCTTGCTTCATTTTCGCCGGATGCTGGGTTTGTGCAACGATCGGTTCTCTTCGTCGGAGATTTTGCCGCTCATCCCCAGCACAGCGGGGCGTAGGCGCAGCGACGACAGGCGGGCGTCCAGGGGGCGGCCGGCGGGGTGGGGAGGGCCTCGATGCGGGCGATCTCCTCCAGGGCGGCCTCCACCTCGGCCACCGCCGCCGCGTCCAGGATCACCGTCTCCCGCCGGCGCTGGCGGGGGAAGCGCAGCTCCCCGCGGAGGTGGACCCCCCGGCGCGTTAGGAAGTAGAGATAGTAGCGCAGCTGGAGGCGGGCGGCCTCGATGAAGGTGGGGGCGTGCTTGACCTCCAGGATGGTCCCTTCGCCCTCCAGGACGTCGATGGCGATGAGGTTCTCCAGGATCAGGCTCCGGCGGGGCCGGTCGCGGTAGGCGCGCTCGTGGGTGAGGCGGCCCAGGGCCACGGCCTCGGCGTCGGCCTCCAGGCGGACCTGGTGGGCGAAGAGCCAGAGCTTGCGCGGGCAGACCCGCAGGTAGTTCATCTTGAGGCCGCCGACCTTCAGGCGCTCGAAATCGTCCTCGCTCAGGCGCATGGCCTGGCGGAGGAAATCCCACAGCTCCTCTTCGCGCTCCGGGTCCATGGGCTCCTCCCCTGCCTCCCACTGGGAGCGCCGCGCGCTTGCCGCGCGGATGATGCGGAACGCCCTTTTCCAGGGTAACCTCCGTGCGCGCAACGCGCATCCGGTTTTCCCCCGAACCCGCTCGGGGATCGCCCCGGGGGTCGGATCCGGCGAAGCCATGACGGGGATCCGGGGAAGACCGGAGGTCGCATCCTCAGGACCACGTTATCCTGTCATGCGCGGTCAGGGAGGATGAGAGAGCCGTCCTTCAATACGAGGCAGCGCCCCGGATCGTTCGAAGGAGAGGGCGAGACAGGCAGCCTGTCTATCATCTTATAGGGGATTGTGTTCCATCCTCTCCTGGCCCGGATGGGGCAAGCCCGCAGCCCCCGGCAGAGGTTCCCGTGCTCGTAGGGATGGCTTTCGCCGCGGCCTTGCGCCATCGAAGAAGGGTCTTTTCCTGAACTCCACATCTTGCGTTCGGGGAGGGTAGCGATGAAGCGGGTTCAACTCATGGGGGTTCTCTTGTCGCTGGTTCTGAGTCTGGCGGCGTGTCGTCCGCGTCCGGCCCCGGGGCCGGCGACGGTCGGGCCGGCTTCGCCGACGGCGGCCCCGGCCCCGGCCGTTCCGGCTCCCACCCCCACGCCGGCGTTGCCGGGCCTGGGGGATCCTGTGCCGGCCGATGTGGAGCCGATCTCCTCCCAGAATCTCTCCCGCGTGCAGCCCATCTGGCGGGCCGAGTGGCCGATGTGGAGGAATCTCTGGGCAACGCGGGAGGCCCTCATCGCCGTGAGCATATCCGGCCTGATGGTGATGTCGCCATCGGATCTTGAAACCGTGCGATTCGTTCCGCTTCCGGCGCACACTGAGTTTCCGGGCGTGATGGCGGTTCAACCCGATCATCGGGTAGCGGTGGTAGGGACGGGGGATGGCGTGCTGTATCGGGTCGATTGGGCTGCCGGTGAGATCCGTGGCGAGGCCAGGATTTCCGCGACCGTCGAGGCGATGGCTTTCATAGATCCGGAAGGACGGCGCGTGGCGGTGCTGGCGGATGGGTTGCGAATCTGGGAGCCCGATGGTTCGGTGTCATCGCCGGTCGGAGCGCTCCCGCAGAAGGATTACGAGGGGCAACTGAGCTCGGATGGCCGCTGGGCGTTGACCGTGGACGACCAGGGCCGGGGCGGATTGTATGAGGTTCCATCCGGAACACAGGCGCTGAGCTTCACGGCTCCCTTTACCAACCCGAATGCTATCGTCCTGCATCCGAATGCCCGGTATGCGGCGATCGCCGGAGAGGACGCCGTGGTCATCCTCCGTGTTGACCCCTCGCAGGGGCGGGTCGAGGAGCTTCGGCGGTTCAGCCAACCCGACGTTCGGGCGATGGGCGCCGGCCCCTCGTTGCTGGCCATCCTGTCGGAGGAAGGAGGAGGGACGCGCCTTCGGATCCTGCGCTGGGAGAGCGGGGAATCCGTGATGAACACCCTGCTGGATCTGCCGTTCTCCATGGTGCATCTGGATGAGGAGGGCGGTCGGGTTTATCTGAGCGCGCTGAACCGCATGGAGGTTCGCTCGCTATCCGATGGCCGTGTGCTTGGGCAGCGTCAGCATCCGACGACGCTCTATGGGATGCCCGTGTGGGAGCAGCGGGCGATCGTGCTGGGCCCCGAGCTGCTGGTGGGAACCCCGGACGTGGCGTTGCTGGATCTCTCCACGGGTCAGATTCGCTGGCATCGGGTTCTGAAACCGCCGGCCCGGTCCATGTGGCTGGATCCCCAAGGGCGCTGGTTGGCTGTCGCGCTGAAGGGCGGAAGCGTGGAGTTCCTGAACCTGCAAACCGGCGAATCCATCGGGCGGCTGGAGCTTCAGGGCGTTGATTGGATTGGGGTGGACGCGCAGGGTCGAGGTCTGATCGGCATTCAGAGCAACACGGTGGCGCTCTGGCCGGCGCAGGGCGCCTCTCCGATCTGGCAGCGCGCCCTTCCGGTCCCGAAGGACCTCAAGTTGATCGGCGCGGTGTCCTCCCAGTGGATCGCGATCGCGCCGGATTTTGGAGACAAGTATCAAAGCATATGGATCCTGGATCATGAGGGCAAGGTTCAGGCCACCTTGCGTGGACAGGAGGAGTTCGGGAGGATCTATAAACTTGAGTGGTCGTCTGACCATCTGGTCGCGCATCTTTCCGCCGGCTCCTCAAAGTGGCGAGTGTTTATTTTATCGGTTCCGCAGGGGTATCGGGTGGCGGATCCACGCATCCTCTCCCCATATTCACTGACGGAGGTTCACTGGTGGCCTGATCTCAGGGTGGGCGTGATCAACAACCTGCTGGACAATCTGGAGATCTTCGGATTCAGCCAAAAGAACCTGGTGATACGCACCCTGCAGCGCGCGGAGGATATCCGTTTTGTGGGCCTCCAGAGGATGCCGCAGAGCGCGCTGCTTCTAACGGGAGCGCAGGAGGTTCGAGTCAAGCGAAGGGTAGGCGGAGTGAGGTGGTGGTTAAAGCGGGGGGGGTGGTTGCAAGCCTTCGATCTCAGTCAGGAGCAAAAAATATGGGAGAGGTCGGTTCCCTTCTCTGTTTCCTGGGTGAAGTTGTCTCCTGACGCCCGATGGATCATCCTGGGAGGCGTCGATGGGCGTGTAGAGGTCTGGGGCGTGCGGTGAGCTCAGGAAGGCCGGCGGGGCGGCCGGGAAAGGTCGCCCCGCCGGCTGCTTCGGTCGGTTTGCGCCTGGCGTTCACAGCGCCATGCGCGGGGCTTGATCAGGAACTCATCGCGGTCATCCACTCGAGGTCTTCCGGTTTGGGCCCTGGGCGGCCGCAAGGGCGCAAGGAAGGCCCACGGTTCATCGGTCCGCTCCTGAAACCCCATCGGCCCTCCCCGTCCAGGCAGGTCGTCCGGAGACAGGGTATACTCCAACCGGACACCGGAGTTTCGAGATGAGTTCTTGCGTTGAAATCGTCGGCGCCCCGCGGCAGGCTCCGGAAAAAGCGGCGGGTCTTGTGCCGAAAGCCTTTGAACTGCTGGGAGGTGATTGAAGATGAGCGTCCTGCAGGTTGAGCTGCCCCTTGAGGTGTCCGAGGATGAAGCCCGACTGCTGCTCGCCATAA
>Ga0326762_1000453_pt1 | contig 18702 bp, 15 predicted proteins | sample NORPS_S_FD_207669 | JGI IMG/M metagenome (GOLD analysis project Ga0326762, IMG submission 207669) | Hot spring sediment microbial communities from Norris Geyser Basin, Yellowstone National Park, WY, United States - NOR.PS_S | ecosystem: Environmental > Aquatic > Thermal springs > Near-boiling...
GTGTATAAGTTCGCTCGCTCCAGTTTACTTCTACCGAGAATTGGCTGGGTGACGGCTGCATTTTGAGCCCCCCGATCGGAATTTATACGTATAAATTCTGTCCTGTCTTAGTCACTATAAACATAGACGCCGAGGAACGGGTCGGTGCTGGCTTTGCGAGCCTCAATGTAAAGTCCCATCGGAAACATGATAGGCGTGAAGGTTACGACAGTCGGAGTATTCGCGTTTACTTCGATAACCAGTTTCGTTTGTGCCAAGTCGCTGGGGTTAGACGGGTCTCTTGTCCCGCTAACCCAGTCCCAGAAATAGACAGTGCCCCGCCCGCTCACGACGATACAGGTCACCGCGAATTTGTCAGTTGACGCTGACTTGTAGCTCCCAGAAGTTGCTGAGCCAGTGAGAACTAATCGTGCCTTCAAATTTGCTGCGAACATTTGTATCACCTCGCTCATAGATTTTAACGCTATTTTTTCGTATTCTACGAATGCGCGGTCAAGAAGCAATACCCTTTCTTGTGTCCCGTCGTAGAAAGTCAGGCGAGGAATATTTTGGTTTAGGTCTAAGGTTACTGAAGTTGGCGAGAAGTTGGTATGCTCGACTGTCACGGGGATAGGGGACGGCAGCGGGTAATCGTGCCAATCGTCGAAAATATTCGCTTGGAAAGCGAGCCTTCGCAGGGTCGTGCCCTCTCGGATAAACGTGTGGCAGGTAATTCCCAAAGCGATATTCTCGGGCGAGATTACCGTTAGGCTCGGGTAAGTCATAGTTTTCCTTACAGGCGTTACGCCCGCTCCTAAATTCCAAATGATTGCGTGGCATTTCCAGCCTTTCTGCGAGAGGATAAGAAAAACTGCGGCGTAGTAATTTGCGTCGTAGCGGCTGACAAAATGCTGGATTTCGGCTAAGTCGTTGGGGTAAGTCGCTTGCCAGCGCCAGCCCAGCGGTTTCTCATTCTCGGTTTTAGCGACAACAGTTTTGAGTTGGCTGAGCGTCGCCGAAGTTGCGGGGGTATGGAAGCCTATGTAGCCGTTTCCAGCGTCGTAGACCCACGGCTCGGCGAAGTTGGAGGGGACGGTTAAATTAGTTTCGTTGAAAAGCCAGAACCGACCGCTGTTGGACGAAGGGAGAGTTATAAGGCACACGTCGCCTTGATCTTCGAGCACCTCGAAATCCGGGCGGGCTGGGCTTATAGTAACAACATTCCCAGCCAAAGTCGCCTCGCAGGTCGGCGGGCTTGCTTCAACGTTCCTAAAGTCTTTTTCCCAAAGCATTCCCCAAGCAACTATTTTCCCTTCCTCGCCAATTTTGGCGAAGGACTTTTCTGCTTTGCCCCAGTGAACTTCGGCGTGCCTGAATGTCAGCGGGACTTCTATTTTGAGCGGCTGAAAATCGTCGTGGTAGAGAACGAACTCGTGCCCCACATAGTTAGCCCTCAGCAGCTTCATTCTGTCGAAATTTCGAAACTCAATTAAGCCCTTGTAACCCGTTCCGTCCCTGCTCGCCAAGAAGCTAATGAAAGATTGCCAATCGAAAGTCGTTGCGAGCGTCGAGGGAAACTGCTCCGAGCCGACGGAAATTCGGCAGTTTGTCGGGTCGAAGGAAGAGCCCCACGAAAGTTGGGTTATGTCAGCCTGCTTAGCCTCGAAGGTGAAGGACGAGCTATTGAAGTTAAGGTAGCCGCTGAAACTTCCCGCAGTAATTTGAAACCCGCTGCCGCTGAGGGCGTGGTTTCTTTTGATTTTGAGGATATCCGCAATAATGAGCGGGGCTGACGAAAAGCCCCCGTAAATCCCTTCGAAGCCAATTCGCGTAGCCATGACATTGTAGGTTATTGCCGAAGTGTCGGCGACGGCAACCACATTGGCTTGAATTGACGCAACCTTTGCGGTAGGGCTCGTCCTAAAATCGCAGAACCAAATATTTCTGCCGGACACTTTATTAGCCACTGTATTGAACACTATTATCCCGTCGCCGAAAATATTTAAGTCGGCGTCGTTAACAACTCGGACAGTATGCGCCGCGAGACTGATTGTCGGGCTCGTTACCGAAGTCGCTGTAAGATACACATGCGTTGAGAAGGGGTCGGGCAAGATAAGGCATGAAACCCCCGCAGGGACGCTCGGCAGCGGCGAGGAAGTATTTACCGTCAAAATTCCCGTTGACGAGTTCCAGCTGGCTGAGGAGATAGTATTGCTGTGCAATCCACTATCCAGAGCAATGTAGAGGGACTTTCCAGTCAGAAGGGGGACTAAGTTGGGGTTTATGCTGTAAAAACTAGCTGGTCTCAGTGTTATCTGGGTTGCGCCCGACGAGACGGGGGCAGCGGCAGTGAGCCCCCACTCGCCCGCGCTCAAATTATTCCTTCTCGGCGAGTATTTTAAGCTCCCGAACCAGCTCGCAGTTTCGTCGACTGTAAGGGTAGCACATGTGATATTCACAAATTCCTCGCCCATAGGATTTCCGTCGATAGTGGCGTAGGATTGTAGAGTAATGCTCCCGCTCCAAGTCATGCTCCGCTCAACAGCAGTTGCGGGAAATTGCAATGTCGAATAAGGCTCCAAAGTCAAGTTTCCGCCGCTAAAAGTCGTAATATCGAAAATTACAGTAACGCCCTGAGTGATAACCACGTCGTCGCCTGTCTGCGGGACTTGCCCGTTCTCCCAAGTTGAAGAGGACGACCAATTTCCGTCCTGAATAGCCCGCCTAAGAGCCATGTCTCTTCACCGACAGAGATTTTAACGCCACTTCCTAAAATTAAGGAATGGAGGTGTTGCTAAAAATGGAGAAGGCTATAATTATTAAGCCCAGACCTGCTGTCGGCGGTGAAATAATCGCAACGCCGCCTGCCCATGTCGAAGCGGAAATTGCTTCGACCGAGCCCCTTTTGGACGAAATGAGTATACTTTTTGGTGCGAAGGGATATCTTACCATTGACGAACTTGCCGAAAAGTATCCAGAGGTTCATGCTGCTATTGGAAATATTATTGGGCGCGTTGAAGGGCTCCCCAAGCTGGTTCTTCAGGGTGTTGCTCCTCCAGAGGGCAAGGATTGGGAGGACATTGTCGAGGCGGTTAAGGAAGGCCAGCCTTTTTCCCTAAAGGTTTGGGTGGTAGGGTTCCCTCAGTCCCTCGAAAAGGCGAGGAAGCAAGCAGTCCTTTCTTACCGTATTCCAGTGATGATGGGGGAAGTTGTTTTTGAGCCGAGCGATAGGACAGTTAAAGTCGGCGACACTGAAGTGCGCCAGTATGACGGCATTTTCGACCCAATAGAAGCATATATCCGCCATGTAAAATACATTGAGCTGCCTGAAGTTAGGGAAGGGAGGAAAAAGGACATTCTGACGGAGGAAGAGGCTGCGGAACTGAAGGAAGAATTCTTGGAAGAGGAAGAGAGGGAGGAAATTAGTCTTGAGGAGCTTGAGGAGGAAGAGGAGAGGGCAGCACGGGAAGAAGAGGAGGAAGAGGAGGAGGAGTTAGTCGAGCAATTTATTTCCCGAATTGGAGAAGGCAAGAAGCTTCTCAAGCAGGTTTTGCTTTCGAAGATTGCCGCTCTCTTTGAGAAAATCAAAACACCTATTCTGCAAAAAGCCAAGAAAGACAGCGATAAGAGGGACGACGTAGAAGGTGCTAAGCGGAAACTTGAAGAGGGGCTGAAAGCACTTTCCGAAGGCGACGGGCTCGAAGCCTTAGAAGACTTCGCTATTGCCCGTTTCTACCTTTTCGACCACGATAGTTATACCGAGCCTTTAGTCAATGCCTTCGATGACCTCATGGAGATAGCTTGGAACGCTTATAAAGGTCGGAAGTATTCTAAGGAGCGGGCCCGTGAAATTGTCCGGCGAATTTTGAGGCTCATTGAGAACCCCAGAGGCGAGCGTGCTGAGCCACCACGCCGAGTTGATTCCCCACGAGACGCCCGCCTGTGGGAAATGGCTAAGCGTATCGTAAAGGACGAATACAAGGACGTGGAGGAGGATACGGAGCAGTTCTGGCGACTGGTGTCTCGCATTTTCACGAGAATGAAGCTTAGGCTCGGCGGCGCTCGTGAGGAAGTCGTTGAGAAAATCGTCGAAGAGCTTCGTGAAAAGCACGGAAAGCTGCCTGCTGCTGGTAAGGGCGCTAAGACAGCGAAGGAAGTTGAGCGCTTAAAGGAAAAGCACCTTCGTGGCGGTGAAGATTGAGCGGCGCTCCTTATTGGCTTTGGGGCCGTGCAATAATATGTAAGTCCACTCGGGTTTATGCTCTTTCCATATCTTGTTGTATACCTTCTCTACGACTGCGTTGATTTGCTTAATTTCGTGCCGTCGGAAGTTTTGGGGCAGCGCGATAACCACATCCCCGCTCGGGTTTTCGTAAATGTGGAAGGGAATGCCCATTTTGGCGAACTTTCGACTGACCTGCTCAATGAACTTCTTCTTGGTCACCTTTTCGATCACCTCCTTGCGAGATTTTCTTAGGCGCTGTCTCCAAATAATGCTGATAAGAAGCATTAATTTTACCCTCCCTTCTCTTATTGTGTTGGTATTCCAATGGGGAACGAGTGCGGCACACATAAATCTAACACAGTCTTCGGCGTATCGCCAGCCTCCCAAGTGTGGGTCACGGCTCTAATGACCCACACGCTCCTTCCCACAGGCGGTATGACAGCCAAATTTGATGAGGTTACGAGCCTTACCGTTTGGCGAGGGTATAAGAAAGGAAGACCAACGCTCAGGCTCGCTTTCAAAGTTTTCGGCGGGAAAAGTTTGCCGCTAAAGTATGCTCTCAGCGCCGCCAATTTCGCCTGCGCCGTCGTCATAATGTTGGGGTTAAGCACATACTTCGGTATCCTAAAGCCCCCGTAATACCAAGCGAACGGGTTAACTTCCCTGTTGATGTCTGCCCAGATATAGTAGAAAGGCACCCCGAAAATGGTGAGACCCTCGACGGTCACCTGCGTGGGCAAGTTCCAAATTCCTTCTTCTGCTTGCAGCTCTATCAGCCCGTGTGCGAATGGCGCTTCTGCAACAGTCACTTGATAAATCAACTCGTCTGTTGAGGCTGGGATAATATGTTGCGTATAGTCTTCCGGGCCGATGACCAACGTCCATGAAGGAATTGGCGAGTAATATCCAGCGGGGATTATTGCTAAGGTGGAGCGCCACGGCACACTCCACCAGTAGTTTCCGTATCCGCCAATTTCTTGCAGGAGGGTAGGGCTAATGTATTCCGCCACTGAAGTGGCAAATTGGTTGTATTCTGAAGGAAGCAAGTAGTATCGCCAAACGAAGTTGAGGGCAGACTTGTATTGGAGGAGCGGGTAAATGACTGAGGGCGAGGGAAGCGAAATGACTTCACAGCCGCTAATCCCTGCGAACCTTTCCAGTGCGTCGCCAAGTGAGCCGCCTGCCCCGAGTTCCGCACGGGGCTGCTCGGGCACACTCTGAATAGGAAAACCATAACCACCGAGAAGGTCAGCAGCCGAAACCCTTTCATTTCCCAGCCACCAGCTCAGCGGTGCTCCCATAGGTAGCCCAGTAATACCTTTAGCCCGCAATGGCGACAAGCCTGACGCAGCCAGCGCCCACATAGCGAAAGCTCCCGGCGTCCAGTTATCCAGAATGGGGTCTTTCCCTGTAGCGGGAACCCATTTTAGTCTTGTGAAAATATCAGCGCCTTTGATCGTTACCTCCACTTGCCTACCTGTCGCTGTCTCCCGTGTCCCGCTAATAGTAACTCCTGTCACTATCCCGTCAAAGACGGGGTAAAGGAAACCTTCAACTCCTCCCGTTGGCAGCTCGAGCACATAGCCAAGCTCGATAAGCATTCTTCGGTAAAGCAATTTTGAAGGGTAAGGGATTTCCCACCCAATGCTAGTGGGGTCTATCGAAAGCCCAGTCGCCACAGCCTCAATAGGCTGAACACCGAGGTATTGCCCGAAGATAGATTCGTCGACTACTACCTTCACTGTGGCAGTGCTTCCTTCCAAGCTGTCCGTCAATGTCACTGAGACACTCTCCACGCTGGTATCCAGCTGAGAATGGCGAGGGGCGGGAGCGATAAACTGCAAGGACGGTGGAGGGACTTTGGACGCCGCCACAATAGGTAATCTAAATATGTCAACGCCCACGAAAATTGGAGGCCGAGGTAGAAGTGGTGACCCCTTCAATACTATTTCCTTTTGTATGCTCTCGTCTAAGTAATCAATGAATGGACCTTTCTCTCCGTCGAAAGTAGGCGAGAGGGGAGCGCCTGCTGCCCTTTCTGCCATCGTCGGGTAGAAGCCACTTATTTCACCCCAATATTCTTGACCGTAGGCGTCAACAGCTCTTGTTCTGAAGACAACAGTGCTCATAAGTATATCTTCTTTTCTCAACACCCCTTGCAGTGTCTTTCCACCAATTTCCCCAATAAGGTATTTCTTCACTGTATCATCAATGGCTACGTGCTCGACAATGAATGGATAATCGGGTGATAGCGAAGGGACAGCATAAATTCTCATGCCGACAAAGTTAGGGTCGGGGCTCATTCGCCCAAATGCCCGATAAATTCCTCGTGTTAAGGTAATGCTGTCATACGGGACGGGTAGGTATGTGGGGTTAACTTCAGCACCGTAGATCATTGCCGACGGTGTGCTCAATTCCATTGGAATTGGCTCATACATGGAGAGTGCAATAGGAATCTCAGGCACGTTCAGCCCTCTGGCGCCGACAGTTCCTTTGACAAATATCCCGCTCGGTGCAACTTTCGTAAAGTGAAAGGTGGACGGGTCGACAATTATCTGAGGATTACTTGGAATTATGAAAGTTGGCTTTGTTGCAATAGCGGTCTCAGCATACTCGAGGTAAGGGATAACCACGTTGCAGGAGACATTAAAGAACCACATTTTGGGTGGGCAATCTGCGCGGGCAATTGCATATCCGTTCTGCTCCCACCACCGCCTCGCTTCTGCTGCTCCAAAATGGCGAGCGATATATTCCAGCGGGTTGAAAGCGAAGAGAGGTTCAACTTTCTCGCCTCTCATAGCCGCTTTGAGAATGGCGTTATAGCTGAAAATGCAGACGTGGTTGCGAAGGTGCATAATAATGTAAAGGTCATATTCTGCGCCAGCTTGAAATGCTTTTGCGCCCCACGGGAAACTCAAACTGTTGACTGGATACCTGGTCACATTGGGCGGGAGTGGGTCCCCGTTTACTATCGGTCTAAGGTATTTTAGGGAGAAAATATAGTTATAGACCCCGCCGTGCTTGACGGCGTTTCTGTAGATAGGATTTTGGCTGAGCGAAAGATGTCTGGCTGGGATATTTGGGTCCGACGGCACGGAATATCCGTCCTTCATAAAGTAGAAGTTGGTTGCATTAGGCAAGATTTCGAGCATATAGTAGCCGCCCCAAAAAACCCTTATCATAGCAGTTTTCGCAATAGCGGCAGTCTCTTGAAACATGGGTGCCATTGGTGCAAGGTAGAAACCGAAAGTAAAATCGCCGAAATCGCTTCTAAGGTGGCCGTCGCCTCCAGATACCCAGTCAAGGTAAACTCCGGTCAAGTAACCGTCAATTAATTCTATGGTAGTTCTCTCGTCCGTATCAGTGAACGTTACGGGTTTAGGGCCTTCCACGACCAAATAGTCATAGGTGGATAATTGGTAAAGGGTCGATTTCAAACTCTCTAATGCTGCTTCTCCTTGGGTCGCAACCGTCTTCCAGTCGATCATTTTCTTGGGGAACGGAATAGTAGCTATGCCTTCTTGCATTGATGGGAGGCGTAGGCTTTTGAGGGTCAACGCTTTCGGGATATGGGCGAGCGTAAAGATAATCCCGATCGAGCCTCTAATGGTTAAGCCGATCTCCCCAAAGCTGAGGGCGGGAATACGGCCGTGCACTGCCAATGGAAGCGGTTGAGTAACAACTTTGAAGTAACCAGGTGTTGTAATATCGCTGTTGTAAGTCGCAATTGCATAGGGATAAATGTTTGGATAAAAACCATACTTGGAGACTGGAAAGTAGTCCATTGGCGAGGCGACATAAAGCGTAAGGGGGATAGGCACATAGGCGTTAATCGGTTCACCTACGAACATACCGGTGAAGGGCGGGGTGTCGAACCCTGCCTCGGTGGGAGCAGTATAGGAGGAACCGTCCGGGTTGGTAAAATTAGCGAGAAATCTATATCGCACAGGTAGGTCTTCTGGGCGGGGGAAGATTTTCCCGCGCCCGAGGAAATGTCGGGCAGTGAGCCACTTCAGGTTTGCCTGCTCAGCATACTCTTTAACGAGGATATGTCTTTCGTAGTAAGGTGGCGAAATGAGAATTTCTTCCCCCACCAAGTTCGTTCCTGCGATACGCACCCGTGCGAGCCCATACATTAACCTTTTTGGCTGCATTACTTATCACCGAGTTGTAATTTTAGCCCTTAATTCTCCTGAATTCTATAGCGATTGTGCCTTCGCCTTCGACCATTGCTTCATTGTAGAGGGTTTCCCACTCGTCATCGGAAAGCTTCCGCCCGATAAGTCGCTCAATCCCTTGTCTCAGCAAATCGGGGTTTAGCCTCCGTACTCCCCTGCGCGGAATAACCCTAAACATTCCCGCCTCACCCAGATAGGTGACTGGGTAGGAAAGGGATTTTTCGACATGGGGAAAGAGTGGACGGATAAGAGTATCGACGAACCTGCGGTAGTTTTCTTCGCTTTCCTTATACTCGAGCCAGCGCCTAAAGCCCTCCACGAGAAGCGGGCTGATTTCTTCGCTGGGCTCTTCTGGCTTGCCCCAGCAGTTTGTGTGGAACGGACAGAGTTTCACGTCGTAGCGAGTCTCGACGAAGCAAGGGAATCTGAACGGCTGGTAGCCTTTCGGGACGGGCGGGATTACACCGCTCTTAATAAACTCGTCAAGACAATTTTTCATTTCTTCGACGATTTGGCGGACTTTCTCGTCTGGCTCAGGGAAGTAGAAAACCCCAAAATCGGCGGGGTTATCTCGGTTCAGGTAAATAAGAAACCCCTCAACTTCGTTAATGTTTTCAGTTACATGCGTTCCGTCCTCAAGCCAGTAGCCGTTATCCTTGATACCCAGCAGGTAGGCGTTGAGCTGGATATAGTGGTTTGGGAGCGGGCTATCTGGTATTTCGTAGCGGGTTTTGATTTCCAGCACAGTAACTTTTCCGTCTTCCGAGTGATGCAAAAAATCGCAGTGCCCCGCAATTCCCATTAGGTTGACATGGCACTGGCGCTTGAATTCGGGGAAGGCAAATCGGGCGAGAAACTCCTCCCACCAAATACCCGCAACCATTACACCCCACCCACGACTAATATCCCCTTCCTCCTCTTCTTCTCCTGCCCCTCCGACGAGGAACGAGAAAATGAGCTGGCGCGGGCAGCTCCTCAATCGGGAAAGCGATAACCTAACTTGAGGTTCGCCCTCGTCTTCGTCATAGCGCGGGGCAGCTTTCTCAGTCAATTGGTGCAGCCCTTTCTCAATCCGCTCCCTAATTTCTTCTTTTGTCATTTCCGTCACTCCCTTTCTCAGCGTTTTAGGCGGCTATCTATATTTTATCCTCAATCGGGTTTAAAATTTTGGGTGGAGGTGACATAAATGTTGCCAGCATACAAGTGCTCAAAGTGCGGCTCAGTTTTTGTCGAATGGACTGTCGGTGAAGAGCACGGCACGCCGTGGTTCTTCGTCCATAGCGCTATGAGAGGGGAGCGCCAGTCGTCTCTGCGGGCGAACCTTATTTGCCCCGCTTGCGGGCACAACAACGGATTGGTCGTCTGGCTGGCGGGCAGTCCACTCGCGGTTCTCAACTTCGAGGTTACCGCTACCATTCTTCCCGTTACCGAGTTAACAGTGGAGCAGGCTCAAGTTGTCGACGAAGTTGTAAGGCGCGTCCGAGAAATGTATCCTGAGGAGACGGTGGTCACTTTTGCAGAAGTTAAGCAGGAAAGCGAGGGCGAGGAAGTGAATGAGTGAAGCGCCGAGGACGGTAGAAGAAATTCTGCGGAAGTTGACCGACGTGTTGCGGGCGGATATTTTTTCCGAGAACCCTCAGCCTCCCCCGCCCGGCGAAGTCATTACTTTGTATGACGACGATGCTTACTGGACAGTTCTACCAAGCTTCTTTTATTGGTTACCGAGAGGTCGGCGCGCTGCGAGCCAAGAAGCGCTCAGGCAGATTAGAGAGAAGGCGGAATTTTTCCCGCATGTGGGCGTGACGGGGCGCTCACGCTGGGTGGACTTTGCTATTGGCGGGGCTATGATGCAATACATAGATTTCCGCATTTTCATAATCGTCGCCGCCCCGCCAGCGGTAGACGTTGTGGAAAGGATTAACAACACCTTGGCATGGTTCTCAATGATTATCTTGAACCGACACAATGTCCCGCCCTACTGGTGGTTCACGGAGGTTCGTGAAATTGAGCCGCTCTTCAGGACACAGATTTTCCCGCAGTGGACTTTCGGCTACTTAGGCGGGACGCTTAGGTGTCACCCGCAAGTTCTACCATTCCTTTGGGAGCAGGTGGCTCCGCAGCCATGAAGATTAAAGAAGTAATTTACGAGATTTTGCGGGGCAATTTCGATTACCCCAGCGACGAGGAGTTGGACGAGCTCGCTTACCAAATGCGCGATTTAATCATTTCCCTGCGCCTAATGCCGGCAGAAGTTAGGTCTTCCGTTCTTCGTCGCATTTTCTGGGTCAGCAAAATTCTCCAAACCTTCCTCATTTTGAGCGCTACGGAGGAGAAAGAACTACCTATAGAGCCTCTCCGCCACATTTTTCGCTACTTTGCGTCATTTATCAAGTTGCCCGATATGGACTTTTTCCGCAAAACTGTTGTCGACCCGCAGGCTAAGAATATTGGAGTGCTTTACCATTACCACCAGCCGCCCACTTCTTACCGCCCCTATCTTCCCTTCCTCAAATTTCAAGAAGTTTCTCGCAAGCACTTTTTGAAGACGCTACCGATTAGGCAGAAGAGACTCGCTAACAGGCTAAGACCGCCCGCCGAAAAGCGGGCTACCCAAGCCCAAGTCTACTCTTCGCTGGTTAACCCATCGCTTTACATTGTCATGAACAAGAGCGCTCTGGGGCGGGGCAGCAGCATTGCTGAGGCAGCCGAGGATTTCGTGCGTCGCTGGCGTCTCCTCGTCAGCGCTGATATCCCCTCTCGCCTTCCTATCCAGAAATACATTGAAGAATTCAAACTTGAGCCTTGTGGCATAATATCGGTGGTGGAGTATGAAGACGGTCAAGTTCGCTGGAACTTCGAGCCCCTCGGAGGTGACCTTACTAATGAACGAAGAGAAGACTTTGGGTCAGCGGGCGGAGAACTTACGCAGGCAAGCGATAGCTCTCCTCCTTCTGGAGGAGATAGAGGGGAAGAAAGTGGAGAAAGAACTTGACCCAAAAGTCCGCCAGATAGCCCGAGAAATCGCTGCTGAGCTGGAGGGGCTAAGTGTTGAGGAGAAAATAAATAGGCTATTCGATTTGCTTCTTTTGGAAACCGAGGTGGGAGGAAATTGGTGAGGCGGAAACGCAACCCGTCCAGCTATGAGGTTGCCCAACACGTTCGGATTTTGCCCCTCGCCAAAGTGAAGGCGGAGAAAATTATTGCCCTTGACCCCGGCGAATTATTTACTGGCGTTGCTGTCTGGAACATACCTATGGGTAAAAAGGAAACGTTTACATTGCGGGCGGAGAATTTTGACGAAATGCTCCACAAAGTTTTGGACTTTCTGCGGGCGGAGGTCACCGACAGAACTTACATTATCTGCGAAATGACCTTTATCCAGCACCCGTCGGCGACTTTCGTCTGGCAGATTATCGGGGCGATTAGATACTTTTACCGCCAGCAACTTTGCGCTGTGCCCCCGTCACAGGCGAACAAGGGAGCTTACGGATATGGTAAGCCTAAATTATCAGAAAAGAAGAAGGTTCTGAGGGAACGGGGTTGGGTAGGACTAAAAAGCGACCACGAGGTCGCAGCAGCAACTCTGGCGGAGTTCTTCCATACCAAGTTCGTGGCGAGTATCTTTGTTTAACCGCTGATTTGAATTTCTTCCTCTTCCTCTTCCTCTACCGAAATTTCTACTTCTTCTCCATGCACATTCACTTCTAAGGGCTCAATGATAACATAGTTCCAACCCGTAAATTGCCTTATTTCCTCCGACGCAATGAGGCTTGTTTCTTCTGTGACCGAAATGATAGGCTGCGCGATGGGAGTATCAGTTACTGTAACCGCGTAGCTCTCGCTTACGGAGGTGCTAACCCCTGTTGTTATAGTTTCAGCAGTGGTAATATTGGTGTCTTCTTGTGCCATTATGGTAGCCTGAGGTGAAACCTGCTCAGTAATAGTAGGTTGAATAGTTTCAGAAACTGTTGCTCCTACCGAAGTGGAGGGTGCACTTGCCAGGGTCACATTCGTTGCGTCGCTGACGCTCACTTGAGCAGCGGCGCTCGCGGTTTCTTGGAAAGTAACCCCCATCGTATCGGCGGAGGAAATTCCAATTTGTGCTGCTGCTTGGTCGCTCAGCGTGGAGGCGATAGTCTCAGAAGCGGAAACTTGAGCAGTTTCAGCGACACTCTCGGTGACAGTAGGAGATATTGCGTCGCTTACTGCTACCGAGTAAGTGGACGAAATAACGGCGCTATCGCTAAGGCTCGGCTGGATATTTTCGGTAGTGCTAACTTGGGTGGGCATAGAAGCGGTTTCTTGTAATGTCGGGGCAATTTGTTCTGAAATGGACAGGCTGTAGGAGGACGGGGCGGAGATATTTTCTTGTAATGTCGGGGCAATATTTTCCGATACTGAAACTTGCGGTGTTGTGGTAACTTGCTCGGTTAAGGTCGCATTAATTGTCTCTTGTGTGCTTATCGTTGCTTGCTCGGTAATGTTTTCAGTTAAGGTTGGGCTCACATTATCGGCGACGCTAATATCGTAAATGTTCCCAGCGAAGACGTCCTCAGCGAGCGTGGGCGCAATGCTATCCGTCGCAGCGATACTTGCCTGCTCGCTGACTGTCTCGCTTAAGGTTGCAGCAACCCCGTCGCTAACTTCCAAGTTGTAAATGTTGCCTGCCGTAACATTCTCTTGCAAAGTCGGGGTTATAGTTTCGGTCGCAGCGACTTGGGCTGAAACTTGCCCGCTATCTTGCAGTGTCGGGGCAATTGTGTCCGAAGCACTTAAGGTAGCACTTACCGACGGGGCTTCTTGAATTGTCGGGCTAATGGCTTCGGTTTGAGAAATTTGAACTTGCGCCCCGCCGCTATCTTGCAATGTCGGAGTAATGCTCTCGGTTGCGGTGATTTGCCCAGTAATTGCACTACTATCGCTTAAAGTCGGGGTTACTTGGTCGGAGATACCAATTTCGTAAACATTCCCAGCAGTCACATTCTCACTTAATGTCGGAGTAATGCTCTCGGTTGCCGAGACTTGGGCGCTCGCTTGGGCGCTATCGCTCAAGGTTGGAGCGAGGTTCTCAGAAACGGCAAGGCTGTGGGTTAAATTGGTGCTATCCTGCAAGGTCGGAGCGACGCTTTCGCTCATGGAAACCTGCGCCGACATCGCCCCGCTATCGCTTAAAGTCGTTGCTATACTATCCGTAGCCGAAGCATTTATTTGGGTGCTCACGCTGTCGCTCAAGGTCGGGCTAAGGCTATCGCTTAAACTAATAGGCGCACTTAAGGTTGCTTGGTCGGAAAGGGTTGCGGAAATCCCGTCGGAAAGGCTGAGTGAGTTGTTAAGAGAAGCACTATCACTTAGGTTTGGAGTGACACTATCGGAAACATTGACATTGTAAGTTTGTCCCCCTCCTCCTCCCACTCCAGTCGCTCGCCAGATATTAAATCCCTCAATGATAGCAGCCTGTGTCGCCTGGTTAAAATTGGCTTCTACCCTTATTACCCAGTTTCCCCGATAAGGCGGCGACCAAGTAATATTAAACTCCCCTATTTGGCTAATTGACTGAATGAGTGTAGCCCCTTCCACATATCCAAAGGGATATGCGTAAAAGGAAATTGTATCCCCGGCTGCCAATTGTGTGACATTTCCCTTAATGAGAAGCACTAAGTTAGAAATTCCCGTTGCGAAATCGCAAAAAATTTTTCCAACTTGCTGTGGGACAAAAACGAGCTTGTCGTAAGTTGGCGGGGTATTAGTGACATACCCGGCCCTGTATTCCCGTCGAAACGTGACCGAAGGAAATGCTGCCCCCATGTTGGAGTCAAGTATTGCACCTAAGGCGCTATAAAAGTAAGTGCTCCAACGAGGTTTCTTCAAAGGAAGTTCATAAGCGTCTCTATCCACTTGAAGGTTATCAATTATGATTGGTATAGAAGTTTGGTTAAGTGTAGCGGTAATTCTTGCCTGCCATTCAACTTTTCTGTCGGGAAGCGAAACTTGAATAGAGAACGGACCCGTCGCACTTATCGTCTGCGAAAAAATCGGGCTCTGAGATAGCCCTCGCCTGAAAACAGAAATTGAAATACTATCGCCTGTCGCCATTTGGGTAATATTCCCGTGTATGGTAAGTGACGAAGTATTAGCCCCAACCCACAAATCCTGACACATTATCCCCGTAGTGAAAGGAATGAACCTTAAGGACACACTGTCGTCTGTTCGGACAGAGCGCACTATGCCGCTGGCAAATGGAATATAGAAAGTAGCAGGAAAGGCACCAAAGGTATTCGCTGGCTGCTCGCCCCGAATTGCGAAGAGAAATCCGCCAACACGCATGGGCTTCGGCCTTATATCAAATGTTACCTCATAATAACTCAAATTTTCCATTTTCTTGGCTATAGAGTGGTCAATGAAAATCACTCAAGCTCACCTCGTCCCTAAGCAACTCGCGCCCAAATTTGACCGTATCCTCCCGTGTATCCCGCTATAATAGGAACCCAAATTTCGTTTCCGATTCTTACATAAACGCCCATTGGTGTTGTAGAAGAAGAAGTGAAGTAAGCGTAAGGAATGATACCGTGCCCATGTAAATAGAGAGGAAGAAGAATGGGCGGCAAATCAGGGTGCCCCACATACGCCGCCGGAAGGAAGCCACCTGGGGGTTGGAAGTTACTCCACCAATTAGTTCCAGTATGAGTAGCAAGGGCAACAAAGACGGTCCTGAACCCCCCGTGAATTAAGAAGTTTGTGCCACCGCCCGCGTCTATCATACTTCCTGCAGTATTGTAAGGCGAAGCAACGAATAAGGCTTTATAAGGTGGGGCGGAGGGGATACCAGCAGGTGGTAAAGCTTGCCCTGCTATAGTTTTGTGGGATGACCCACTATAAGGTGGACCACCAGTATTATTGGTTTCCAGTAAAGCGAACCAATATTCGTTAGCATAAAGCCAATAATAAAGCCCACTCTGGTAGGAATAGGATAGGCGAAGATATGAGCCATTGAAAGCATCCGGGCAGTTGGGCCCAACAGGGACATTGTTTTGACTATCCCAGCTACTCCACATTTTCAAGTCCACATGTTGGGTGCCCGCCAAGTTCCTAAGCTCAAGAACGGCTTTCCCTGCCTCTGAATTGTCGGGCATAGTGTAAGGAGCAGTTTGCAAGAACTTAAAAGCATTGCCGCTCGCGTCAGTATACTCCCTAAGCAATGTCCAGCCAGCGGAAACGAGGCAGTCTCTGATTACGTTCATTAAGTTTAGTCCCGTCGCAGGGCGACCTATGAATTGGTAGACAAAAGCCATGCTATTGAACACCTCCTACTACTGAATTCGTGCCAAAATCATACCTACTCCTCCCCACTCAACACTGCTGCTACCTTGTATGATAGGAACCCATATTTCGCTTCCAATAGGAATTTGCGCCCCCAAACCAAAAGACTGATTGCCTGTTATCCGTGCATACTTGATCTCCCCCGCCCGCCACAAGAGCAGCGGGTAGGTAAGGACAGGAAGGTCGGGGTGACCAATGTAAAGGGGCGGAATTCTCCGCCCATCGTCATACCTCAACCAATTCCACCAAAAGATTGCACCGCTGCTGGGGTTTATGGCAATAATGACATTTTGGAATCCATCGTGGATAATACGACGAAGCCCATGTCCTCCGTCAATTAAGCTTCCTCCAGTGTTATATGGAGCTGCCACAAATAATGCCTTGTATGGCGGTGCTGTAGATATCCCTTGAGGCGGTAGTGCTATCCCTGCAATGGTGTGATACATGGCATCCGCGGTGGGGGCTGCCCCCGCACTTGAGGCTAATAATGCAAACCAATATTCGTTGGCGTAAAGCCAGTAGGAAACTCCGCTTTGGTAAGAGTAAGCCAACCGCAAGTATGAGCCGTTGTCGTCGTTCGGGCAGTTGGGCGCCACTGGCGAATTCGTGGCGCTATCCCAACTTGTCCACATTCTTATGTCGACATGGCTGGTAGTTGCGGGGTTCCTCAATTCAAGCACAGCTGACCCTGCGTTGCTATTGTCGGGCATAGTGTAAGGAGCAGTTTGCAAGAACTTAAAAGCATTGCCGCTCGCGTCAGTATACTCCCTAAGCAATGTCCAGCCGACGCTCACAAGGTTATCTCTTATTGTATTCATTAGGTCTAACGCTGTCGCCGGTCTGCCTATGTATTTGTAAGTGAACCCCACCTGTAAGTCACCTCCTTAAGCGATACGCACCCAGATTTGCCCATTTCCTCCATCAGCGCCGTCAAATATGTTGACCCAAGTTTGTGTGCCTATAACCTTTTGTGTGCCCAAAGGGAAGGAAAGGTTGCCTGTAATTCTTGCATAGGGGATAAGCCCGACTGTATTAAGGAAAAGTGGGAAAAGAAAAGGCGGCAAGTCAGGGTGTCCTTCATACCTAATTGGAGTTATTCTTTCTTCCGTAAAGTTTTTCCATTGCGTCCAGAAGTTTCTACCTGTCATAGGATTGAGAGATATATAAGCCCAATAATCTCTATAGTCTATTAAGTGTCTTGTTCCTTCGTTGTTGGAGTTCGGTATCCATGCTCCCGTTGGGAGGTAAGGCGAGGCGACGAAAAGAGATTTGAATGGCGGCGCGGTAGGAACATTCGCTGGGGGGAGCGCTACCCCCGCTAAGGTTTTATATAAGCTGTCGCTTTTCGGTGCACCTGTGGAAGAGTTATGCTCAACCAAAGCAAACCAAAATTCATTAGCGTAGAGCCAATAGTTGATAGTTGTAATAACGCCATATGCTGTCCTTAAGTAGGAGTAGTTAAATTCGTCTGGGCAAGAAGGAGGTAAGGGTTGATTTTGAGTGGCGTCCCATCCGTTCCACATTTTCAGGTCTAAGTGGTTAGTCCCCGCAGGGTTTCTCAGCTCTAAGACGGCTGCCCCCGCCTCGGTATTGTCAGGCATAGGGTAAGAAGCAGATCGCAAGAACTTGTAGTTGCTACCATCCGTAGCAGTGCCCTCCGCAAGTAAAGTCCAACCCGCCACAACCAGTCTATTCCTTATCACATTCATTAGGTCAAGCGCAGTAGAGGGACGACCTATCAGCTCGTAAACAAACCCCACTAAATCTCACCTCCTTTGCTCAGCTCATCCACCACAACCTCGTGGATATCCGCTTTTAAGGTTAGTAGGTCGCTTTGACGACCTTGCTCTAATGCAGCGCGAATTTGCGTCAAAAGGGCATCTTTCTGAGGATGCTTGCTTAGCGCTTGCTCCACTCGGTTCAACCACGAGATAGTATCCTTCATTACCTTCTTGCACTTCTGAGCCCATTGGTAGAGGCGTTGCTTATTCGTCTCCTTCCTGAGGACAGTGGAGAGCAATTCAATTTTAGAGCCCAAGTCTGTCCACCAAGCGTCCTTCTCTTGGTCTATGGTTCCTTTTTCGTTGGCATTCATAATGTAGTTATACAGATTTAGGACAAGCTCCACCTCGTCTCTTGTCATTTTAATACTCCCCCCTTAATTCCTACCGTTACGAAATAGTCACATCATAGTTGACATTGACGGTAACGCCCGAGGCGAGCCCGATTGTGCTGGGGAGTTTGACCCGTGCAAAGAGCCCTGAGCCGTTTGAGCCTGTGCACAATCCAATAGAAGCCAATGTATTTCCTGAAACACCGCTTGTGCCGCCGTCCAGAGTAGCGCTCCAGCGGACTTGGCGGGCAGCCACTTGGCTCTTGGTGGCAGTGACGGTGTAAACCCAAGTGCCAGGCATGGAAGTTTCGGTGTCGGCGGGTGTCGTGGTGTCGTTAGAGAAAGCGACATAGTTAATGTTGACAGTGTTGACGCCGATAGTATTGCGGAGCATGTAATCCCGGCCTTGCGCCACAATGCGGTTCTCGACAACGAAAATGTCTTTCTTCCCGTCAGGGTAGATAACCTCGACAGTCACAATGCCCTTAGGACGAGGTGCTTCTTCCAAAATTCCGACCATTTTCCTTTCCTCCGTCACTGTGATTACCTTGTTCAATCTGTAACCCTTTCAATAACCAGTGCCTCGTAGGGAGGGACGGGATAGTTCTTTACCGTCCCGTCTGGAAAAGTGAGCATAAAGTCAAAATAAACTCGGCTGTTCGGTGCTAACTTTGCTGTCTCTTCTTTTGGGAAACGGACTTTGAAAACTCCATTCGCTGGATCAGTTTTTGTTACGGTAGCAGTGAAAAGCAAATTCCCGCCCGGAGCGTCCTTTACCTCGCAGGCAATTTCAACGAGTTCAATATTGATAGGAACTCCCCTTATGGTGAGCCTTACCGTAAAATCCTTGTCGTTCCCGCGAACTATGGTGTAAGTCTTTCTCATATATT
>Ga0326762_1000466_pt1 | contig 18431 bp, 17 predicted proteins | sample NORPS_S_FD_207669 | JGI IMG/M metagenome (GOLD analysis project Ga0326762, IMG submission 207669) | Hot spring sediment microbial communities from Norris Geyser Basin, Yellowstone National Park, WY, United States - NOR.PS_S | ecosystem: Environmental > Aquatic > Thermal springs > Near-boiling...
ATCAATCAATGTTTAGTCGGATTACGCCGAAGACAGCCAGAAAACTCATGGATCGGCCCGCCGGGATTTGTGGGCGGGTTTCCCCTGAACCCGGGACCGCCCGTTACAGGCCCCGGGGGTTTCGTCCGGGCTGTCCCCCGGGTGGCTGTCTACAGCCGGGCGCTCTTCGGCGCAACGGTTCACGGGGGCGTATCTTTGTTTTTATGTATTTTTAAGTTTTTTCGTTTAGTTTGGTGGTGTTGGGGTTTTGCGCGAGTCTTTGGAGTAGTTGATGTGTTATTATTAGGCGTCTTCCCCCCTCAGCGATTTTTATGTGGTCTTTCCACTGTTCGTACTCGTCTCCCAGCATTTCTCTTAGCTTGTTTTCTAGCGCCGTCTTTATCTCCGTAATTAGCTGTGGGTCGCCGTATTTCTCGGCTCTTGGAGGTCTGTCTGCCTTAAAGACAAGCCCGAGTCTGACTCCGCCTATGTTGACTGCCTTGGCGCCGAAGTCGAAACGGTGTAGTGCCTCTTCTGCCGCCTTCCTCCTCTCCTCGTCTCCGGTCTGCGCCACGTGTTCGAGATACTGCTTTATGGCTTCTTTCTCCTCTGGCGTAAGCTTCTCCAGCTCGTCCTTCGGTACCACCACCTCGTAGCCGTCTTTGCCTCTGCTCACCACCGAGGCGTTTACGCCGGAGAGCCTAAGCCGCCGCCTAAACTCCTCAGCCTCCTCCAACACAGAAAACCACGCCACTGCGTTTATAGTAGGTATCTTCTTTCCCTCTTTCATCACATACGTCAGCCTCAGCCTCATCGACGCAGGTCCATCCACGAGCTGAAACACAACCCTATCCACAGCCTTCGCCTCGACCAGCCTCTCCTCTGACCACGCCGCAAGTCTCTCGATAGCTAGCTTTACTGCCGCGTCTACCTCCGCCATTCTTCTTAACGTTTTTTCGTCGAATACCACCTGGTAATTTACGCCCAAAGTGATCCTGGGCGTAGCGTCTATGCCTAGTTTCTCCAGCTCTTTCCGCGCCGCCTCTGCGTACCTCTCCGCCTCCTCCCTAGTCTTAAACGAGACCCAGCCCAGCAGGCCCTTGGCTGAGGAAAGCTTTACGTATTGACCCGCTAGCCTGAACCCGGCAAGGCTCTGCGCCGCCAGCCTCTTAAACGCAAACCACTTATGAGAATGCAAAACGTCAAACAACACGCCGACGCCGGAGAGATACAGCTCCGCGATGGCCTTGGCGTACAGCTCTGGAGCGAGTCTAAAAGTGATCTTCTGTCGCTTTATGTCGACGCTCACATCTCCCCTCCCCTCAAAGAGATGTATCCGCTTATTAGACACGGCTAAAATCAATCTATCACTCTTCACTACGCCGTCGCCGAGGTAATACGCCACCAGCGGCAGAGGGTCACCGGCGTCGAGATGCTTAAGGACAAGCTTAATCATAGAAGCCTTGATGTCCCGAGACTCCAGCGGCATCTGGTAAATCACCCCTCCATTCTCTGTTGCAGACAGCGTTGAACCCCTAGCGATTAATCTGAAATCTCTTGAGAAAGCAACTAGCTTTGTAGATATTCCCTCCCTCTTTAGCACCACATTACGTGCATCTATTCTTACTCTACCTGACTTTGTGACGAGCCACGCGTAAAGTTGCCAAAGCTGTGTTGTACCCATTATTGCAAAGCCGCTTGAATTACGCGTTTCGTCTGACGCCAGCCAGCCGATGTGGAGACGCTTGGCGTATTCCTCCGGCAGGAGGCGCGGAATCTGCACCTCTACCGAGGGCACCTCAAGAACTAGTGCATATATGCCGCGCTGGTCGACGGAGAGGCACCTCTCTCCGCAGATCCTTATTGCCTTGCCCGTGGGCGTGGCCTCCAGCCAGAACTCTCCGCCCTTCAGCGCCTCCAGCATCTTCTCCACAGTCTCCACGCCAGCTTCCCCAAGCCGCTGGGCCATCCACCTCAACACGTCGAAGAGCCCAGAGACCTGCAAAGCCCTCAACATCTCCAAGCCCCTCGCCACTGCCTCCTCCGCCGTGATGTTCAGCTTCAGCGCCTTTATCCACCGCTCAGCCTCACGCCTAAGCTCCTCTTGTTTAGCCGGGTCGGTCAAGTAAGACTCCACCCCGTCTACATACGCCTTCCACAGCCTCGCGAAGTCGCCTACCTTAGCCGCCGTCAAGACGCCGCGTCTGGCAGAGGCGGCCAAGGCGTCGTACTGGACGCCGCTTGTGCCTCTAACCGCCTCCAGCCGCCTCCCAACCTCCGCAACCACGGCCTCGGAGACGGCAACAACGCGGAGCTCCACCCCGCCGCCGGCGAAAAACAACGCCGGAGCCACGTAGGCAGAGCCAGCCCTAGAAAGCCAAGTCTCAAACTCCTCAGGGCTTTTGGCGACTATCCACCTTTCTTTAACCTCTCCGCTCCGCGCCTCCACCTTCACCGGCTTGAAGTAGAAGGCCCACCCCCGCGTCTTCGCGGCGCAGACGCCGCCGGCGCATATCCTCACGGCGCGGCCGGATGAGTAGTCGGCATATCTCCCGCCTTTCACAGCCCCGAGCCACTTCTCAAGCTCCTTTACGGCGCTGGCCACCGCCGCCTTTACCTCCCCACTCCTCAGCCCAGCCAGCCACCTCTCCACCTCAGCCAACACGCCGCCGCCCGGCACCAGCGCCTCGCCCAACGCTCCCTCAGCCAGCCGAACCACCTCGGCAACTTTTCTTTCATCCACCTTAACGCCAGCCGCCACAAACGGCGCAGAGGCGGCATACGCCAACTTCTCCAGCTCGATCACACCCCACAAGTTCAACGCAACGCCCAGCGCGATTACTCCAGCCGCCACGGCGGCCGTCAGGAAGAGGTAGGCCTTGTGCTCATCGATCCAAGCCAACATCCGCGTCACCGCCTCAACAAACAGCTCAACAGGGCGTTGAACCGCCACCTTTACCTTCTCGAATACTTCATTAGTCACCTCGTAGAGGGCCTTGGCGACCCTCTGGACGTATTGAACAGTCTCTCTGAAGTGCCCAACCTCCGCCAGCGCCGCGGCGGAGGAGACAACGGCTTCTGAATACAGCCCGTGGTACACCGAATACAGAGCCGCGGCCGAGGCGGCTTCTCTGCGTCTACGCCACACCCCCATGCGCCGGTTTAAAAACAGCTATACGCAAAGAAAACAACTGAGGATTAGAACAAGACGAGACGAAGAGACTTAGAGAGCCGCCAATATGAGGATAAAGACAAAAGAGGTGTAGAGACCAAAAGTCCTGCTGGCATTCGCCACGGCGGCGAGAGAATACGTGAGAATGCTCCAGCCCTTCTGGAGGTGTGCATCTTGTGTGAGCTTGGTTCTCAAGCGTCAGTAGTATTCTTTTCCACTTAAACTGCCGTCTCCGGCGTTTTATATATTTTATTGATCAAAGATGATGGTCGCTACCGTATAATAGACCAGCTAAGGAACAACTGATACGATCCATAGCGTCTATGTAAGAATACCTAGGAAGAGGAGGCACCGAACATAATAAAAAAGGGAGCCCCCGTGAACCGCTTCTCCGTTGCTCGACCGCTGAGCTACGGGCCGCTCTAGATGTAGAGAGAAACAGAGATTTAAAATTTTTTCTCTTAAGCAGTCCCGCCGGGCTGGAGCCTTATGAATGCTGAGTCATACTCTTCTCACATACGGCGTCGGCCCAGTTGAGGAGGCCTCGGGGTCAGGGGTCCTGGGGCTTGCGTCGCGCCTGTGCGGGCTGGTGTTGAGTAAACCGAGGTGTGTAATGCTGATTAGGCTACTGCTGTCTGTTCCTGGCGAGCTCTATCAACAGCTTTTGGATCTCCAGAAGGGTGGTCTGGACCGCGTCTATCCTCTTAGCCAAGTCGTCTATTCTCTTATTAGTCTCGTCGATTCTCGCCGATAGCGATTTAACCATCTCGTCGATTCTCCTATTCGTCTCGTCTATTCTTTTGTTTGTTTCGTCTATGCGGGCTGACAAGCTTTTCGTAATCTCGTCTATCCTTCTATTCGTCTCGTCTATGCGTTGGTTGTTTTTATCTATCTTGTCCTCAAGTTTGGCGACCTCTGATCTTACGTCTTTCAGCTCATTCACAATGGTACCGAGGTAGAGGATGAAGATGTCCTCTGTGGAAAGCCTCTTACCCTCCTTGATCTTGCTCAACACGTGTTCCACCGCCAACTTCAACGCGTCATAAGCCACAGCAGACACATCAGCCACAAAACCCACGCCGCGCTACTATAAAAACGTTAATTGCGATAAGGATGTTGCACAAAAGTACAGCATAAGTAAGAAGTTGCTGTCGCCGTCCACCATGTGACTTAAATCGTTCAGATGGTCGAGGAGAGGGACGGTTTTTACAAGGACTTTTTGAAGATGTATGAGATACGGCAGGGGTTCTTCCGGAGACTAGGGCCATAACACACCAGGCGGAACCATGCTTAGTGATGTATTTGCCCTCTCCACACCTGTATTCTCCTCTAGCACACGTGGTTTTCTATACATGCCGGGATAGGTCCCTCGGCGCGGTCCTCTGCATATTTAACGAACACGCGGTCCGCCTTTTTGTATACTTCAGTCACCGTCATTTCGAGACCTGCGTGGGCTATCAAGTCCCTTTGATTGGGAGAACATCTCTTACACTCCTTCCTATATTCCACTGGTTCTGCCTCATTGTACACCTCACAAAGTAGTTTTGGCACATCTACAATTATATTCGGGTGTTTTGTTGAAATCTCCATTATCTTCTTTGCCTCATGGTTGAAGAGTACATACATAGGTTTACTTACCTTAATACTTTTTACAAACTTGCTGAGGCAGTCTAAGTCGTAGCCGTTTACACCGCTATCGTCTCTACATTACATAATTTAGTGCTTCAAATGGCTTAAGATATCGGACGCCACGTACTGGAACATCACGTCGCTATTGACGGCATACGGCCTACTCACGACCACGATATCATTTTTATTGATTAATTTATATAATCTATCAACTATGGCGAGTGCGCTGAGCGTCTCTACCGCGCCGTCGCAGTCAGCGACGTGGCTCAACTCGACCTCCTGCCCGCGCCTCCGCCGCCAAAGCTGGAAAAGCTCTGCGGCGAATAGCGCCGGAGGAATCGGCGCGGCGCTTAGCGCGAGGCCGGACTGGAGCATTGGCGCACCGTCCAGCGATAGAGTAGCCTAGGCGCAGATGCACACCTGTGGTGTGGCCCCCCGAGAGAGACTCTGAGACAAAGTGCGGAGATTTGGGAAGACCCGGCGGTGGAGAGATGCGTTGGGCTTGGCACGCCGGGATCAGGCTTGACGGCATCTATAGATTTGCGTTAGGCTACGGCGGTCCCATATGTGTTACTTTTATTAGGGGTCTTTTGTTGATTTGTGGAGATTAGGTTCGCGGGCGCACATAGGTTTCTAGACGCGTCGCTTCACTTTGTGGATCTAAGGGGGCGGAACATGTTGCTAAACGCGGCGCGGTGGCTTGTGGCGTTTACCGCTGCTGAGGCGAGGACTGTGCACGTCCACGTGGATGCGGAGGGGGTAGATGGAGGTCTATTGAAAGAGGTGGCGTATCTCGTGTACCCAGCGCGGGTGGAGGTCGGCGGTGCGGCGGTGGAGGGGCTGGGTTGCGCGGAAGGCGGCGGGGTCTGTAGCTTATGCGGCAGAAGCGGGGTTGTGACGTTGGGGGAGGATTGGTTTACCCACGTGACGCGGGGGGAGGCGCTGGACGCGCCGTGTCTGGCGGCCAGGCTCTTGGGCCGGGCGGCCAACAAGCCAGCCTTCCTCTTCACGTTGCTGGAGAGGAAGAACCTGCCCAAGGGGCCCAGCTGGGTGCTGCCAATGGGGGTGCTGACGCTGTATTTTTGGCGCCACGGCGGAGGGGGCAACTGCCTCGAGGATTCGGCGGCTCTGTGTTTCCATGACAGATGCGTGGCCGTGCTGGGGGTGCGGAGGGAGTGCGTAGAGGCCGGGTATCTCGAGAAGATGAGGCAGGCGGAGAGGTTTGAGGAGGTTGCTGCGGTGAGGGAGGAGTTCCTCAGAAAGACCGCGGAGAAGGTCGTGCCTGGGCTGGAGCCGGTGTACCAGCCGCGGGGCGGCTCGGTGGGGGAGGGCTTCGTGCCGCATCTTTCGGGGGTCAACGCAGTCGGGAGGGAGGTGGACACCGAGGTGTTGGCGTCGCTGGCGGGCACAAACGTCGTGTTTCTCGTGAGGGTCGATGGGGATAAGTTCGGCGAAAGGACGAAGCATCTGCCCGAGGAAGTTGTTGCGCAGTTCAAGTCGGCGGTGGCGGGGGTCTTCGAGGCCGGGCCGCTAGCGGCTGAGCGGGCGAGGTACCACGCCGCCGTGATCTATGCGGGCGGCGACGAGAACATGTTTGTGGCTTCTGCAAGGGGGGTGGATGCCGTGTTGAAGACGCTTATGAAGGCCAGGGAGTTCTTCAAGCAGGCGCTAGGCGGCACAATATCGGCGGGCGTAGTGGGCCTTAGGTATAAGCTTCCGATGTACCACGCCGTATACCACGCCAACAGAGCCGCCGAGGAAGCCAAGGAGGCTGGGCGCGACGCCGTCGCGCTGATATACCTCAAATCTATCCTGGCGGAGGAGGTGGGCATCGTAAAGTTTGAGTTTCTCGAGGAAGCTCTGCGGCTCGCCAGGAGATATGCCGACGAGAGGCCGCCGCTGGAGGCCGGTTGCTTGCAACAAGCGCTCCCGCGCCTCCTAGGGCATGTGCCAGCCGCAACAGGTCTCGACAGGTCTGTGGCGTTTATCTTAAATACCGCCCCGCTTCTAGAGTTATGATTTCCTACGTCTTAACCGCCGAGACGCCAGTTGCGTCCACCCGCGCGCTTAAATTCGGCGAATACGCCCCCGCGACCGTGGCCTACAAGTACGCCGATGGGTGGATTCCCGCCACCACGCTCTACGGCCACTACTGCCACCAAACGCCGGGCTTCTGCGAAGACGAGGGCAAGCTCTTCTTCTACCCGGCGCTCCCGGCGGCGGACGTCGGCGGGGGTCTCTACGGGCGGGCCGACTGCGAGAAGGAGGCCTGCGTATACGTGGACTTCTGCACCCTCACAGCGTTTAGGGGGCCCCGGAGAGAGGGCTGGAACCGGCTGAGGATGGCGGGGATGTACATAGACAGGAGGGCCAAGACCGCCAAACATGGCTTGATCTACGTCTACGAGCTCTACCAGAAGGGCGTCAGCTTCGTGACCGCGGCGAACCGCATGCTGAAGCCCGGACGCCTGGGCTACAAGAAGACTTACGGCTGGGGTCTCGTGAGGCCCACCCCCCTATGCCACGTCTCCGAGAGGAGGGCCAGGCGGTTCCTCCTCCTCTCCCCCATGCCCACATCCCTCCTAGACGGCCGAAAAGGCGGCTCGGAGCGGCTACGTCAAAGAGGTAGCAGGCGAAAGCTTGGCCGCTGGTTCTACTACCTTTCCCTGACCAACCGGTATTACTTCGTAGGCAGAAGCTTCAACGAGGTGTACCTAATGCCCATGTCCGAGGTGGAGCTGGAGGAGGAGCTAAGACCCACCCAGCTGTGGGAGAAGCTTAGAGAAGGCCTAGACGACCTGAAGGTCTACACGGCGACCGGCCGCGAGGTGGGGGGCGAGACTGCGGAGCTCGTGAAGCGCAAGGCCGCGGCCACCATGGCTGCGCCCGTGGCGGCGCTATGGTGACGTACAAAATCACCACCCTGTCCCCGCTCCACATCGGCGTCGGGAGCCCAAGCGGCCTCCTGGATCAGCCAACCTTCAAGCTAGACGGCAGGCCCGCCATACCAGGCTCCACAATCAAGGGGAAGGTGAGATCCCTCTTCGAGACCGAGGTGAGGCGGGAGGTGGAAAGGAGGATGCGCGCCCAAAGCCCGCAGGAGGCGGCGCGTAAGCTGAAGGAGATGCTGGAGCTCGCTCTGGAGGAGATCGACAGAATAATAAGCGGCGATCTGCTGGAACACTTCCGCAACATTGCGCCGGACCCCGAGACCGAGCCCTACGCCTACTACCCCCTCATATGCGACGCGGTGTCTCAACTCCACTGCAACCCGCCCCACTCAGCCTATGACTTCGGGGACGACAGATCCGAGACCATAAGGCTCATCGCCTCCTACATACTCCTCAGGAGAAGCGGACAGAGGCAGTACTGCATAGCCTGCACCTACTTCGGCGGCAACGGCCACCCCTCCCCCCTCATCTTCACCCCGGCAACAGCCCTCGGCGAGGTGAAGACGGCCATCGCCACCAGGGTGTCGATAGATAGGTTCACGGGAGCCGCCAAGCAGGAGAAGCTCTTCACCCTGGAGTACGTCCCCCCACACACCGAATTCGAAGGCCATGTATACAAGGCGGAGGAGCTCAGCGACTACGTAAACGAGACACAGATAGACGAATTCCTCAAACACGTCGTGCCAGCCCTCCTCAGACGGATAAAAACCATAGGGAAGCACAAATCCGTGGGCTTCGGCCAAGTCGAAGTAAAGGTTGAGGACGCCAGCCAGTCCGACGAAGACGTGAAAGAGTTCGTGCGGGCTGAGGTAGAGAGACGCCTCGCAGAGGCGTGCAACACAGACCTTTCGGAGCTCGCCGCGGCCCTCAGACGCGTGAAGGAGGTGGAGCAGAATGCCGACAGCATCGTAGGGGTGGTGGCCAAGTATAGGAGGAGGGTACTGGAGATGTTGTTATGACGCCGAGGAAGGTAGTGGAGAGGTACCTAGAGGTGCGGCCTCTGCTGGAGACGCTGGAGGCCTTCGGGGCGCTCTGCGAGGACGACCTACGGAGGTACATAGACGTAGAGACCCCGCCCAACTGCGACCTCAAGACATATATAAAAATCCTGAAGTATAGCATATGACCGACGAGAGGCAGATCAAGCTCTTCCTCTACCCGCACACCCGGCAAATCGTTGCAAAATATGCCGTAGAGATACGCGCCGAGTCCGAGCTCCTCGTCGGCGGAGGCTCCTTTGAGCAAGCCACGTCTCCCTTCGATATACCAGTCGCCAAGATGCCCTGGGGCGACTCCTTCATACCGTACATACCCGGCTCCACGCTGAAGGGTCTTCTACGCGCGGCGGCTGAGGAGATGATGCGCGCCCTCTTCAGCGACGCCTCTAAAAGCGTCGCCGAGGTCTTCGAGGGAATTGAGGCGGAGGAGGTGGGGGCAGAGCTCGTGGAGAAGGCCGTCATCAAGTTGCTGCAACAGTTCGTCTCCCCAGAGCTGGTAAGGGCCGAAGACGTCATGAAGGCAGGCGGAGACAACCTCCGGCAGAAGGTAGAGAATGCGTATAAGGAGAAAGTCGACGTCTCCAGGATACTCGCCGAGCTAAAGGTCAGCCCATACGCCTGCCCCACAGTAGTCGAGGGCCTCGCCTGCGAGCTCCCCATACCCCCCTACAAAGTGCCATACCTAAAGGCCCTGGCCAAGGCCTCAGGCCTCGACCCCCTCCCCTACCCCTGCCCCGTCTGCCTCACCTTCGGCGCGCCCGGCTACGCCTCAAACATCCTCGTGACATCTGCATACCCACTGGGCCAGCTGGGCAAAGACTACTTCATCCTAGAGAGAACCCACGTGGCCATAGACCGCTACACCGGAGCCGCCGCACAGCAAAAGCTCTTCACCGTGGAGTACGTCACGGCGGGCGCCACCTTCCGCGGCTACCTCATCCTGACGGGGCCCGAGGTCAGAGACGCAGTCAAATGCAACGAGCTAAAGACCCAGCTCGAAAACTGGGCCAGGGGACAGACACACAGCTACATCCCCTACTACGTAATCCAGTGCCTAGCGGAGGAGCTCACCAACGCCACGCTGGGCCGCCGCAAATCCGCAGGCATGGGCCAGGTCGAGATATCAATCGAGAAGATGGACCAGCCGGAAAACTGCGACGAGTACCAAGGCCCCCTTAAAGAGCTGTGCAGGTGGGTCCATGAAGCCGATACGGTTTAAGGCAGAGCTGACACTCAACACAGAGACCCACACCACAGGGACTGGCCCAATGGAGCTGGCGGCACAGATAGAAGCAAAATCAATAGACGTCCTCTGGAAGCTGTCGAACCAGCTTTCAGACAGCCCAGTCGGGAGGTGGCTCTGCCAAGTGGCTGAGCTGAGAAAAGTCGTAAATCCAAGCGTGGCGATCCTGCCGCGGCTCTACAAGCCGGGAAGAGACCCGGAGATATACATCCCCGGCTCCTCCATAAAAGGCGTATTGAGAGCCGCCCTAGACAAAAAAGCGCTGGAGAACGCCGTGGCCAGGCTGGAGAAGTTAGGGCCCGTAGAGCCGCCGAACGCGAAGGACCTATGCCGCGAGTTGGACGACCCAGCGCGGCTCCTCTTCGTAGACAGGCTCTCCCACGCCGCGATCCACCACGCATGCACCGAACTCTACACACTCCAATACGCAGACAAAAGAAAGAAGCTCGTGAATGATGTCGCGCAGAGACTCGGCGTGAGCCTAGGAGACCTAGTCTACCGCGAAGACCTGGCCTTAGGCCTCTCCGAGCTCCTCTTCGGCACCACGGGGCTCAGATCATCCATCTACGTCTCCAACTTCTACCCAAGTGACTGCGTAGAGACCTACGTCAAGACCTTCAACGCGGTCGCCAGAGGCGCCCCTGCCCGCCCGTTCTACGTCGAGCTGTTGCCGCCTGGGACAAAGTTCGAGGGATTCATAGAGTTCAAGCCGACACCCTTCGTGACCGAGGTAGACCTGGAGGAAATGCTCAACACGGTCGCGGAAAAGACAGCAGAAGGCTGGAAGATCCCAATACAGATAGGGAAACGGAAAAAACTGGGATGGGGACAGGCCACGCTCAACCTCAGGCGCAATGACTAGGATACCATTTTCACAATACTTTAAGCGCGGTGAGATGGAAGACGTATCAGAATACTTTAGATGTCATGCAACTCATGAAAGTGTTTTTATCAAATTTGCTAGATCTAGTGGACAATGTAAGTGTAAATGCTTTAGTATAAATGGACAATGTGAGTGCAAACGTTCTGGAAAATCTAGAAAAAGATGCACCCCCGATATTTACCCATCTGAATGTACAGATATTATACGTATCTACTTAAAATATTATTGCGAGTTTTTTGATGAAATTAGGACAACAATAAGGAGAATTGCAAGACCAAGTAAGAGTTCTCTGTTCGCCGTTGAAATCGACTTACCTCAGCCGTATTTTGTAAAGCACCCTGAGCAATTAAAGGTCACATATGTGCAGAGTCTGCACCAGACGCAAGACAGCGACCCACGTTCATCTAATGTATTAGGCGCGTTGCGTTGGGGTCTTGAAAAGTATGTAGTACTAAAGATAGCCACTTTGGATCCTTCAGGCTTTGGAGATTTTATGGAGGCTTGGTTAACTTCAAGAGGCGTCAAAGTTCAGGGTGGCGGACGCCGAATAGAGCTTAAGAGATTTGCGACGTACTATCCTCCCAATATAGTGTTCGGCACAAGTGACGTATGTAAGGTGAAAGGCTCAAAAGGAGAGCTTGTCTCTGTGACAAGCGTAATAGGTGAGGCGCAACATTCCAGAGAAAGAATCGTCGGCTCGGTTAGAGGAGCTGTTTCTGTGACAAGACTAAAGGGATGTAACGGGTGTGTAAGGCTGGAGTTTTCTCTGGACCCTCCGCCTATTACCTACCGCATACTGGGCGAGCTGGGGGTGGCGCCGAGAGACGTGAAGAAGGCGTTGGCCTCTTTCCTCACCGTTGCAACCGCCATGCTGAGCCCCAGCAAAACTTTCGGCGGACAGGCGCCTGTGCCGCTTACGACAAACTTGGACGATTCCGGTCGCCAGCGGGTCTGCGTAGAGACGCCCTACGAGGTAGATCTCCATCTCGTTGACAAGGTCATTGAAGAATTCTGGCGCAACGTAAGGGGTTCTAACAGCATAAAGCGTCAAAATATATAAATAAGATTTTGAGACGCACCATGGCTCAACAAACCCATTACGACATGCGTTTCATAATAATAACACAGAGTGGTCAAAACATGCTGTGCGATGTGGCTCAGTCCCAGGTTCAAGTCGATGAGTTCTGCATTGGTTATCTGCGGGCTGTCGTTCCGAAGATTTCTAGCGCCACGGTGCAGGAGCTGGCATACACGGGTCATCCATGTCACAGGAGCTATGTCATCTTAATACCAACTAATCAACCGGGGTCGGTGGATGTTTCTGACGACAATCCTGTGGTTGAAGTCATTGCTTGCTTTAAAAAAGATGATAAAAATCAGCAATTGAAACGTATAGATGCTCCTAAACGCTTTACTGTTCCTTCTAGACAGATGGTCATGTGGTCCGGTTCTAATGTGAAAAAGCAGGAGTGTGACCCTCAACAACTAGCTGGCAATATTCAAAGAAAGCTGGGGCTCTCAAATTTCAAATTCGATGAGGTGAAAAATTATCTTCCGAGAACTTTTTATTATGTGCAATAGCACATCAGTCCTTGCCAACCTCTTTTCATCGTTGTCATCCATAAAGGATGCAGATGTAAAATCTGTAAAGAGTAAATTTGATGAAAATGTAACAGTACGGCTTGTGGCTTTACTCTGGCTGAATGGGCAATGTATGGGTGTCTCTTATCTGCCAGCTGAAGTGAAAAATATTATTTCAAAAGCTTGCGACAACCCCCACGTGCTCTACGCGACCCTGGGGGCTGTGGTTAAGGCCGCGAAAGTGGGTTGATGGGTCTCTGTTTTGTGGATCCGCACTTCGTCGTCGCCTCGCCTGATTTCGTCTACGCGGCGGGGGGTAACTACCTGGAGTTTGACTACTTCGTCTACGAGGTTAGGCACGGCGCAGTGACGCCAGCGGCTTACGAGGACACGAGCAGGGGGGAGGAGCCTTTGGGGAAGACGCCGAGGTACTTGACAGTGGTGAGGCGGATGTTTCCCGTATACTTCCTCCGCGGCGACGCGGCGCCCAGGGAGGCGGGGTTCGCCGTAGCGGCGCAGAAGACCACCGACGAGGCGCTGGAGGGGCGGTGGTGGAGGGAGAAGTACGAAGACGCCGTGGGCTGGCTCTACACATACTTCCCAGACAACGCCCACGTCAACTACTTCATAGTGACCTCCTCCGCGGAGTACATCCAAGAGCTCGCCGAAGACCTCATAGAGGCAGGCAGGGCGCTGGAGGACACGCCGTATAGGTTCCTGGGCCTTTACCTCGAAGCCAAGGGCAGGGCGATGTTGGGGGAATGCCCCCGGCACCTCTTCGGCGCCGCCGCCCAAGAGGCCGAGGTGCCCTCCTTCCCGCGGGCGCTTAGACTCCCGCCCAGCGACACGGTAGTCTTCACGCCCGTGTTGAGGTCCAAGCTCCTCCAGGGCCAGTTCGCGTTGTTGATCTCCTACATGGCCGGCGGCGCCGACGTAGTGGACGGCGTGTTCCACCCCTCCATATGCGTTAAGTACCGCATAGTCGACTTGAAATACGCAGAATGCGTACCGGAGAAGCCCTTCATACTTCTGCGCGACTACCGCAAGGAAAATCTCGACGAGTATATCGACAGGGTGGTTAAAGAGTTCGGCTTCGCCTGCGTCGTCTTTGTGCCTGAATATGTTTATGTCTATCGACGGGGCAGGGCGCCGACGGCGATGTACCTCCTCCCGCCCAAGGACTTCAAGGACGTCGCCAATGTGAGCTTCGTCAGCGGGATTCAGATCGACGAGCTGTGGAAGCTGGGCGGAGAGGAATATGGCTACGGCTTCGTCGGCTTGGGCGACTGCGCGCCGCCGTATCTCTTCGAGATATGAGGGCATATACGGTTTCGACAAGCCCCGAGCTAGTGAAGCCCGTCCTCGAGACGGTGCTCCAGACGAGGCTTCCAGACGGCATCAAGCTACCGGAGAACCAGCTGTTTATCTGGCTAAGCGAGGACGACGAGGGCGTTGGGGTGTCGCTGGAGGGGTCTTGGCCCACCGAAGTGCTGTTCGCACTGGCTCAAGCGTTTAGCCACTCCCTAGTGGTTAAGTATCCTAAGAAGGAGCTTGTGCACGAGTTCAAGATACTGTTTTACCACAGGTTTCTAAAGTTCAAGTTTGTAGATGTGGAAGTTGAGCCGCGTAGTGTGCATCCCGCCGTTCTCCTCCCGATGTTTTTCGGTCCCGGGAGGAGGGGGCTCTCCTGGGCCAGGGTGGCCGCGGGCACAGCGCTTTATGACTGCGAGGTCGGCCGGCTCTTCAATTTCGACGCCACGCTGTACGTGCTTGAGGAGCTTACGTCGCGCTTTGACAAGAGGCTGGAAGAGGCCGTGAATAAAGGCGGCGAATACGTGGCACACGAGCTCGCCATGATGTACGCCCGGCCACAGAGCCCCCTTTGCGACTGGCTATTACAGCCCTACCGAGGGGATCTGGGAAAAGCGGTAGAGGAGCTGAGGAGTTGCGACTCCGCTGTGCTGACGGCCACGGAGTCCTTTTCGGCGTATTACCTCTACCTCCTCCAAGGCGTCGAAAGGGTGTACGTAATCTACACGCCCAACGTATACCATTTCGTCAAATATGCCCTCTCGGTCAAGAAGGAGGAGAAGCCGGAAGTGGTTAGGATATTGGCCTCCTCATACAACCCCCATATAAACTACCACGTCTTCAAAAAACTGATTAAAGACGGCGCATGCTACCACCCCAAGAACACCGGGCCAGCCCCTATCTACCTAGCCCTCAAGAAGCTGGAGAAAGAGGGGAAGCTGAAAAGGTATCAAAGTCTCGTCAGTTGCGCCGCAGACCTTTCTAAAGGTCATACAGACCCCTCCTTATATAACATGGCGGCGGAGAGGACACGGCGTTAACCCCGCAACAAATTAAACCGCGGGAAGCAGGTAAGGAATTAGTTCTCTGACTGCAGACGCCGAAGCCGCATTGTTTCAACCCTCTTGAGATTCTATGAGCGGCTCCACGACAATTAAGTTTCCCCAACCGCGTTCAGCGATCTCTCGACCGATTCCTTGCCGTATTCATAGGGCACTGCGGCTATCACAGCTACATACAAGCCATCTCCGATCCAAGCGGCGCGTTGGGCCCGTCTCCGCACGGGGGTATATGTGTTTCAATTCCCTATGTGGAAATGCATAGCCGTCGTCAAGGTGGAGCAGGTGGTACTGGGCGGCGCAGGCATGGTTGGTTTCAATTCTCTATTTGAGATGCCGTGATCTCCTCCAGCGTCTGCTCCAAGGTGTTGAGGAGAGCCACCTCCCAGTTTCAATTCTCTATTTGAGATGCACGCGTCGTTACGTTCCCTCTTCTCCTGATGATTTGTTCAATTACGTTTCAATTCTCTATTTGAGATGCGGCAGGCTTAAGGTAGTTGATGATCATTTTGTGCAACAGCAGTGTTTCAATTCTCTATTTGAGATGCGCTAGCGACATTGCGACTTGCCATTGTATCAGCACCGACACGTAGGTTTCAATTCTCTATTTGAGATGCTCCGCGCCGCCGTCTCGCCCTCAGCGTCGCGCACGCGGCCGACCTCGTTTCAATTCTCTATTTGAGATGCACATATATGCAGGGGGTACGCTTGTTAGTCAAACGTCGTTTTCGTTTCAATTCTCTATTTGAGATGCGAGTCGTACGGAGTGCGCATAGTAATCGCCACCACGAACGGTTTCAATTCTCTATTTGAGATGCCGGCCGAAGGTGTGTACAAGTATGCATCTGCCCTTGGCTACTACGAGTTTCAATTCTCTATTTGAGATGCTGTGGAAGGTGCATGAACGCATCCCCATTTGGCAACCTACAGGTTTCAATTCTCTATTTGAGATGCAGATATGGACCATAGACCCGCCGCCCATTGCCCCCGAGTGTGAGTAGTTTCAATTCTCTATTTGAGATGCCAAGGAGTTCGGATGGCAGGAGGTTCCTGCCATAGTTAGTTTCAATTCTCTATTTGAGATGCTGTGCCGGAGGATCAGCTGGTGCTCTATTACATGGAGGAGGTTTCAATTCTCTATTTGAGATGCCGGGGTAATCGCTGTATAGCTCGGCCGCTCTACTACATATGTGTTTCAATTCTCTATTTGAGATGCGGCCTGGGAGTGGCAGACCAAGGCAGGTAGGTTGCTGAAGAGTTTCAATTCTCTATTTGAGATGCGGGGGACACGGCGCCTCTCTCAACGGCACCTCCGTCCGCGCCTACGCGTTTCAATTCTCTATTTGAGATGCACGATGAATATGCACTGATCGCATTTTCGTTAAAAGAGTTTCGTTTCAATTCTCTATTTGAGATGCATAATCGTCTCGATCACAGCGTAGGAGAACTCGTCACAGCTGAAATGTTTCAATTCTCTATTTGAGATGCCCTATAAGAGGCCTCTCGACGCTAAGGATATCCAGGAGGTTTCAATTCTCTATTTGAGATGCCCTTGGACGTCCTTTCGCGTTGGATAAGACGCGAAGACCCGACGAAGTTTCAATTCTCTATTTGAGATGCGCTCCAGCTCCTTCTGCAGAACTATCTCGCCGATGAGACCGTTTCAATTCTCTATTTGAGATGCAAAGAAGGCAGTGAACATGTCGGTGGACTACGCCTCAGTGAGGCAGGTTTCAATTCTCTATTTGAGATGCCGGAGTGGATTCGGAACCAGAGGCGGAGGGCTGAGGAGGAGGTTTCAATTCTCTATTTGAGATGCACAGATATGGCGGTGACGGCGACTCCTGTGTTGAATAAGATGCCGGTTTCAATTCTCTATTTGAGATGCATAACTTACGAGTGGGTTACGCCGCCGTGGGCGGGCGGCGAGTTCGTTTCAATTCTCTATTTGAGATGCACAGATCCACCCCCTTTTTTCTTTCTGGACAGGTACTTCCTTGCGTTTCAATTCTCTATTTGAGATGCATATAGAGATGGCGTAGATGGAGAGGGCGGAAAAACTACTGTTTCAATTCTCTATTTGAGATGCCACAGTAAGGCTCCGCGACTTGAAGGCGGGACGTACGGTGACGCTTGTTTCAATTCTCTATTTGAGATGCATAGAATCGTAGAGGAGGCCTTTGGCATGGTTGGGGGTAAGGGCTTTGCGTTTCAATTCTCTATTTGAGATGCGAACAAAAACCGTCGGGTCAAACGACGCCGTAAAAAAGAGTTTCAATTCTCTATTTGAGATGCCGCGAGTGTTAAATTGCCGCGGGGGGTCATGCCGAATGTAAACAGGTTTCAATTCTCTATTTGAGATGCGGAATTCCCTATTCCCCCTCTTTACATGTGTAAAATTTTGGGTCGTTTCAATTCTCTATTTGAGATGCGCACTCCTTGCCGCCGCCGAGGAGGCGGAGGAGAGGTGCAGGGTTTCAATTCTCTATTTGAGATGCCGGGTAGGCCGCGGCTAGCATCCAGATTGCGGCGGTGGCGATTATGGTTTCAATTCTCTATTTGAGATGCCGGGGTTAGGGATGTGGTTAAAGTGTCTATGCCCTACTGGGGCGGTTTCAATTCTCTATTTGAGATGCTCTACGACCAGCCAGCCGACCTAACTAGAGCGCTTATCTGCGCGTTTCAATTCTCTATTTGAGATGCGAAAGCGCCCCGGCCGGCACCCGCCGGCCTTCCTTCAGGAGTTTCAATTCTCTATTTGAGATGCGACTCGCTAATATTTCTCTTGATCAAGCTGGTCCACATGGTCTCCGGTTTCAATTCTCTATTTGAGATGCCGGGTCTTGTGGAGTTTTGAATGTGTGGGTTTTTAAGTTTTTTGTCTGTGTTTTGGCATGGTGATGTTTAGCTGGGTTGTGTGGGTTGCTGTGTCTTGTCTATAGGTAAAGTGTGTTGGGTGTGTAGATGTGTTTATCTGCGTGTTTTTTCTCCTCGGCGTCGACCTGCGCCGGGAAGTTGCACGACGTTTTATAAACTGGATCTCCGCTTTACAAAATCAACACGGCGAAGGAGTAGAACGATTAGACAAAGATAAAGGGCATTCTGCACGACGATTTATAAACGCCGAATTTTAAACAGCTGGTTAAATATTTAACGCGGCGCCTAACTTCCTCCAAGTCGCTGGGCACACACCGCGACGCTTGATGGGTCCGCGGGGCTGATTCGCCGTGTAGCCGCTCGGCAGAAGATATGGGGCGGCGGGGTCGAGTCTCGGGCTGGGGCGCGGTGTGGGCTTGCTGGATCTGAGGGGTCTGGCGGCTTAGGGGTGCGTGTTGTAACGAGAGGAAGTATAGCGTGGGGGGAAGGACACAGGCCCTCGACCTCCCGCCGTTCCAGGGGGTCGCTGGCGACGTGGGGTTCGCGGTGGGGTCGGATGAGGGCATCGCGGAGGTTGATTATACTTAGGCTCGTCCTCTCTGTGGAGTCTGGATGCTCAGACCTAGAGGGGGCCTGATATTGACTGTATGTCTAAAGGGGCGTCTGCAGATATGCCTCCATCGACAGGCACGAGCTTCGTGATTGTGGAGAATATAGGGGTGGTGAAGTGTTATATAGGCAATTTATCT
>Ga0326762_1000479_pt1 | contig 18091 bp, 15 predicted proteins | sample NORPS_S_FD_207669 | JGI IMG/M metagenome (GOLD analysis project Ga0326762, IMG submission 207669) | Hot spring sediment microbial communities from Norris Geyser Basin, Yellowstone National Park, WY, United States - NOR.PS_S | ecosystem: Environmental > Aquatic > Thermal springs > Near-boiling...
CCCGGAAATTTGAACTCCCTCCAACATATGGGGCACCTCAGGATGATGCCGAGCGAAGCCATTCCTCCCCCGCCCTCCAGAACCCCCATCCCCGCCCACAACCTCCAATAGCAGCTACCCAGTAGATATTAAATAACGCCCCACACCATGCACACCAACACCCCTAGCCCGGCCGTCGAGAGGGCTTCTTAGCAGAGCCTTCTCGAGAGCAATGGTCGGAGCCCTCCACCCCCAGACAATCCTGTTGGGAGGGCCCTCACAACCGCAGCCTTTGAGCCGAACCCAGAGATCCCGTTCTGAGGTCCTGCCGCACCACGACCTTTATCGCAAAATTGTAGTGTAAGCGGGTTGGACAGTTGAAATCCAGAGCCCAGCAATTAAAAGGGCCCTTCTAAGCTGGGATCAGCGGTGCTCTATGTTTTTACCATATTTTTACTTAGTACTTAGGCTGGCAGAGACATGAGGTTGAGTGTTGGAATGGATCTCCAGCTGGGTCTCTTGAGCGCGCTGGGAGATCCTTCCCAAAATCGGGGCCTTCTATAGAAGCCCGCGTGTTCCACTCTAAACAGGGCACACCCAACCTAGCATTTCTTATAGGAATACTATTAGGTTCAAGCCCCGTTGAAGGGATAGGGAGGCGTCATCTACTAACCTTATGGCCCTATGTTGAGAAACAACATAAGCCCAAGCATAGTGGCAAAGATCACGGGGCATAAGAAGCTAGACTACATATTAACATACACACAGATAAAAACAGCAGAAGAAGCCCTGAGAAACATAAAGTAGCAAGGAGAGGAAAACAACCTCCTCCCCGCCCTGGAGGGGCGAGGCTTTCAGTTGTAATCCCTCTCCAGAGGGCTAACACCCAAGACCCCAGCATAAATAAGATGATCTACCATAGAATTGAAAGTAAGAGAGGGGAGGGGGTCATTGGATTGAAGCCTAGATTTATAAGTAGTTGCTGAATTAACGATAAGTTTAAATATTTGTGAATATTTATAATTACTAGGAGCTATCTTCAGATGTGAGCCCCATGGCGTTGAGCTCGTAGGGTGCTATGAGGCCCGGGTGAAGCTAATGAACCCAGGGCTAGGCATAATCCCGCTAGTTAAAGGGGAAGCGCTTTGGAACACTGGCAAAAGCCGATGGTGTTACTCTGCAATATGTGTACACATTTCTAGAATGACTAGGTATGAGGGCGTCAATAACCTGAGGTCTTCTCCTTTTCCCGAGAAAAATAAGGAAAATGAGCAATACCACTACAAGAAAGATCAAAATCTGTGGGCAGCACCAATTATATCGTTAAATGTTATCTTTTTCTCTTCGAGATATTCGTATAAACCAGATCTAATTTCATTAATAGCGTCATATCCCTTTTCCATCAGTACAGTACACAGGCCTACTAGTTTTGCTCCAGCACTCATAAGACCAACTGCATCTTTCCAGCTGAATACTCCTCCCATACCTATAATGTCTATATCGCTAAATTCTCTGTAAACATCATAAATGATCCTTAAAGCAACCGGATATATGCATTTTCCGGAGAGCCCTCCTCCCCCTATAAAGCTTAGTATTGGCTTAAGATTTTCAATATCTATAGCCATAGCCCTAACCGTGTTAATTAGAGTTACTCCTCTTGCTCCGCTTGATAATGAGCGCTCAACAAGCCTTATAATATCAGAGACTGGAGGTAGTTTAACAAATACTGGTTTTTTAACCATGCTTGCTACATTTTTAACTATATCGGATAATTTATCTAATAAATGCATCCCCATACCAGGTCTATTAGGGCTGCTTGCGTTGATCTCTATAATTATTGATCGTTTTTCAACTATTTCTGCTGCCTTAACTATTTCATCTATGTCAGTACCCGTTATACTGCCGATGAGAGGGCATTCTATATCTCTAAATTCATTTATAATGTTAGCTCCAGGATTATTCATGCCAATGGCATTTATGTAGCAGGAATCTCCGACCTTTATGACAGTTGGTGCTCTATGGGGGGCTAATGGATTAAGGGTTACTGTTTTTATAGTTATGGCTGATGGTCTATACTCTTTACATACACGTCTTACTAGATCAGGTACATTCGGTAAACCCCCGGAAGCTATTATGATGGGATCGCTGAAACTATAGCCAGCAAGTTTAATCATTAGCGTTCCCCAACGCTATCATCTAACTTTATTTTATTAATATCTATGAAAGGTCCTTCAAAACATGGGAGAACACCGTTAAATGCACATACATCACATACTCCACGCATGCAGTTAAAACCTACCCAGTCGATTAAAACATATATTTTAGTAATGCTTGAGATATTTGCATATGTAAATAGCTTCTTCAGTTCTTTGATAACTCTCTTCGGAAATACAGCTATAATTATATCGTGGCTCACTATCTGTTTTAAAACCTCAGGATCTTTTACCTTGTCTTCTATATCTAAACACACTATATCCATATTTAAACCTATATTTTTCATATAATTAATTATATATTGTATTTTATAAATTTCTTTTTCACATGCTAATGCTAAGACTTTGCTACCACTAATTTTAATGGGGAGGCCTAGAGGACCTTCTAGGAGGATCCTTTTATTTATAGGAATACTCTCGATAATCGCTCTTCTCTGACCCTGTATATAGAGCTCTATAACATTTTCATAATCTGAAAAGTTATATATATAAGTAAATAGTTGAGCTTTGTTAGGAATTATTATTGCCATATATTGCCCGGGCATTATTTTTATAGGTTCTTCAATTCTTATCCTTAAAACGATTCCATAATTTACATTGAATTTTGATACAAGTCTACCGTATATCATGAGATTCTTCCTCACCTATTTTCCTAGTTATTAATATGCCTTTAGGTCTTTTGCTTATTATCTCGCCATTATATGCTATAATCTCACCTCTTATAATGGTATATATGATTTTGCCTTTTAATTTCCAACCTATATAAGGTGATATAGGATATTTAGCTACCAGATTTTCTCTAGATATTACCGTTTCTTTATTAGGATCAATAATCACAATATCACCATAACTACCTACTTGTATTTCTCCTTTTTTGGGGTATATTCCAAAGATTTTTGCTGGATTTCTAGAAAGAAGCAAAGGTAATTTTGTTAAGGGTATTATTTCTTTTAATGCCATATCTAACATTAATGGAAACAGCGTCTGAACTCCTATGATGCCTGCAGCCGAAGCTAGTGGGTCGGGATTCATTTTTTCTTCCACAGTATGGGGTGCATGATCAGATCCTAATGTGTCTATAAGACCAATCTTTATTGCGTTGATCAGCGCTTCTCTATGGTGTCTCTCTCTTATAGGAGGGTAAACTTTAATTAGTGAACCATATTCCTGGTAATCTTCAGCTTGAAATAATAAATAATGGGGACATGTCTCTGCATAGATTTTTGTTCCATTTAATTTTTCTTCTTTTAATGCATCAATTGCATTTCTAGATGAGATATGAAGTATGATAGCTTTACCACCTGTATGTCTAGCTATTAGTGCTATCTTCCTAATGGCAAGCTCCTCTGTAATAGGAGGTCTTATATTGATTATTGACCTTAAATTTACCTCTTTAAGTGCTTTTGTTCTCTCATATAGCAGCTCTATGATCTCTCTTTCTTCTGCATGGAAAGCTATCGGAAACCCTATCTTAGCAGACAGTTCCATGGCTTCATATATGGTTCTTATGTTTGGAGAAGGCAGATTCCCAGTTGTAGGGCCCAAGAAACACTTTAGACCGATAGCTCCCATTTTAATTAAGGATGGTATTTCGTGTAGATTAGAATCTAGTAATACGGCATATAAGCCGTAGTCTACATAACTTTTTAGAGAGAAAATATCTGCCTTTTGTTTAAATGTTGAAGGATCAGTTACAGGCGGAACGGTATTTGGCATATCAAAAACCGTAGTTACACCTCCTATAGCAGCCGCTTTTGAGCCGTTTTCTATATTATCTTTGTATTCCAAGCCAGGTTCTCTAAAGTGAACATGTTCATCTATTATCCCAGGAAATATAAGTTTATTTGTCGCATCTATAACTTCATAGCTCGGATCACTTTTAATAAGATCGCGACCCAAAACCTTTATAATTCCTTCTTCGATCAATATATCAGCTTTGATAAACCCCTCTGGATATACTATTATGCCATTCTTAATCAGCAAATTCCCTCCTAAGACTTTCTTATTTTTGTCATGCACTTTAGTTATTCCTCCTTATAAAATATATCTGATTAAACTTAAAAGTCCTCATCTAGAATCAGTATCGGGAAAAATAATGACTTCTAAAACAAACAAATATTTAGAAATCGACAGGTCCGAATTTCTTTCAATATTTGAAGAAATATCAAAGATAGGTTGGTCTGAAATTTATGGAATGAATAGGCTAGCTCTAGATGAAAATGATATTAAAGCTAGACACATGTTAATAAAACGATTAAAAGAGATTAATTCTTTAATACGCATTGATGATGCAGGAAATATAATGGGGGTTCTAGAGGGAGATACAAAAGAAATAATTGCTACGGGCTCGCATCTCGACGCTGTACCTGGAGGCGGAAGATTTGATGGTACAGTTGGAGTTGTTGGCGCACTCTATGCGCTACGTTATATAGTCAAAAATAAGATCAAAACACGCCATTCCATAATGGCTATAGATTTTACAAATGAAGAAGGATCTAGGTTTCAACCTTCTAAAATGGGTTCTGGACTAACCACAGGTGTATATGATAAAGAATATATATATTCTAGGAAAGATGCAAAAGGGATCACCTTCGGTGAAGCATTAAAACTATCTGGGTTCATGGGGGATCAAAATAATCGATTAATGTATAGTCCTATCAAGAGTTATGTTGAGCTTCACATAGAACAAGGTCCTATACTAGAGGCAGAGGGATATGAGATAGGTATTCCGCATGGAATTGTTGGGATGGTTTACTTGGAAGTTAATTTTATAGGTGAACAAGCACATGCTGGAACAACTCCTATTAGGTATAGAAGTGATGCCCTGGTTCCTGCTGGAATATTGATTAAGGAAATAAGAGATTATATTAAATCCTTAGATGATTCACTTAGAATAACTGTTGGCAAGATAGATATATGGCCTAATATCCATAACGTGATTCCTGGAATAGCTAAACTCATAATAGATATTAGAAGCTTTTATAATAAGATCTTAAGCGATGCAATCAAATATATAATAGATATTTCTAATCTAATCGCGAAAAAAGAAGGAAATATCGAGGTAGAGGTGAAGAAATTATGGGAATCTCCAAGAGTGGTGTTTGACAAGAAATTACGAGATTTAATAATCAATACATGTCAAGAGCTGAGGCTAAAATGTAAGGAAGATATTTATAGTTGGGCTGGTCATGATGCGCAGAATATGAGTAGAATTACCAAAACGGCCATGATATTTATTCCCTCACATAAAGGAAAAAGTCATACAAAGGAAGAATATACTTCGGAAAAAGATCTTATAAATGGGATGAAGCTACTGCTTAACACTATGTTAGTATTAGACCTCAGCTAGATTAAAAATCCTTAATAGTTCCAATTAGATATTATATTATATATTTCACTTTTGCTGTATCCTGAAGCAAGCAATACATACAGTAAAACTCTAGCTTTAACGGGGTCTAAGGACCTTGCTGGTATTAATCCTCCCGAAATAAGATCAATTTCACTACCAATAAAGCTATATGTCCTTAAAGGTATTTCACCGCGCCTAGCTCTTCCAGCAAATACCACCGGCTTCTCCACAGCGATCCTCTTAGCTATATCAGAGACTCTTGGAGGTACAGCACCTCCTGCGAAGCTTACTAAGACAATACCATCACATATGCTTGCCAATTTCTCGAGAGCTACTCCATCATCACCGATATAAGTCATATACATACATACTTTTTTATTAGCCATAGTCTCATTTATTTTAAATTTTGGTAATTTCTTTACTGGCTTGAGGATTAGTGAAACACGATCTTCGATGATCCATCCTAAGATACCTGGATATGAAGTAAAGGCATTAATCCTGGAATTATGGGTCTTTTGAACATATCTAGCACTATGTATTTCACCTCCCATTACAACAAGAACTCCCAAGCCCCATGTCTCTTTATTCGCTGCCACTAGTATTGAGTCTATTAGATTTGCAATACCATCGTAACCTGGCAGTGTTGGATTTCTCATAGCGCCGGTTACTATTATAGGATTTTCATAATCTAGCACCAAATCTAGGAAGAATGCTGTTTCTTCAATAGTTGTCGTTCCTTGAGTAATTATAATCCCATCATAACCTTCATATCCTAATAACTTTTTAATCATATTAGATAAATTTATTAAATCAACAAAATCGAGTGCACTACCAGGAACAAGCTTGTAAGTAATAGGTTTAATAAAAATATTTCTTTTTTTAATTATGTCCTCAGGTATCAATTTGAACAGATCATCTGCTGTTAAGCTTGGACTTACACCCCCGTTAATCTCTTTCTTTCCCATAGATATTGTCCCTCCTAATGATATTATAGCCACTTTAGTTCCCATATGATCGTCCTCCTTATGCTAGGTATGTTGCAGAAGTTATTATGCTATGATGGCATTGCCTGTTTTCCTTGCCTTTTCTCATCCCAAGTGGGTATTGGATATACGGGCTTTGATGTAGCAACTTCTGGAGGCCATATGACTACATACTTTCCACCTTGCCATTGGGCAACAAGCTCTTCATGAGCTATTTGTTTACCTGTAGCCGGATCTATTTTAAACGGCCCGAAGAATGTCATTATATTTAGTCTATTCAAGGCTTCACGGACAGCTCTCTGATCAAGGCTTTGAGCAGCTTCAATGGCCTTTGCTAGTACCAATATAGCGGCAGCTCCGGCGCCAGCATGCTCAGTAGGTTTTTCACCTGGTTTCGCAACGCTTTTATATAGTTCTAAGAATTCATTGCCAGTGGGACCAAACCATTCAAAACCTTTTTTCATTGCATCTTCAGGCTTATAGGAGGCAACCGGTTCCCATTGCTGTGTACCTGCAAATCCTTCTGCAAGATTTCCTAAAGCCTGCCTAAAGGATAGAAAACCTGGTACAAATGTCATTATAATCATCTTCGCATTGATATTTAGTTCGGACAGCTGTTTAGCTGCTAATATCCCATCTGTTTCATGACTACCGATAATTATTACATCAGGTTTTGTGGCTGCCATTTCTGTGAATATTGGTGTGAAGTCTTTGATATCGATCGGATATGACTTGAAGAATACTACCTGTAAACCGAGTTCTTGAGCCGCTTTACGAGCCCCCATACCTATAAACCTGTTAAATTCGTCTTCTTTAAATACTATTGCTAATTTTGCTCTAGGATCTAACTGCTTTATCATACCTACAGCGGTTCTCATCTGTTCAGTTGCTAAAGTTAATACGGCAACCACGTATCTATAGCCTTGTTCATGAATAGCATCACTTGCCCCCATCCAGTTAATCATTAATTTTCCATACTTTTCAGCTACTGGTGCTGCTACATATACAAGGGGTGAACTGTATGGTCCTAGTAAGAAGTCTACTTTATCAACTGTTATTAATCTCTCATATAAGCTTGGCACTAGATCCTTGCTTGACTGATCATCGTAATACTTTAGCTCTATCTTCACCCTCTTACCACCTATCTTTATACCGCCATAGACGTCGTTAACCCATTTCGTAGCAGCCTGAATACCCCACAGACCCTGTGTAGAAGCTAATGCAAATGGGCCTGTAAGTCCTACTGTGAATCCCACTACTATTTTGTCTGGTATTGTCTGCTGAGGTTGTTCTGTAGGCTGCTGTGTAACCTGCTGGGTAACGGTTCTAACAACGGTCTTCTCAACAGTAACAGTCTGCACAAGTGCTGAAGAAGTATTTTGACCTATAATGTATCCGCTTAGACCAGCTATCAAGATTAGTACTATCGCTACTATAACATATACTTTAGAAAGCATATTTATTATTCCTTTACCTATCATCTATAACCGCCCCTTTTCTTTATCCCTTATTAATATAGTTAAAAACGCTTAAATACCTGTAATAGCTGAGCATTATTATTAAGATAGCTAAGCATATATAGGTCTTATTTATAACTACTAAAGGAGAGAAAATGATGTTTCCGATCAACCAGGAATTGTTATTATTTAATATAGTCTCTGGTATAATGTTAGGCACTCTTTATGGCCTTGCAACTATGGGACTAAGTCTAATATTTGGTGTAATAAAGGTAGTTAATGTCTCTCATGGAGCTCTAATAATGTTGGGTGCTTATACAGCCTATTGGTTATATACCTTATATTTAATCCCTCCTTTCATATCCTTAGGCACCGCATTTCTTATTGGGCTTGCTTTAGGTTTCTCAATATTTCATGGAATAATTAAGAATGTGCTCGGTAAGCCAGAGATGATCTCCCTTGTTGCTACTTTTGGTCTTGCAATACTTTTTGAAGAGACAGCAAAATTTCTATGGGGTCCAGACTTCAGAGGTTATACGTGGGAAATTGGAAGGATAGAGTTTATGAGTTTCACGATTCCTTTAACAAGAATATTAGCGTCAGTATCAAGCCTAATAATAGCCATATCTATATATATTTTTTTATATAAAACAAAAATGGGTATGGCTATTCGAGGCGTTACGCAAGAACCTGAGGGCGCTGCATTATGCGGAATTAACGTTATAGGAATATACTCAATAAGTGTTACTCTAGCAATTGCCCTTACTGTAGCCAGCGGCGTATTAATAACACTGTTTGTTCCAGCTGGAATAGAGCCATATATGGGGGGTCCCTATACATTAAGGGCATTTGTAATAGCAGTATTAGGCGGTCTAGCCTCACCTATAGGGGCTTTTGTGGCTGGTCTTATATTTGGTCTGGCTGAGACTCTATCCTATGGCTTTTTATCACTATTGCCTATATCTAGTGCATTTGCTATGACAAGGTTCGTTGCATTTTCATTGCTATTAATACTCTTACTGATCAGACCCGAGGGTCTCTTTAGAAGGTGAACCGTAGATGAAGTACGGACCGCTAATAACACCGCTTATTCTATATATGATATTAATTTCTATAAGATATATAAATCCTCAACTTTCGCAGCTTACTTCTTACATAGCTTTTTATGTAGCTCTAGGGCAAGCATTTAATATATTCTTAGGACTAACCGGCTACGTTGATTTCGGATATGTAGCATTCATGGCATTAGGCATGTACGGGATGGCTCTAACAACTGTAAACATTCACAATATATTGGTAGGAGTAATAGATCAGCATTTACGTATATATTTATTAGTTATAATGGGCACATTATTAGGCATATCGTTTGCAGTAATACTGGCTTCGATTGTCGGAAGCATTGCATTAAGGCTTAGAGGGGCATACTTTGCTATAGCGACAATAGGTGTTAATGAAGGTTTTAGATATCTAATTGAGGGTAGCGGTATGTGGCGTGGCAGTGAAGGTATAATAATAGCCAAAGATCTCATAGAATTATACGGCTATGAGGGAATGACATATATATCTACAGAAGTAGCCGACCTTATGTTAATAACTATTGGGATTATTGCTATGCTTATAACATATGTCATTATTACTTCAAAAATGGGATATGCATTAGCAGCACTTAGGGATGATGAAGATACAGCTAAGATCTTCGGCATAAATACAACTAAATATAAAGTGTTTGCGTTTATAATTAGCGCTGCATTGGCTGGCATGTTAGGAGCTGCAAAGATGCTGAAAGACCAGGCAGTATTTCCCCCTCAAGCGTTCTCCATTATGTATACTGTCGAGGCAATAGTAGTAGTAATACTAGGTGGAATTGGAACAGTTATTGGACCTCTAATTGGTGGAGTATTATATTCGCTATTGAAGTACTATCTAACAGTAATAATCCCAGGAATACAGCTTTTATTACTGGCACCAATATTAATTATAGTAATCTTAGCGTTCCCATCAGGAATTGTTGGTTTCATTAAAAAGGTATTCAAGAGTAATAGAGTAAAAAGGTTAGTTATATAAGCATCAAATCCGTATAAATTAAGGGTAAAGCTAGTTGCTATTGAAGTTGGAAAATATATCTAAAAGCTTTGGAGGTATAAAAGCTCTTAATAATATAAATTTATCTATAAAAGAAGGTGAGATAGTTGCGATAATTGGTCCCAACGGAGCTGGAAAGACCACATTATTCAACATAATAAATGGTATCTACAAACCAGACACTGGTCGAATTATTTATGAGGATATAGACATTACGAATTTTCCACCATATAAGAGATCATATCTAGGAATCTCTAGGGCATTCCAAATACCAAAACCATTTATAAGTATGAGTGTCAAGGATAATGTTTTAGTAGCAGCACTCTTTTCAAGAAGGATCCCTAGCATTAAGGAAGCTGAAAAAGAGACTGAACGAGTGCTAAAGTTGGTTGGTTTACAAAATAAATCTGATATGATCGCAAACGACCTAACATCGCCCGAGAAGAAGCTTCTTGAGTTAGCAAGATCATTAGTTACTAAACCTAAGCTTCTTCTTTTAGACGAGATCGTTGCAGGGATGCCCCCCTCAGATATTGATAACATAATGAGCTTGGTGGTACAAGTAGCAAATGAAGAGAAGATCTCAGTAGTAGCCATGGTAGAACATATAATAAGAACTGTTAAATACGCTAATAGAGCTATTTTTCTCCACCAGGGCCAGATCTTGTTAGATAGCAGTCCAGATGACGTTTTAAATAGTGATTTGGTAAGAAACATATATTTAGGGGAAGTAGAACATGCGTAACGTGCTAGAAGTTTCAGATCTAGAAACGGGTTATATGGGCACACAGATATTGTGGAAAGTCAGCTTTGGGCTTTCTGAAGGTGAGATAGTTGCGATAATTGGTCCCAACGGAGCTGGAAAGACCACCTTAACTAAAGCAATAATGGGATTTATAAAGCCATGGAAAGGTGTAGTTAAAGCATTTAATAAAGATGTAACCCACCTTCCTCCACATAAAAAGGTTGAACTAGGAATTAACTTGGTACCTGAAGGGAGAAAAATATTTCCAGAAATGTCAGTTATCGAAAATCTCTTTATGGGTGCATATATGGAAAAGAATAGTAATAAAGTTATGGAAAAGATCGAAAAGATCTACAATATATTTCCAATTCTAAAAGAAAGAATACACCAGAAAGCTCGAACCTTAAGCGGGGGAGAGCAACAGATGCTAGCAATTGCAAGAGCTTTAATGACAGAACCAAGGATCCTAATATTAGATGAACCAACGCTAGGACTGAGTCCTAAAGTTTCTGGCATGGTGATTAAGACTATAGAAAAGTTAAGAGAAGATCTCGGAGTAAGTATCCTCTTGATCGAGGAAAAAATAAAGCTTGTACTGTCTATAGCGGATAGGATATATATAATGAACCAGGGGAAAATTATCTATGAAACATCTAAAGCAAATTACTTTAAGGATGAAGATATATTTAAAAAATTCGTTGGACTATAAGAAAATTAATATAATATTTTCCATTTTAGATAAAAACTTTCTATGGTATTGCTTCTTTTCCTTGCCTTTTCTCATCCCAAGTGGGTATTGGATATACGGGCTTTGATGTAGCAACTTCTGGAGGCCATATGATCTTTAACTTTCCACCTTGCCATTGAGTAACAAACATTTCATGACCTATCTGCTTGCCTGTGGTCGGGTCTATTTTTAATCTTCCAAAGAATGTTAGTATATCCATCTTATTCATTGCCTCACGAACAGCTTTCTGATCAAGGCTTTGAGCGATCTCGATAGCTTTTACTAACATGAGTATGCCAGAAGCGCCTACACCTACAAGATATGTGGGTTTTGCTGTTGATCCAGCTATTTCATAGAAAATTCTTAGAAACTCTTCCCTAGTAGGGCCAAACCATTCGATCCCCAATTTTTTAGCAACCTCCGGAGAATATGGTGCATCTTCTTCCCACTGACTAGGTCCAGCTATACCTTCTGCTAATCTACCTAGGCTTCGATAAAACTCACCATAGCTGACGGCCCCCCCTACTATTATTATAAGTCTAGCATTTACATTATATTCAGCCAGCTGTTTCGCTGCTAGCATTCCATCACCAACGTGTCCTGTAACTATTATTATATCTGGTTTATATGTCACTGCTTCGCTATATATGGGAGCGAAATCACTTGTTCCAGGCGGATATGACTTATAGAAGATTATGTTTAGACCTAGCTCTTTAGCCCGATCTCTTGCTCCTATTGCGATATATCTATTAAATTCATCATCCTTATATATTATGGCTATTTTTGCGCCAGGATCTAGAGCCTTGATCATATCCATTGTGGCTCTCAAGTAGCCGGTAGACGGTGTCAAAGATTGGACGATCCACCTAAATCCTTGTGCAAATATTGCATCAGAAGCGCCTGCCCAACTAATCATTAATTTTCCATACTTTTCAGCTACTGGTGCGGTAGCAATAACTAGGGGTGAACCGTATGGTCCTAGTAAGAAGTCTACTTTATCAACTGTTATTAATCTCTCATATAAGCTTGGTGCTATATCTCTGCTTGACTGATCATCGTAATACTTTAGCTCTATCTTCACCCTCTTACCACCTATCTTTATACCGCCATAGACGTCGTTAACCCATTTCGTAGCAGCCTGAATACCCCACATACCATCACGAACGTCTATTGCATATGAGCCTGTAAGTCCTACTGTGAATCCCACTACTATTTTGTCTGGTATTGTCTGCTGAGGTTGTTCTGTAGGCTGCTGCGTAATCTGCTGGGTAACGGTTCTAACAACGGTCTTCTCAACAGTAACAGTCTGCTGTATTCTTGGAGCATTGGCTTGACCTAAAAAGAAGCTGGCTATACCAACAATAATGACTAAGGCTGTTACTATACCCAAAAGCGATAGCTTAACCATATAGCTCACCATAAATAATGTAACTAGAAAGCTTAAAAACTAATATTTTGAGCATATCTCTAATTTTCTTATATCTTATATATTATTTATATATTATATAGTAATACTTTTTCTTGATTCCTTTAGAAACAATATTGATGAGAATCACTATTGATTTAGAATGAGAAATACCACGAGCTAAGGGACATGTATCTTGACATCCCACTATATATTAATGAGATATGTCAAGACACAACCGTCGGAGTATCTTCCTTCAGAGGGACAAGTCAAGGCAATTTGCCTAAAGGATTTTTAAAAGTTTATTAAGTATCTATGGTTGAGGAAAAAATTTTTGAAAGTAGGAGACTTACAAGATATCTATGGAGAGGTCATAGGGTTGTGAGCAGCAATATAGAGATAAGCAGCTAAGACAGATTTAGAATATATCGGTCGGCATTAAAAGAAGGGCTAAATACAAATCTTAGGAGATATAGGGGTGAGAGATATAGTGTACACTAGGTATTAAGGTATTAATAAATAGATCCTAAGATACATAGAAATAGGAATATGAGAGGAATAAAATACGCAGCAAGGGATCTATTTAATATGGTCTCAGAGCTGGAGGACATGTAGAGAGCTCAGCAAGAGATAGGCGTTGTAGCTAAAGTAACTCTGATGCTGGCATGATCTGTGCTAACGGCATTTATAGCAGGCATAAGATCCAGATCCAGTATGGATCTTACTCTCATAGTAATATTCTAATTAAACATATTAAACATATTAAGCATACTGAAAGCATTCAAAATGGAAATAGAGAGGAGAAATAGTGATTATTAAGGAATAACAGTCTTCTAAGGGGCTATTTCTGGATAGGATTGAGGAGGATCTCCTCAGGATAGAGGTGACGTGTGCTAAGCTGTATGACAAACTTATCTATCTTCTCATAGATTAGTATAATTATAATAATGTTCATGGTGTCAGTGCTGGTCAGATTATTAATAAGAATAAGGAAGCTCGGAACTCCTTCTTCAAGTAGCTAGATCTGAAGGACAGGGTAAGTTACCTCATCTATCACTAGAAAGGTTTCTCCCCTAGGCTGTTAGAAGAATAAAGATAGAGAGACTAGCGAGAAAGGATATATTGATTAGAAACGATAGATGCTGTCTCGAGCCTATAGACAATGGTAAGGGATATTTGGACTTGAAAACTTTAACAGTATGTTGATAGGATAAGATTAGAGGGTAAGCAAGGAGATCGTGTATAAGGCTGATAAGCAGTTAGCCTACATAATAATAATTAGCAAAGAGATGCCTAAATCAAATCCAAGGGGCTATGTCTCCTTCCTATTTTCTTGAGATTTTTGGTGCGTCACCTTCCTCTCCCTTTAAAGAATATGCTCACCTAAGCATTTCATTGAGTTCTTCTTCTGTGAACATTAGCTTTCTGAATGTCTCCTCCGATATAAACCTTTCATTGCGAAAGACCTGCACAGCTGTGATGTATACATGGAGCATACCAACAACTATGCTCTTGTTACGGTTTCTCCTTATTGTAAATATGAGGTTTAGGAGGGTCATTGCTTTATCCTCTGGCATCTCTTTTGCCCCTACGATAATCATTACTCTTTTTAAGAGTGCCTCGTGTATCTTATCCACATTAACCATTCTGAGCCACCAATCAACTATACCTCTAACTTTCTTTATCTAACTAAGCAGCCTTGTTTCTCCCATGTATTTCCTGATCTTGGTAACACTTAAAATTGTGCTGCCTACCTGCTTTATGTGGTATAAGCATCTTCTTAGCCCCAGTAGCTTTTATGAGCTCTATAGGGCTGTCCACTATATAGAGCAGGAACTCCTTGCTAATGTCTTCCCTAGGTGATAAGGTGTTCAGTATTGCTGATATAACATTCTTGGCATTAGAAAGCTCTGATAATAATGCGGCAACTCCTCTTCTCCTAATTAGCCTAAGCTTAAAGCCCTTAGTAAGTACTGTGTGCTTAAGCTTGGCTAATCTGAAGCGCCCGGAAATATCCTAGTTGATCCCATCTATAGCGATAAGCATAAACTTATCAACCTACTTCTTATGTGATTGGCAAATAAGCAAACAACAGTCACTATTTCCCCAGCTCATTACATCGCTATAGACATGATCTAGCTGTCTAAGGATGCGGTAAGGTCTATGGCTCTTCTCCACTCTTAATGGCAAAATTTCCTATACTGAGCTTAGGGTGTCATCCTTCTGATGGGGTTATTAAGCTTATTATATTATTAATCAGGTTAGGAGTATGTTTTAGGATCTCCTCCCTAGGGACATAGGAGCACGCTAACAGGATGTCCAGCTTATGTATCAATTTCCAGACCCTTAAAGCAACACACGGAAGCTCGTCACCTCTATAGTTATATGCTTAATAAGGCATATATAACTCGTCCTAAGGAACAAAGCCTGCTTTATTTGTTATGAACAATCGAGATAAAAGAGAAGCCAGGATCACTAGTAAGATCCTAAACTTTAAATGAAAACTCTTTCTTAGACAATACCTTTTATTCTTAATAACTTACATGAAAAGATATAAATTACTGATGTGTGGATTGGTTAAATTTGTCAGAGGATCTAGATTCTAAGCCATCTACAAAATTTATAATGTAAACGACGATCAGCAGGCTCGGTATACTACCTAGCTGTTTAATATACTCCTTATATAAACAGCACATAGTAACCTAGGGATGCTGTTAAAGATCCAAGATCTTAAGTCCCTATAGGCGAAACATCTTCAGGTCTCAGTCGGTTCTCTTAGGAGGTCACATAATATAAATATAGAGCTATTCACGCCAGATACACATTAACTACTGTTAGACCCTCTTTTCTCATAGATTTGTTAGAGGATATATTATAGAGATATTAAAAGAGCTCCTCTTCTAGATTAGCTGTAGAGATCGAATTCAAAGATCCTAGAGTATGAGTACTCTTAGAATAGCTATTCATGGCTTATGACGAGTTAAAAATGCTACCTCACTACGGGCTATTAATGCTATATAACTATATGAAAACTATATATCTGCTTAATGTGATTAAAGCCTGGCTGATCTATTCTAGTATATATGGTATTTAATGTCTTTTACACTTCCCATGATCGCGTGTAGACACCTATTTTCCCACCCACATATCCTTTTAATGAAGCCCCTCCATAGACCCTCCCACTCATCTAGTACATAGAGCTTTGCGTCCTTCTATTGTGAACTGTAATACTATGGTGAACTCAGGTCTATTGTGTTGAGCTAGATGCTCTATCTTATGGCTTGGGGTTATCCACACGGTCTAGGTCTCCTTGACATCGACATCTTGTGGATCTTCTGGAGTTATCACCTCTCCAAACTCAACTATCTTCAGATCTCTTAGATAGCCGGTTTGAGTGGAGAGGGTAACCTCATTCACAGAGATTATCAGGAGCTGGTTGCAAAGATTCTTTTTATGGTTTTATTACTAGGAAAGAGTGCTTGATTTCTGTTGATAGGGTGTTCCGTAGGCTAGATGACTGTACACACTGTGATAGAAAGGATCTATGTGGAAATAGCACTATCGCTGTTGAGATAAGTTTATGACCCCTCCCCGCCCTGAAAGGCAAGGCCTGCCCCTGTTGTCAGCTGGGTGCTTGTTATAAGGCACCAACACAATGATATAATGATGATCTTTGGGTAGATATAGACTCGATCCTGAATGGTGCGAGAAAGCAGATGTATTCCTCGAAGACGCTGCCAGACATCTTAGTGAGGGCCACTACTGGCTAGTCTGTTTTGAGGCGCACCAGGCTGCAGAGATATACCTCAAATCCCTAATACTTTCCCTAACAGGCTCATTCCCATATACCCATGATCTAAGTGAGCTCCTAGAGATCCTAGCGAGAATAGGGATCTCTACTGATGAGTCTCTGATGGCCGTTGCAGATCTATTGACACCCCATTATACATTATCAAGATATCCAGGCAGGAGAGCAATTAGATATAATCGAGAGAGGGCTAACAGATGTCTCGAGTCTAGTAGGAAGATCGTGGAGTGGGTTAAGAGGCTTGAAGATCCATGAACGGCTACAGAGATAGATATTATAGAGAACTCCGAAAATATGTGGAGGAGTGGGAGCAGAACTTCAGAATATTTATAGAGGAAGTCTGCAAAAGCGGCGTTATAAAATCAATGTTATTAGTGGGTTCTAGGGCGAGAGGCGATCATAGATATTCAAGTGATTTCGATGTAGTAGCGGTCATAAAGAATAGTGATGATCCCCTTGAAATCGCAGCTGTGCTGAGATCACTGGTTAGGGGTCGGTTTCCCCTAGATCTTATAGCTATCCATGAGTCAGAAGTAGAAGATCCGCTATATAAGGAGATGCTAAAAACCTCTATAGATCTATGTTCGGAGTGGAGAGACGATACATAGTTGCAGCTATGATAGCTTTTGATTACTATATCATTGAATTAAATTGTTATTAGGTTGAACAGCTGTGTTTGAATCATAATAATTAATTTGGAGAGTCCTGTTCGTCCGACTATTATAAAGTATATCTTAGTTAAAGAGGTTAGGCATCCTTAACAAGTGTTTATGATATTGTAGAGAGATCTAAGATGGGGCTAAACCCTTTTTCATGATAGTAGAAATCTTTTTATTTCTTTCATTATTAATTAATGGTTGGAGTAGAGGTTTAGGAACAAAGAGAGGTCCAGGGATAATGACTAGGAGGAGGAAAAAGAGCGATGAGAAGTGGATGTGGGTTGTTAAGCCGGGCGACAGGATCTTTGTTAGTAGGACAGCCGTTCTACCCTCAAAGAAGTTATCTAGGAAAGAGTTCAGAGCCCTAGAAGAGGTCGTGAACATATATACCAAGATGTTTGAGAATGTGCTATCCTACGCATCTAGGAATATAGTTGGGAATTACTATAGGCTTAAGAATAGGAAGTACCGAGAGCTAAGGAATATCTATCCAAATATACCATCCCACTATATACATGGCTTATGCCAGGATGCGGTTGAAAGGGTTCTCTCTCTAAGGAGGAACAGGGCTAGGCAATACTCTATCTGAGGACTAGGGGCATTATAGTTGTTGAGAGGATCTCGGGAGACGATATAAGGGTTATGATCGCTAGATATAAGAATAAACAATTAAGGCACAGGATA
>Ga0326762_1000480_pt1 | contig 18086 bp, 16 predicted proteins | sample NORPS_S_FD_207669 | JGI IMG/M metagenome (GOLD analysis project Ga0326762, IMG submission 207669) | Hot spring sediment microbial communities from Norris Geyser Basin, Yellowstone National Park, WY, United States - NOR.PS_S | ecosystem: Environmental > Aquatic > Thermal springs > Near-boiling...
TTCTTTATATTGCTAATAGCCTGTAAGGCTCTCTGTTCAATAGGGGTGGAGAGGATCCCGATGAAGTGGTCTATGTTTTCTAGATATCTGATCAATGCTCTGACAACGAATCTCTCGTCGAAACCAATGGTTGTGACGAGGGCTCTAGCCACCTAGATACCCCCGATATCTAAGGCTCCAGAGGCTTCCATAAAAGCCCTTCTTCTCCTGAGATACTCTTTAACATCTCTATCGAGATCCTCTTCAGAGATCTCGCCACACCATCTGTTTATCGATGCTGCATACCTATCCAAGATCGATATAATTCCTGTGATCATTACAGCTCCCCTATATACTAAGTAATATAGATTATTTCTATTCGTTCCTCTAGGTTTCTCCATTACGCTTATGATTTTAGGAAGTTCTGAAATATACTTCGGTATATTAGAGATCCACGTTGGATTGGCGATATACGGCGTTAGATCTGGACAGTTCACTCCAAGGGAGATCTTAGCACATTCAACCATATTTTCTGAATCGTTGTCCCAGTAGAGCTTATCTCTAGAAGCTTTATTTATTATATCCTTAATAGATCTCATGGAATGGTGATGGAGAAGAATAGCTATAATGTGAGGTAGAGCCGAGATGAGGCCGAACTTCCTATTGATAGAGACGGAGAATGCATATAGAGAGGCGGCGGATATAATCTCATGGTAAGGAGCTGTACACCTCTCTCTAAGGCTCTCCTGGTTCTTCTTAGTACATTTACCTAGGTCGTGGAACGCTATTACGATCTCTACAGGGTCGCATTTGATAAGTGGCGATATATTCTTCACGTTCTCATCGATCGAAAAAGTAGCCCTTATAGCTTCTACTATCATCTCATAGGCTTTGCTAATAGCTGATTTAACACCCTCATCTAAAGATCTATATTTTTTAAGCATAGATTGGATATGATCCTCCATAGATTCGCAGCACTTATCCTTATGCTCTCTATTACACCCGGCGATGTAGGATTCTCTACAGGCTTTTGAGACCAATCCCGTGGACACCCCCATCGTAGAGAGTAGACGGGATTGCAATGCTAGGATATTTAATGGGAAATGATAGAGGGTCTTTGTTAAGCTCTCTCCTGAGTCTGTTCAAAACCTCTAAGTCGATATGCTCTGCCTCTAAGTCTATATGCTTTCTATATCCAGATCTCTTGAGGAGATATATTGCAAACCCCTTTCCAATAGCTTTTTCAGCATAGGAGAGCATATGATCGCATGGGATAGGTAGTGATCTATACCATAATTCCTTATAATTAAGCGATCTACACTCCTGATCCTCACAAACGTATAGAGAGCATATATTCTCATCCCTAAAGCCTCCAACAATCTTTAAGAACTCATAGACCTTCTTAGAATCAATTAGCGGGTTTGTAAGAGCCTCAAAGAAGCTCTGCAATCCCAGGGAGGGTTTTCTCCAACGGCTTGATGACCAAGCAGCATCTATGATATCCATATATCCTGTGAAGCTTCTATCCAAGGATTTTGGTAGGTGCCAGTTGATTCTCTTACCATTTATTATAGGTTTTAGAATGTCCAGGGTTGTATCTATAAGGTCTGGAGGGTATACTCCAGACCCTCTCTCTAGATCTTCATTGGATGTAAAGATGGCCCATCTCCCCTCATCGAGCCCCTCGCCCCTAGCGAGCCTACCCATCCTCTGGATCAAGCTGCTTGGCGGCGAGATTTGAGAGATCATGGCGTCAAAGCTCATATCAACACCCACCTCTAGAACCTGGGTGCTAACCAGCAGCACACCTTTATTGCTCTCCAACGCGTTAAGCTTAGCTATTCTATCCTCGGGGGTGAACCTGCTATGGATCATAATAACGTTTCCCCTATCCCTAAGTCTCGAGTATATGCACTTGGCATTCTCAACGGTATTTACAACGATAGAGGCCCTTCCCCCACTCTCGGCAATATCTAGAAGCTCTCTAACTAATCTCTCTAAGAGTTCTTCATCGATGCTGCATAGATCCCTCACTTTGATCATGGGGTTTTCTGCTAGCGGCTTAAACACCTTACTAGATTCTATCTCGTAGAAGTCATCACCCCTCTGCGATATATACTCCCCATAATCCACTAGATCTATAAAGCTTCTTCCAATAAGCCCTGTTATATTGTTGAGTAGATAGTTTGAAAGGGTTGCTGTTGAAACTATCGTTAGTGTTTTAGAGCTAGCTAGCGCCCTGATAGATTCAATAACCGCATTCGCCATATTGGTTTCCTCTTCGATAGCCATATGGACTTCGTCTAAAAAGTTAATTGCCGAGAATATCAGTGATCTTGGAACCTCGTAATGGCCATAGCCATCTCCATAGATATTTATAATCTCGTCTGTCGGGAGCTTATAGAAGCTATATAGATATGTATCGAAAGTAGTGATAGTGTAGGGGGCCATAAGACTGTAGGTCTCATGGGCGAGTCCATGCTGTCTTGCAACTAGCTCCATGGATATCTTGTCACCGACTAGCTTGGCTAGTGATCCCCTCACCCTCTTAGCAAGATCATCGATCAAGCTTCTCGTGGGGGCAACATGGATCACGGAAGACGCATGTTGAAAATCCCCCTTGAGAATAGCAAGTAAAAGTGTTATAGAAACAGCTGTCTTACCGATTCCAGGGGGAGCTCTTAGAACAACCACCTTCCCCGATTTAAATGCCTGTTCAACACGATCTAGGGAGTATTCGATGAAGCTCCTAATCCTTCGAGAGCTGTAGAGGCCCTTCTCAACTGTCCACACATATATATCACCCAATCTCATAGAATGTCACCGAATAGTAAGGCCAGTTAACACCTCGACAAGTCTCTTAAAGCAACGAATATTGATTATCTGTCTACCTTCCCTCTCCTCTTGATCTCTTATCGCCCTTGCTATATAGTACGAGGCTTCTGAGGGATCTTTAGACCCTATCAGGGCCTCGTAGAGCATTGTAACAGCGTTGAGAACCTTCGGCTCCTCTGTGCCCAAGCCCCTTCTAATAAAATCCCTCACTTGCTGAAGACAATTACAGCCTAGGTTATCCTGATCACATAGATCGGCTAATCTAGCAATCTCACCCCCAATCGTTAGATCTTCTCTGGAGACCTCCGTAAATGTTCTCCCAGCCAGTGCGATCCTGTGGATCCTTAGCCCAACACCTCTCGCCCATCTATTTTCACACTTATCTCCAAATAGTTTCTCAAATAGCTCTAAACCCTCCGGGATGTCTGAGAGCATATCTCCTCTATTTTTAGGATCCTCAAGCAGGATCGCTGTTGCATATATATACAACATATAAGGTATAGTGGGGTTCGTTGGAACATTATATAGAGTGCTAGCCATATTTATAGCGAGCCAAGAGTTTTGGGAGCATCGATCATATATATCAGGGATTGTTGACAAAACCACGCCATCACTTACCCTCATCCCCATATAGGATACTACGAAGCCTGCTAAGAGGAGGGATGCCCAGGCATCGTCCATCCTAACATCTAGATCTAGTTGATATGGCATATTATATGAGAGACCCTTTTCATAGAACTCTACCTTGAAGAGCTGAAACATGGATAGCTTACCCTGGCCAAGCTGGATCGAGCTTCTCCCAACCTTAATCGGTAATCTACCCCCTTTACCTAGAAGCTGCGGGATCTCTCTAATGAAGTATTCCGCAGCATCTCCATATGTCTCTATTCTATCTAACTGGCTCTGGGGGATTACTTTTTTAAGAGTACCTTTATCATTTACATGCAGATAGGGCCACCTAATGTTTTTCCCCTTATTCTTCACCTTGTATATGTAGTGGATCTCGTTAGAAAATCTGCTCAGGGCATCTTGTAAGCTCCTGTGCGAGATCACAGCGGCATTACCTTTTAGAGATATAGAGGCTCCCCCAAATGCTCCAACCATATTGATAGCAGTAACAGCTAGATCTCTGATAAGGGTTCCTGGAGGCGGGAGATCTATGATTATCTGCTCATCGCTCAACTATAACCACCTCTCCACCTCCCCTACAGATCATCGCCCTTCTAGGATCTATTTTAACATGGACCTCCACAGGCTTCATCAGAGACTTCGAATATGGATACACCCTTCTTCTAAGGCTGCTCTCAACATAGCTTCCAATCGAAGCTTTTCTATAGTCGACAACATCCTCAATCAATACGTCTCCAGATAACCCATCGAGTACCAAGTCCTCCCAGAATGAATATAAAGTTGACGCTTCACCCTCTGAGACACAGGATAGAGATCCGTATTCAACATCCTCCACAGATATAAGTCCATATGAGCCCCCAACCCTAATTATGGAGTGTGCAGAAAATGCTATAACCTTCGCATGATCTTGTTCCCTCGCAATATATAGAACCTCGAAATCAGGTTCTCTCCTTGATACCCCCTTATAGGCTTTGCCTACTGCCACAGCATCGTATTTTGCAGCAGCTTCTCTAGCCCTATACCACCAGATTTTAGATATATCCGCATATTGTGCCACGGGAGCGTTTATTTTCTCATGTACTGAGTAAACAAGCTTTCTAATTCTCTCTGCAGAGCTCAAACCCCCATCCTCCTCAGGGATCTTGTTAAGTCTGGCATACCCGTATGAAAGGGCTCCTATGAGTGTTGTTGGTGGTGGAACGATATATGATTCTCTTGATTTGCTTGAGAAAAGCTTCCTGCTTGTGAAGCCCCATGAGAGCCTCATAAGCACCTTGACATAGTACAAGATCTCAGCTCCTATGTCTTTTCTTCTAGATCTATTCTCTATCCTAAAGATCTCATCTATGACTGGATCCCTGAGAATCTTAGGGCGCTGTCGATCACCTGCTCGAAGAACTCCTCCGGAGTTGATGCTCTCTTGGTCTTGCTATCCCTGGGCTTTCCGCCATAGGCTATTACTTCATAGCTAGCACTAATCCCTAGCTTGCCCAGAGACGATGCGAGTTTAGCTGCCTTCGACTCAGTATCCTCTATATAGCTTGGGATCTGAGCTGGCGATGCGTTAGTAGCAATTGGTTTTGTAAGAATAGCTACCCCGGAGACGATTCTCTTGACAGGTGTGAATCTGCTTAGCTTGGCTCCGAAGCCAAAGCCTAGGAAGAGGCCTTGGAGGGCTGCTAGGGCAGCCTTGATCCTGTTGGCCCTTTCCTTAGGATCCACGGCGTCCTCAACTTTTACCAGAGATGTTCTGCCAATCCCTTCTAGGTCGAGGGATACCGTGATCCCGTAGAGAGCGGAGGCTATCTCTACATAGTAGATCATCTGGGCGGCCCTCTGCCCACCAGCCCCCGTTTCTGCGGGCATGTGTCTTGCGTGGAACTGCGCCTCGATTGCCGTAGCCTCGATCGAGTCATAGGTTGGGAGCATATATCCAGTGTAGAATCTTGATGTCCTCTTGACTGGTAAGGCCTCCTCGGCATACAGAAATCCTGCTACGTCAGCCACTATGGATTCCCTGATGGCTGTCTTCTCAAACTCGTGTTTGGCAGCAACGACATCCTTAGGCTTCGACTGGACGATCTTCTGTAGATTTGGTGTTAGATGGGCGTTATCCATGAACTTTGCGAACTCGTATCTAAGATCCCACTGGGTGAGGGGAGGGCTGGTCTTGTAGATCGCTTTAGTAGCATCAACAAGGTTTCTTTGATACGCGTTGGCGATAGACTCACCACTCACGGCAGGGACATAGACGAGCTTGTACCCACTATCGCTGGGAATCACCATCGGAGCCCTTCTATGCTTTGTCAGATTACCTACAGTCTCTACAGCGTTGAAGGCCTCAGCATTAACCTCGACTCTGAGGCTTATAGATAGGCTAGCCAGCCTGCTTCACCTCCTCACCAGTCTCTCTGGCGCTCCAGGAATATGCAATGGCTAGAGAAGCCACGATCTTGGCAACGCTTAGATCTTTCTCTGCGAGCTTTAGAAAGATCTCTACATCGTTAGCAGTAGGCATGAAGACTCTGTGCTCGCCGCCCTCAACCTCTCTATCTCTCTCACTCTTAAGGCTTCTGAGAGCCTCTGAGATCACATGCCTTAGAGTTGCCTGTGAGAAGGAGTTTGCAATTCTATCTATATATCCATAGGCCCTCTCCCTCGCGAAATACGAGAGGGCCCTAGCAATATTTATTATAGCCCTTCTCTCCTCATCGCTCAGGGAGCTTATTCTTAGCTCCTGCATATAACCACCAATTACCATAGTGAGGCGAGATATATAAACATTAATTCCTATAGGTATTATACTTGGTCTACATCAATATATACCAGACAAGAGCTATGATCAGTAAAGACTCTTCTTCAATGGCTGAAGCAACCTCTACATTGATATAGACTGCAAGCATATGGTTACAAGGTAAAAAATATTATTCCTCACCATTATCTCTATATGGTTAATACAACTATGAAAATGATGAATCCCCTTAAAGATATAGATAAGCTTGTAGAGATATTAGCTAAAGCGGAAAGAGAGCTGATATACCTTGGACCAGAGCCTCAGATAGATAGCCTAGAGGAGCTGTCGGAGTCCATCGAGATCGCCGAGGGATTTGGGTTAGGATCAGGACTTCTTGAGTATGTAATAGAGGATATCGATGGACCTCCCTATAAGGGATTTCTGGATAGCTCTTCAAGATCTATTGCCTATCCCGGTATTAGGATCTTCATTGGTGCTTGTTATGCAAAGGATCTAGATCGTCATGTTCTGGTTCCCACAGGCCTTAGAACGCCTTACCTGGCTATCCAGATGGGTAGAAAGGCTATTGAGTCGCTTAGAATTCTTTTAGAGGGGGTGGCATATGTTGAGAGCCCTTCTGGCTCGCTATATGATGAGGGATATAAATACGATAATATTCACGACGAGCTTAGGCTGAGGCTTGAGAATGCTGTTCTAAACATCATGAGATCTGATAAAATATTGATCGACGGGCCTATCTATCCTGTGCAAGTAGCCTTTTCAAAGATCTTCGGCGAGGAGTATCGAGAGGCATTTGAGAAGCTATATAGGGAGAGGGAGCCCCATATACTGAGGCTTATAGGTGTTGTCAAAAGGCTGGATCAGACCTTCAAGCTTCTAAGAATCCCTGAGATCCGGGAGGAGTTCGCAAGAATAACAGGGAGAGATATCAGGGCTCCAGACTCGGTTGTGGTGTCCCGACTCGCTGGGGATAAGAGGATTCATGTGATGGGTATCTTTAGAGAGAGCTTTCAAGGCCTTGAAGCCAGGTATATGATCTATGTATATGTGAGAACACCAGCCGGGCCAAGGGTATTTAGGCTAGAGTCCCTCAATAGAGAGGAGCTATTGAGGGCGGCAGGCTATATAGTTAGGAACCTCTCGACATCCGGGTTACCTGTGGATATAGAGATAGCTGATAGAATCTCAAAGAGGCTCTCAGCATCGATATATCTCGCCCTCTACCTCTACGGAGCACCCAGGCTAGGGCTGAGCCATGATGAGAATGTGAAGGTAGCCCAGGTTTTGGGGGAGCTTAGGCAATGATATTCGACGAGTCTTTCTCGAATAGGCTTGAGGATCTCTTGAGGGAAGCTGATAGTAAGGCCTTAGAGGCTGGCGAGTCTATAGTGGGCCATGTGTCGAGGGCTGTACCTATAGAGCTTTCAACAGACTCGAAGGCTATATCTATACATATACCGTTTAATGAGTATATGGAGAGCAACAGATCGATAAAGCTGGGGAGCCATCTAGGAATAGCAATACCGATTCAGAGGGTATATATGTTGGTAAAGATCATCGGGATAGAGAGGGCCGACATATTATCAATGGCAGGCTTGCCAGATATAGCAGTGCATAGAGATCCTGGTGGGTTCGCAACACCTATAGTGGTGAGAATAGAGCCCATATGCGAGAGGAGCTTCGATGGAGGAGATATACTGCCACCAATATCACCTATAGAGCCACAATCCCCAGTATTCATACCAAAGCCGCAGTTTCTCAGAGAGATTCTGGGGATACCAGCCGAGGGGATAGCCATAGGAGGGCTCTTCGAGGCTGGAAGGGCTAGAGAAGACATAGATGTGGTGCTCAACGAGAAGATTATAAGGCACCATATTCTAGTAATAGGAACCACGGGTAGTGGAAAGACAACCCTTCTCACAAGGATCTTCACAGATAGAGCGTTTCAATCAATAGCACTAGATATACAGGGAGACTATGTAAGGGCGATGATATCTAGTGGAATACAGGAAGGATACATTCTAGTCCCAATTACAAAAGGCTTGCTAGAGGAGACATGTGGAAAGCAATGCAGAGACGAAGATAAATTCGTGGTGGAAAAGCTTCCCGAGATCTATGCTAAGAGGAGAGGGCTGCCAAGTCCACTTGTAATAGGTGCGGAAGATATCGATGGTCATGCAGGGATAAAAGTTGGCTTTGGCAGAGTCGAAGCTATTCTAGTACCATTCGCCTTTAGATTTCTCGACATCTATGGGGATATCCATAGGATTCTCCCGATAATGTCTCCACAAGCATCGCTATTCTTTGGAAAGCTTGCTATGAAATGTATTACTAGAATCAATCGTCTTGAGGACTTTGTTAGATGTATCGAAGACGAGGGCAACAAGGAAAAGATCCATAGTGGAACGATTGGAAATATTGTGAGAACCATCAAGGCTATCCACGATTCAGGTGTTGTTGGGGTAGCCATAGCTGGGAGAGAGGTGGGGGAGCCTGCTTATGAGAGCCTATTTGCCAGGGCCTCGAAAATAGCTTTAGATCTTGGCTTCGCTATGGACTACTCTCCGAGAATCGGATCTATGATGGTTGCATATAGGATCCTCTCAAAGCTATTCGAGTACAGAGACAAGGAGTATAAAGCGGGGAGGGCTGGGAGACCTATTATAGTAGTCATCGACGAGGCCCACGAGTTCTTCCCACAGAGCGGAAGAGAGGGGTTCGAGAAGGAGGGGATGGAGGAGATGATAAACAAGATCATGAGGCTTGGAAGGGTTAGGGGGATCGGTTGTATCATGGCAACCCACAGGCCCCAAGACCTCAACGACCTAGTAATAGAGCTGGCAAATACCAAGATAGCCTTTAGGAGCGATGAGGAAACCCTCAGAAGAGTTGGGATGGAGAAGAACACAAAGATCCTCGAAACAGCCCCAGAAGGGCTGGGCATCATAAAGACCCATGCCTATAGGGTCTCCGAGATAATGTTCAGAACGTACTCACCAATACACCCCTAGCTATGGTGCACCGAATATGACGAAAAAAGATAGCACCGGCTTTGGCTTTTCTCCTAGATTTTGTAGGAAGTGCGGTACCCTTATGCTTCCAGGACCTTGGGGTGCTAAATCTATCTGCCCAAGGTGTGGTTATGAGGTGCCCCTAGATTTAGGCCATACACAGGTAGATCAAGACATAAAGAGCAACACATATAAATCACCTAGTATTAATCAAGATTTTAAGCAATGCATATCTAGCGATATACTAGACGCGTTGGGGCTAGAGTATCTAGTTTATCGAGAGGATCCTGTGGTTGTGAAGAAAAGCGGGGTTAAATTTAAAGATCTATTGCTCACACTCTGCAATAAAAGACCTGATCACGGTCTATGTGGCCTTGAGATGTATGAGCACCAGAAGTATGCGGTAGAAGCGCTGCTTGGAGGGAGAAGTATAGTTGTTGCGGCATCAACTGGAGCAGGCAAAACAGAGATCTGGGTATCCTATGCATTATCAAAACAGTTAATTGATAAGAATTTCAAAGTACTGGCCATATATCCCACAAAAGCCTTGGCATCGGATCAGATTGAAAGGATCTCGAATTATTACATCAAGGCAGGCTTCGAAGTTGCTGCAGTCCAAGACTATGGTGTAAAAACCTATTATGGGGATGTCATGAAATATGATGGCGATGTGTCACAACATATAAAAGGTTTTGAAGCCAGCAGAGCCCTAGTAATATTGACAAACCCAGAAATATTGCTTGATATTCTGGAGAAAAAATCGCGCCACAAGTTATGGAGATTTGTTACTAATGTTAAAATGATTGTTATAGATGAGCTAGATTACTATGGCAGCAAAGGAGCGATACTGCTTCTTCACCTAATAAGAAGACTGGTTGAAATGCTAGGCACCAGGCCTCAGGTGGTTATCCTGGGTGCTACTATAAGGAATGTTAAGGCTATCAAAAACTTTCTTCCAATGATAGATCTTGAGGTGATAGGTGGACAAGCCCCTAAACCTACTAATTACCTTTATATAGTTCTGGGGAAGAAGGACACTGTGAAGAACCTATACGACAAATTGCCTGGGTCACAGAAGTTAACATATGAAGAATATAAAGAGAAATTCTTCGAGCTACTTCTCGATCCTAGTGCAAGGAGCTACATAAATAATGTTACAAAGGAAAATGAATCATTTATTGTAGATTTAGTGAAGCATTATCAGAGATGTCGAGAGACAACACTTGTGTTTGCTAGAGGTATAACGGAGGCTGATAAGATCGGATCTAGCTTAGATCCGAGCTTCTCTGCTGTACACCACTCGAAAATCTCTAAGGAAGATAGATCTCGTATAGAGGAGAAAGCCAGAGAAGGAGATGTTAAGGTCATAATAACCGTGAAAACGCTTCTACAAGGTATAGATATAGGTTTTATTTCAAGAGTTATTCATATAGGCCTCCCCCCAACTTTAAGAGAGTTTATTCAGAGAGAGGGTAGGAAGGGAAGAAGGGTTGATGTAGAAAGAACAGAATCTATAGTTGTTCCCGTCAACGAAGGAGATCTAGTGATTCTCAGCGAAGGGTTGAAGAGCCTAGATATGTGGAAGTCGCTAGAACCAGAGGTTCTCATACTAGATCCTGAAAACGATCTTCTAAAGCTATATGACCATAAGCTGGGGTTCAGATCTTTAGAAGATAATGAGTTAAAGTCCATTGGATTAGATAGGAATTATATAGATAGAATAGAAAAGCTGGAATTTTATGAGATGCTTAAACGATATAGGGGTATCCCCACATATCTATATGATCCCTCAAAGAATAAATATGAAATCGGAGAAGAATGTAGTTTCAGGGAATATGTTAAAGAATATCAGCCAGGCTCAATAGATATTCGGCCACAACCGTCGTTGATCGTCTCCACTTTTGATACCAAGAATAAGGAGCCCGCTATCCTAAAAGTGGTACCTAATGCACCATTACTAAACCAATATGTACCACCAATTCATTTCATATCTAGAGAGTGGAAGACGCCAAAATATATTAAATATGCTATATTAAAATATGAGATAGAATGTAAAAAATGGGGCCAAAAACCAGATCTTTTGAGCGATATTGAGAGGAGAAAGCTATGGAGCAAAGTTTACACAACTCTATTATTTAATGGATTAGGTGGATTTAAGCTTGTAAAAGAATACCCTATATTAGTTAGATGGTATTTAGAGTCTAGGTATAAAAGGAGAGAGATATTAGATAATGGAGTGGTTATAGATGTATATGATATAAAGGCTATAGATGCGTTTCCCAAACTACTAAGAGTTAAACCATATGAATTCTTCACCTATGTATATGCTAGCGATCTGGATCCAAGCGATATGGTTCTAGAGAAAATACTTAGGGGAATGGGTTTTCTCAAGGCCATTCTGAGACATAAATACGGTCTTCCGATAGACACCATTGGCTATTCCTTCGAATCTTTCTCAAAACTATTAAAGATCTGGGAATTGGAGCCAATTGGCCTTCTTAAATCTCTAAGAAATAAGGGTATATTTCAAATTGATGAGGGCAGATCGATTAAATGTAAAGAGCTAATTGAGGATGTGAAGACATATCAAATAGATGAAAAGTTAAAACTCCTATTAAAGTATATAGATAGATATAGCTTCTCTGAGAAGGTATTGGCGGATCCAAAAGAATTAAGTGAAATAAGAAGGGATGCAGAGCGCATGGTACACTATCTATGCAACACAGTCGATATAAAACTTAAGGGGGAGATAAAGCTAGTATTCAGGACACCTAAAGAAAGCATCCTGATTCTTGATAGCGCCTTTGACAAGATATCCATATCTCTGGCAGCGCCAGAGCTTGGTATAAGCATCCTAGAGGTCATGAATGGAGAGGAGAAAGCCGTCTCAGAGAAGATCTTAGGGGCTCTATCTAAGCACCCCGATGTTAAATATATTGTACACTATGATTTGAAAGATTATATCAGAAAAATGATCCCAGCTATGTTATACGACAAAGTAATTGATCTAGCAGAAAAAATATTATCGGAATATCAGACCCCGGTAAGCCTTGGAAAAATCAGGGCTGAGCTAACAGGGAAAGAAGATCTTATAGAACTTCAGAATGATATATCTAACAAGTACCTTCTTAAGGAAAGGAGTTTAGATGAAAATATATATAGAGAGTTCTTCAAGTTAAGGGCTGAGATGATAGTTATACTCTACAATATATACATGGGATATATGGTCAAATGAACACTTATATACTAACCCTATCACGGAGTCAATAATTCTTCCACGAGTTTCGTGGACATAGAGATAGAGCTATTCTCTGAGAGCCAATCACCCCTACGCCATAGACGGAAGCCCATGCCCCTTAGGCTATGGTATGAGGGCTAGGGTAGGCTGTAGTCTGTGAGGTTCAATTAACATCAGATCTCTACAGAGTGATATTCTCTACATTTTTCCTATCTTCTAAGAGCTGTTTCATAGCTTCTCTATCATCTTTTATCTAATTCCGCATTGTTGAGTCCTCTAACTTTACAGCCTTCCTCTGAGGTCGCTATATCCTATTACATCTATATATTTTCCAGCCTTTTCCTTTAGATCCTTATCCTCGGTGGCTAGTGCTGCCTTTACTGCTTCTGATGCCGCTATATATGATGCGTCGTAGAAGGTTAGCTTTTCGCTGGCTGCTAGCTGGAGAACCCTTTCCATGTTGATCTCTTCGAACATTACTACCTTGATCATACCCCTCCTTATTAGGCTTCTTAGAGCATATAATATGTCCTCGGCGTCTTCTAGCTCTAAAGTGCTCTGGAGCGCCACTAGCTTCCACAGGGTATTCCCAACATCGTATAATGTTAGATCGAGCATGTATAGCTTTGCCTTAACATCGATACTGAGGAGCTCCTCCCCATAGTCAATGAGTAGGGGGAGCAGTGTTGATGCATCTAGCAGATAGCTCAAGATCTACCCCTATCCTCCCTCACAAGCTTAGCTATAGTAGCAGGATCCAGCTTACCTGTGAGGCGACTGCGAATCCTCGCAAGCCTCTCCATAAGAAGCCTCTCCTCAGCCTCCTCAACATATCTCTCAAGCAACTCACGAACAACCTCACTAACATTGACATTAAGCATCTCAAGCCTCTCCTTCAACTCCCTAGGAATTCTCACAGAAATAACCACGCTTGCCAGAACAACCACCATAATACAGTATCTGACCTCCTCTCCCGCCTTCAGGTCATCATCTTGATCTTCATTCCTTTCGGGCGGATCATAGGTTCCCCCCATCTATTCGGGTTTACATCTGTCATCTGAGGGGCAGACGGGGTGGTCAGAGATCCCCCAGGAATTACTTTGATCCTTAGCTTTTTCAAAGCTTTCTTCCTTATGTTTAGCTTTCCGGCAACGTCTCTATCTGCTTCGAAGTTGCATTGTGGGCATCTAAGCCTTCTATAGCTTGTCTCCTCTAGCTTTGAATCGCATTTTGGGCATTCCGATGATGTCCCATTTGGGTTTACTATGGCAAGTGGGACCCCGCGCTTCATAATCTGCCAGTCTATCCACTTCCCAAGCCTAGCATAGCCCATTATTATGAGCTTTGTTCTGTGATCTTTGTTCTTTATCTTTCTCAGAGAATTTATCAGCCCTGTTAGATCCTCTCTAGCTACTGCGTATCCTAGCTTCTTAGCAAATCTCACGATCTCAAGAGATGTTTTCCTAGCCCAGTCCTCAAGAATGTTCCTAGCCTTTCTGTGATAGGATCTTATTCTATTTAGTATAGCTTTTCTCCTCCATGCAGGATATCTAATGAGTATCTCTTCTGGAGATCCTCTGCAAGCTTCTTCCATTTATGGGCTCTATCGACCCCGTGTCCCTTTGTTAATCACGTGATCTCCATAGACTATCTTTCTCTCATTAGCATCAACAGCTATAACGTCTCTTGGCTGGTAAGGCTCTGGCCTTGGTATCTTCTTAGATATCCAAAGCATCATCTTATTATCTCTATACACGAGCTAGCCTCCCCATTATCATACTGATCATACCTCCTGTCCCAGCCAATGATCCTCAGCCTTATCCCTCCTATGTTCTCCACATAGCCTTCTTTAACCCTGTATCACGAGCCTTGGTGCAATAGCATGCTTAGCTTCCTAACCCTAGGCCTCCTACCCCTCCTAGGATTATTCCTCCAAGCATTTTGCATTGGCTAGAGCATCCCTATAGCAGTCAATAGCTGTCCTAGGTGGGAGGCCAAACCATTCTTTGAGCTCTCTATATAGAGCGTTGTGAACCTCTCCGATTTTCTTTAGATTCAGCCTCAGAACCTTGTTTATAGCATAGTTAAGGGCCGCATTATATCTTCTGAGGAGCTCTATGGCTTCTGGCTCGGGACTAACCCTCATCCCGATCGAGATGGTTAGCACCCCTCAACACCAGAGGCCATAGAGCCTTTCCAAAACAAACACCTGGAGAGCTATTAAAACCATCCCCGCCCTAAAGGGCGAGGCTTTCAGGTTGTAAGTTGTTAAGCAATTCAAAAGCTTCGGACAGACAATTCTTATCCCAGCTCGCTACCCATCGCTATATTTACTTTTCCTGTTTTTTATAGCCTAGCCGTATTCAGATCCTCGTACCTAGGTATATAATCTGATACTGCTATGCCTCTTCTCTCAATACACTCACAGCCCCTCTCTCTTAGCCTGTTATGAATGGCTTCTTACTCTCACTATAAATTATGCAATCCATACATTGTATCTTATCTTAAAGTTCACACAGAGCCTAGGATGATCTCTTATCAGAACTATAGCTAAGCATATATCTTCCCGCTCTTCTTTCTTAGCTCCTATGCGGCTTTTTCAACAATCTTCATTATATTATCTACACATTGTCTTCTATATCTTAGATAGATCTTGAGGATCCCCCTACCATCTGATCCTCTGTTCTCTTCAATTTTAATACATGTCACGTTCTTCTCTATTCCTGCATGGGCGTAGAGGTTCCTCTCATCGAATTCACAGTCCCTGTTATCACAGCTCACTATCTTCTCAAGGTCTCTGAGATCTTTTTCAAGAGTTTTTACAAAATCTCCGAGCTCATCAGCATATTCTCCGCCGGTGCTGGATCTAGGCTGTTTTTCCTCACATAGCTTCCAGATCCACCTGCTACTCCCACACCTTTCTTCTGCCAGCTTGAAAATTTTCTCGGTCATATCGTATATATATTTGTAGGGGATCTCTCGATCCAATATTGTTTTTCCAAAAACTCTATATGCTATATAGCTCCTACACCTTATATCGCTAACCTCTCTCCTAGCGATGGCTAGAGACGCCTCGGAGGGGATCAGGTTGCTCTCTACAATATCATTTAGGAGATCTAGTGTTGCCCAGTCACCTGTAGATTCCACATACCTCTCGACCTTCTCGAGGATCTCAAAGCTAACGATGCAGGAGGAGATCCAGAGCCTAAGGATCTCTGGATCAACCCACAGCTGCCTCCCAACCTCGATAACCCTTCTCTCTCCACTTATGTTGCATTCAATAGAGACCTCATCTACATATTTGATGATATTGTTGAGTGTTTCGAAATTCCAACCGCTTCTAAAGAGATCTCCGCATTTTCCTCCCCCTTCCGCTGTGTTTCGAAGTTCGCGGGCTTTATAGACTAGGGGGAGTAGTAGCCCTCTATCCAGGATCTTCACTATGGTGGCCACAGACCTTATGTCCCTCTCTACATCCTTCATATAGGCATTGATCTCCTGCTTGGGCTTTCCTGATTTTATTCTATATAGCCGGAGGTTCTGGTTTTTCGTAATGGTTCTGAGAAGATCGCTGTAGATCCTCCTCCTGGTCTCCTCAGCATCGATCTCTTCGCATCTGATCACATTTATGTTGAGCACATCGCTAGATATAGCTGTAGCCTGTTGGAGCTGAGATCCAGCGCCTCCCCTGGGCGGGATATATGGGTCTGAGTTTAGATATATAAGCCTTATCTCCGCGTTTTTCCCACCCCTCATTGCTGATTTCTGGAACACTGAGAGCTCTATGGCAGCCCTCACAGCCTCTGATGTTAAAAGGGGCATGTAGTTTATCCCATGGGTTATATCTAGGAGAATGGTTGTTGGATCCTCCCTCACTATTCTGTTCAATAGATTTGCAAATATGTAGGAGGTGTAGTTGTTCATGTTACATCTAAATCTTGCTTCTCCCCTATCTCTCTTAAACAGCCCTATCCCTGGGGCTACCAGGATCTCTATTCTTTCAGCTAGATCCCCTCCGAAGTATGATTCCACATATTTCCTGTAGTCGGCTTCCACGGATCTCCTTAATCTATCGGCCACGTCTCTCTGCTCACATCTCTCATCATAGATCTTCCCAGGATCTGCTAGGGTTTCTGACATTATAATCAAGACTTTTAGATCTATGTTTGTATCGTCTTTGATGCCCCTCTCATATATATACCTAGCTATCGCTGCCGATGAGGATTGTGATTCTATTCTCTCCCCTTCAGATTCATGTTCTACGTCGCCCTCCTTCCACATGTCTCTGCATCCCTGTGGAGGGATCTTGGGTACTATATATGTTACTCTTCTCCACCCTGTTGGGTCTCCCCATGGGGCTACAAGGATCCATTTTTCGGGCATGTGCTATACGCCTCCTAGTGATTCTAGGAGCTTTCTGGCCCATCTCCTGACTACATATCTATTCCTATCCAGCTTGACTATCCCTCTTAGGACTAGCTCTCTAAGCCTATCTGGGGTGCCTGCTATCTCTTCAGCCTCTCTAGGTTCTCTAGGCTCTGAGAACCTCTTTATAAGCTCCATATACTCTCTCCTAATCTCTATGGGTATTGAGGGGAGGATCACTATATCTCTGAAGCTCTCATGCATATAGTAGATCACATCTGCCCCCGCTAGGAGGGATGACAGTACGAGGAACGATGATTCAGCCTTATAGCCTGGGGTTGCGTTTACAAACACCCTAGCACCCCTAGCCCTCCAATCAACTATGAGCCTGACAACCTTATCTAAAACCTCTACAAGCCCCTCTTCAAAGTCGTCAGAGCTCCTCACACCCCTTATAGAGGCCTCGTTAACATGGTAGCCAAAGCCCCTTAGAAAACCAGCTATAGCCTCTCTGGCAAGCCTAGAATTGCAAGTCTCGGTTGAGTAGAGCATAACAAGAGTCTCACCAGGAGGATGGCCAAAGAGATCGAAAGCCCTCCTAAGAGGAGAAAGCTCAGCAGAGACCTCGAAACCCCTAGAAGAGAGATAGCTAGAGAGATCCGCGAGAACCTCCCCATACCTAGAACAAAGAAGATCCTGCCTACGATCATCAGGAGCCCACCTATCCCACCCAGAAAAACCCCAGATAGAAACCCTCTCAGCGAAATCCCTCTGGAAATTACCCAGAAGAGAAGTCCCCACCGGAACAACATGAACAAACCTATACAAAACAACCACCAAAGAAAAATAGCTAAACCAAATAAAAACAAAAAGCACAGAGACAAAGATAAAAAACATATAGCACGAAAACAAAAACAAAAACCCAAATCAAAAACCAAAAAGACCAACCCATAAGATCATCCCGGAATCAACCGGGAAAGAATAGGGAAAAAGATCCAAGGAGATCGAAAAGATCATAAGATCAAAGATCAAAAACAGATCTAGTAGAAAAAAGATCCCGAGAGATCATCCCAAAAGATCCAAGGACAATCTAGATCGAAAAATTTTGAGGCTAATAAGCATTGCGGTTATCAAAAACAAGGATCAAAAGCTAGATCTTCGCTTAAATACCCCCAAACAAATTAATAATTAGAGCAAAAATCTGATCTACTATAGAACTGATCAAGAACAAAAGAGACAACGTGGATCGGATGATCTACTATAGAATTGAAAG
>Ga0326762_1000484_pt1 | contig 17959 bp, 17 predicted proteins | sample NORPS_S_FD_207669 | JGI IMG/M metagenome (GOLD analysis project Ga0326762, IMG submission 207669) | Hot spring sediment microbial communities from Norris Geyser Basin, Yellowstone National Park, WY, United States - NOR.PS_S | ecosystem: Environmental > Aquatic > Thermal springs > Near-boiling...
GATAGATCTCCATAGAACTATATCCTCGCCAAGAAGCCTAGCCCTTATTACTTTACCGATCGAAAGATCCGAGGATCTAGCTACGACATGCCATTCGTTAACCAACACCGGGTCCTGAATCATGCCATCACCACTTCAGATTCATGTTAAAAGCTTATAAAAAACAGGTTATATCTAACAAACTTTTTAACATAAGTGTAGTAAAGATCACAAGACACATAGGTAGTCAGTCTATGAAAGAACTTCCCACAAACACACGGAACGTACCCTTATGAGGAGCAATTTTGAGACTAGTTACAAGTGGAAATCTCGTCTTTTTGGGAGTGAGGGAAGACTTAAATTTATAAGTCTCTATGATTACTATTTTATCATAGCCGCTTGATGCAGGGAAGAAGTTCGATGATCCCATCAGCCCCCGAGGCTCTGAGCATGAAAAGTGATACCTCAAGCAAAGAGGAGCTGAGCAATGATGTATTTGGAAGCCGGTGGAGAACAGACAAACCGCCTGGGAGCTTGGAAAATAAAGCCTCTTAGGGATGCGGAGAAAAGGTTATCAATATCTATATCTCTAAGCCATCATACAATTGATCCACGATTATATACTAACCTCTCAATATTGATCCAGCTATAGTGTAAGATCCTGTGAAAACCGACTAAAACAGGGACCGAGCATATTGGAGCAATATTCCAACGAGCTCCTAAGGCCTTCCTGCATATAGACCATACCTAGGGATATGTCGAAGAAGTAGATATGAAGAGCCTATTGCTTGGCCCAGCATCTACCAATTGAGCCTACTGAGACACCTAGCCATATAGGGGATTAGGAACTTCTCGATAGCTATGGGAATGCTTTAGCACCTTCTAAAAGAAAAGACAGCGATATCGAGGCATGTAGAACATAAAAGAGATGAACAATCATCGAGGGATAACCTAGGAATCTAGCGAGGATCTAGATATGTTGATGTTATGTAGAGAAGATCTTGGATTGTATTGTGATATATAGAAACACTAACAGCTAGGAGGTTTTGAACTTCTCTAAAGATCACAGTTAATTAAGGTCCTTACTATGACGAGGCTTAAAGCGGATCTAGCTAAGCTCAATATATTCTAAGAAAAAATCTAGGGATATCTCTAATGGAATGGAAAAGCCTTGTTGAGAAACTATCTAAACTACCAATATCTATGATAGGGCTTGAGGAAGAGAAAATATACATATTATATACTTAATGAATCAGTCTAACCAGTTATGGTGTCCAGACCTATCCACCTTTCAATTCTATAGAAGATCATCTTTTCTATGCTAGGATCTTGCGTGTCACCCCTCTGGCGAGGAGCTCTTAGTTCTATTCTAATAATCATCGGGCTGGGCTGTATCCTTTTTCATGGTAATGGGAATGCATTTATATTCGTTTGTTGCCTGGGCTTAAGCTTATACGCATCTAATCCATAATTGTATTGAGGATGAGACGATATCTATGCTGGACCTGGGTGTGGAGAGACCTCGGGATGTGATGATGCCTAGAGATCCCGAGACCGAGGCTCTAGATGGGGGCTCTGCCTCAATAGAGCCTAGGGATCCAAGGGTAGATGGGAGCCCGGTGCCGCTGGGCTCAACAGCTACCGGCGAGCCCATAGAGATCCCAAGATCTCTTTGGGGGAGGTGGAAGTCCCCCGATGCCGCAGGATCAAAACCCTGTGGATCAAGAAGCAAAGCAATTCAAAACAAATTAATATCAGTGATAATCAATGATCATCGGGGGACAAGCGGTATGGAACGACAGCTGAGTAATCATCCAAGGCATTATCCCAGACTCTCAAAACTCTATCCATATACTCATCACAACAACGGATATTTTCCTAGAAAGCTTAAAAACATAAAATATACCCCGCACTAGTGGGGGAGGCTTTCATTTGTGATTCACGTAGCTGAGTTTCTTAGAAAGCATGTATATGTATAGGCATTGCGCTTTTACATGTCCTGATCCAGGTAGCCTATAGCGGAGCATCTAGATCTTAGATAGCTTGATAAAAAATTTTCTTAAGATAATATGCTCTTTCATAGGGGCGAAATTGCTCATTATTTCGAGAGTAGGGATAAAATCCTCTCCCTTATCGACTCAACTCCTGTGGATCCTTGAACACCTCCAGAAGTGCTCTTGCTTAAAGTCTGCTCTAAGATCTTGAGGTAGATATCTATTGCGTCTCTTATAAACTCACTTCTATTCTTATACCCTGTTTTTCTTACTAGATCATCTATCTGTCTCAGCTTCTTCTGATCTATCTTTATCGAAACCACTCTTGGCATCCTTATATCTAGTTCAAAGCTCTCAGAATCTATTTTCTTGATAATGATCGTCACGACGATCAACCCCTCCAGGGTTCCAAAGAAAACTTATCCGTAGACATATATATATATCCAATCTATTATTCACCATTCGCTACTATATAGACTAGTGTCTAAATAAAGGCTAGATATAGTAGAATAAGTTAGAAATGAGCTAGATCGCTGGGGGTAATACACAGATATAGGTTATATAGGCGAATGCTTATATATAATCTATTATATAATTAGCTCTTTATCAGGTAGGAGAATGGATAGAGGGTATATATCACCCGCCATGGAGGTTCTAGAATACCTAGTACTTAAGAAAATGGCTGGAAGAGCAGAGGTTCTTAAGGCACTCCTAGAATATCTAGGAGGATCTCTTCCACCTTCCCTCGCAAACGATAGATATGGAATTTCAAAGCACCAGCTCAGAGGCTTTGTGCAGAGAATCAACGAGAAGGCAGGGGATAGAAAGCTCGCCGAGTTCCTCATAATAATAGCCACCCCTATCATATTATCCACAGTACAATCCAGGATCGATAGGGATAAGAGACCAGAACAATGCCTTATCTGCGGTAGAAGGCTCATTAGCATGTTCCCCGAAGACCATCTGAAGAAACACCATTACAGCGAGCTAGATGCTGAGGTAAAGAGGGTTGCCAGTGAGGTAAAGAAGATCCTCAGTAGAAAAAAGGATCATAATTATGTAGAGGCCAGAACTTTGTCCTTTAACTCCACCTAAGATCATCTTTTCCTCTATAATCGGGATGAGATCGGATATCAACCCCTTTCCACCGTGAATCGTTAATGGTATTGAGTATTGAATGGAGGACAAACCTAGCTCTTCAGGGCAGATCAGTGGCGTATCTCTACTCTAATGATCTTTAAATACCTATTCCTGAGAAGCTGTTTTTTGTTCTCATAGTCAAAGGGCCGGGTTCATTCTTCTTTTAATAGGCAGTAATATAACTGATCAGTTGGTTTTAGATCGAGGCCCTTAAGGATAGATAGGTCCTCTAAATTCAATATAGCCAAATACCCCCAGAGGCTGATAATAACCTTCCCAGAATCCCCCTCCCCCTTGAGACTAACTACCGCTCCCCTAGCGCAGAAGTCCCTCCCTTCAACATATGCCGGGACATTCTTCGAAATAACTAGCTCGAGTTCCTCACCCTCGCTAAATACTATGAGCTCGGAATGAAGATCCATCGATATTTTCAATTTATCCCCCTCCATCTCGATCAACTTTACCCTAGGTATCCTACTATCCTTTATAGATATAACCCTGACCCTTCTCCTAAACATGTCCTTTAGCTTTAAACGACCTCGGCCAGACACTATAGCACCTGCCTCCTTCAATGCTGCGCCCTAAGGCTTATATTTTTGATTAATAGCACCAGCTTGTAAGAGAGTTACAACAGAAAGCCTCGTCCTTAAGGGCGGGGATGGTTTTACTAGCTTTCTACATTCTTGTTTATTTTTGAAAGAGGCTCTATGACCTCTGACGATGAGGGAGCGCTAACCCTCTCGATAGGTGTGGGGGTTAGCCCCATGCTATAAACAAGATCCTAGGCCTGAGTCTGAAGAGCATTGATAACGCCCAGATGATAGATGTAAACCCGAATAGATGAAGGAACAGATGATCCGCCTGAAAGAGATGATGATCAATGACGATCTGAGGGCGGGAAAAGGGGTCAGTAATAATATCCTCCTTGATAGGAATTTATAGAGGTGATGAGCCTGTGAGCACGCCTGCAAGTCTGAGGAGGTTCTATAGCGAGGTCAGTAGTCTAGTGGATAAGAAGGTCTATGTCAGACTTGTGGATGGGAAGGTCTATAGAGGCACCCTTTTAGGGATTGACCAGCCTAGTATGAATATAGTGCTTGGAGATGCTGATTCAGAGGGGAAGAAGTTTTTCAGGGTTGTCATAAGTGGCTCAAGGATCTCCGAGATAATTGTTGAGGAAATCCCTATATTCGATCCTGAGGAGTTCTTCAACATAGTCGTCCAAAGGCTAAATATAAACCCCGCAAATGTGAGGATCTACAAGGAGACGGGGTTAGTTGTGATCCTAGATAGATATAGAGTTTCGGAAAACGGTGTCGAGGGTTCTGGAGCCCTGGCTAACAAGATATATGATCTCTGGCAAGAGTATATGGAGAGTAAGAGGTCTAAGAGGGGCTGAGATGCCTGATAGTTTTCAGATCAAGGATAAAGATCTCATGGGCAGGATAGGGGTCTTAGGCACCAAGAGCGGCAGGCTAGAAACACCTGTTTTTTTACCTGTAATAGATCCTTATGAGCAGCTGGATAGAAACGCTGTATTATCGCCTACAGATATTGAGGCGATAGGATTTAAAGCGATAATGACGAATGCTTATTTAATAAAGAAACGCTTTGGAGAAGAAGCTGTTGAGAAGGGGCTGAGGAGCATTACAGGGTTCTCAGGAGTTATAATGACTGATTCTGGTGCATATCAACACATGATCTATGGGAAGGTTGATGTTGTAAATAGAGAGATCGTGGAGTACCAAGAGAGGATCGGAAGCGATATGGCAGTGATCCTAGATATACCTACTAAAGAGGATTCAAACTATGAAGAGGCTCTCCATAGCGTTGAGGAGACTCTTAAAAGGGCATGGGAAGTCATAGACATAGTTCAGGGTTCTGGGACACTCTGGGTATTACCGATACAAGGGGGCGGATATCTAGACCTAGTGAGGAGATCCGCTAGAGAGGCCTCGCAGATAGAGGGGTACTCCATCTACGGGATCGGGAGCCCTGTAACATTTCTCCAGAGCTATAGATACTCGAAGGTCATGGATATGATTATTACAGCTAAGGAGGAGCTCAGTCCCAGCATGCCTATCCACCTATTTGGAGCCGGGCATCCCATGTTCATACCATTTGCCGTTGCTCTTGGAGTGGATATGTTTGACTCAGCTAGCTATATACTATATGCTAAGGATAATAGATATATCACCGAATATGGCACTGAGAGGCTAGAAGATCTAGAGGTTTTTCCGTGTAACTGCCCGGTATGCTCTAAATATGCGCCAAAAGATCTTCTGGAGATGCCTCAGAGGGAAAGAGTAAGAACCCTATCCCTACATAACCTCTACGCGATCGATAAGGAGATCAGGAGGGTGAAGACATATATTAGAGAGGGAAGGCTATGGGATCTCCTCGCAGAGAGATCATACTCTCACAGTTCACTAGTAGATGCCATGAGAAAGCTTGAAAAAAACGCCGAGTTAGTAGAGCTATACACACCTTACTCTAAGGGGAGAAGGGGGCTCTTCATATACGGATCCAGATCCATGCTTAAGCCCCAGATAATCAGAACAAGGAGGATGCTCCAGAAATACCTCGAATATCTCCTGAATAGTCAGGCGAGGCGTGGAAAGATATTTGTGCTGATCCCAGGAGATAGTTCATCGAAACCTTTTTCGTCGTCCAAGGCGTATGCAGAGGCTATTGAGAGACTAGGGTATGAAACGGATCCTGAGGATATATATGTGATCTTCTACACACCATATATAGGCCTCGTACCAGAGGATCTAGAAGATACATATCCATTCTCACAGCACGAAGCACCAAGTGATTATGAGGAGGAGGAGCTGGATAGATTAGCTAGAGAAGTGTGGAGCATGCTAAAACGCGCTAAGGACACAGGGGTAAATGCAATCTTCATATCATCTAATAGCGCACCCTGGAGCAAGAGGGTTGAGGAGTCTCTAGAAAGGCTGAGGCGCTCTGAGGCCTAAGACATGGACTATTATGAAGAGGCATATATAGATGTGATCCGTGCTAGAGGCCATAGAAATGTGAGGGCCACACACAGAACTACCCTCGAGATCACAAGAGAAACAGATCTAACGCCGAGGGGGGATTGCATAGTAGCTGTCTCGGCCAACAAAGCCCTAAAAGATCTAAATCCCAGTCTCAGGATGGGGATCAGAATGGGCTGGCCGGTAGCTATTGTAATATCATGTAGAGATCTGTATGACTACTCAATAGGCCTCGGAGATCCTCGACTCGAGCTGAGCGATCCCGTGAGGATCGTTGCTAGGAAAAGCAGCTATATCTCGCCAAACACCCTCATGATCAGGGCTAGTAAGGCTGCTGCAGATCTTGATAGAAGGCTTGTTAATATGCTTAGAAGCAATTGTGAGGTTAAGGTAACTATAGTCACATCACCATATCGAGATGAGCTGCTACACATCCTCAGAGATCTTGGCTTTATAGCTAGGTATAGCTAGGTTATGATCACGTTGTCTATATTATAGTATCTCTTCAGTATTAGTTTAGCCTTATGGACATTCCTCCCTCCCTTGCCAATAGCTATCCCTTTGTCCTGCGGATGAACACTGACATAGAGAACAGTTCTCCCACCAGGTTGCTCTACCTTCTTTATCGAGGCTATCCTTGCTGGAGCGAATATATTTCTCACAAACCGATCGAACTCGTTTGAGTACTCAACTATCTCTATATTCTTCTTAAGGATCATCTTAACCTTCTTCACGTTGCTCCCATTCTTTCCTATTGCGAGCCCGGCCTCCCCCTCCTTTACTATGAATATCAGTGTGTCGTTCTCTTCATCCACTATACAGTCCCTTATGGTGGCTCCTGTAAGATCTTGCACGAGTGATATATATCTCATTTCTTCCAAGCTGAGTCTTATCTCTGACAGCCGTTATCCACCCCACTATAGATTCTTTTCCGCCACAGAATCTATTACTTCCATGCTTATATTACCAGGATCTATGATTCCTATAACGCTCACGGGATGGGGTCTACCAATAAGAGCCCCCAGATCCATGCTCGAACCCTTATAGATAATTACTGGGACGCTGCCTAGCCTGGCATAATACTTCACATCCGATACAATAGTATTTGGAGATCCCTCAGCAACAATCACAGCCTTGAGCCCTCCTGTTTTCAGAAGCCTTACAGATCTTCTATACCCCATAACGGTCTTCCCACCCTTCACGATGTTCTTTATAAGTGTATCCACAGCTACTGCCTCTTGCGACACCAGCTACTGACCTCCTCCACCTCTTGGTATTATATATGGCTTCATATATATATTTACCTTCCCCGTCCCTAGCTGGATAGGCTGCCCAACTATTATATTCTCAGCAACACCCGCAAGCTCGTCAACCTCTCCCTTTGCTGCAGCATCTAGCAAGTGCTTTACAGTGACTTCAAAGGCTGCTCTCGCTAACACGCTCTCCTTCTCTCCTGTAACTCCGTGCCTACCTATCTGCCTAACGGTTCCATTCCTAGTCATCATATCAGCCACCAGCATTACATGCCTTATATCCACATCCAGCCCTTGTTCCATGAGAACCCCTATCATCTCCCTTATAAGCATTGTCCTCGCAGCCTCTATTCCAAGGACCTTTTCTATTTCGTGTACGTCGTTGCTATATGTTCTATATGGATCTACACCTCTTACCTTCAGTATCGCCTTTAGATTGACTCCCTCGGCGAGCAGCATATATTCATCACCTCTTTTCTGGATAATTACCCTCTTGATCCCCTTAATCCCCTTTATCTTCGCCTTGAGGATCCTGTCCCTGAGCTTCTGAAGCTTCATAAGATCCACAACATTAGCGTTTACAGATATTGTTGGCGGATTCTCACTAATTATCTCAACATCCCCATACTTCCTCAGAACAGACTTTATCTGCTCAAGCGTTACACCCTTATCGCTCATAATATCAGGATCCATCTCGAGGACTATAGAGCCAGTTGTTATGTATATGGAAGACACTATGTTCTCAACCCTAGTGAACTCTATCTTTCTAGCAACCTCCTTAGCCTTCTCAGGATCGTATCTGTGATCCTCATCAAGATAGATATATGTTATCGGCGTCGAAGGCACCTTCCTAGCATCAACAAGCTCTATGAGCCTAGGAAGCCCCAGCGTAACATTGAACTCTCTAACACCTGCGTAGTGGAAGGTTCTTAGCGTCATCTGTGTTCCAGGCTCGCCGATGCTCTGCGCAGTAACAGTTCCCACAGGCTCGCCAGGCTCGATCAGGTTCTCCCTATATTCGGTGCACACCAGATCCACCGCCCTCTCGATCTCCTCCTCGGTCAGTCTCTTCTCAAAAGCCTTATCGATAAACTCGTTAACGATTTTCCGGGGTAGGTAGGGGCATCTAGAGGCTATCCAACTAGCTAGCTCCTCCCTAGAGATCTGTTCTGGCATGCCTATAACCTCCACCCGGCCACCCTCTCAATAACCCTCTCCACGCTAACGCTCTTTCCATGAACGCTCTTCATGGGGTCTATACCATCCTCGCCGTATCTGAATTGTATTATAGATCCCTCAGGGGTTCTCACAGAGCCATCGTAATCAACATAGAGATCTTGTAGAGCATTGATCAGTCTCCTCTGCATATATCCACTCTGTGAGGTTCTAACAGCTGTATCGACAAGCCCCTCTCTACCTCCTGCTGCGTGGTAGAACATCTCTATTGGTGTGAGCCCCTTTCTAAAGCTACTCGCAACAAAGCCTCTAGCGGGGGGAGTCATGTCGCCAGGCTTGAAGTGGGGCAGGGGCCTCCCCATATACCCTCTATAGATCCTCTCACCCCTTATAGACTGCTGACCTAGGTTAGCAGCCATCTGAGTCAGGTTTAGAGACGATCCCCTGGCACCGGTTCTAGCCATGACAAAGGCATGGTTAAACGGATCTAGATACTTAACAGCCACTTCGCCAGCCTCCTCCCTGGCCTTTCTGAGAACCTCGTCCATCAACTTGATCTCGAGGGTCTCTTCTATACTTCTGCCCGGCACAGGCTCCAGCTCTCCCTTTTCCTTGAGCTCTATGAGTCTCTCCGCCTCTTTATAAGCCTTCGCTATCACTTCCCCTATCTCTTTCTCAGCACTAGGGGGGATCAATACATCGTCATAGGTCATTGTGAAGCCCTTCTTCTCCAACACCCTTACAAACATTCTAAACACGTTATCAATAAATCTTGCTCCGAACTCATTCCCATATTCCCTAACCAGGTGGTGGAAAAGCGTCTCAGGCTGTTGAGCCCCTATGGCTTTCTTATCAAGAACCCCTTCTAACATCATGCCCTTCTTAATCACTATATAGGAGTCCCAGAAGCACTCCTCGTTATCACATTTTAGAAGCCCTGCAGATACGTTGGAGGGTCCTCTGTAGTTAAAGTCCTCTGGGAGGAACATGCTTACAAGCTGCTTGCCGGTCCAGTACCTCTTTGGAGACAGTATAGCTGGCTCTGGGAGAGGACCTACGTATCTAGCCGCTGCTAGAAGATCTATGACCTCCTCCTTAGTGAGGAGAGTCGCCTTGCTAGTCAATATATATGCTCCGCTTATATAGTCCTGGATCGCCCCTATAATGGGCCCCCCATATCTAGGGGATAATATATGCTCCTGCACCAGGAGAAGAAGCCTAGCCTCTGCCCTAGCCTCTACAGACTGAGGTACGTGGAGATTCATCTCATCCCCGTCGAAGTCAGCGTTATATGGTGGGCATACACTCAGGTGGAGCCTAAATGTCCTGCCGGGTAGAACCTTCACCTTGTGAGCCATTATGCTCATCCTATGGAGGCTGGGCTGTCTATTAAAGAGCACTATATCCCCGTCCACCAGGTGCCTCTCAACCATCCAGCCAGGGGTTATGGTCTCTGACAGGGCTTTCCTATCCTTCACATACCTCAGATCTATTTTTCTACCATCCGGCGCAATAACATAGTTAGCCCCTGGCCATTTATATGGACCGTTTATTATGTATCTCCTCATCTCCTCGATATTCCACTTCGTAACTGTTTCAGGGACTGTGAGGATCTTGGCTATATATTCAGGAACCCCGACCTCATTTATACTTATATATGGATCTGGGCTTATCACGCTTCTAGCTGAGAAGTCAACCCTCTTACCAGAGAGATTCCCTCTGAACCTCCCCTCCTTACCCTTGAGCCTCTGGGCCAGGGTTCTCAGAGGCCTTCCATATCTCTGCTTGGCCGGGGGTATCCCTGGCGCCTCGTTATCGAAGTATGTGGTTATGTGGTACTGGAGGAGCTCCCATAGATCTTCTACTATTATATTAGGAGCGCCCTGGTTTATATGCTCCCTTAGCCTCTCATTTGTCCTCACTATATCTGCAAGCTTGTGTGTCAAGTCATCCTCAGACCTAGCCCCTGTCTCGAGTACTATTGATGGCCTTATACTTAGTGGGGGTATGGGTAACACCGTTATGACCATCCACTCAGGTCTAGCACTCTCGGGATCGTAGCCGAGGAGCTCTAGATCCCTGCTAGGTATCCTTTCTAGCCTCTGCCTAATCTCCACCGGGTTAAGCTTAACCAGATCTTCTTTCCTCTCCTCATAAAATATTGTTGGCTTCTCAAGCCTTATCTTATACTGCTTTGCACCACAGAATGGGCATTCAGATATTTTGAAAGCCTCCCTTTTAAGGCTCTCGGAATATCTCTTGGCTAGGAGGGGCCATCTACTCCTCATCTTGGAATAGATCTTCCTTATCTCTTCCACAGCCTTCTCCGGATCCCTGTATCGAGAAACATACTCGCTAGGGATTTTCAGCCTGCCACAGCTCCTACAAGTGGCTCTCAAAAGATCATAGATGTGCTTCGTAAAGCCATAGTGTATGACAGGTCTCGCCAGCTCCAGATGGCCGAAGTGACCTGGGCACTGTGCCATAGTATTTCCACACACCTCGCACCTCCTCCCCGGCTCAATAACTCCTAGCCTCGGATCCATTATAGAGTTCCTAATGGGTATGCCATCCTCATCGAGGATCTCACTTGTCAGGATAGAGACTACAGAGATCTTCCTAATCTCCTCAGGAGATAAGATCCCGAATTTAATGCCTGTAACCATATACTCCTCCGACATCTAGGCTCATCCCCACCTCTCCTTGTAAGCCTCCACCCTCTCCTTAACAATGAGTCTCGGGGCTATAAGCATTGCCATTAACTCCTGCAGTAGGAGCTTAAATGCATATGAAACAGCGACAGGCACGATCCTTGACTTATCTCCGTGGAGCGGGCATACAGGCTTTTTATTGTTCCTATCAAACCATCCTATGTGGCCGCACTCGGTGCACACATATATAACGGTCTTGTCACTAGCGTCCAGCATCTTCTCCTTAAGAAGTATAGATGCTCCATGCCCAATAAGGCTGTCTCTCTCCATCTCTCCGAACCTCAGCCCCCCTTCCTTAGCCCTACCCTCGGTAGGCTGTTTCGTGAGTATCTGCACCTGGCCCCTCGCCCTAGCATGGATCTTATTGGCCACCATGTGGTGGAGCTTCTGGTAAAACACTATCCCGATGAATATGGGACTCCCTATCAGCTCTCCCGTCCTCCCATCATACATGGGCTCTGTACCATCCATCGGGTATCCCAGTAATAGGAGCTCTTTCTTCAGATCATCGATATTCTCTCCATAGAACGGAGTGGCATCCACGAATCTGCCTCTGAGAGCTGCTACCTTACCTGCTATGCTCTCCATGAGCTGCCCAAGGGTCATTCTCGAAGGTAGTGCGTGTGGGTTTATTATGAGATCCGGTGTTATACCTTCGCTAGTGTATGGCATATCGCTCTGGGGTATCAGCATCCCGGCAACCCCTTTCTGTCCATGTCTCGAGGCGAATTTATCCCCTATCTCAACTACCCCTAGATCCCTTACCCTTACCTTCACAAGCCTATGTCCCTCAGAGGTTGTTGTGACAACAACCATGTCTACTATACCCTTTTCACCATGTCTAACACCTGTCGATGTGTCCTTTCTCTTGGCTGCTATGATCCCGAACTCCTTCATCTCCTCCATAAACCTTGATGGAGAGGTCTTTCCAACAAGTATCTCCCCACCCTCCACAGGGACTTCTACACTTATTATACCCTCTCTCCCAAGCTTTGAGTAGAATTGCTTACCTCTATAGCCATGCACACTTGGATCAGGGATCTCGATCTTATCCTCTTCACCCCCTGGATACTTCCTCTCCTCAATAGTGTATAGCCTGAAGAATGTAGATCTAGCGAGCCCCCTCTCAACACTCGATCTATTAAGTATCACGGCATCCTCCATGTTATAGCCAGTATAGCTCATAACAGCAACAACCATGTTATGCCCAGCCGGCTTCGAGTTATAGCCTATAACATCTAGGAACTTTGTTTGCACTAAGGGTCTCTCTGGATAGTGGAGGAGATACGATCTTGTGTCCGTCCTTATCTGATAGTTAGCAGCATACAGCCCGAGAGCCTGCTTAACCATTGCAGACTGATAGGTGTTTCTCGGACTCTGATTATGCTCCGCATAGGGTATAGTTGCCGCCGCTATACCAACAATAGCTGGTGGGTAGATCTCCATATGAGTATGCTCCTTCGTCAGTTCAGCGGGGTTGATCGCTATATAGGCGTTCTCCTCCTCATCAGGGTCTAGATACTCAACAACACCTGTCCTCACTAGATCCTCGAAGCTCATCTCCCCCCTTCTGAGAGCCTCAGCATGCTCCTTACTATATATAAGCTTCCCATTCCTCACTACAAAGACCGGTCTGAGGAACCTCCCCGCATCGGTGTTTATATAGATCTCATCTATGTACTGTGTCTTGATATGGGCTATGCTCACCTCGTAATGGAGTTTTCCATTCCTCCTAAGCTCCCTGAGCAGGTTTACCAGCTTCTCACCATCTCTGCAGAACCCTATGGGCCTCCCATTTATAAGTACTCTTGAGCCCTCTATTGGCTGTGCCTCCCCTTTTCTAAGCTCGTTGAAGATCTTCTCGATCTTCTCTATTCTCATATCTGGATCATTGATCTTCTCTAGAACCTCTATAACAGCGTTCTCATCAACGCCAACAGATATATATGCAGTGAGAGCCATGTTCTTTACTAAGCCGCAGTTCGGTCCCTCAGGGGTCTCGAAGATGCATATCCTCCCCCACTGGGTCCCATGAAGATCTCTTGCCTCGAAGTTGGGCTGGCTCCTGCTTAGGGGCGATACAACCCTCCTGAGATGGCTATGCATCGAGATCCAGTTAGTCCTGTCAAGGATCTGGCTCACACCTACCCTATTCCCAACCCAGTTACCTGTTGCCATAGCATGCCTGATCCTCTCTGTTATGATATCAGACCTCACGAGAGCGCTTATCTGGGTAACTTTCCTAGTCCTCGCCCTAGCCTTTTCAAGCTGGTATCTAAAGTCCTTTAGAAAAGCCCTATAGGCTACCCTGAACTGGACTGCCAGGAGATCCCCGGCTAGCTTCAGCCTCTTATTCCTATAGTGATCCTTATCATCAGCCTGTCTCCTCCCAAGCATGAACTCGATCAGCTTTTGAGCCATGTAGCCTAGGTAGAGGGCTTTCTTGAGCCTATCATTCTTGCTAGATCCTAGATGGGGTAGGAAGTACCTATCTATGATCTGCTCGGCCCTCTCGATCCTAACCTCCCTCGGCTGCCCAACCGCAACCCTATTGCCTATGAATTCCAGGGCGTCCGTCGAGGTCTTGATCTCTGCGCTCTGCAGAAGAGATGGTATTAGCTCTTTCTGAACCTCCTGATCCTGCGAGACTGCTAAAGCTATCTCATAATCGCTCTCAAGACCCAGGGCTCTCATCATTACAGCAAAGGGTATCTTCCCAGTTACTGCTGGAAATGATATATGTAGAGTCCCATCCTTATGGCGATCCAGTATTATGGGTACTCTATATCCTGTGGTTGCTGAGACGACCTTGGCCATGTGGGTAACATTCAGCCCCTCCTTGGCGTAGTCCACTATTACCCTATTCGGCGCTAGATCTTCCTGGGCGACCAGTATCCTCTCAGCCCCATTAACTATGAAATATCCCCCCGGATCCCTAGGATCCTCGCCTATCTCTCTCAAAGCCTTCTCATCCATAACGCTCGTAGGATCTTTAATGCTTCTAACCATCACAGGGATCTCGCATAAGAGTATAGGCTCTGGAGAAGCGCTCTTGATCCCGTCCTCGACAAGGACTATATTCACATAGACAGGGGCTGCATATGTGAGATTCCTCACCCTACACTCAAGAGGGGTTATAGAGTTATTAATACTCCCATCGAACTCCCTAACCTGTGGATTCCCTATCCTAACATCTGTTATCACAGCATAGAAGTTAGGCGATGAAGTCTGGACTATCGACTCCTCCTCAATGATCTCCCTGAGCCTCCTGCTAATGAAATCATTATAGCTGTTTGTATGCTGCCTAACAAGACCCTTCTCCCTAATAAAACTCTCTATAACAACCCAGCGATCCTCGGGAGAAAGGAAATCCCCAGATCTCTGAAGAGACATGGTATCACCCAGCTATAACATATCTATAAACAACAATCTCACCAGCAGTATCACTCCTCCTAATAACCCTGATAATATCCCCGGGCTTAGCCCCGATAGCCCTCGCAACAGGATCGCTAGCCCTTATCCATGGAAGCTGCTCCGGCTTAACCCCCAGTTCCTTCAGAATCTTTATAGCCTCCTCAATAGGCACGAGCTCGTGCCTAGGAACAAGTTCATGCTTAAGAACATTAAACTTCTTCTCAGACATCTAACAACAACCACCTTCTTCTCTATACTATAAATCTCCAGACAAGATATAAGCTTTCCAACCAAAAGCCTCACCCAATACGATCTCAAACAATACCCAAGCTTCATTGACTGACCTCCTCTCTCGCACTCAGGTCGTCATTCTTTTGATCATCATCCCTTTCAGACGGATCATCAGTCCTCCATCTATTTGGGCTTACATCTATTATCTGGGGGCAGTGAGGGTGGCCAGAACTCCCCCAGGAGGATTTATCCCTAGCTTCTTCAGAGCCGTTTTTCTTATATTGAGCTTCCCAACGATGTCTCTATCTGCTTCGAAGCCGCATCTAGGGCATCTCAGCCTTCTATATCCGTTCTCCTCAAGCTTTGAACCGCATTGTGGGCATTCGCTTGATGTGCCCCTGGGATCTACTATTGCTAGCGGTGCACCGAGCTTCATGGCCTGCCAGTCTATCCACTTTTCAAGCCTTGAATATCCCATTATGATCAGCTTCACCCTATGGTTCTTAGGCAGCTTCCTAAGTGCTTCTACGAGCCCTGTGAGATCTTCTCTAGCCACTGCATATTGGAGCTTCACAGCTAGTCTAACGATCTTTAGCGATACCTTTCTAGCCCAGTCCTCAAGGACGTTCCTGGCCTTCCTATGATATGATCTAATCCTATTCAACACCTCTCTCCTCCTCTTCCAAGCTGGGTATCTAGATGATGAGTATCTCCTCTGAAGGCTCTCAGCCAGGATCTTCCATTTATAGGCTCTATCAATGGCTGTGCCCCTCTCTTTGTTTATCTCGTTATTTCTATATACTATTTTCTCCTCATTGATGTCTATGGCTATAACTTCTCTGGGTTGGTACTGCTTTGGCTTAGGGATACTCTTTGAGATCCATAGGATCATCTTCCCACCTCTATAGACTAGCCTTGCCTCTCCATTCTCATAGCCATTATATCTCCTATCCCAGCCGATAATACTAAGCTTTATCCCTCCTATGATCTCTACATAGCCATCTTCAATTCTATATCCCGATCCATGGTGCAGTAGCATGCTGAGCTTTTTAACCCTAGGCCTCCTACCCCTATGGGGATTATTCCTCCACGCCTTTGCATTTGCAATTGCATCCCTATAGCAGTCCAGAGCAATTCTAGATGGTAGTCCGAACCACTCTCTAAGCTCTCTGTAGAGCTCCCTATGCACATCCTTGATAGTTTTTAAGTTCAGGCTCAGGATCCTGTTTATAGCATAGTTAAGGGCTAGCCTATATCTCCTGAGGAGCTCTACAGCCCCTGGCTCGGGGCTAACCCTCACACCTATTGAAAGGGTTAGCACCCCCCTCATCACCAGAGGCCATAGAGCCCCTCCAAAAAGATCAAAGCCCTAGAAGGCTTATAAACACCATCCCCGCCCTAAAGGGCGAGGCTTTCAGATTGTAAAGGTAAAATCTGGTTTCCTATGGAATAACTTTCAGCCATGGCACACGCTTAAAATCTTCATCGAATGTGAGTATAGCGCCTATTCCATAGTGTTTGCATGTGAGTGCTATGACTGCATCGCTTGGGGGCAGGTTATACTTGGCCATGGCCTCTAATAGTTCTCGAGAATCAGCATAGTCCTGAAGTACAGCTATGCCTAGCGCCTCTATGAGTTTTACAAATCTCTCAAGCTCGGTGAGTGCAAAGCCCACACCGTTTGATCTAATGTAGGAGCGTAGCTTAGCTATCCTCCTTATCCCAAGCCTCTTCCCTGCGAGTCTCCGTATGATAACAAACATTACTTCATTGAGGACTCCCGTGGAGGTTACGAGGTCATGGTGCTGTTTAAGTATTTTGGCAGCCTGCTCCGTGTACTTGCTCTTGAACATGTAGTAGTAGAACATGTTTGCATCAATGAATTTCATTGATGAAAACTCCCTCCACTAAGACTTTGTTAAAGCTTTTCTAGCTCCGCCTTCTCGATGAGCTCCTCCAGTTCCTCCTCACTTATATCCCCCATAAACCCTTTATACTCCTCGATAATCCTCTCCCGCTCTCCAAGCCTCTCTATCTTAACTAGAACCTCCTCCCCCTCTCTCAAGCCAATGTCTTCTAAGGGCCTCAGCACCCCATTTTCATACCTAGCCCTTACAACCCTAGACAATCCTGTTCAGTCCCCACATAATCACTTTGTTTTAGCTCTCATAAATCTCATGGCACCCCTAAGAGTGTCCTCTGCATCACCCTATGGGATATAAATAAGTTAAAACAGTGTTCCAAACCTCTATCTCCGATTGGGATAAAGATTTTTAAGGGGGGTTCGGGTTTCATTTGGCTTGGTTTTTGCCAAGCCCTCTTCCCTTGGCTTCATCGCCCTCAGGATCCCATTTCATCGGGATTCATATCACAGGGCTCCACCCGCCCGGGGTGACCCCAACCCACAGCTCCACCCTCATTGTTTCCTCGGGTTCATTGCTGTGGGGAAACCTCCGCATCCTGGCTTTACATAGAAATGTAACAACAACCCTTATAAACTTTTATGAAACCCAAAACAGCTAAAGGTGGGCATCAGGAAGGATCTTCGACAGGTTCTTTTAAGGTATGTTACAACTGAAAGCCTCGCCTTTTAATGCTTGTTAGCTTTCTAGCTATGCTGTTCTTAGATGGGGGAGTTCTGACCACCCCGACTGCCCCCCAAATGACAGATGTAAACCCGAATAGATGGGGAACCGATGAACCACCGGTAAAAGGGCGGGGGGTCTCCAAAAACCAGAATACAAAAACTGATAAGCATTAAAAGGCGAGGCTTTCAGTTGTTATCATTCTGTATTTTCCTCTGTTTTTGTTTTATCCTGATATAAAACAGTTTCAGCAGTGATTCAGATAGTTTGTGTAGAACTAAGAATGCTGCTGCGTATGATACAGCTGTTGCTATTATAAGACCATAGTACTTCGGTTCTGTTGGCTGACCTCCTCCCCGCCCTAAAGGGCGGGGGTTCCCTTTGGGCGGTTCATTGGTTTGTGGTTTATCGCCTTCATTTTCATTGCTTCATAGCTGGTGGGGATTACCCACCCCGCTCCGCTCGTCCAGC